>Ga0209367_1000395_pt1 | contig 41663 bp, 34 predicted proteins | sample WorMetLIZISLAND2_FD_187412 | JGI IMG/M metagenome (GOLD analysis project Ga0209367, IMG submission 187412) | Marine gutless worms symbiont microbial communities from Max Planck institute for Marine Microbiology, Germany - Olavius geniculatus... ...
CCGCTTAATTGCCCGTTTATTTGTTGGGCTCTCAGTATAGGAATATTGTTCGTAAATCTACTTGTCGGTGAATTTTTCGTCTAAGTTTCATCTATAAATGCAAAATTTGAAGCCGAAAACCTTCATTTGGGACAATTTAATGGTAAAATTGGAACTTTGAGCACCCGTAATTTCATCTGACGGAAATCTGCAGTGTTTGCCGGAAAATTGCAACTTACTGCTGGCCCCGCTTACTTATTAACCCACGACGCCGGTGGTCACGTGATGGTATGCTGTGCTTGTGTGGTCGATTGGTCCTATGTTTATGTCTAGACCTGAACGAGTGTTCTTTGTTTCCGTCGCTGTGTACGCACGGTCGCTGTCGTAACACCGTCGGCAGCTTCATCTGCACGTGCAACGCCGGCTATGAACTGGACCTCGATGGAACCAACTGCACCGGTCAGTAAACCGCTACTTATAGAGCATCACCAGTCTGTATTGATAGTCACGTGATTCACGTCGCAGTTAGTTTATGTTGAGTTGAGGTGCTCGCTGCTGATCAAACTGTCCGAGTCCAAACAGTTTTGCAAAACAAGTAAAGGTTAAGATAAAAAGTGATGTATAAGTTTTAATAGGAAATCCATTACTGAACTACGGAGCGTCGCCTGCCGTATGAGATTACACAGTGTTAGCTGCCATCTGACACAGATAAACGCGCCCCGCCTTAGCCCCAGCCAGACAGGCCGGTACTTGATCTACTTATCCCGCAGGGATGGAAGACTGAGTTGACCTTGGTGTCGGTTATACATCGAGACGGTTTACCTGTCCGCAGGTCAGCAGCGATACTTGATAGTGACCCGGCCGGGAGTTGAACCGAGACCTCGCGATTATAAGTCCGATGCCCTACGATAACATTGCCTGTGTGTGATCTCAGTCTCTCTGTCTGTTTGTGTGTCTGTTAAGGTGTGTGGTCAAGTGTACGTATTTGTGTGATATGTTTGTTTGTGTGTGGTCTAGACGTGGACGAGTGTCTGATCATCCCCGGTGCCTGTGGTAACGGCACGTGTCATAACGTGCCCGGCAGGTACAGGTGCGAATGTCATCGCGGCTTTGAGGATCCCATGAACATGCAGATGTGCATGGGTCAGTCTCCCTCTCTGTGTCTGTCTCTTTGTCTGTCTCTGTCTATCTGTTTCTTTCTGTAATGACAGCAGCTGTTAACGATCACTTTCGTGGCTAAAATCTCACAAGAGCAAAGCTCTTAGAGACGTTTGATTTTTTGGGATAATTATTTGCAATAGCAAACGATAAAAAAACTCGAGAAGTTCAAGATTACAAAGCTAATATAACATCAGTGTTAGCTTTAACAAAAGCAATGACGTATTGAGATGTGATATTTTCGAAAAGTTTTTTGAGCGCGTCAACACCATGATATCTGACTGATGGCACGTTATCAGCCGCGTCGATTATGACTGAGACTGTGCGAAATAGTTTGCTTGTTCAATGACATGTCACACGGGTGCTGTACTATGCAGACATCGACGAGTGTGCGCGTGACCCGACGCTGTGTCGCGGCGGCCACTGCATCAACACGCTCGGTAGCTTCGTCTGTCAGTGTCCTGAGGGTCATGAACTTGTCTCGGACGGCAGCGGCTGCAAAGGTACCGTACGTGATTCGTCCGTCGTTGTGGCGTTAGTGTTCTACAAATTACACAGACGACGCACACGAATGTTTTCGGCACGACGTCGTATGCTAATGATACAGGCGGTACAGGAAGTTGAAATTTTTCAACAGAGAAGATTATGAGTGCTCACAATTATAATTTTGCCTTTAAATTGTACCAAAATGGGTTTACTTTAGCCCCAAATTTTGCATTGTGGACGATATTTTTCCCCCAATTTTTTGACCGCCCACAATTTAGGGGGCAAAGGGAAAATTTTGCCCTTCTCTGTTTCTTTTTCTGCCACGACGCCTCTGAAATCTGGTATGCGTAGTGTCACGACAGTTTGAATGGATTATGTCGAACGTTCCACAATCTAGCAGGTGCTTGTCTTTGGTTCAGACGTGGACGAGTGTTCGACGACGAGCGGAATCTGTTCCAACGGTCGCTGCGTCAACTTCATGGGCGGATACGAGTGTCTGTGTGACCCGGGCTTTGAACCTACGCCACAGAAGACTTCTTGTCAAGGTATTACGCCATTTGATGCACGTACTAGTAGACTAGTTATACAATAAACATGTACTTGTTATGTCTAGCGTCACACTATCCGGCAGGTGCAATAAGGTGTGGTTTAGAACTTCAGACGTGGAAGAGTGCCTCCGTGAGCTAAGCATAGAACTAGAACTTACTCCTCAGAAGACTTCCTGTCAGGTGCCTTCTCTCAGCGCTGAAAATTTGCTCAGTTTTGTTTTCTGAAACATCGTAATTTATTTATCAGTTAACAAAAAGGTTTCAACTTTTAGGGCCGTCTTCCAGACGGTCGGACCTCGGGTAATTTTTTGTTTAATTTTGAGTACGCCAGTGGATGAGATAACGGCATAGTGTGTTTGATGCCAGGGCGTCATTACTGTTGTCAGTGGTTAGTTTGTGACGATAATGATGATGCTGATGATTGCTGATGACTGAACTCGTAGACGTGGACGAGTGTCGTGTAAACAACGGCGGCTGCAGTACAATCTGTCACAACACAGTCGGTAGCTATGAGTGTCGATGTCACCGTGGATATCATCTGAAACCTGACCAACACACCTGTGAAGGTAGGTTTGACCTCACACCGCCATCTATCCAATCTGTTAACTCGCGGGCTGCAGACACTATGGTGACTCTTATTGTTAGGCAGCGTGTATGTGGTTGTTGTCTGTGTCTGCGCGTCTGTGCATCTGTCCGCTGTGCGTCTCTCTGTCTGCGACTCGATAGCAACTGTTGATAGCAATCAAATGTTGTCTCTGCGTTGCCGATCGCGAGCACGTAAATACCGGCTTGTCTGTCTTTGTGTCTGTCTGTCTGTTTGTCTGTCTTTTTCTGTGTTTGTTTATCACTGTCGCTGTCATCGTGCATCTGATGCACTCGTGAAGGTAGGCTTGATCTCACCCTCTTACCCAATCTGTTTAACTTTGTGTCTCTTTTTATCTGTCTTTCTTCTTCTTTCTTACAGTTTTTGTCTGTGTATCTCTTGACTGACTGATCGTTTGTCCCTCTGTGTAGCACAGTCTGTTGTCAGTCGTGAGATAGAAGGGAAATGACCAAAACGACCCAAGACCAAAACGGCCCATGCAAATGTCGAAAACGGCCCATACGATAAGTCCCAAACGGCCCCTATTGGATCGTTTTGGATGACCAAAACGGCCACGTGATCAACCAATCAATCAATCAATCAAAGAAATTTGTATAGCGCGTCCTACAGTTCCTGAAAGGCAGCGCTTAACAACTAAAAACATTACGCCTAAAATCTAACAATAAAAGCTACAAAAACGGTATGATGATGTCTAAAGTCCGTACGCAATATTAAATAAAAACGTTTTAAGATTGTGTTTAAAAGTCGTATATGTGGCAGTGTTTCGAATGTCAGTAGGTAGTTGATTCCAGGCTTGTGGTCCAGTAGTAGAGAACGCTCGTGATGTTCAAAAAGGCCCACACAGAGGTCCAAAATGGCCTTAAACGCGATCGCAACGACACGATCACCGACTGGTGATGCAGCATGCGTACGAAAACCAACAATGTTATGCTAGCGTCTACCAGAATGGCGACGATTTATTTCGCGTGGAACTCACTCGCATCCACCGGTTAGTGGTCTGGAGTGGCAGCGAAAGTAAAAGTCAATATAAAGCAACAGGCACTGGGCAACATTTTCGCGCCACCGGCTACGAACATAGTGGACAACTGTCTGCAGGCCGTGGATAATAGACAATACACAATCTGGCCAGAACCGCAAACTATTGCCGTCGACGTCACCGTTGAGCTGAGCCACAGACTGACTTTCCGCTACAAACAGCAGCCATCCCGCCAGGATTTTTGGTACGCGATGTGCAGACTGAAGGAGAAAGACACATCTTATTCGCCACGGCCGACACGCTGCAGCTGCTTCGCAGAGCTACTAGTGATATATAGACGGGACGTTTAAGGTAGTTAAGTCACCGTTCCAGCAGCTGTTTGGCGTACACACTTTTGTCAAACGAGCCAGAGCCGTCAAGCAAGTTCCGCTGCTGTTTGTGCTAATGTTTTCACGTCGCACTGGTGTCTACAATGCCGTGTTCGCTGCCAACCTACGTGTACTTCCGTCTGCTCCAGCTGTCACCACCGTTGTGTCAGATTTTGAGCTTGCACTTTTGAGAAGCGTGCGGATCATTTTTCCGCAAGTCCAGCATCGCGGCTGCGCGTTCCACTGGGCACAGGCGGTGTGGCGACAGCTGTCACAGTTAGGCCTGCTGCTGCTTACAAGTTTTTTTTTAAATTCGTGCATTTTTAGTATGTCACGAATTTTTTATTCTATGCACGAAAGCCTATACAATGTACATGCAACACCAAGAAACATACTTATAAAAACTGTGGGCCGTTCTGGTCATGACTCTGGGTCGTTTTGTACTTGCGATGGGCCGTTTCGGACATCGGTGTGGGCCGTTTTGGTATGGACCCAGATAGAAGGCGTGAGGACGTGTGGTAATGTTGTAGGAAATTTGGGTCTCTAGTTAAGTTACCACTGTCAGTCAAACTGTTCAATCTTGCAAAGACACGTATGCGCGTGTGTTGTCTGTGTAGACATCAGCGAGTGTATCGCTACGCCGGACATCTGCGGCGATCAAGGACAATGCGTTGATGTGCCGGGCTCGTTCCGCTGTAACTGCACTGAAGGCTTGCAACTCAGCCCTGATGAGAAACAATGCATAGGTCTGTTGTCGTTGCTACTGTTGTTGTTCTTGCTTTCTACTGTTACTACTACACTATTTCTACTACTGATTTTGCGACTAGTACAACTAGAACTGGATTAAGATCAAATTGGACTTGATGCTGCCATCTAGGAAAAGGCTTCCTTAGCATATAAACATATTGCCATTTTGCAAGCTTTAGCAAGATCGAATTCTTTGATCATACCAGCGAAGTCAAGGTTGCACAGTAGCTCTTGCTATGCTCATAAGCGTCATAAGCCCATCGCACTCCACTCTTGACTCTCATTATAGCCAAAGCACTGACTGTGTTTGTCTGTGCATAGCATGACATGTACAGTGTACATATTAATATTCGGGAACCAGCTGTGTCGTAGGTTGGACAAAGTTGGCGGGCGGAAAGTTGCAATATTCCGACAGGCAGCTGCAAATTTCCGAGAAAAGGAGATTATGGGTGCTCAAAATTTTAATTTTTTACATACATTTTCTCAAAAGGTTCGGTTTTCGGTGCAAATTTTGCATTTTTTGGACCAAAATTTTCAGTCGAGAATAACATTTTATGACAAGTTTTTCGACAGCCCAAAATTGAGGGTAAAAAAATTGCCCCTGCACTTGCCACGAGGCCAGTGACTGTGTGGTTTGATTCAGCGAATGAATGATCTAGTGATTGCGCAGACATAGACGAGTGTCGAGAGAACCCAGAGCTGTGTCAGCCCGGACTGTGCAAGAACACCTACGGCTCGTACTACTGCGAGTGTCAGCAGGGATACGCCGTCAAGCCGGGCACCACCACATGCTCAGGTAACAGCGTGATGATGATGACGATGGAAGTACCGGTAAGTAAGTAAATTAGTAAGCAGGCAAATCGCAATCATAAGCGCTTTATAATCTTTGAAATGGCAGCTGATTGTCATGAGCGGTAGGCAGTGATATACAGGGTGTGGCAAAAAAGTGGACCCCTAAAGTTTTTCGCTGTTTTTTCAGCAACCGTTTGAAATTTTAATTTGAAATTTTACAGATTTATTTATTAAAACCTTCTAAATGTAAATGCTAAATGCTGTAATCTACAGTTAGGGTTCTGTGTTACTGTCTGTGCCTATGTGTCTGTGTGTCTGTATCTGTCTGTCTGTCTGCGTGTCCGTGTGTAGACGTGGACGAGTGTGCAGTGGGCAGTCATACGTGCGATCCTAACGCTGAATGTTTCAACACGGTCGGCAGCTTCAAATGCGTCTGCACTTCCGGCTTCTCTGGCAGCGGACATCGATGTCTCGGTATCTTCACTCATGTTCAGTTGATAGCAAACGAGCGGCCAGAGTATTAGGCCGCTGCGGCATTGCATTAGTTAAACTTGAATTCGTTGGAAAAATGCCGCAGTGTGTTTAACTGGAATTAACAAAAGGTTTCAAGCTCTGCTTTGCTATACGTGTATATTAAAGTTAAAGTGAAAGGTGTCAATTTGTATAGCGCATCTCGCGTACAGCGCCTCTAATGCGCTTTTCGTCACTAACCCGAGCCGCCAGCCGCACGGCCACCACGTGCAGCCTGCAGACACAGGCTAACGCAGCCGCCGGCTAGGCAGCCCCAGTCAGCTGTACTAAGGTCACCACCTTTCGTAACCCATATAAATGAGTTTGTAAGTTTATATTTTGTATTGTTCTTTGCTTTAATAGCAATTTTTAGTGTTACTGGCTTTCTTACCGTCCTGTAGCAAAAGTAGACCACACTGTATGTGGTCTGCCTGACAGATGATAATGAGTGTCTGGTAGACAATGGCGGTTGTGACGCACATGCCGCCTGTGTCAACACTCCGGGAACATTTCGTTGCGTCTGCGACGAGGGCTTCGAAGGCAACGGATTTGTCTGCATCGGTTTGTATAACTACAGTGTACACGACGTTTAAATAAAAACACTATTTTTATATTTTGGTTGAATGACGAGTTGCCCAAAACTTTTAGCAGCTGCAACCGAAAGGATAGTAACTCAAAATATTGGAAGGAAAGTTGGCTGTTAGCTGAATGTTTCTGCTGGTCGTGACGTAGAGGTGACGTCATCAAACGTAATGAAACAGCAAGCTTGCTCATCTCAACTGGTGTCGTCAGTTGCTACCCTGCTTCGATAGTGAACTTCATCTGGTTTACTGATGGGAAAATGTCCATCGTGTCGGCACTAAGTGACATGGTGGCTGAAGTCAGTTGTCTCGCGAGCCAGAAACGCGACCATCTCGCAATCTCTGTGTGCTGGTTCACCGTTTGCTAGACGTTCAAAAAAATTAAACTGTTTTCACAGTCACATGGACGCAGTCGTTTTAGGGGATTTCCACGAGCTGCAGCGGTAAAACTTCAGTTTTCGTCATACGAGGACATCATGAAATGTTACTATCAGCAGTTACTGTGGTTTCTACTGTATATTGCAGACATCGACGAGTGCTCTATAAACGCGGACCTGTGTGCACACGGTCAGTGCATCAACTACCCGGGCGGATATCGTTGTGAGTGTGACATGGGCTTTACTACCACCGACAAAGAGCGCACCTGCGTCGGTATGTAGGCCTACGTTATCGTCCCCTTCGTACTGACACTGCCGTTAAGGGCGCTTGCAGATTATGCACACGTGCAATGAAATGAAATAAAATAAAATAGATACAATTCAGACGTAAGCCCTATATTTTTGCTATAGTAGAGTTATGTCGGTGCCTAGGCATAATGATATGAAACAGCGATGTGATTTGTTCAATTTTGTGCGGCAACCGTTTTTGAGGTACATGTGTGTAACATGAGGAGCGTTCGAAACGTTTTGCAACTCGATATATTACACTGAAATTGGAAAACTTTTAAAAGTCTATGCACCAGTGAAACTTATATTTTTTCCACGTTCGTATGAGCTTGACAAATCAAGAAAACACAGCCATTTGCATTGCACATAAACGACTGAAACGTTGCCAAATGAGATGGGTTTTGAGAGCCGAAATGCGTTTGCAGCTGGGGCTCCATCCCGCGTGTCTCGCTGAAAGAGCTTACAGACCACGTAGCTGCATTTGGGGAAAGGAAAAGGAAAGAAACGGGAGTATAGGAAGGGAAGGGAAGGCGAAACTCAACTCGAGTATTTTCTGGCTATGGCCTTGGTGCATCATATAAATCGCAAACTGTAGGATAGCGTATAGGTGCTATCGTGTTGTGTGCGTATCTTGTCGATTTGAGGCCGCTATAGCAAAGGTGTGCAACACCACCATTGCCACTACTACGACCACCGCCACCGGCACCAAAACGACATCTAACCCTTACCTTAAGCCTATGTCAGACCTTTGCTATGGCGGCCCCTCGCTGGAGCGGATCGTTACCATCTTGTCATGTGATGGCGTGCTCACAGACATCGACGAGTGCGACATGTTTAACAACCTCTGCGTGAACGGAGACTGTGAGAACACGATGGGCTACTTCCAGTGCACCTGCGCTCCAGGCTACAAGCTGGACGCTACCGCCGGAAACTGCACCGGTAATGTACTAGTCAGCGTGTCCACCTGTCCGTCTTTGTGTCTGTCTGTCATTTGGCAGACAAAGACAGAGTGAAAATGTGGAAATACGATGGATACTTTCATTGTACGCCTAGCTAATACCCCTTTACACGATGAAGCTGGGTCGACGATAAAGCTGGCTTTTGAGCTGGCTAACCTCGTCGTTTTAAATGGTGTAATATTGCGAACATTCACGAAGCTGGCTCGACGAGCGTACTGGCTCGACAAGCGCTCGTCGTGCACTCGTCGAGTTCATCGAGCCAGCTTCATCGTGTAAACGGGACACTCAGCGTGTTCGGAGTCGAAAAGGAGGGCTTTAACGCCAATCCCCCAAAATCTGGGGTCTAGCTGAAGAAAATCGGAAGCTGAAATCGGGATCGCGATGGGGAGTTGTGTGGCCTTCGGCTAGGCCGACCAGTCAGTAAACAAACCGCGCATTACCGCGTGAAAATTACCGCGATATCGACGGTAATGTAATTTTCGTTTTTTGGCATTGAGCCAAAAACCGTAAGCGCGAAGCGGGACCGCGATAAAGCGCGGCATAGTCCCCCGGCAAAGCCTACGGTGCGGTGAAAAAAACCGTGCATTACCGCGCGTAAGTAACCGCGATATTGGGGGTAGCGTGATTTTGTTTTTTTGGCGCTGAGCCAAAAACAGTAAGAGTAAAGCGTGATCGTGATGGGGCCTCGCAAAAAGCTGGGTGAGGCCTAGCCAGCAATAAAAAAAATCGCACCGATCGGTCTAAAAATAAGCGAGATACACAACGGCGAACATTTCGCGCAAAATGGGCGATTTCCATGCCACATTTTGGGTTCCGGCGACCCTAAACTCCTAGCGCCCATGGCTTAATTAGCTCACGCGTTACGTTTAAGGTTACCTAGTCTACAAGGTTCTGCAACAAAAAATTTGGGCCGCTTGTAGATTTTCTGGCAGAATTTTTTCAACAATGTCGCAAAATGTCAAAAAATTAGGTCAACTTTAGGGGGGCGATTTCTGAGACTGACTTGTGATTACTCGAAACTGAACTGAACGGCTATTCGGACCTGCTCACGGTTTTTATGTTTACTCTTTTTAGTTTTTTTCAGAGTTTTAGTTTCTATTATTATTTCTTATTTCTTATTTTTAAAGTTTTTTTCTTATTTTAGTTGTCTTTACTCCAGTCTTTTTTTGAATTTTGTCATTTTTACATTTAACAATATTTCTATTCTCAGTATCTCTTATTTCATTTTTCTTTTAAACGTTTCAGTTCTTTTTAGTTTATGTGCTAGATTAAACTGACAGTTTGTTTGTTAGTTTTTGAGTGCAAATTCTCCATTGTATTGTATTGTATACGTTATCGTATCTTAGTGCGTTTGTGACAGCTTAGCTGTCTGTAAGAATGGGCAAGGACGGCGAAGGCAAAGGGAGGCGGGTGGGTGTAATGTTGGGAGTAACGATGGGTGTAAATATGATGGGCGTAATGTGTAATGTGTGTAGATATAAACGAGTGTGAGAACGAGGACATGTGTATGTACGGCCGGTGTGTCAACAAGCCCGGTGGCTACGAGTGTATCTGTGATGAAGAACATCAACTCATCCCTACTGGCACCGGATGCGTGGGTCTCTACAGCTTTTCCTGCTTTATACGTTACTACATCGTGTCCCAAAATTAGCGATGGCCCTTGCTTCAAACACACATAATTCAGTTTTTGATTCGTGGATTTCAACGAAATATCGTACACTGCACTGCCATACTATTGTCCGCCGCCACGCTTATTATGACCGCGCCTTATCATGTGTGCTCAGTGTGACGTCTTTATGAGGTCATAGTTTGTTTGCAGTAGGGCTACGCTGTTACAGACAAAGCGATCAAGCACCCGAGAAGCCAAAGGTGACCACTTTAAGCACAAACTTTAAGACTTGTTCAGAATGATTGTTTTCATAAACTTTAAAATTTTATTATTAAAAATCTGACAGGTATTGACGATTGTAAACTGACTTATCTGTATGGTTATCGCTAATATTGTTGTGTGTGTCGTCTGGTAGATAATCGTGTAGGCAGTTGCTACCTGCGGCCACCAAGTAGCACGACGGGTCGGTGCCCGGGCGAGGTTGGCCAGGAGATGACCAGGGCGACGTGCTGCTGTACTGTGGGAGCTGGTTGGACTGACGACAGACTTCAACAGCAATGTCAACCGTGTCCGCCCACTGACACCAGTCAGCATGCTTCGTCGTTTTTGCTCTACTCTGTCGTTTTCTTCTGCTCAGGGCCGGACTCCAATGTAGCCTGTTTGGTGGCTTTTTTCTTGTGGAAAAAGAAGCCACAAAATGTCGGACAACCATAGAAATATTTTCCACCTGCACGTGTGGTCTGTCTGTGCAGCAGTGTGTGCTGCAGTTTAGTTTAGGTCAATAACAACATTTCGTTATCGCAAAGTTTTATAACAGAAGTTATGGCGGCCGCGCTGATGCGTAACTGCGTGCAAACATCTCTGTCTTTAGCTTTCGAACGAACTGTCCAACTGTCAATGACGTCTTCTTGAATTCCGACGGCAAACTGTTTCATGCTGATGGACCAGCAGCCGAGAAACTTCGTGGATCAAAGCCCACAGTTCTCATTCTCAGTGCGGCCAAATCACCGACATCAGCGGATTGTAGATGTCGATGGGTTGCGATTGCCGTCACCGTAGTGAGCAGTGACACGAGCTATGGTGGAGCAAGCCGGGGCAGGCACTTGTAGACGAGTAGAACGCACGATCAACCAGTGTAAATCAACGCGAAGAGTTGATGTGAATGTGATGCGGTTGCATTACTGCTTTTTGGTCTGTCAGTGTGACAGCGTGGTTTGTGTGTGGTTTCTGACTGTGTGTGTGGTCCAGGTGAGTATGATGAGCTATGTCCTGGTGGTCAAGGCTTCAGACCTAATGGCGTCTCAGCCGTGCTTGAAGGTACTACCTAATCACTTACTCATTCAGTTCAGCCAGTCAGTCATATAGGCAGCTAGCTGTTGGTCTGTAAAGGTAAAGGTAAACGTAAATGTCGTCAATTTGTATAGCGCATCGTCGCGAGCAAGCGCACGCCTCTAATGCGCTTTCGTCAGAGCCGCCTGCCGCACGGACACCGTGTGCAGCCTGCAGACACAGGCTGGCGCAGCGGCCGTCTAGGCAACACCAGTCAGCTGCATCAAGGTTCCCATCTTCCATAACCCATGTAAATGAGTTACTACTCATTTTACCGTCCCACGGAGGGTAGAAGGCTGAGTCGACCTAGCTGGCAGGCTTCGCACCGAGATGGTTTACCTGCCCGCAGGCAGTCACCCATCGCATACCCATCTGTATTACATTCACAGTTACCTTGGGTAACATTTTCCAGCTTCAGGAAAACAATTTGACAATTTGGCTTTATTTTCATTAATGACCTCAGCGCCAGTCCCTATTTGTATATTGTGAGCGTGACTCTTGACCACAGCCAGTCTGTTGACTGTAGAACTTTGCTGTGTTTGGGTGTTGGTGATAAATAAATGAATAATGTAAAACCGGTACTAATTAATTTTTTTGTAATCGGTTAATCTTCAAAAATCAGTCGACGCAGCTCTAGAATGATGTAATGTGATCGTTGTATGCTGGTGCTGTACAGACGTGAACGAGTGTGAAGAGTTGGAAGGCGTGTGTCGCGGTGGCGTTTGCAAGAACACGTTCGGTGGATTCGCGTGTACGTGTCCTGCTGGATATCAGCTGGATCCAACCAAACAGATCTGTGCCGGTACGTCTGTTTGTTCGTCTGTCCGTGTCAGTCTATGCTGCAGAGCGCATCACATGTTTTGTTCATGTGTCTGTCTGTCCGTCTGCTTGTTTGTCCATGGATTTACCTGTATATGTCTTGCTGGATACTAACTTGACCATGTCAAACAGATAATGCCGGTACGTCCCTTTAACTGTTTTGTTGTTGTTGTTGTTATGACGAGCCCGTCTGGCAATGCCAGTAGCCCAATACGGACGACAATGTTCTGCAGAGATAACAACTTTCTGGTGTGTGTCCAATTATACCCAATATTTGGGAAAATAGTCACTTCTCTACGTCATTGTGTTTGACAACCATCATCATAATCAAGGTGTCGACACTTGCTGACAGACTGCCATTGGTTCTCTGATGGAGATGATGTTTCTGACTGGATATTGTTCGGGCAAGCTGCTAGCATGTTGACATATGTCACGCCAGTGCAGAAACCAGGGAGCACCACCGGCATCGAATAAAGGGCAATTTTTACGGGTTTGGTTTCAACGCAAAACAACCAACATTAAAGGATATCTGACTGTCTCTCAGCCTGTAATCTCTACAGCCAAGGCTGTTGTTGTTTTGCCATAATAATTCTGCAGAGACAGGCATGATAAGCATGGGATGCTAACAAACTAGCATCGACTCAAGTGACCAGGTGGCTTGGTGCCGTAACGAACAGCACGTTAGACTTATGATAAAGAATTCGTGGGTTCCGTTCCCAGTCAAGTCGCTATCGAGTGGTTACTACTTGGGTGGGTGACTGTCTGCGGACAGGTGAACCATCTTGGTGCATATTACCAATCACAAAGGTCAACTCAGCTTTCCATCCCTCTGGGGGTAGGTAAATCGAGTACCGATCTGTCTGGCTGGGGTTAAGGCGGGGCAAGTTGACTTGTGTCGGGTGGCAGGTAACACAGCAGTGTGATCCCATACGACAGGTGACGCTGCGAATTTGGTGACTGAATCTGCTAGAAATCTGAAGACGTTGAATAGTTTCAATGGAATTATTGTGTTTTAATGGCACTGCGTGCGTATATGCGTGTGCACATGGTATAGACGTGGACGAGTGTGAGCTGGATCGTCAGTTGTGCGGCGTTGGAACGTGTCGAAACACTGAAGGCAACTACACTTGCGTCTGTCCACACGGTTATGTGCCGCTGCCCGCCGACAACACTTGCATTGGTCCGTACTATACATGCTGCACTTTATTCTTTTCTCCAGTGATTCAGTAGAGTCCATCACTTAGTCCGATCTGGGTCATTATGGTTTGAGTCCGAGTACAGATCCAATAAGCTCGACGAAAAAGAACGTTCGTAAAATTCGGTATTTGCAATTTGAGCATGCGGCGCGAAAGTTGGAGAAACAGCAACACAGCTTAATAGAACGTTAGAAATTGGTCAACGCTTGTCCGCTGATACTGTATTAACAAAAACATTAGCTAAAAATAAAAAACAAAATCAGTATAGCGCCGTTAGATCGAAGTCACACAACACTGAGTCCAAGTCCGAGTTCTAAAATAAGGATTCGCGTCTGACTTCATAAGTTGTCACCGTTATACTGTACGAAAATATTAAGAACTACAGTATGTAATTATTGTGATCAGTCACTGGTGTCGTCAATGTTAGGGTTAAAGTTAGGGTATTTGTTATTGTGGCTCGGTAGTCTAACGGTAACGTGCCGGACTTGTAATCCTGAGGTCACTCAGGGGCGCAGGTTCGACTCCGCACCAGGACACTGCCGGGTAACGACCTTAGGCAAGTTGTTTGCACACATGTGCCTCTGTCACCAAGCAGAATATTTTGGTACCAGTCAAAGGGCGGTGATGTCCCGTAGGTCTGGCGTCGCACTGGCCATGCGTCACGGACTCAAGTGGTTTATCCACCTACGGGCTCAAAGGCCTAAGGAAGGGAGATTGGGTATGGCACCTTTACCTTTTACCTTTATTTGTTAGTAGTATTTGGATGGTGGTGGTACGTACTTGTAGACATGCGTCCGGGGCACTGCTACAGAAGACTGGGTCGTCGAGGCGAGTGTGACCAATCACTGGCCAGTAATCTCACACAGCGCCAGTGCTGCTGTAGCATCGGTGAAGGTTGGAACGCCGTTGAAGACGACCGTCCCGGTACAACCACCTGTCAACCTTGTCCGCCCACCGGCTCTGGTACGCCCGCTGCATTTTTATCTCTATCTTTTTCTTCTTCTTCTTTATTTTTATCTCTTCTCTAGCCTACTCAACTCACGAGAAATGAAGTAAAAAAATACTCCAGCATAACAGACTTGGTGTAGGCAGTTTGGTGGGTTTGAAGTGTTGCGTAGCTGTATGCGGCGGATGGCCGCGCAAAACGGCACAATATGTCGACACTGGACAAGCTCACGATCAGCGGCATCGTGGGTTAAGAAAGCAAGTGGGGAACCGGAAGTTGCAATTTTTTAACATACAGCTGCAGATTTTCGATGAGGGTGTATGGGTGCTTAAAAGTTTAATTTTGCAACTACAGTTTTTTTAAAATGGGGGATTTTTAGTTCCAGAGTTTGTATTTTTAGAAGACAATTTTTCTAGAAAAAAAAATTTCTGACAGGCTAAAATTTAAAGGAAGGCAGTTGCCACTGCCTGCCCCCCTTGCCATGATGCTACTGCTCAGAATATGACGTACAGTCGCTGGTACACGCGTGCGATGCCGTCTGCATGTCTGCTTGTGTGCGTAGCTGATCGTACAGAGCTGTGTGAAACTCCAATCAGCGGTCCCTTGGGTATTCTCACAGGTACAACTACCTATCTTTGTGCTCATTTAGTTACTTACTGATGTTCTCACTGCACAACTTCTATTTACTTGTTGCTCGTTTACCTGTTTACGATCAATCAATCAGTTTCTCTGTTTATCAGCGTTGCTTTGATGACATAACTACTTTACGGAGTAAACTGATACCCTGTTTACACAATGACGCTGGCTCAATACCGCTCGATAGGTGCTCGACGAGCCAAGGTGCTCGAGGAGCCAGCTTCGTCGTGTAAACAGCCTAAAATAGGGTATGTAGGTAGATTCAGTCTAAGAGCTCTGTTAAGTACAGTTGTGTGAGCGTGTGTCGCTGAAGTTAGGACAGGGAGGGGTGGTGTACTGTATAAAGACATTGACGAGTGTGAATTATACCGAATACTTAAAAAAACAGTCGCTGTGTCAACAATGAACGAAGTAGTAGTGGCAGTAGTATTAGTAGTGTTTTTAGTTGTTTTTTTAGTTAGATGTCTTTTCAATTTTATATCGTTAGTTTAATTGATTTGATTTGGTTTTATCGTTAGTCGCCGCTGCCTACTTTCTATTTTGTATGTGTGTTTGCCACATACTGTTAATAAAACATGTGTTATACTGTGTTAGTAACCTAGTAGTAGTAGTTGCAGGCAGAGTGGCAGACATACATGGTGTTTTGGCTCTACTGTAGACATAGACGAGTGTGCAATAATACCGAACATCTGTGAGAACGGACACTGCGTGAACACGGAAGGAAGTTTCTACTGCGAATGTCCGACCGGATTCCGCTTTGACGACCAGCTGCACATCTGTGCAGGTCAGCCAATCAGGGCCGTTCTATCGTTATTTTAGTTGATCATTTCGTTAGCTAGCCACCAGTTTATATTCTTTCGCTGTTGAACAGCGCTGATCACGTGATACATCACTCAGTCAATGCCGATACAGAGCTGATGAATATTGATGAGCTAGGTTGACGGACAGGTTAAGAAACAGAAACTGACCGTAAATCGGTGAATTAATCAATATCGCTCTCTTTTTCAGAATTTGAACTAGGGGGCCAGGTTGATCGCTGGTGGCGCAAGAACGCAGGCAGGGCAGGCGCCGAAAATATTAGGTTGGGGTGTGGAGAGGGGGCAACGATCCCTCCGTCGTCAGATAGTTTTAATTTTTTTCTGGTCACGAAATGCATATTTTGGTGTATCCTCTGGCCCTTCTGGACAAAATGGGCTTACGCTTGCAACTTTTGCAACTGCAAGACTGCAATGCGCTGCACAGGCAAAGCTAAGGGCGACTTTTTGGCATCCCTGCCTCACTTTTTAGCTGACTGTACTTAAGTAACAGTCAAGCTATTGGCATGGTTGATTGTCCGTCGTCTGTCCGTCCGTCCGTCCGTCCGTCTAGGGGAAAACTTTTTACACGGATAATTAGCCATGCGTGTCAAACTTGGGCGTGCAAAATTTCAGCCATCTAGGGCAAAGGAAACATTTTCAAATTAGGGGTTAAATGCAAGGGGGTAGACAATTCAGTGAAAAACTGGTCATATTTCTGAGACGGTGCACGAGAGATACGGCCAAGGTCACTAATAGTCACTAATAGGAAAGTGGCATACACTCCTTCAGATTACATGAGAATCATTGAAGAGTCATAACGCAGTGTGGTATGCAAATCGTGCAGTATCGTGGCTAAACGGTAAGTCATAAAAGGTCGGTGATGATACCGTCTTATAGGGCGGTGGCAACTTTCTATAGGCTGTCAACAGTAACTGTCTCTATCTGCATCAATTTGGTCGCAATTTTCAATGGAAAGTTTCAATCTATAAATGGCCATATCTCGAAAACGGCGAGAGAGGGCCAAGGTTACTATTAATCACTAATAGGAAATGGCATATTGGCTTTTAAATGACATGAAAATCATTGACCTTGAATGACCTTGAACATCAGTGCCGCAATAGGAACTGTATAGACTGTAGCACGTGTAGCAAGGCGTTTTCATTGTGAACAAAATTTATGAAACTTGCGTCCGATATTTTTGTTGGTTAATTACGATTGTAGTTATTTATATCGCCTGGCGAGATGACCACGTGCGACGTCTGTTATACTGGCGTTCATTGTAGCTTTTGAGAGCAGCGTTCCGTTAGCATAGCGTGCATGGAACTGTGTCACCTCTGAGAAATCGCTTTCTCTCCGTGATTGGAAGTCGGACGTTGGGCTTCGGACGTACACGGTACGGTCGGCTGTTCCTAGCGACAGCTGGGCTTTTTGTTTAAAATTTGTTTATATATAAAGTTATAAACGTGTTGGCTGGTCGTAGACGTGAACGAGTGTACGGACACGCGTGGTGCGGCGTGCACGGGCAACGCACAGTGCATTAACATGCTCGGCAGCTTCGAGTGTACTTGTCCTCAGGGATACAAACTGACCACCAGCCAGAGGTCATGTCAAGGTCAGTCAGTTTCACCCAGTTGCGTACGTGTGTGGGGGGAACAGAAGGGATGGATGTTTCATCAGAGGCTATATTACCTTTTCCGCAGGGATGGAAGGCTGAGTTGATTTTAGAGATTGGTTACCGAGATGGCTCACCTGTCCTCGGACAGTCATCCATCCAATTAGTAACCACTTGATAGCGACCCAACTGGAAGTCAAACCCGTGACCTCTTGATCGTAAATTTCATGTCCTAACTATTTCTGTTTTTATTTAGGTTTTAGGCTTGTGTGTGTTCTTTTTGTGTCCATTTCTTTTATTTTTTTCATCTGTATATTGTGTTGCTGCTGTCGGTATGACGAAATAAAGATATATATTACGCTACCAAGCCACTTTTAAACAGCCACTGTACAGTCAGCTCAGTAGCTTTCACTGCATTTGTAAGTAATTAAGTAAGTAAGATTAATTAGAAGGCGCAATTTAACAATAGCCTCAGTGCGCCGCGCTCTCAACGCCCAAACAAAAATGTTTTTACTGCCGTTTAAACTGTTTAAAGTTAATGTCAGTTTGTCTCAGATGAACTGGCAGACTGTTCCACAGCCTCGGACCTGCAGCAGCAAAGCATCTGTCTCCATAGCTGCTGCACAGTGTATAATATCACCTGGCGTTATAGCGTTATGTATACATGTGTGGTCTGTCTGTCTGTGTTGCGTGTCGTCTGTGTGTGTATAAGACGTGGACGAGTGTCGAGAGCAGAGTGGTGTCTGTTCTAACGGCGATTGCATCAACCTACTGGGTAGTTTCAACTGTATCTGCCACCCGGGGTATCGGCTCACTGCCGACAGAGCCACCTGCATCGGTCAGTCTCCATATACAACATTGCATTCAAGTACTATGGTTATGAAGTTAGGACCGAACCCCCTTCCCTAGACATAACCCACACACCAGGACAGAATTCTCTTTTACCGCCGTAACACTGCAGATACACTTCTTGCCACAACGCTGATGCTGAAAAGTGTTGAAAAAGCAAGAAAGGCGTAACAGTTTTCATCGATTTTAACTACAAAAATCGCAATAAAAATTATAAATTTTTGCATCAAACTGTAGAATTTGTGACCAACTATCAGCCTATAACCTCAACTTGAAAACCCGGACTTACGGTTTTCTGCCAATACAGCGACGATGTGTTTCCACTACTGCTGTCGGCTTATAGGATACTACTGGCAGTATGTCTGGACGCTGGTGGTCTTGGAGGAGTGTTGTGAACAGCGTCACTGATACTTGTCTGCACTACTCACAGTCTCACAGTACAACACAGTTCATCTTAATACAGTGCAGTACATTGTACTGACGGACTGACGGACTGACCGTCTGTGACTTTAGATGGAGTTAGGAGATCGTACGGGACAGACGATCAGACGGACGAACGGACATCGCTCGTAATGCGGCCTGTTATAGGACGGCTGCACAGTGAAACAGACGAATATGCGGACCAGTCACTACACCCTCCTTCTGTCTGTATGTGGTTTGTCTCTGTGTGTGTGTTTTAAGTGCGAGACAGTGTCTCGGTGTGTGGTCTGTGTGTAGACGTGGACGAATGTCGTGAACAGCCGCGTGTCTGTGGTGTCAACGGCACGTGTCGTAACACGGTCGGCTCGTATAGATGTCGTTGTCACACCGGCTTTCACATCAGCCATGACGGCACATGCGCCGGTCGGTTTCTATTGCTACTGTAACTGTCAGTCAGGACTAGAAAATAGGTTTGAGGAACCTATAGGCTTATAAGGTTTTTTTAAAACTACAAAAGTTGAAATTGTAAGGTTTTTATTTTTGTATATTCTACGGATCATTTTCAGTTTTATACTTTACCTGTGGTTTTCCAGTTTTACTATAAGCCCCTAACTACAGCAAACGATATCATCGATATGACAGGCAGAATGCTGTATTATAGAATTTTGTTTTATAGGCCCCCGGCCTATGAATATTTTGTGTCGTCTGAGTCTTCGTGTCACTTCTTCTAACTATGCACTACTTGTGAATAGAATCTATGAAGTTTTGTATATCATTATTTTTGCTTGTTTTTAATTCCAGATGTCACACGCAGTGCACAAGTATGTCGATGTTGACCTTGTGAACTTGGTTTGACCTCTGACCTACTTCAGAATATTTACAGTTTTGTCGTGACCTGTGACTCATGTGACCTTTTGACCTGTGTCCTGTCTGTTGTTCAGACGTGAACGAGTGTCAGACGCTGAAAGGCATCTGCATCAACGGTCGCTGTCGCAACACGCAGGGAAGCTTCGTCTGCGTCTGTCAGCCTGGCTACTACTACAACGCTGAACGACTCATCTGCGACGGTATGAGAACACTGTTTCACAAAGTAAAGTAGCTCCCAGAAGAAATAGCTAGGACCCATAATTCAACAAAAAAACTTAACTAATTTTGTCTGAAGTTTTAGGCATAATAACTGCAAATCAAGTAAAAAAAGAATGGCTTATCAGCGTAGAAAAAAACATTCTAAAATACGAAGTTTACAACACAGCAGCTACGACTTTATGCACTGACGTTACGGGAACTCCTGTGTCTTGAATCTGCCTAAGTGTTTGTGATTGTCCGGACACTTTGACTTCGTGTGTGGTCTGTCTGTTTGTGTTTGATCTAGACATTGATGAATGTGCTTCGGACATCTGTCATAACGGCAACTGCGTCAATTCACCTGGCTCGTTCCAGTGCGTGTGCGCTGACGGATATCAGCTCAGTTCTACTGGCGACGAGTGCCAAGGTAACGTAACTTAAACGTACACACAGTGATGAAATGAAAATAGAACGTACTAATATGGCGTTATAGGCGGCTGCACATTGGTTGGAACATATTTAATGCCATATATAGGACGTGGGTAATATGATTTTTTTTAATTTTTATTGTTTTTTTCGATGTGCTACAGCTTGAACAGTGACATGTATACAACTGTAGAATTTGGCAAACGGGGAGAGGGCATGGCGAGCGTCAAGCACGAATGCATAACGGTGATTTTTTTTTTGGGGGGGGGAGGGCGGAACCCCCAATGGATTTAGGACATAGCCCTTGGTCAGGGGATCAAGGAGCAAAGCCCTTTTTCCCTGAAGCTGAAACACTTAAGTTTTTGAAGCGGAAAATGTGTGCTTGTTGTAAAATTTAGAAATGCAGAAAATCACAGGTTATGTCAGCCAGATCGCATGTGCTTGTTTGACTGTCAGATATCAACGAGTGTATTGGACCTGGGGCAGCTTGTCGTAACGGTCGCTGCACAAACTCGCTTGGTTCATTCACATGCGAATGTCCTACCGGATACGTCCTGTCTTACGATGGACGTGACTGCAGAGGTATTGTAACATTGTATTGTATTGTAACCGAACTTTCTGCCCGATCTTACAGACATGATTGAACGTCTCATTGCGCTGACTACTATTACGTGACTTCACTGTTTAAGCTTATTGTTACGTGTCCTTGTAGTCTTAGGACTTAACGCCACGCTAAAGTTTATAAGTCCTTCATCATCATCATTATCATCAACAGTAGTTGTAGTAGTCGTACTAGTAGTAGTAGCAGTAGCAGCAGCAGCAACAACAACAAAAGCAACAACAGCAACAACAAACTTGCAGCTTTTCACACCATAATCGACTCAACAATAAACCTTCTGTTACAAATGCCGCCAAGCTACTCGTCAACAACGACTCTAAATCCTCAGCGACACAACCGATCCGCCACTGGACATCCTGACCACCGATCCACTGCAGTTGATTCTGTATGCGCTGTACAGACCGTTTACACGTGATACATGATGATGATGATGAAGGACGAACCAACTTTAGCGTGGCGTTAAGTCCTGAGACTACAATGACACGTAACAATAAGCTTAAACAGTGAAGTCACGTATTAGTAGTCAGCGCAATGAGACGTTCTTAGTCAAGTCTGTAAGACCGGGCAAAAAGTTCGGTTTTCAGTCTGCTGCGGAAAACTTGCACTATCATAGCCTACTATATCGTACCCCTCGTCTTATGACACCAAGCAGCAGCAGTCACGGGGACAGTTTACTGGTCCAAAGGGGCACTAGTCCGAACAGCGCGAGAGTTATCACGTTAGGGTTAGGGCTATAGTTAGTGAGCGTTAGGAATTTAAAGATAAATTGCATCTTTGGCTGGCGGACCTTGACTACACGGCCCTTGGTTACGACGTCCCCTGGCTATGTCGGACCGATCAAGCCAAATTTAGAGTGACCCTTCGGACTATTGACTAGTCATCACATGTAGTAGTATCTAATGTTGCCAGTAGGCTATGATAGTGTAATAAATTAGCCATTAGACTCATTAGTTTGACTTCTGGTCGAGTTGCTGCTACATATCGTACCCCTCGTCTTATCGTTTTTATTGTATGTGCGAAAGGCGTGTAACAATGTAACAATGGTAGGCTTAATTGGAGGCTCACTGCCATCCATGTTTGCACCTTTGTCTGTGTACTGTGTATTGTAGATACACGTGAGTCGTTCTGTTACCAGGAGTTCAGCTACGGCCGGTGCGCTGAGCCGCGACCAATCAATCTGACCAAGGCTCTGTGTTGCTGCAGTGAGGCTGCTGGATGGGGAACTGTGCCATCATGCGAACTCTGTCCACAACCTGGCGAAGGTCGCACTCGTTATACAGTCTGTTGCCGTTATTTTGCACAAAGCTTGAAGCTACGTAATAGCCTACTAATTGAAACACGCCGTGTCTCCAAAAACAAAGACACTATTGATTCGACTATAATTTAAAAAGGATTATCAGATTTTGATACTTTTTGGTACAAATATTCCCGATGCAACTGGTCATTAAATAACCATTCAAGTTCCCACTTTTCCGGCGTCATTTGATGGCCAGTTTAGTCAGAAATACTCATATCAGAATTGATAAATCAAATGATCCGTGTTCAAGTAGTCAATAATTTCGGGGTCGGGACTGCTGTTAAAGGCAGAGTGTGATTTCTTGAAGACTGCTTGTGACTAAGGCTAAGAGTTTTACTTACTTGCTTACCAAGTGATTGTGGCTGCGTCTGTAGGGACGTTTGAAGCGCTGTGCCCCGGTGGTTACGGCTACGTCAGGGAGACTCGTGGTGACAAGATTGAAGGTCGTTGATTGTTTGATTGAATTTTTTAAAATTTATTTATTGATCCATAGTTATTTCTCGTTTCTCAACGTCTTTGACATGTCAATGTTGCACGCAGTTGTCGCTTATTTTTGCTTATTCAACCCCCAGGTCAACCTAGCCTGGATGCTGCCATCTCTCCGTGGGTACACGCAGTGCGTGAGTACCAGCGAAGGCTGGGACGTCAACAGGCACACCGACACTGCGTGATGCAATAGCCCCGTGTCCATGGTCTCGCAGAATAAACTGGTGTCCGCCTGGGGATTAAAGGAACGGGGATTAGCGCCGCCGTATGAGTTATGTGGTTTTTAGTTACAGAGCAAAGCTTTTACTGAAAGTTTTTGACGAGCGATTAAATCTTGCTGATCATTTCAATCACAATCTGATTTGCATCCAGGTTTCTTGGATCTGGGTCAGCCAAGAGTAGAACATGACAGTCCTTGGTGCAAGTATTCGCTCTATGTTCTCTGTTGTTGCTAACGTATCATCTCTGTCGATCGGACCACATCACTGACGCGCTTGTCTGCCTCCATTGGCTGCGCGTATCGGAGCGAGTCCAGTACAAGATCGCCGTTCTGGTGTACAAAGTCTTGCATGAACTCGCGCCGCAATACCTCGGTCTACGTCGCCGACCTACCTGGCCGCCGACCGCTCCGTTCCGCTACCACCAACCGTCTGGCAGTGCCTCATGTCAAGTTGACAACCGTCGCCAACCAACCGGGCTTTCCCGGTTGCCGGTTCTAACTTGTCTTTGGTGGACCTAGCAGTAGTTTGTATTACTTAGACCTCATTAAAAATTTTAGATTAATTGATTGCTTGATTGGGTGTATTAAGTGGTGTTGATACATGCCTGTGTGTGGTCTGTCTGTCTGTGTGGACTGCAGACATAGACGAGTGTCTGATAGTACCGGGCGTGTGTGGTACGAACGGTCGCTGCGTCAACACTGATGGGTCGTACCGCTGTGAATGCGCACCCGGCTACTCCATCGACAGCACCGGCACGCGCTGCCGAGGTAATTACTTCCGCCAAGGAGGTAATGTTTTGCCAGACTTTGTCTGTCTGTCTGTCTGTGTGTTAGCAAGATAACTCAAAAAGTTATGGACGCATCTTTCTGAAATTTTGAGGATATGTTGGGAATGGCACAAACTACCAGTGATTCAATTTTGGGAGTGATTCGGAAGGAATCCTGGATTTTGGATCACTTCGAAATTTTCGTTACCATTGTTTTCAACGGGGCATAAAGAAAACCGCTGCAAAACCGAAGATGGTGCTGCCACCTAGCGAACAACATTGCCTTGGCGGAGGTGTGCGGGCTCTGGCTGCTTTCTAGTTGTCAATCAATCAAGCAATGAATGCATTTCAGGTTAAAACCCATAAAACAAAGACAGACGGAAACAGACAGACAGATAAACATGAAAAAAACTGCACAAGAACGCAATAAAACGCAAACAGTCAGCAGCAAAACATAAGACCGCCGGGAACTACCGTTCTGAGCGGCCTAATAAAATGATTATCAAAAATAACCAGAAGTGAAACTATAACATTCCCATTCACTACAATTGTACAACAAAGCTTAATTTCTGAAAAAAACTATCTAATACATACTAAGTTCGAAAGTTACGATATGTCGCTAGCTTTGTTTCTTTCGCTAAGTGAAAGTAGAAGTCAAAGTCAAAGGCAAAGGCGAATGATTTGTGGAAGTCAAATATTACTGATCTGATCCAGCTACTGGATATTCAAGTTCTACCATTTGTCCGTCGTCGTCGTCTTGTCATTAGCAGCGGCGTTGTCGGTTAAAAAATAGGCGTAACAGAAAGTTGCAATTTTCCGACAAACAGCTGCAAATTGCCAAATTTTTGACAGATTAGATAAAGGTTGAATTTTAACTGTGTCCCGAAACTTCCCGAAAATGGGTTTTAGTTTAAAATTTGGCATTCATCGACGAAAATGTCCGACACGAAAAAGTTTTTTGGTATTTTTCCGACAGCCATAAATTTGAGTGGGCAATTGACTGTTTCTGCCCCCCTGCCAAGTTGTCACTGGCCGTCATCATCATTTTTGTACTGTTTGCCGCATTTCGCAGTCATCACTTAGCAGCGCTTTGGTTTGACGACTGCAAAAAAAAGTTTGCTGTGCCTAAACTGCTGCACATAATACAGTAAGCTGACGACGCTGCGTTCTGATTTAATCGAGATAATCTTTTGGTCTGTCAGTATTACACAACTTTTATTCACCAAATATTGGTAGTACAGAAATATGAACAATAATAATAATAATTCAGAATAAGCACACAGTCATGCGTGGCACGCATGCAACAGAAAGTCAGTCAATGCGATCAGAAAACTTCATGCGCAAGACCATAGGCGAGTCAGACAACTACAGCAACGATCTCTCCGCAGACTGCGTGTATAACAACAGTGTCACTAATTTACGTGTTCTGTAATCTCAGCAAGTTTGTAGATTTGCAGATACTATATACTTGGCTTTTAGTTGAAATAAAAGTTGGAAAAGAACTAAATTGCTGAACAATAGACCCTATTAGATTACTACAGTTGCCGCACTACGCTGATTATTTACATTAATGGATAAAGGCGAATTTTTTTTGGTTTCTTTAAATACCCGAAGCTATTGCTAAAACGTCAAAAATACTTGTTTTCAGAGAATGTTTTTGTTAGATGTTGTTGGTAAGTAAGTAAGGCTTTTGATGATTCTGTCTCCGAGACTATAGTATATTTTAATCCTAATTAGTTGAAATATGTTCAGCAGATGTTCCAAATATCAAGATGAAGTAGGACTATTATTTTTCGGATAGGCGGTTGTCATGACTTAACAGAAGTTTAGGTCGCCTGGAGGTAGCGTTTGCCGTATTTTAATCCTATGCGCTAAATACGGCTAAAATATTGCAGTCCACATTAATATTACATGCCATGCTGACGTAGGTAATCTGACGTCACAGATTCGTTGCCATGACGACAGATTCTTCTCTGAGACTGATGTCTGGTCATTTTCGGAGAATGAAGATGTTTGTTGTTTTTTTAATAAATATGTTCCAGTAGCCTTTCACAACGAGCTACACAAGGATGCAGAACGAAGGAACAAGTAAGTCACAAAATTTCGCAATTTCATAACTTCGATCAGTCTTTAGAATCCTCCCGTTAGCATACAGCAGTGAGTTTACAGTGGTTATTATGTCGTCACAGCTAAAATGCATCGCCACACAATCGTGTGGATTTTACTATAGTTAAAGACGGCGCGTGGGAATTTGTTTTTGTTGAGGGGGAAGGAGGTTAGAGTTATGGGACCTCGGGCCTGTGAAGGAAGCTTTTTATCGGGGGCCAGGGCGGAAAATTTGGCGGGACCCCATGCAGTAGGAAGTCTTGGGACATAGAACCTGAAATATAATGTGAAAATTTTGACGATGAAAAATCGTTAAATTAATCAAACTTTTTTGTCTATCTGGTGCAATGTTTATTGGCACAAAATATATTTCTGTTAGGTGAACTGAGTCATTAGTCTTTTTCAGTTAGTTTATAAGTTCTTAGTGTAATTTGTCAAAGTGGAATGGGAATACTGTCTCCCGAGTTCTTGAGTTTTAAAATATTTACATGATTGTGGTGGTTTCTGTAAACGCTGTGAAGTCTTCTGTTTGTGAATGCCATCTACAGTAATGTTTAAACACTTGTCTGTGTGGACTCGAGTCATCGCAAGTTCAATCTTTGCAACCGTTTTCAATCTAGTCGACATTAGCAGAAATCGTGTTTTTTGAAGGGGTACACAAATTTGATGCCCTCATGCGGAGAACTTCTTGTACCTAAAGAGTCAAAACTTAAAATCTGAGTTTAATGGTAGATGTTTTACGCAGGTGGTCTTGATTTATCTAAAGCCATTTCGGCGCAAGCTGGCTGAAATTTGAAAATTGAAAACTATTTGATGAGCTATGACAAAAATAAATGACATAGCTTACATTTTATTGGACTACCCAGTAGGCGCATTAGGCTTTTGTGCGAGTGTCAATATTGCGAGTGTCATGAATTCACTGTTTGTGTGCAGCTCAGAAAGTGAAAAGTACAAGTGAATGGATCCAGACTAAAATGAAAGCTAACACCATAGAGCAGCTGTTGCAAATAAAAGCTTTTGCACGAAAGGTTCGAGAAAGTAAACCGACGACGAAAGGCGACGAAAGTAAACCGTATGTGTACAGGTACTCGGCAGACGTGACCATATTCGACACAACATGCTGGAGGTTAGAACTGACAGTAAAAGCGAATGACGGACTTCTAATCGTGGATGTGTATCTGTGGAAACACCTTTTTCTCCCTGTCCAAGGACTTGTTCGTGACGGCACTAAAAGGATGCTTGTGTCTGCTTACATTCAAGGAGCTGGCGACATCAAACTGTACGGAGACTCGGAGAACGTCGATGAAAGTCTAAGACGTGTGGCTTGGATACCAGTTGGAGACAAGTGTACGATAAAGCTGGTGAAGACGGACGTCCTGATGGCAGAACCTGACCGGTACCTGCCCGATCACACGCTGAGGGTCGTGGTCAAAGTAAGCATCGTGGAGCCGGAAGTGTATCGTGCTGACGAAGCGCCGCCGCCGCCGGCGTCTGAGATCTCGGTGATGAGGAAAATGTTTGACGCAGATGAGTTCACCGACGTCGTCCTGACAGCTGAAGGGCGAGAGTTCAGGGCACACCGCGCAGTTCTTGCTGCCCAGTCAGACGTGTTCCGGACGATGTTCTCTGACGACATGAAAGAAAGTCACACGAACAGAGTGGAGGTAAACGACATGTCGGCGTCTACTCTCGACGATCTACTATCATTCATCTACACAAAAGTGGCTACCAATATGGATCAGAACGCGTCTGCACTGCTGGATGTCGCGGAGAACTACCACATCCCGTGCCTCAAGTCCTACTGTCAGCTCTACATGTCCGGGAGTCTGAACACTGCTAACGTCATCTCGAGACTGATCAAGGCTCACCTCTACGATGCTTCTCGGCTCAAGGACGCGGCATTCAACTTTATCGCAGCGAACGCCTCTGAAGTCTGCAAAACCTCGTCCTGGAGAAATCTTCTCCTCCAGCAGCCGGATCTCGCCACTGAGGCTGTCAAATGGCTGGCCGACTACGTGAAGGACGTGAAACACCACAACGAAGTCAAATAACAGTTGACACTGACTCATGCATAGTTTTCTACTAGTACTGACTGATGTTAAGTTGTTGCATATGAAACATTTTCGATTTTTGTCGGGTAACATTCAAGTTCTGAACACGGATAAATGTTTTTTTTTTCAGAGTTAAACGCGGCATCAACGTGTCGATGCTTTTCGCCATTATATTTATTTACTTTTCACGTATATGGCATTATTGCTGAACTCATTGAGATGACAATTTTGATTTGGGGTCAAACGAGGATCCCAGAAAATAGAACAGAGGACGAGAGAAGATTGCAGGATCTATTGGTTGGTAATCAGCTATTGTTAATTTGTTATACAAGCTAAGTATCTTGGCTGCTTGCATTATAGTTTTTATGTTGGCTTGGAAGAAACTGCAGTTATGTTATCAATTATTATTAACCAAAAAGCTTACGCATATACAACAATGTCGTTTTCCGTGCATTTGTACGACTGCACTGTGTTTTCTGTAACTGCGTCACGAGACGTCCATTCCCCTTAGCACCATGAGGCAACCTTCCAGCTAACTCGGATACCCTCTCTCTTTCCCTTTTCCCCTTTCTTTTTTTCCTTTCTGTTCTCTCCCATTTTTCCTTTCTTTCCCTCTTTTTCTCTCCTTTTTCTTTTCTTCTGTCCTTTTCCGTTTTTTTTTCTATTTTCCTTTTCTTTTTTCTTAGAAGTAAAACTTTTTAATCCAGCTAGTGAGTCCTGGGGAGCGCTGCAAGCTCTTCCATCGGGGTCTAGGGCGGAGCCCCAGCCGAAATCGAATTTAGCGGTTGTCAACTTTAAAATATGGCATCTGCTGGCAACAAATTTAATTATTTTCTATATAATTAACTGACCAAATTTAGTGCAGTTCAAACAATATAGGCAAATAAGGGTAATGCGGCACCACAGCTTTAAAAGTAGGCAAAATTGTAGCCAGAATTTTTGCTCGGGGAGGGGGTTGACTTTTCTCTTCTTTTTTCTTTCCCCTACATTTTTCTTTTTTCTTACTTTTTTGTTTTTTTCCTTTTTCCCCTATCGCTTTCCCTTCCCTTTCGTTAGAAGTAGAACCCCTCAAATCCAGCTAAGGGAAGCGCTGGAACGCTGTGAGCTCCACTTATGGGGTCTGGGGCGGAGCCACAGCCGAGATCGAATTTAGTGCAATTTGGTTTTAAAATGTGACATCCGTGGCAACAGTGTTAATTATTTTTCGCAGAATCAACTGACCAAATTTAGTGCATGCAATTTAAATAATAACGGCAAACAAGGGCGGTGGAACAAATCTCAAAATGGAGGTAGAAATAATTTGTGAACAAAGCGAGCAGAAAAATTTGAACTGCTGTACGCAGAACTGTCACATTAACTTTAAAAATTTAGGGGAAGGCCGTTGATCCCGTTAGCCCCCTTCTAAGTACAGCTCTGAAAGCAGGGGTTACGAGAAATCTGCGAGCGAAGCTGTTGTACGCAGAATTGTTGCATTCTGTGCCATGCGGTTTTAAGCAATTTGCAACGGAAAATATTTTTTCCCAGTTTGCTATTTTTTTACTTTTCCCCAACTTTTACCAACTTTTTATGGAGTGGACGCCCCTTGTATTGTCCTTTTATTGTCTTAACCCTACGGTGGGACGTTGAGATTCGAGATATCACTCCGCCGCTTTTAATGCGTTAACGCTATACCGTAAAACTTCTATTTTACATGTAGAAGCCCTCGGCTTTCATTAGAACATTCGACTTGGAACCCCGGTTTCTATTAGAGACCCGGCGTTTATTTGAGACCAGACTTAGGCCTATATTATACAAATAGCGACTGGTCGAGGTCGTTGTTGGAATTCCCCCCCCCTGAAGTTCGTAAAATATTGCCCGAGGTCGAAGACCAAAAGCAATATTTCACGAACTGAGGGAAAAAATTCACAACAATGATTGCAAAGCAAAATTTGTGCTATTTCACGGTCCCTTCAAATAAAGTAAACAAGCAACGTGGTCGACTGCAGATAATGTACGACGTACATTTTAGCTACAGTGCATGCACACACGACGCTACAATAAAGGCCTACCGTTTAGCCACAATACAGGCGTCACACCACACCGGAAATTGATCGGATGATCGGTTGCTGAGATATGGCCATTTGAAGTTCTTCCGGGAAGGCTCTTCCGGAAAGGGAGTTTGGTCGATCGTTGGTCGGTCGGTCGATCGGTCTGATTTCATATACTCTTCTTCGCTACGTTATACCCCAGTCACACCGAGTTGCGACTTACGGCGACCACAGCGACTTCAAATCGCTGACGGTTGCCGTAAGTCGCAGCAGCGTGATCGCCACTCAAACGCCGTCTTGCGGTCACACTGAAACACAGATCGCAACAGATCACTCTGTTTTTGCATTTTACTCAAAATGCGAATCTTTCGACTCTGCTAAGACTCTACAGCGAGTATAGTGCGACTGTATAGCGACTTAAGGAGCCCGATAGCGATCGCAGTACGGTCGCTCATTGTCGCAGTAAGCTCGTTTTGTGATCGCAGTACGGACCGCATAGTCGCAATGCAGTCGCAGTACACTTGTGTGACTTCAGACCGAGTACAGTAGCAGCGCGACCATGGACGATCGTACTGCGACCACAGTACGAGCTGTGCGACCGCAGACCGACAGCAGACCCATCGCACTGCGATCAAAAAGTCGCCGTGAGGTCGGGGATGAATTTTGAACAGTTTAAAATTTTTCAGCGACCTACAGCGACCGTAGGGCGACCAGTGCGACCGACCATGACCACGCTGCGTTTTTTACATGCAGGCTTATCAAAATAATGTTATTTCTCCGGTCTGTCTTAACAGCAGCATCGCTAAAGGAAGAACTTTAGTCTTAGTTGGCCTTACTTACATTATGGCGTGTTTTGACTACATCTTTACGCACAGGGAATTCAGCTGGTGGATAAACAGCTGGAAAAAGTACAAATGAAAGCAACAAAGTAGATCAAAGGTGTGAAACATCTAAAATATGAGGAAAGATTAAAACATCTGAGCTTACCCGCATTAAAATGTTGCAAAATTCGAGGTAACGTGATTCAGTTTCATATTACTACATAATATTTTAATAAAAAATATGATGATAATATCCGCAATCAGATCCGAAATTTTGGCCGGGATTATAAAATCGAACACACTTTTCCATTATGTGTGAAATTTCGCGGCGATCGGCCGACAGAGCTCAAAGACTTCGTAACGAAAAAAAAAACTAGAAATTTAGGGCAGAGCCCAACCTAAGTCCGTCCGGTGCCATAAGTACGATTGGGGAAAATATTTAGGCCGACGAAATTCCCATCGTAGCAAAGTCACGTGGCCCGAACTCAAATGCATTAGTATACGCCGAACGCGCAGTGTCGACTTGGGATAAGTAAACATTAGCCAAATATTGTTGTTGTTAGCGGACCAAAGTTTACCAAATTTTTGGTTCAACGCGAAATAGATCGTAGTTGATAAAGTTGTAAACTGCTTCTCGATATATTTATCCGTATCAGAAATATTTGCGGTCAAAACCGGAAGTTGGCCGAAATCGCGCCGAATTTTAGACGTTTGTTGCCCTCTCAAATTTCAAGAGGGCGATGCCTCCAAAAATTGTACCCACATCGTCACCCCTACCTAGTGATACGTTATGTGGAAAAGTTTCGTGTGTCATTATCCCCTTGCACCAAAGTTACGAATTGCGGCTAATTCGCGAAAATTTAAGCCAATTTTTGGCTGTATAATGTAAAAAAATTGTGGAAAAAACCCTGCGTCTTCGATGGGTGTACGCTAGCAAGCCTTGGCCATCCTCTAGCTCGTGTAAAAAAATTGGGGACCAAAATACGGTTTTCCGAAAAAGTCAATTTGGGTGGGTATGATTTGGCCGAAGTTACTAGACCATAGTTTACTGGACTTTTTCGCTGAACGTGGGAAGAATCGCGGTCAATCAGTAACTTGTGCGCTTTTGAATATCTTCATTTATTTATTAAATGTTTGCCGTTTAAAGTTTAAAGTCTGCGAAATCGCGCCAAATTTAGCATGTTTTTAGCTTCTAAATTTTGTGGGAGGGCCTTTAAATTTTTGGCCGAAGTTATAAAACCGAACACACTTTCCATCACCGGCAAATCACCATTTCCGGGCGGACTAATAAACAGGTGTAAAAAATAAAACCTTCCGGGAACTACTGTTCCGGGCGGTCTTAAGAAACCGAAAAATTAAACCGATAAGACAAAACGCAGATAATCCAGATAATCACGACGTCTCGTAAGATCGCCGGAACAAAAATGTTTCAAGGTTATGTCGAGAAAGTTAAAAGTAGTGTGTCTTGCTCTCTGTGTCTGTGTGTTCTTTTATGCCCGTGAGGGTGTGTATGTGTGCGTAGACACGAACGAATGTCTGGAAGACAACGTGTGTGGTCAGGGTCAGTGCGTCAACGTTGACGGCGGTTTCGAGTGTCAGTGCGCTGACGGTTACGTGCCCGGTGTCGACGGCACTTGCGAAGGTTAACGACAACACACCTCTATCACCATCATCATTGCTATCATTATCATCGTCATCAACATCAGCAGCAGCAGCAACAGCAGAGCACCACCAGTGGCGTCCATTTTTGGCCGGAGACGGAGGGGCCAGGCGGGGGCTATCGCTTCCGATAAAAAATACTTGGGCGAGAGTACAATGCATCTTTTTGTCCCGCGAAAGTTTTAGTCATTTTCAGGGCTCTGCTGTATCCAAGTGTCAGATGTCAAACTCTGAAAGTGAATTTATGTATCGAATTTTTGTTGAAAACACCTTGTGATGCGAGTTTGCGGCCGAAGATCTGCATCTGGCAATCGGCGACGAAAAAGACGAAAAATAGGCCTAGAGTAGCGGGAAAACGTCGACTTATGACTTATAGTTTAACTTATGACTACCGCAAGCGATAGATTAGGCAAGGGACAGAGACTTCTGGAGAAGGGTGGTCTATACTGCCATAAAAGCTGCTTTGGAGCGCCAGTACACCTAAAGAAGATCACGCCACTCAAAGCTCGCACAAGAAGATTTTTTAAAAATAATTTCTTTTTATCAAATTGCAGCCTGCCTGTCTTTCACTCTCAGTTACAGCTTACAGCCAATGTGCATTACATTGTTTTTGTCAAGTTTCACTGGTAACACTTTGTTTCTGAGTCTCCGTATGTCTGTTTGTCTGTCTTTGTCTGTCTGTCTGTCTGTCTCTCTGTCTGTGTAGGCCTGTATGTAGAGAATCGTCTGCAATATCTAGACTCTAGAGTAGGCTACCTGGCTCCACTCGTGTGCGTTTGTTGTTACAACGTCCCTGGGATAGGAGGCTGAGTTGACCTGTGTGTGTATGTGTGTATGTCTGTAGACGTAGATGAATGTCTGCAGCATCTGGACTCGTGTGCGTTTCGCTGTCACAACGTCCCGGGCTCGTTCCGTTGTCTGTGTCCTAAAGGCTTTGAGTTGGCGCCCGACGGTCGCCACTGTGAAGGTGATTATGCACTTATTTACACTCGGTCACTCTGTCAGTCAGTTAGCTAGTTAAAACGAAAGTTAAACGTGTGTATATGGGAAGCCTATCTCAAAACTACGGAGCGCCACCTGCCATGTGGGACCACACAGTGTTGCCTGCCATCCGACACAGATGAATGATTGCCTTAACCTTAGCCCAGCAGGCTGGTACTTGATTAAATAACATAACAGAACATAACATATTTATTTGATTCAATGATTGTGTGATTGAGGGATAAAATGCTGAGTTGACCTTGGTGCTTGGTTGCTTATATATTGAGATGGTTTACCTGTCCACAGACAGTCACCCATTTTTGAACTGACTGCTCGGTAGCGATTAGCGATCCGACCGGGAGTCGAACTCATGATTTTTTTATCGCAAGTCCGACGCCCTATCGTTACGCCATTAAGTCACGCGCTGTGGAAAGCCGTTGTTTACCATTAAAAATTAAAAGGTGGTGTTATAGCTTTTAATGGAAGCCTATTCCAGAGCTACGGAACGTCACCTGTCGTATGGGATCCCACAGTGTTACCTGCCACCCGACACAGGTGAACGCGCCCCGCCTTAACCTCAGCCAGATAGACTGGTACCCCGGAGTGATGGAAGGCTGAGTTGACCTAGGCGGCTGGTTAAATACCGAGATGGTTTACCTGCCCGCAAACAGTCACCCATCCCAGTATTAACCCGGCTCGGCGCAGAGTAACTTCGTTGATCGAATCAAACGCGTTACTGCTAATCCACGCTACCAACCTCAAACACAACGTGTTAAGAATACTTTGCACCATATATCTCTTTCTGTGTCCGTGTCTTTTTTATATGTGTGTTTCTGGCTGTTTGTCTGTGAAGACGTGGACGAGTGTCGCGTGTCGGCGCTGAACAATTGCCGCTACGCCTGTAAGAACATTGTGGGCTCGTTCGTCTGTATCTGTCCTGAGGGATATCAGCAGATTGGACCCGGCACCGATGTCTGCGAAGGTACCGTTCCACTCACACATCTCTTTCTCTCAGTCTTTCACTGCGTAACGCAAACGTAAATTTTTTTTGAGACATAAGGCTGATAGAGCGCGCTGATCTCCGTTAACATAGTACTCAAACTCAACCAGACCCCAGTTAAGACTGCAAGGCCACAGATACGGAGCCGGTGCGTCGGGCAGTGCTACCGTCGGTACTCATTGCTCGTACCTACGGAGGGATGGCCAGGCTGAGTTGACCTGGGTGTCAGTGATGTATTAAGGTGTTTACCTGTTTGCCCGTTTTCACCCGTGTTAGTAGTAGCCATAGTAACCCTAACCTTAGTATCAACGTCTCGGTTTCGAGACGTCTCGAAACTTACTAACGTTTCGTCTCAGTCCCGATCTGGTCAAGGACAAAGTGCTTAAAGTCTCGGTCTTGTCTTGGTCTCGGAACTGACAGTGCGTCTCAGATTTCGTCTTTGTCTCGGCTTAAAACGTCTCGTGCACATTTTTGGTAGTAATTACCATTTGAACGCGAACCGACCGGATATCAAACCCACGACTTCTTGATAGTAAGTCCGACGTCCTAAGCGTTAGGCCACCAAACCTGCGAGTTTTGGTGCATGTGTGTGTGTGGTCTGTGGCGTGGCATGTCTGCTTTTTGCTGTGGTGTGTAGACGTGGACGAGTGTAGCACGGTGCGGGGGGTATGTGAGAATGGCCGGTGCATCAACATGGCCGGTGGATATCGCTGTGAATGTCACTCGGGCTACAGACCCACCGCCGACCATCACTACTGCATCGGTACGTCCGTTACTCAGTCTGATACAGTTAGTTTCTATTATGTGTTATGCCCGTCTGTCCGTACGTCCGTCTGTCTCGTACGGGCTCTTAACTCGACAACAAAAACGCACAGAAAAACCAACTAACTGTTTGAACTTTTTCCAGGACAGGAGTATCCGGTGTGCCAATTTTTAACTCAAAAAATATAACTGTTAGGCAGACAGCCGCTCAATATGTTGGCATTGGGCCGGCATATTTTTGTTAGTTAGTTACGGTCGCTTAGTCACCGCTGCTGCTGTATAGCCCAAGCAACAAATAAACAACAGTGAACAATTCATTAGAAGTTTAGCGTTCACAAAATAACGTCATCTACGTTATGTTAAATGTAGTGTATATTCGTGCTGTATATAAGTATTCCGTATTACCCGTTTACATAGGATACGTTACATATATAGCAAACTATTTAATTGCACAATGATTTACGTTGCATACAGTGTCCTGCAGTGTAAGGCCATACCTGTTTGGTTGTCCAAAACGAGTAATCAAATTTTGTTTGTTTATAACTTTGCAAAAATTTATATTACGGGACCGTTTTAATATTGTAACGTACGCGCAAACAATGTGGTCATAAGTAATAGTAAGCTAGTTTACGGTGTGCCAATGACAGAATAATAATGAAGGTTGGTCAGTGGCGTAAAACTTGTGATGAGAAGCCAGTCGCTGGTGTGGTGCTATGTACACAGTGTCTCAAAAAAACGTACCAAAAACGTGAGTTTTGGATTTCACAATGTAGTGTAGCAACTGTATCAAGGCGAGGTCGCCAAGACTACAGTCGTTTAGGCTACGTCAGGTTTCTTCGTGGTACTGCATGCCGAAATAATTAAAATAGGCCAGTTTTACCGAGTTATTCAAATAAATAAATGTGGCACGTTTTTTTGAGACACGGTGTATGAATTGTATGTATGGTGTATGCAGACGTACGCCAGGGCTACTGTTACTACAGACTGGCGAATGACGGTCGATGTCTTCAGCATTCTGACCGAGTGGCTGCCATCACCAAACCGGCGTGTTGCTGTACTGGTGGCGCCGCCTGGGGACCAAAGTGTGAAAAGTGTCCCACTCTCGGCACCGGTACGCTTATACTATCACCTGCCAGTGTGCAATAAAAAACTAAAATGAAACAATATGTTTCGCTGTGTTGCAATTAAATACAAGTTTACTGCAAGTTTGTAGCGTCTCACGTTTGGCTGTGTTGTGAAAAAAACGAAGTTGACTCCAACTGTCTGCAGTTGCTTCACTTTCATTTCGGTTTTAGTGTTTCTTACATGGTTAAAATAAAATGGTTAAATGGTATACGAGCTCTAAGTTATGCGCCCAGCCATAACTTCAGCCTGATGAGCCTGTACTCAATTGACCTACCGCGGAGGGTCGAAAGGCTGAGTTGACCTGGGTGTTGGTTATATACCGAGATGGTATACCTGTTCGCAGACAGTTACCTGTCCTGATATGAGTAGTTTCCACATAATAAGTCCCCAAACGACAATCGAACACACGACCCCAGCAGCGTCCTAACCGTTACGACATGACATACACAGTATCCTCTCATTAAGACTATACTTGACTGCTAATTGACGTACCATATAACTTTGGTTTTCAGACTAAAATTGTTGTTTATCTCGTTTGCTGTCGTTAATAATTGAATTAGAGGATACCTGCTGTAGGCCTATGCGTCAAAACGCAGGTCTATGTGTCCAAACGGGCAAGGCTGAATAATTCAGGCCCCAAATGTGATAGTATTAGACAGGGGGTGGCAGTGTTTACAAGAAGGAGAGATTTGTTGGTCGGAACCCCTTTGTCCTAATTTGCAAGAGGAAAACTGCAGGTAACAGTGATCAGTGCGTTATCAGTAGCTATAACCGTTTAACACGCGATTGACAGATGAACATTTTGTATGATTTATCTAATATAGACAAACGGCTTTATTTATAGTGATTTGTGATTGATTTCAGAACAGCACAAGCTTGTTTGTCCAATGGGACCCGGCTATGGACCTGATGGGCTCGGTGAGTATAATTTGTCTCTTTTTGCTGATTTCCATCAACCCATTTGACATTTTGTTCAGAGCATGACTCAGAGACATATGAAAAAAGCGAAAGCTTTGATTTTTCAGTCGTTTGTAGCCAATTTTTTTCGTATACATGCGTTGTTTGACAAATGTACAGTAATTGCACTCTAAACGTTCCTTCGTTTGCCAGCCATATTTTTTTACTTTTAGTAAATTTAGTATGTCTTGCAATGGCATATTTCATGCAAATCGCAATTTTTTTGCGGAGAGTATGCCAGTAAAGGAATTTCGAATGCATGGTTCTGACAAAAACTTGCTGTCCTGTTTTGACTCATAATGTGTAATTACACGTGATTGAATGCTGATTTTTGGATTATTTTGCACATTAGAACAAATTAAGTTTACGTTGAAACTGGAAGTGCATACTGTGGAACTAGGTATCTGTCCCACTGCCGCTGAATGTTGCGTTTAGCCCTACTTTCAGCTTAGTTCAGTGGGATAATTTGTGTTCGCCCAATGCTAAGCTATAACGTGCGTGCTAGTTGACGCAGTTCAGTTTTAAGATGATCGTAAAAGTAGGAAGGGGATGACGATATCTTTTGGACAGTTGTTGGTAGCGAGTTCCAGGCTGCAGGAGCAGACGCAGAGAAGTTGCGCAATCAGGTGATCCGTATCCTGACAATACTGAGAGTGCGGGATTCTTAGGTCACGTTAGTTACGGTAATGATGATGATGGTAACGGTGGTGGTAGCAGTAGTGTACTCTGTGTATGGTGTGGTATGTCTGCTTGTTGCTGTTGGTGTAGATCTGGACGAGTGTAGACTGATGCCTGACGCCTGTCAACACGGTCGATGTATCAACACTCTCGGCTCATACCGATGTCTCTGTGATGCCGGCTACCAGGTTAGACTGACTACAGGGGGGGGGGTGCAAAAAACTGAAACATACAAGCCTGACGCAGATTGAGCAATTGGACGATTTCGAAAACGTTTAGCCTCAATCACTAGTGAAGGGTTGTCCCTGCAATGATCGAGACTAATCGTTCACAAAAAATGTTCGATTGCTTGATCTACGCGAATCATTTTACAGGGTGGCTCAAAATAAAATACCCCACCAGACAATATGCAATTTCTTTTCAGCCAGTTGCTGGATTCAAAAAAGATTATTGAAACTGCTTAATCACGACATTTCTCTATCCACCGCATTTTAGTTATGCACCACACTAACATGCAGAACAGTCTCAGCAACTGAATAAATAGACATAGATATAGCTTAGCGTTAATTCTACCTCCAACTGTGGATACGATTTATTAAGGTTTGAACTTCTCTCCTGGTATATAACGTCAAACACGCACGTGGCGAATGCATTAGCCTACGCTGATCATCTCTGAATCCGTCGACCAGAAACGTCTTCTGTACGTGCCCATACATGCCCGTACATGTACGTACATGTCTGTGCATCTGTACATGTCCAGGTGGACGTGGCTCAGCGTGAGAGTCAGTGTGTGGACGTGGACGAGTGTCAAACGGTCAGTCCGCCTCCGTGTGAGTTCAACTGTCGCAACACTCCCGGCTCTTTCGTCTGCACGTGTCCACTCGGCTACACGCTGGCGTCTGATGGTCGGACGTGCATCGACGTCGACGAGTGTGACCCCGAGGCCACAGGTCATCACGCATGCGCACAGAAGTGCCTCAATACGCGAGGCAGCTACGAGTGCGTCTGTCACGACGGCTATCAGAAACAAGACGGCAAGTGCGTCGGTATGTGCGCTTAACTCTCTCTCTATGATTCAACGCTTCTTTCTCTCCAACGCTTTCTTCGTCTGTCACTTTTTGTTTGCTTTTGCATCTTTGATTCTTCCGTGAATTTTGAAGATGCTAAGAAGCGGATGCCATAACTGCCGGCGACCGCGATAGGTGTGTTAATTCTGCGTATGAGCACGTTATTTGTCTGCAAGAGTAATTGCGATTATTATATCCCAGCAACAAAAACTTCGTTTCGCACATCATGCTAACTTGCTAAGGCAATCCCGAACAAACGACTAAAAACTAGACGAATTCTTTCATTGTGTGTTTTATTCTGTAGATTTATCATTCCTGGACATTGCTTCTTTGTGTCGTATGTTTTGTTTTTTCTGCCCTTTTTTCTCTTTTTGTGTGCGCTGTACTGTTGTATTGCTACTTTCTGGGTGAATAAAGATGTATATAAGTGTGGAAGATGTGCTTGTCTGTCTGTCTCTCTGTCTGTCTATGTGTGTGGTCTAGACGTGGACGAGTGCAGCGAGGACTCTGATCCATGTAAACCTCTCGGCACGTGTCACAACGTGCCCGGTGGCTACCAATGCACGTGTCCACGCGGATATGAGCCGGACGCGAGCGGCAAATCATGCCAGGACATGGACGAGTGCAGCGATGAACAAACCTGTCAGTACGGCTGTATCAATCTGCCAGGTGGATATCGCTGCGAGTGTCCCATCGGCTTCGTACAACACCTCTACTGGAACCAGTGTATAGGTCAGTATACACTGGACCACCAGCGGAGCTTTAGTACTGCTGAGTTAATACATCAGATATTTGTGGATACAAATAATGCGTTGATTGATTGTGATGTCTGTACTCAGCATACCAGATCGATCAAATGAATGATTCATATTACAGTCACCGCATGCGTGAAAACTCTAGACAAGTTCAGAGTCCCGTTATTAGGCCGCTTGGCCTAATGAAATGGGCTTATATTTTGCTGTTGCTGCTAACGTTGATTTTTTACTTTCTTTTTGTTTTAGGGTTAATGCAAAATTTGTGATATTTTTCAGCCGATCGCGGTTTTACTCTGCCACGTGATCAGAAATGGGTCCAGTTTTATAATCTAGTTTGCAAAATTTAGCGGGTGTGTGTGGATGAGTAACATGTCAGTGCCTCAGATTCAGTGAGTTTCTCGCTGACATTGTGCGCTTTATACATTAAATTTACTTACTTACTTACTTACTAATGTGTATAAAACTGACACAGACGAGGACGAGTGTCAGCAGCGTCCAGGTGTCTGCGGTCAAGCTACGTGCGTCAACAGTGTCGGCAGTTATCAGTGTCGCTGTGCACCAGGTTCTACCTTCGACCAGTCCGCCATGGCTTGCGTTGGTCAGTATACTCCTGCTCTGCTGTCAGTCAGAGTAAATATTTGTTATGGGAAGCATTGCGAAGTGCACTCTAGCGCGATTTTACGACTGTTGCAGTAAGCAGCAAACTCCGCCTTCGCCACGTGCACTCGTGACGTTGATAGGAGCACAATTTTGTTGCCCAACATGATCTCCGCAAACGTGCAATCGGCGGAGGTCTGCGGTCACGCAGTGCAGTGCATAGGATTTGTCGTTAAAATTGAAAAATACTACGTTTTTATTTATTTATTTATTTATTGCAGGACTGACATTGACAACACCAGCAACACAAATAAAAACAACAAAATGCCAGCCAAGGATAGAAAGGTTCCAGAAGGAACACTAACATCTACCCTAATCAACACAATATAGCAGAAAATTAGACAAATCAGTACGATTAAGAAAAGCCTTAAACCTAACGAGAGAAGAAAAATCAACATGGGCCGGGAGTTTATTCCACGGGCCAACAACACACCTAGCAAAAGAATCATAGCGTACTTTGTGGGTAGAAAAAAATTTAAAAAGTTAAAATACGTTTTTTGTGTAATGTCCGTTTTTCTGTCTGCATGAACTTGTGAAGGTGGGGGTGGCGGTGCGTGCCAGCAGGCTGCTTGTAGCTTCGGTTGTACTCCCACTCAGTCCGGTCCCGTCTGCCAGTGTCCTGAAGGTTTCCAACGCATCGGACAAGGGTTCGTCACTTCGTTACTTACTTACTTATTTACTTACTTACTCTCAGCGGTGACGTTACCTGATGCACTCTGCAGTCAGGTCTTTGCGCCATTCTGCTATCACGTTTCAGTAACTGGCGCGTCAACCCTGAGGGTTGGGAAGGAGGTTCGCCCTTTCCTCTATATCTGGACATGTTTTGTTGTGTGGTTAAGACGGCTATGATACGCTCGTAATTATTCCAACAGAGGTGGGTCCTCGAGTACTGTCTTCTACCTTGAGGACAAAAAATCGTGGCTTCGGCATTGGTCTCAAAGATCACTGGCTTTGGTTTTTGCATTGGCTTTGAAAATGCTGGCCTCAAACGAATCCCTGTGTCCCAATCCAATTACTTTTGATCGTAAGCGCAACGTCCTAACAATTACGCCACCAAGCCAACTACTTGGCATACTTACTTACTTAGTCTCCGTGTGCATGTGTGTGTTTAGCTTCGTTTTGGATGACTTAACAAGAACATGTTAGGTATCAAATTAAATAGTCTATGCCTGAGCATTAAAAACAAATTAACTAGTACATTGCCTCAATATAGCAAGACAAAAGCCTTTCGAATTTTTTATCTGCCGTGCCGTCAGCAGAAATTAAAACTATTAACTAAAACTATTAAAGTATTAAAAGTATTGGGTCAACATGCATAAATTAGCGTATTTTTAATATACTTGTCTATGAACAAACATGAACATGTTAAGCATTTAAAACGCAGCTTTTGTGTCTGTGCAGTCACTGCGTGTCCAATCCAGTGGCATGGTGACTGGTAGCTGTATTTAACGCCCGATGTAGCTTGCTATCAGTGCAGCTATCGATGACCAGGTTGGGATAGAAGGCTGAGTTAACCACTGAGGTGTGTGTGTGTGTGTAGTCACTGTGTAT
>Ga0209367_1000396_pt1 | contig 41640 bp, 22 predicted proteins | sample WorMetLIZISLAND2_FD_187412 | JGI IMG/M metagenome (GOLD analysis project Ga0209367, IMG submission 187412) | Marine gutless worms symbiont microbial communities from Max Planck institute for Marine Microbiology, Germany - Olavius geniculatus... ...
TAACTCGCTGTATCTCAGTAACGGTGCGAGATAAGGCTTAGGTTACTATTAATCACTAATATGAAGTCGTACACTGGCTTTCGATTGCCGCCGAATTCAATGACCTTGGATGACCTTGAACGCCAAATTAGGGGGTTTTACGGATTTTTTTTGCAATATTGGGCTGCGCAAGTCTATATCATTCACAAGGAGGCGCCACCATCGCCAACGCCACACGCGCCTATGGCCGAAGTGTACTATGGTCCTGATGGGCTGAGTCCAAATGATATGCGATTTTCGAAACTATAACTACTGAACAGGAAATGCTATAGGCTTTCGCGCGTCTAGTGAGCTTTGCTCAAATTTCTTGTTTACTGTTTTCAATGTGTTAGTCCTTAAATGTTGTTGTTAACAAGTGTACAAACTGATGTTTTGTACATTTTAAATTAAAAGTGTTGAATTGGTTATATGTACGTAATAAACCGTTAGTGCAACTTGACCACAGTTTACTTTTTAAGTGTGTTATGTGTTGGCATTTTTTTGCAAGATTGGTGCCGAATTTTAATTTTTTATTTGAGCTGTCAAATAAACGCATTAATTAACGCGTTAATGCATTAATAAATTAACATATGTTAAAAAATTTACGCACATACGTAAATTTATGTTAATTTTCAAAATTCTGTAAAGCAAAAGTTTCAATATTCCGTTAAACTGCGGTTATTTGACAATCAAATGAATTCAAGTAACTAAACTATAGAACTTTTGACATTTCATCACTACTGTAAATAATTAATTATTCCAACAACAGGCTAATAGGTTATGCTAACTATGTTGTCAGTTATTGTTGATTATAAGTTTGAAAATATAGCCCTATTCTACACGCGGGGCTCCCCAAACGTCGCGGGGTTTGGGGTAATTTACTCCCCTACTTTCCTTCTCGACGGGCTTGGGTGCAATTATAACGCATTAATTAATGCGTTAAAAAATTAATGCTTCGACAGTTTTATTTTTTATCTTATGTGTAACTACAGCTTTTGTGATGTAGCTGGTAATCGTTAATGTGGACCGATAACGTTGCAGTGATATGTGATTTGATGGAGTTTGTGGGAGTGTCTGATAAGACGCTGTCACTGGCTTGCACTAGGCTCAACGTCTCTACCCTGCAGAAGCAGTCTTCATATCTCTACACACAGCTAACATATGCTCTGTCACAGGTAAAGCACTGTGTAGACTAGATTGTGCATCACAGATTTTAGGAAGAAATCACTTCAAGTTGGAGATAGGAAAATCTGAAAAAATGTGATTAAGGAAAAATAGTTCATGAGATAAATTTAGAAAAACTAGCAAAATTTTACTGACATTTTGTAATTAGAGCTGTGATGTCTAAGTGTTCTTTCCTTTCTGTTTCGTAGTTGATCGACATTGTTGTTTGCTCAAAAGTGAACAGTGTCAAGTCAGTGTAGCCAAAACGTCTTTTGTAAATTTATTAATTGCATTTTTTATTATGTTAAATTGATTTATGTTTTTTGTTGTGTGTGGTCTGGTGATTTGTATTAAAAGGTGCTGTCATACCTTTTCAGTATGAGTAAACCCCGAAGCTGGCTAGCATTTAATTTTGTGGCTGACTTTGCGATTTTCACGGCTAAATCTTGGGGCTTAGCTGCAATTTTTGTGGCCGGCGGTGGACTTGTTCACGGCATGCTTCTTTATTGCAGACGTTATTTGCAGATCACATACAAATCGTCATACATGTAATAAACGTTTTAGTTACTTTTTTATTCCTGCCACCTTTTGTGCGTTTTTAATGTTTTTTGTGAAGATGTGAACGCTTTCTGTACGTAAAAAACGTTTACTGAAAATTCTATCAAAAATTTTGAGTAGCATTTTTTTAAACCTTAGAAACTAATTAATAGGCCACAGATTTTGGTTTTGTGGTAGTTTACTTAGTTAGTCCAGTGACATGATCACATGGTTGGAATGAAAATGTAATTGAATAAAGTTTGCTTTCTCTCTCTCTCTCTCTCTCTGTCTCTACTTTTAGCTCTACTGCATCTACAGCATTAGGTATTAGGCAAGTGGTTGAACAAATTAAGTCTAACGTTTTTTTATTCAACGTTTATAAACGTTTTTTCCTGCCACGTTTCTTAACAGTTTTTTTTAACGGAATGGTTACTAGTTACTGTGAACATTTAACAGTGCACACATCATAAATAAATCAAAACTAAATGTCATTGATACTGCTGATGTAACTTCTGTGCTGCTTTGCATTTTTAAATGTTTACACAAACTGATATTAACAAATTTTTCTCTGCTAGTCGTAACTTTTGCAGTGCTGGTGGCTTAGCATTTTCACCGCCAAGTTTCGGCTAAGCCGCGATTTTTCTAGCTGGTGGCGGCTTAGCAAAATTTCAGTGGCTGGCGGGCGGTTAAGTCGGCGCCTTAGGGGTCTAAATATGAGCATTTAGGCCTGAGCTGTAGTTTGTAGGAGACTGATATTATGTTTTTGTTGCACCGTGTTGAAATTGTTGAAATTCGTGTCTTGATTAACTATGATTGCAACTAGAAATGAAATGGGTTATAGGTTTTTTGATTGCAACTACTAATGAAATGGGTTATAGGTTGTTTATTTGTCCAAGATTTTACTGTATTACTGAAACCAGAAGTATGAGTAAACCATTGATTCAACATTGGTGTTGCTGTTACTATTTTTGTCTTTCATTATCATCTGAGAACCTGTCTGTTTTTCATATTTTCTCTCATGGTTCCCACCCTGTAGTTTCGTACACTATTCATGCGGTGACGATTTGTTATTTTGTTACTCAGATCATTGACGTTGCTTACTTCAGGTGATGATGGTGAAAACTAATGAAGAGATGTGTCAGGTGCAGCAATTTATAGAACATTTTATTCAGCAGTGCAACGTTTATGGCGTGCTTCCACCAACAGCAGAGCCAGGTAACTGAAAATATTTGCACAATGCAAATTAACTCAGAAAACTTGTTGCACATTGCTTTTGGCTTTATACGAGGGTCATTCGCTAAATAAGTTACAAAACAGTATCATTTCGTTAGGCTTCCAAATGTAAAAAAAATCGAATATACACGTTTTGTACAGAATTTAGTACTGAGTAGCACTTGTAAATTTTTATTACGATGACGTCACTGTGACGTCATTTATGAACGTTAAATACGGCGACGCTGACGCTGAAATTCTCCTGTAACAAACATCACCATGCTGTTACTGTTTTTTCTTGCCAAAATATTAATACAAATCCGGTTCACTTTGAGATGCATCCAGCATATGGTGACAAGTGTTTTGCAAAGCCAACAGTAAGCTTAGAGCTACATGTTTAGTGTAAGAAAATGTTAGGTGGGCAGAAATTTGCATCAGATACCGAGATGCAGTCGGTTGTTCTTCAGTGGCAGCCTGCATCGTTCTTTGCATCGGGCGTTCAGAAGCTTGTTGACAGATAGGACAAAAGTTTGACCGAACTCAGACGCTATGTTAAAAAACGAAACACTAATCTTTAAAATTTAAAGAGGCTGCATTAACTTGTTAAGTTTATTGTTTTGTTCCTGTGCTGTTTGTCATTTGCAAGTTATGATGGATTACTGGTGGGGAAAATAATACACATAGAAAGTGTTCTATGAACAGATGACATCACAATAATGGCTTCATCATCAAAAAAAATTTCTCCACAATTCCCTACAAAATGTATATATTGGATGTTTGATATTTTGAAAACTAACAGAATGACGCTGTTTTGTAACTTATTTATCGAATGACAATCATATTTTTAGATCCAAACTAGAAATAGGGCCTACGTTCTGTCTTATTGCCACGCTATATAGCCTAGCAGCTGCATATAAGGGGGGTAGGTGCAAACAGGGCGCAATTATCTTTCACGAGGCCGAGTTGTAGTCAATTTTCGATGCCATGGCAACAGGGGTCGGCAGGGGAAAAATTTTAATGACACCATCGGATAGCCTGGGCCCAAAAGTAGGGGGTAGGTGCAAACAGTGCGCAATTATTTTCTATGGGGACCGAGTTATACCGCTTTGAAATCTCCATTGGTTGTAATGCAAAATTTTGCAACTTTTGAATGGTTGCTATGGCAACATGGTTCGTTAGGGGGTAAATTTAAATGACACCGATAGATTGCTTGACCCTGAAAATAGGGGTTAGGTAAACACAGCATGCAATTATCTTTTACGGGGACCGAGTTATACCGCTTTGAACTCCCCATAGGCCATAATTTAAAAAATGGGGTAAAATAGGGGAAGGAGTTATCAGATTTTTATCCCGAACGAACTCAGTCTTACTTTTTGGGCCCCGAATCGCTGTGTAAAATTTCATCAACATGAATCAAAATTGCGGCCGTAGGAGTGTTTACAGATGGACAGACAGAATGACATAAGTGATTTTATAATCTGTCTCATGCTATGCTATAGCAATGGGACAGATAAGTATTCCATCTTGCTTTGACACTGTTGGTTCGACTTCAGATTTGTACATAATTTTTATGCCTCCGCCAACGTATTGGCCGGAGCATTATGTTTTCAGAGTGTTTCTGTGTGCATGCGTGTGTCCGTGCGTCCGTGCATTCTTGAGTCTCAAACAAACATGGTTAGCGAGATATCTTCAGTATTTGCTGACGGAATTTTGACCAAACTTCCATCATTAACGGAATTTGGGGCAAGGATAAACACGTTAAATTTTGGGGTCAAAAGGTCTAGGGTCAGGGTCACGTTTGGGTTAAATATGCTCCAAAATGCACTTTATGGCCTTGTCACGTGTTGGCGGAGGTATAATAGTCGACGGAGTCGTAACCACCATCTAGTTTTTTAGGGTTTCAGGATATGGAACTTGGCAGGATTCTTTATTCACTACTGCAGTTATTACAGTCAGGAATAAAACACTCCTCTCTCTCTCTCTTTCATTCCCAGTCATGGGGGTCACCACCCCAGTCTTCTGCAGGAAGTCCCAGAGATGTCATGGGTGGTGTCAGGATCCAACTTCTGGGAGTTTACTTCTGGCATTTTACCATAAAACACTCGTCAGAGATTTTTGTTCTCTTGAGTGCTTTTAGTTGAACATTGTATTTACTTGCAACAAAGCAAAGCAAAGAGGGAGATTATGTTTTGTGTCAGTCTGTTTTTGTCAGATCGATTATGCAAAACAGGAACAGTTTGTGATGCAATTTCGTTGTCCATTGTGGAAGCGTTCAGACCTTTATAGTGATCCGGATTCTTGTGCGGTTTAAAGGTTGTCTATAGCTTCTATTAGTAAAATAGCTATGGATTGACACCTGCCATATGAGATCACACGGTGTTACCTGCCAACCGACACAGGCAAATGCACCCCGCCTTAACCCCAGTTTGACAAGCCGGTACTCAATTTACCTATCCTGGAGAGATGGAAGACTAAGTTGACCTATGACCTTGGTGGTTTGTTATATACCGAGATGGTTTACCTGTCCATAGACAGTCGCCCGTCAAAGTAGTAACCATTTGACAGCGATCAGACTGGGATTTAAACATACAATCTCTCGATCATTAGTCCAACATCTTAACCATTATGCCACCAATCCACCTTAGTGGATCAGGGTTCTGGGTTACTATCTAGGAATTTTTACCAATAGGAAATAGATGCTGCATTCCGTAGGTGGCAGCACCATTCTTGGTGGAGGACTGAGATCTCTGATGGCTTCTGGTTTGTGTTGCATTGTAGCAGAACACTTCGGACACAGAGTCCTGACTGATGCTTTAATTCTGCTGCATGGTACATCTGATCACCGTTCACGGCGCTTATACTTCTGCTATTCTGCTGCTGTAAAGGTTAGCTGCATTAATTTGTATTTTATATATTGGGTGACTTCACTTTTTGCTAATGCTAAAGCTTAACACTAAATTCTGCACTTAGACCAGAGTACAACTAAGTTTTGGTTTGAACTTTGGTCCAAGTATAGACTTAGACCAAAGTTTTAAACCAAAACGATTAGAAATGGGTGGAAAATTAGGCCTAACAGGAAACAAATCAACCAGTAACGCTTGGACTTGTTTATTTAATTGCAAGGTGCACGCAAACGATGTATTTACTTAACGTCTTACGTCATTGTGAAGTCATTACGTTGTTTATTTTTGATACACAGACTGCTTAGATTTACTAAACTATCCATACTTATAGCCCTACTGTAAATCGTCGTCAGGTTTTCGCTCAGCTAAAGTCAAAAGTTGAAGTGGATTCCGGCTCAGCGAAAGTTTGGCGTTAAGGGCTAAAGCTATCTCTTCCATGCAAATTGAACTGACTTATGCAGATTAGTTCGGCTAAGTAGACCGAAGTTTTGGTCTAAGTTTTGATCTAACTTCGGTCTAAGTCTAGACTGAGACCGAAGTTTCAAAATCACTTTTTGACTAAAGTATAGACTTAGACTCTATTTAGATCAAAGTTTAGGCTGAGCGAAAGTCTCAGTGAAAGTCTAAGTCAACAAGAAATATTTTTAGATTGTGACCAATCTAATGTACCCCTCGCGTGCACTATTTCCTCCTGTATTTTTCTAACTATATTTTTTTTTTTTTCATACAGCAGATAGCGGCAGTTATTAATCACTAATAGGAAGTGTCATGAGATGGAAATCATTGATCTTGGATGATCTTGATAACAGTATTTATTGTCTTAACCCTACGGCTCATACGTCGAGACTCAAGATACCACTTCACCACTCCTGATGTGTGCTACGAAGAGTTGCTAACACTACAGCGTTAAACTTCTAATAGAAGCCCTCGGCTTTTATTAGAACATTTTACTTAGAACCCTGGCTTGTATTAGAGACCCAGCTTACATTATACAAATAGCGACTGGTGTCAAGGTCATTAGTTGAAATTTTTGCCCCCGAAGTTTGCCCGAGGTCAAAGACCAAAAGCAATATTTTACGAACTAAGGAGAAAAAATTTCCAATAATAATCGATTAGGCCAATTGCTATTTGTTTTATTATACCTCAATGCAAAATTTGTGCTATTTTACGGTCTGTTTGAATAAAGTTAGCAAACAACGTGGTCTACTGCTGATAACGTATGCCTTATGGTTTAGCCACAATACATGCCACACAACGCTATGACGTAGACCTACCGCTTAGCCACAATACACGTGTCACACAACACCGGAAATTGATTGGATGATCGGTTGCTGAAATATAGCCATTTGAAGTTCTTCCAGGAAGGTTCTTCCAGGAAGGGAGGTCAGTCGGTTGTCGGTCAATCCTCAATATTATACTGATTTCATATACTCCTCTTCGCTACGTTAGGAACGTAGCGCGTGAGGAGTAAAAGTGATGTCGCCCATTGTGTGTTGAGTACGTGTAGTTAAGTGTTTCATTTTATTCACGTTGTGTCACATATCATGAGTTTGGTATTACCACTGGTCTTACCATTCCTTTGTTGAAAGACGAGTCTCTCGATTCCTCTAATATGGACAACTACCAGGCAATAACCCTCAGTCCTGTTGTGTCTAAGATTTTTGAACACTGTCTCCTTTCACAGTTGAATGATTATTTTGTGACTTCTGAATTGCAGTGTGGGTTTAAACCCAATGTGGGTTGTAATGAAGCTCTTGCTATGTTTTGTAACTGTAACATAGTACAGTATTTTACAAGTAATGGTTCTACAGTTTCAGTTGCAGCTTTGGATATGTCAAAAGCCTTTCGCATCTAGCAATATTAGTTCAGGCTTTGTAACGCTCATCACTTTGTCATATCAGTATCATAAAATGCCCGAGTTTCTGATTTTCTGCTCTGCTCAATATTTGTACAGACGCAGCTGGGGAAGTTGCAAGCGTTGCCGCTGGACGTGCAAGTGAAGACGCTGTGCTCGATGTGCGCCTGCATACTACGGCTGATGATCACCGCAGCAGAGGTGTCTAGTGGCAACAATGTCACTGGCACGGCGGCTGCAGACTGTCTAACAGTGCTGCTGCTGGACGTTCTGTCTGCTCTGCACGACTCAGCAGGGCGACTCCAGTCTCAAGCTGAACCCAGCGCGTCAGGCTGCAGCATCGTCGTGGAACAGCTGTCACATGCCCTGTCTGAAGCTGCACTGCATGCTGGCAGCCATGATCTCACGCCGGTCAGGAAAAAACTAGCGCAGATGAACGACGTTCTGTAAATGTTGGAGCTGTAATCCGCCGCGGCGTCTTCAGTCTAAAAGTCTGAGGCAGAAGGCTGCGTTTTTCTGACAAACTGCTGCAGATTTCTGAGAGGAGATATGCGTGCTTAAAATCTCAGTTTTGCCCTTAAGTTCCGCCCGAATGGGGCATTTTCAGCCCCAAATTTTGTGTTTTTGAAAGCAAATTTTCATAAACAACAGAAAAATTTTCTAACAGGCCGAAAATTTGGGGATGTTTAGTTGCCCCCTACCCGCTGCCACGTCGTTAGTGGTTTGATACGTTTACCGGAGAAAGTTATGCTTTTTGGGTCCGTCCGTCCCTGTGCTTGCTAGACTTCTCCAAAAAGTTTGAACTGATTTCGAGAATTTTTGTATGTTTGAGTGTGGCCTAAGGGACAAGCATTTTAATTTGGTGGCGATTTGGATCGCAATATGAAGGAGTGTCCAACAGAGTATACCAACTCTGTTTTAGAGGAAATCTACACAAGATATTCTGCCATCCACTCAATCCATATTTTTGTGTCTAGCAAAAAATCTGTGGTACTTACATTTGCCAAATTTTTAGTGATTGTAGGGGATGTCAAGGGCTAGACGTCCGTAAAATTTTGGGGGAAATCTGACACAAGGGTTTTGAGGGAGTAAGGGGGAAGAAAAATAGTTGAACCCCATAACTCCCCTTATGGGGGAGATGGGGCACTGAATCTTTTTCGCCATAAGGCTTTAAGGGGCCCATAATCTAGTAACGTTTTAGGCCCCATAATTTAATGGAGGGCAAGGAAGAATTTTTTGAAAAAATTTCTTATTTTGGATGTCACCAAATGGGGCGCATCGGTAACCCAAAACTATGGGCTATATCAATTTGCTTTATGCAGAATTAAATTTTAATCTAAATACGGGGGTTCACGTTTCAAAAATTTCACGTATTTCTCTAGAAATCGCCCCCTCCCAAAAAAATTCCTCATTTTTAACATTGTTGAACAAATCTTTTTAAAATTTTTCATTAAAATTTACTTTCCAAAATGCCATTCGTGCCAAATTTTTAAAGTCGTCTATTCTTAAATGTAACGAGTTGCTTCATTGACCGGTTCGTGCAGGGGGCTCTAGGCCAATAACCTCTTAAATTTAGCCCCAAAGTCACTGATTTTGTTTGCAATATTTGCCGTTGCTGCAAAGGCATTCTTTGTGTGCAGACAAATATTATTTCACACAGAGAGGTTAAAGCGAAGCCTTTACTAGCCAATGATGCACAGATAGGCTGGATAATTTTAGGGATAGCCGGACTAAGATCCCGCAAATATGCCCCAAAAAGTCGACTTTTTGGGCATTTTTGACCTGACGCCCTCAAACGATCTGAGTTGAAGACTGAGCCATATCACAGGCTCACAGCCATATGATAGCGCACACTTAGGCCTAGATGATCAATGTTTGTCTCGAGCACTTTTTCGCTATAAGGTACGGTTTGAGCGCTAGAACCCAAAAAGTGTCTTTCTGGGAGCGACTTGTAGCAAAAATAGCCTCCAGCTAAGAATCTTACGTTTTTAGAACGTCTTAAGAACATTGCGCCAATGTTCGCGGAACGTTCCCTGTGAACGTTCTCAGAACGTACATTTGTAGACTGCGATGTACGTTCTCTATAAACATCCGCCAATAACGTTCCCTGAACGTTCTGAGCACGTTCTCCGAACGTTATTGGCGAATGCTTGGAAAACGTTATCAGGAGGTTCCTGAACGTTAGTGACGAACGTTTAGAGAACGTACATCGTAGTTCACAAATGTAGGCCTACGTTTGTGCAGGACGTTTGACAATAACATTTGGCGAACGTTTACAAAACGTTACTAGCAAACATCCAAATAACGGACATTTGTAAACTCCGCTAAACGTTCTCATAACATTCGTCGGTGACGTTTAGAAGAAGTCGGAACGTTTAGAGAAATTTTAGCGGAGTCCACAAAACAATATACTGTACGTTATCAGAACGTTCGCTAGTAGGCCTAACGTTCTGTGAACGTTAGCTACTGGCGATGTCTTGGTAACGTTTCCAAAAAGTTTGGCCTGCGAACTTTTTATAAACGTTTTGTTGAACGTGTCGATTTGTGCCTTCTGGAATATTATTTAATGTGGGTTTGTTCCAGTTTCTGGTACTTTGCAGTAATCGAATGGCGTGCAGCATTTCAAATTTTTACAATTTGTTATCCCTAGAAAAGTTGTAGTTCAGAGTCCAGAAGTCAAAACTCAAAACGTGTGAAAAGCATTCATAAAATATCTCTTTAATCTTTATTTTGATCAATTTAATAATCGCAAGCACTGCATTGTAATTCTTTGACTGCTGGCAATATATGATTTGATGTAGGTCCATATACACGCGGTCGCGTTCGCTAACATTCAGTAAGCTTACTGTCATTGCGCATCCTGTTTCAGTAATGAACAATGGCTTTGATATTCTTGCATTTTCTGCACGAAACGTCGTCGCTGCAAAATAAACATGTTAACTGAGTACTTTAGTTTTGTTCTCTTACACATTTTGTGTTATTTATGTCGTTTAATTTCGACGTTCAAACATGATATTTTCGTGCGGAATGTTTGCGTCTTTCGTGTATCAAAAGTTAAATTTCGGTAATGAATACGTTCGGCTTGAGCATAACAGTCATTAGCCGTTTGCCGTCTTGTTTTATTCTTTCACGGCCAAGTTTACACCGTTCTTATTAACTCTTGAATAACTTTTGCGCAAATAATCAGTTGTGTAAGTGTTTAACTATTTCGACAACACGGCAGTAAGTCGATAGGCTACGACTGAAATAATGGTTCCGTGTTATAAATCTGTATTCACCACAACCTTTTTGAATCGTAACTCTGAGCGGAACTGTTGTTGTTGGAACTAAGCAAAGTTGTATAAGCTTTGTAGAAATAGCTCACATCATTAATTGCATATCTAACTCACTGCAATGTCAGAGGACTTTGAAAGAGGTGATTTATAAATCTGAAATTTAGGTAAAAATATCTCGGCCAAAAATTGCAAGATGACGATGTAGACTTCATCTAAAGACTCACGATGCGAGTTTCCTAAAATGACTTTTAGGCTAAACGTTTCAGGAAGTGGAAGAGAAATCTGTCGCATCTTGCGGAGTAGTGCGTTAAATGAGCGTCTGTTGGTCCAATAAATAGGCCTATAATAATGCCTTACGTTACGACAATTTGCAACATTACGCCGGTTGTTATAAAAAGTGCACACAGCATGGTCCAAGCTCCACGTAGGCCTACGTCAGTATGTGGTGGATTAGTTTTACAATATGCTGCTCAACAGGTTGTGCAACAAATCGACTACGAATTGAAGCAGGCCATAGTTCAGGAGAGGTTTAATTTTTAATTTTATTTTTGTTAAACATCGTAGAAACTTGGATGAGTCAACTGTAGTCAAAATCGTTTTCCTCTGAGGGTCTGCAAAAAAGAGAAGAAGAAGATGTAAAGGAAGAAAGGAACAGGGCATGCGACATGGTAACTAATCGCAGCAAGTTAGAACCGCTGACAGTCGCTGCAGGGTTTACTCGTATGCAGCAACCTGCAGGTACATTGTACGATAAAACTAAATCAGCAAAAGACGTTAGAACAAAGCTAAAACAAAACCAACAGGAAGTCCATCTGTCACTAGGGTGGGGCTGGCCGTATTGGTTGGCACTGACCTTGAAGGTCATCCAAGGTCGATGATTTTCATTTTACCTGAAAGGGCGTATGCCACTTCCTATTAGTGGTTAATACTTTAATAGTAATCTAGGCCCTGTCTCGCACTGTTTAACTGTAATAGCGCGTAGCGGTCTTCAAGGTCATTCAAGGTCAATAATTTTAGTCATTTGAAAGCCATTATGCGACTTCCTATTAGTGCTCAATAGCAAACTAGGTCCTATCTTGCACCGTTTAGCCACAATACATCCGTTACAGACAGACAGACGACTCGTCGACAACCGTAGCAAAAGGCCCAAAAAACAACAACGACATGCAATTTTGCTCTAGTTTTGGTATTATCACAGATGTGAGCGCCGCCTCAAGTTTGACTTACAGCAACTCTCGCAACGAACACACGCAACAAACACAACGGCGCAGTTGAAGAAAGAAAATTAGGTAAGTTAACGCAATGGACACAAAAAAGTACGCAACAGTCGCAGCTGGCGCAAGCGAAACGCAAAAATAGAATCGGTAGGTGTATCTTCTTGCGTGGCGTATACGTTTGTTGCGTTGGATGGAAATCAGACTTTTACGACTTAAGTGCCATGATCAGCAGCGGCGGCGCACTGCAGTCGTTGCTGTTGATAGCCGGTGCGGACAGAATGCGGCGCCGTGCAACGATTGATGGCGATTGGTTGAGACGCGGCAGCAGGAGACAGTGACTGGCGGACCGTGACGCTGCTGCTGGTGCTGCTGCTCGTCTGCGCCTGAGTCTGATCAATGCCTCGTTGACTCATCATGACATCGCTAATCACTCACTGTAGCACGGCACGCACTGCAGTCACTCGTACTGGCAGATGATTTGTCGCCAGTCACAGTGAGTGAGTAAAGTTTTACGTCCTACGCGACACACCACACGTCATTTCGAAAGTATCGAATCTTTCCAGGCAATCACTTGCTTTGCATGCTACTGACAACAGACATAGCAACCAACGACGACGATAGCTATGACTGACGTAGAAGACCAGTTGCTGATTCGTGGAGATGATTGGGCACTTGCTACTGACGATGACGACTGTTTACAGTTAGCCAGTGTGACGTCAGATGACAACGACTGTGACAATGCCGTCAGGATGCGGTTGTCATGGTTACAGTATTTATACAGCGACGAGCAGCAGCTACTGCAGCTGACGCCGTCCGTAGACACTGGCTCCAGCTCAGCTCACAGCGATGACTCACTACAGGTTAGTTAGTCACCGAAAACTGCAATCAGTTGTCGGTTAATATATTATTATTACCATTTGTTAACAGCACCCCTAAAGTTTTTAAAACTTTATTTTTTAACAACTGAAAATTTTAAAGTCATATTTTACGCACATATTCGGCGTTCAAGTCTACGCCAAACTGCAAAGTTTTATTTGATTATTCTTAAATTTAATGAAGTTATGCCATATTATGTGCGCTCACCCAGAGAATTTTCCATTTTCACAACACATTTACCACAAAACACAAACTTATGATATCTTACAACAAACAAATGTTTAAAATGCACAAATTGCTGGGATATTACAGCTACAACAGCAGCTAAAAGTGTGTAATAAAATATTTTTTGAAAAAGTTTATATCTGATGTTTAAAATGTTCACCACCGGCTAAAGCACATGCATTCAGATGATAACGCGAGTCTGCAACAAGTGATACTCTATCGGCTGCGGCACACCTTTTAGCTTCAGAATGGTCTTTGGCATTAAGTTAAGTTTGCAAAATGTCTGCAGCATTGCACTACGCACATTAGTAGTCAAGTGGTTAAAATTTGGTGAATTTGGCGGCAATTCATACTTTACAATGTGGTCTGTGCAGCTGGCTTTCAACTGAAAATGGAAAATTTTCTGCTTGAGTGCGCATAATGTGGCATAACTTCATCAAATTTAAGAGTAATTAGATGATACTTTGCAATTGGACGTAGATTTAAACGCCAAATTTGGGTGTAAAATAGGGTTTTAAAATTTTTAGTCTTTGAAAAGTAATGTTTAATAAACTTTAGGAGGTACAATTTTCTGACTCACACTGTATATGTAGCCAACCGTGCTGCAAGCAAAACGACAGAAGCAACAAAGTGTACTTTGCTAGTTTATTCAGGAATTTGGAGTAATTGATGTGCCGATTTTCAGCTCAAAAGCCAAAAATCAAGCTTTAACCGGTTCTTTAGAAAACGATAGCACGGTAGCACGGTAAAAGTAAAAAAAGTATGCACGTGCATAGCTAAGCGTGTATAGTGCACAATGTCCCTACTGAGCAGGGCTAGAAAAAGTCTATGTATTTTAAAGGAAATTTTTAGGTTTTAGATTGTTTTAGGTTATTTAAGTTTTTAAAGGTGTTTTCGTCCAATGAACACTGTTTACAAAATACAACCCAAGAAAAACGAGTTTTTATATATTACACTTTCTTATGAGTAAATGACATCAATGACGTGATTAAAGTCATAACTCACAAATCAAAATTAAAGTATAAATTAAAATATGATTTGTGATAAATTTCACAACAAATTAAAATATTTAAAAATCTAAAACTGGTCTTTCGAGGTTTTTATGTTTTTTTTTAAATTTAGGTTTTTTCGGACCAATTTTCCAGTTCTGGTAGTGTGTACTGAGCACGCAGATTATTTTGGGTTTTAGTCGAAATTGACCTGTAGTACACTGGCAATAGTATTTCTTTGTCTTTCTATTTCCGGTTCACACAGTGACACACACGCACAGACTGTCGTATGCAATCTTGTTACTGTTTGCTGTAGGTGCCGGATGACTTATCTGACGACGGGACGTCGTCGTGCGTCGTCCAAGCCTGCAGCGCGAGGCGTCGAGTCAAGGTCAGTCAAGGTCACGGCGATCACCATGACGACGTCAACGTGCGGGCGAGGCGGCGGCGTCAGAAAGCAAACGTACGCGAGCGCTCGCGGATGAGGGCGATTAACAACGCGTTTGAGCGACTGCGCGATTCGCTGCCGTCACCGCAGCACACTGGCTGCAATTTCGAGCGTCATCCGCACAAGCGCTGCCGGGCGTCCAAGGTATTATTATAGCCTAATCCTATAGTACAACGCACTTCAATACCAACGTACAATACACGATAAACACACTAAAAGGCATGAATCAGGCGTGTGATGTTGACAGCTTCAAACAATTACTTTGAAACAATTTTGTTCAGCTTTTAAATTAAGTCTACTACTACGACTAACGCATTAGAGGTTTTAACGATATGCGCTATATAAATTCTCATTTTACTTTGGCCTACTTTCTTCCTTAACTTACCGCCGAAACTACCTAAAACGAAATTGCGTGCGAGTTTTTATTTTGCTTGTTTTGGTCTTAGTTTTACGTGTAGACAATAGACATCCCGTTAGTTTCGTTTCCATCTGCTACTAAACCCTGTGTATATCAGGTAGAGACTCTGAGGTTGGCGGTGGCTTACATCTGTTGCTTGACGCGGATATTGGGAGGCGCTGACCAATACTCGCAGCCACGTTCACCACCGGACGATGACTTGGTGGACTTTGACGCCGCTCTGAACTCCCGCGTCATCGTGGTTCAGTCTCAACTAAATCCAGCCAGTCAGACTGCAGGTCAGTGTCGTGTCTGCTGCTTAGTTACTAACATTGTGAAAATGAGTGCAGAGCGACAAAAATGGAATGAAATGAAAGCTGGAGCTCGCAGCTTTCATTTATGTTCATTTCCTTTCGTTTCATTTTACTTTAGTTTATTTCATTTTTTGTAGCAGCTTTGTACGCACTTTAGAACACCGCTTACTTTGACCGTGGTTGCTAGAGATCTTAGATTAGTTTATTAATTAGCTTATTGTCAGTGGTTGTATGTTCAGTCTTTAGAGGTCTTACTTGTTGAGTTGCATCCTTTCAATAAATATGTTATAAATCTTTCTCCGAACTTTTTGTTACGCAATGTTCAACGTCTTCTTATAATAATAGTAATTTTATGGCCATGTGTGCGCTGTGCACGTAATCCAACGTCCGATTATACAACCGAAGTTCATGCTGGTTTTTCCAATTTTTATCGCGTTAGGGCCTATTTCAAATGATATTATAAGCCTAATAGTTTCTTGAAGCACATACTGCATAAAAAGAATGCAGTATTGATGTATTTTAAATTCGTTTTTGGTTATACGTGCTTACATTTATTCGTATATGTTGTGCTTAGTTGCAATCTGTCGGCCGAAAATTAAAGCTTGTGTTTGCTTGCTTGCTTGCTTACCTGTCTGACTGTCGTATTGTATGCAGGTGATGAGGAAACGTTGCGCTACTCGTTGTCATGGTCGTTCGCAGACGACAGACGACTGCGCTCTGTTGTTGCCGCCAAACTCTGGACACCTGAACGTGTCATTCGTCGACCGTCATAGTGCCTTAGACAGTCACTTCGATTGTCGTGGATTTGTATCGCAACAAGGTGTACAGCAAATTCGCAACAGATTTGTAGTTTGTGCCACAAGCAGCGAGTCGAAAGCTGCAAACACGACAGACTTTCAATTGTTTCGTACGAACAGTCTTTTTGATCTCGTGACCATTTCAAGCAACGTCGAAGATTGTATATTGTAGTTTTGAGATAGTTTAAGGAAATAGGGGATTTATCTTAAGTGCTAATGATAACGTCGTTCATACTATTTTCGAGTGTTTTTGCTGGATAAAATCGTAACAGAAACTGTAGCTAATTATTGTGATTTTGGCAACATAACAAAGTCGTAGGTTGCACTATTATCAGTTTTTTAATTTTATACACGTAAATAAAAAGATATAGAACTTTAAACTGTATAATTGATGCTTTTAATAACTATTAATCAAATGAAATTGCCCAAATTAGTTTGATGACTGACGTCCACAGTTAGACGAGAGGGTGATTTTTTATACTGTAGAGACGAAGGCGAGCGAGAGCTGTTAATGGGAGATGTGCTAATTTGCAGCTGGTCACGGATGACTGGCGTAGAAGCCGAGCGCAAAGCAAACAAAGCCGTGATGCCAAGCCGAGATCTTTTCATCTGCACGCGGCTGTTAATGTGACCGGCTGACCACACAAAAAGCGCACCGCACACATCTGTTCTCTCTCTCCTGTTGTTTGCGGGCGAAGTTTGTTTACATACCGCTAAAATGTCGACTGATAAAGCTGAAATGTAATCTACTCTTGCTATTTTAAATAAAGACTCTGTTCCTGTTTATAGCAGTTTATAATTTTATTGTAGAAATAATTTTACACGATTTACAACTAGATAACTAAATGTTTACAAAAGTGTCTTTTGATCTGTAAAACATGTGCACTTGGATGTGTAGGGCCTAGTATTTTGAAGTATTAAACCCGTTTAAACAAAATGTTTTCACTTTGACTAATACGATTACCCTCTATTACGAATCATGCAAAAATAATTATTCATTTGTATCGCAGTTATTAGAACTATTTTTTCAATAACAACGTTTGTGAGCTGCATTTTTTTCTTAAATTTTCGTTCGGTTATTTTGACGATTGAATCCGAAAGCTAATTTATTTGCCCAGAACTCCGGTTTTTAGTAAAAGAACGAACCAGTTTAAAATCTGTTCTGTGTAGCACTTAATTAGCTGTTAAACTACACATTTTGTCAGTAGCACTAGCACATTTGCTACAATAAAACAATTGCGTTGCGTGATCACAGTATTATTACCGCAGTGTGGTATAGATCGTGTCAAAAGCGAGAAATACTGCAAATAAGCGTGAGAATTAGCTAGGTGTTTTCCGGTTGAGTGGATAGCAGAAATCGATCGACATCGGCTGATCTCTGCATGCGTCTGCTGCAACTCTTAAACTCGTTGACATCATTGACACACAATGCACGACTGCCAATTAGGCAATTACAACACTATAGCCACGTGACCACTTGGCTCTGTACAAATCAAGATATCTTCTCCATTGTTATGCGGTCTGTCTTTCCGATAAACGGCCGCACTACGGATTGCATCTTTTCGCATGTCGGTCCGTCCTTTTGCTTGTCCGTTTGTATCTGTGTTTCGTACTGGATCAATTTAAGCAAAAAATTTGAAAAAAGTTGACCCGCACTGATAGCGTAAATAGTAAAATAGAAATAAATAAGTTTTAAATAACACTAAAGTGATTACATGTAAAACGAAACAATTTTTAAAATTTTAGACGCGATTTTCTTTGTAAAACATTTTTGCCGTATACACTATTGTTGGTTGTTGCCATTATACATTGTGTGCTTCATCATTTTTCACGTATGTTTAACGAACTTCTATCTTTGAGCTGACTACAATCCTGGCCTGTTTTACTTTTACATATAACCAAATATATTATTTAGTATAATTCATGTAATTGGTAACTACTACCTGTTTTCACACCGTGTACAATCAATGGGACTGCACAATTCGTGAATAAAAACAAAGGTCCAGAACTTGGGCTTCAGACCACCAGCATCTTCGGTTGATGTAGCCAATGAACGAGTCGAGTCTGGCACCCGTTTTACATATCTCGGCAGCGACATGGACTCCAGCGGCTATTGCACACCGGAAATTTTGCGCCGCATCGGCATCGCATCAACGGTATTTGGGAGACTTGACAATGTCTGGAAACAATCTCGCTTAAACCTACAAACAAAGCTTAGAATATACACATCCTGTGTCCAATCATAACCTTTTCATAGAGCTGACACATGGACCATTCTTAAGGCTTACGACAAAAGGCATCTGGAAACATGCAGTGCCAGCGCCGTATTCTAGGCATCCGGTGGTCATTTTGGCAGTCACCGAAAAGACAGGTCTACCAGACATACGTGGTCATCAATGACAGAAAGCTGGCTCTGTTCGGACATGTCAGACGCGTGCCAGAAGGCACTTCAGCACATGACGTCATTGATGCGTCGGTTGAGTCACATGCCGGCATGGTACCACATACTGGTTAGCGAAGAAAGCCAGGAAGACCGCGATGTAGGTCTACCTGGTTACGTGACGTTATGAAAGCAACACGTTTAACTGCTCGGGAGACCTGGACAGCGGCTGATGATCCGGAGGAGTGTAGAGCGCATCGGTCCACCGCCGACTACGCGTTCTGATGATGATGATGATGTACAATCGTGCTAAGATGTTTTAAAAGTTAAAAAAACATAGTTTGCATATATTTTGCTTAAACATTTTGTACATGTAAGTTAATTACATGTAAATGCAAATAAAACACAAAACGTTTGAGAATTATTTTTGGAAATGTTTTACCGCTATTTTGCATTTTACGTAACCACGGTATATTTTTTGCTATATAAAACACTGCAATGTAACGACACTGGATAATAATTGGGCACACATAAAACACATGCCCGCGTACGTGTGATCAAGCAGTAGGCCTATCGTTTGGTAAACTTATTCGATCTAGTATTGCCAATTCGTTGCCTCAAAGATAAAAAAATTTTAAGGTAACTTACTCTTTTACAAGTTGTGCAAAATAGAATCTTACGATTTACTAAATTAAAATTATTATTTTATTGCGTCTCTTTTCAGTTCAATGTCTGATATTATAAGATTCGAAATCTGAAATGTGATAAAACGCTGCATGCGGCCTTTGTGGTTTAATTTGCTGTCATATCTGCGGGCATTGACATGTCAGTCACGAGTACTAATAATATCATTGAGTGGCGTTCGGGCGCTTGCGTCATAATTGACCCGATCGTGTCAATAACAACGCGTCATCCGTTGACTAGCCTAAGAGAAAAACTTCCTTGTCGTTGCAACATAAAGAGTGCACTGAAGCGAAGAAGACAGCTGAACAATAGATGACGAAAGACTTAAAACCACATTCAACAAGCAAACTCCGACCTCCGCTGATATATTCAGAGGCACGCGACTATATGAATGAAAAGCCCAATTTTTTCCGCGTTTCCTAGCTTGTAGTATGTCTCGCGCTATAGCCTAATATACACATATTCAGTTCGTCGTCTGACGTAGTCGTAAACTGTGTTTTAAGTGTTACCACCAAAATGGCTTGGTAGAGTGTAACAGTAGGGTGGCGGATTTACGATCGAGAAGTCGTGGGTTTGACTGCCGGTCGGATGACTATATCAAGTGGTTACTACTTAGATGGCTGACTGTTGGCAGACCGGTATAATAACCAACACAGAGGTCAACTTAGTCTCTCATCCCTCCGGGGTACGTAAATCTGTTACCGGCATGTCTGGCTGGGGTTAAAGCGGGGCGCGTACACCACCCTGTGTCGGCTGTCGGGTGGCAGCTAACTCTGCGTGATCCCATATGGTAGGTGACGCTCCGTAGCTTCGTGATGGGTTTCCCATTAAAAGCTGTATACTATCTGTACCTTTTACCTTTGGACGTAAACTCAGGCTTACAGTGTACAAAGTGCTTGTTATGATAAGCAGCAACCGTTTTCACGCTAAACGAGTCAATAGCGGTAAAAATAACGACTTCTTAGTGGTAGGCCTACCCCTGTTTGACGTTATCCTTCGAGGGGAATCCCCTCACCCAACGGCATGAAATTTTGTCGCAAAAACAGTCTTTGTGGCAGCCCACACTGCCCCACAGTGAAGATTTCGTGATCCTAGCTTAAACCGTTTTGATAGGGCTGCAGGATGTGCCAATCAGACGGTCTCCTCTGCGATAGATAAAACGCGTTTAGCAGGCTATTTGCTGTCGCTTATAAAATTGCACTATATAGAGCAATAATTAAACAGTTCGGTTTTTAAAATACATTTAAAGTACTGAGATTCTTCAGTTGTATGTGATCGTTTATCGGCACTGACAGTAGGCCTACCGCAGCACAATTGGCAAAACAAGAAACTGTAGTGCACGAGATGCGCTACGACATCTGTCGGTGCCGCCGCCTTGCGAATTGGTGTACAACCTGCAATAATGCAATTTCATTAGGCTAACGAAGGTTAGGGTACCAACATTTGACGCCCCCGTACGGAAAACTGTCTTACCCAAGAGATCAAATTTTAAACTATTAATATCTACGTTAAATGATAAACAATTTTATGTGCAGGTTGTCTATCTCCAGTTATTTCGGCGCAATTCACTCTTAAAATGTGCGTCACAGCAGACTCGATATTGCAAAAAATTCACTGAACATCCCCCTATTTAGGGGGTTTAAGGTAGCTCAAAGTCATCGATGTTGGTACGGTTAGAAAACTTGTCGACAGTGCTTATTATGACAAGCAGCAAGTTTGTGCTTATCAGTAACCGTTCTTACGCTAGACCAGTCAATAGCGGTAAAATAACGATGCATGTGATGCGATCGTTCAAGGGAAATATTTTTCACTCCGCAGCGAAATTTGACCACAAGAAACTAGCGACTTTGCGCTGTTATATGGTAAAAACCTGGTCTCGCTATCTTATCTTGTCTTGGATCGGTACCGGGACGTGACAGACAACGAAACGGACAGAGAGACAGCTAGACAGAAGGATGGACGGACAAAATTACGATAGCTAGTAGGGGCCTACACGTGCCGTCGCGCGTAAAACTTAACTTTGGAAACCGTCAGCAAGGCTATCACCGAAGCAGCATTAACTAGGGATACTGTGTACGTTTGAAACAGCCAACTGACTTCAGCCCCATAAAGTGACAATCTGGGTCGGCAAACATTAATGTGCCTCTCACATACATGTAATACAAAAGATAAGGTATGGTTTATACAGGAAATAGGACTTAATTTTACCTTTTTTTCGCGTAAAACCATCCTTTATTTAATGACCCACAGAGAAGTCTATTAGTAATATCGCCGAGCGCAGTTCATGCTACGTTTATGTCGTGTTCCTGTCACCGTTTGGCGTGAAACCAATTATGTACGTGTCAGGGGAATGGCTGTTTATGGACTGCACGGCACCGAAAGACAATGAGCTACTGTCAGTTATGCTTGCCTTGGGTAACATCTTCGACAAGTTTGTGTTGCTTTTCATTCCCGAGTCAGAAGCCCACGTTGGTCGGACGGACGGACGGATTGACTACAATGCGTAAAATGCGTTTTAATCATTGTCGCAATCAGCATCGTAAGTTTTGTGGTGCGTCGTTTATCGTGAGTTCGTGATCCATAAAAAGGCATCTGTTTTATTTATCTGACAACTTTGATGTTATTGTATTGTGCGTTTCAACAAAAACTGCGAAAAAGTCGCAATAAATCTGACCACCTCAGGCTAAACCTGTTGCCGTATTACGTAGTGAAATTTTAATGTTTGGCTGCAAGCAGACTTATTTTTAGCATGCATAAGCTTACTGCTTTCTTCCGGACTACTACCAAACGTTCAGTACACCAGTCAATATCACTAACGGAGTGACGCATCCATTGATCAATGGCTTGCATGACTAAAAGCACATCAAAGTTAATTAATTAATGCAAAATATTTTGTTATTTAAATTGTACGCCAAAATTATCCGCTTAATAATTCATCTTTTCATTGTTCGGCGAGTCTACCGTAGTAAAAAACTCACTAGTTTTCTACATAAATATTTCACAAGGTAGTGTAGCAACGTATTTGAGGCAGCGCTAGATAATGAATTTAAGGTAATTAATTAAATTAGTGGAAATAGTAGAAACAACCATTAGCGAAAATGATGGAAATAGTTTTCAGCTAGCTTTAGTTAATTAGTAAATTGGCCAATCCATTTGATAATATTTATTGCTACCCGCACAATAATAATTGCTCCATGAATGGAAAAAGACAATGATTAGTATCGATTGATTGCCTCTAATTCTAGCGTCTGATTTTACATGATTCTGCACCGACTTGCGCCGCTGGTCTATCTGTCGGACGCTTTACGTCGTACTGCAGCCTGTCGCTGGATTCCTGGTCGACAACGCCTGCGCTCGTCATCGACCTTAGCACTGGTTGTACCACTGACACGGTTTTCCACGATCTACGACTTCCCCGTCGTTGCAGCAAAACCTGGAACAGTCTGCCATCAGAAGTGACGTCTTCGCAGTGTCTACAAACAATCTGAACTAAATTCAAAACTCATCTGTTTTCGGTTTCTTTCCCATAAATGACTGAAAGTGACTGCGGTGCTATAGGTATTTTTTTACTTTAAATGTTATTGTATTGTACATTATATTGTATCTCACAAACTAATTCATATGAACTTCTTCTTATTTCTTGATGTATAGGCCTATAAAACTTCTAAAGTGAACGTACTGATTAGTTGAGTGGACATTTGCAGTTGTACTTATTTGTGTAATTTTTATGTACGATTTAGTTAGACATTAGAATGTTATTACTAAAATAATGTTGTACTTATTTTTTTCGTTATTTTTATTGCAAGAGCGATGCGCAAATAAATGAAATATTTAACGTACTTTTATTGCGATAACAATTACTTTACGGTATTTGTTTTATTGAGTATATACTGCTGTTTAAATTTCTAACGTATGTTTAACATAAAATCTGGTAAGCTTATGATAATATTATTTGCATGTTTGTGGTAAATGTGAAAGGAAAAGCAAGCCATTTAACTTAGAAACGCATGTGCTGTGTGCAGAACCAGCACATTAACGATCCATTTGTTGTAGACATTTTATTGTCGTTGTCGTCATCATTATCATTATCATCATTATTATTTTATTCATCAGAACACACACGAAGTATAACAACTAAGCATCATGCGAATTCACGCCCTGGGGTAGCCTCCAATACACTCGGGTCAATACTATACACCAAAAGCACTCGAGGCGTTCAGTCGCTCCAGCGCGTGATCGATTCTGCAATCTCCATCTGCTTCATCAGAGTCAATTGTCGCCAAACGAGCATGACGTGCATCACTAATGACCGTGATGTCACACCGTGCGAGCAGAACTCAGCAGCAAAAGTGTCGGCTTTGGGTTAACATAAGTTCAATCACAGTTCCGTCGCTGCTGCTGTTGCTACGTATGACGGTTAGATGAAATGACCGGCGATATCGAGCTTGATACTGATATTGACATTCGATCGATAACTGCCACGTTTCGTATACATAGTCTACACATTTACAACAAGTAGACCATTCTCCGCACTTTTGAATCACATAAATTTGCTGCAAAGTGGTACCGTGAATCTTTAGATTTATAGCAAGTGTTTTATTTTTTTGTTGTTTACTTTTTAGTTTTTTTTCTTTTCCTAAGCATACTTATTTTTCTTGTAGCGGACCGTAGTTACCGCACTGGCTGCTGACAAGTTTTGACAAACATATGGCGACAACAATGAGGCCGCGTCAGTTGGCAGCCTAGCAAAGTTGATTACTGACAAGAAATGGTTACAGGGTACAATTATAGCATGCTATAGGAGGTAGTCATCAGAATAAAGGATGCTGTGGGTTGACGTGATGCAATGTGATGTGTGGTGGACCGGAGACAAACAGACAGAAACACGGAGTTAACGCTGCTCAGCTGCGTCCAGCGATGACGTCGAAAATTAACGACCTACCGCTAATTATTTCCGTCTGCCTCGTGGGTGGCCCGACGCAGCAGACACAACAAATTATTGCCTGCTATAAAATCAGCTAACGTTCTGCGAACAATTACACAGAATAAATGAACAAACGACAAAACAAGCGAAGATGTCGTGTTAGCCCAGTGCTGACACGATATGCGGTCCTCTGCCTAGATGTACCTACTCGACATTACGCTGGCTAGTCACTGTCAGTGTATAGTGAAAAACGGCCAATTATAACTTTTAAAACTGAGAACTGACATACTATTTCCATCTGCATGTCATGGACAACGTTTACACCAAGTCTGATTTCTTTACGTTTTTTTCAATTTTTTAGTTAGAAGCCCGCACTGGACAGACAGACAGACAGACTAACGGGCATGACCTGTAATGCGGTCATTTACAACAGCTGCATAATAAATGAAGTAAATGATGTACAAATTATTACATAAAATGGCGTTATGCGTCACATCACAAGTCACAAAATACGCAAGAATAAAACAAAAACTATTATAATTTACTGATTAAACGAACTGTTACAACACCAAGAGACGACGCGGTCGCTACGGTCTACTAACGAATCTCGTCTCTTCACTCCGAGGACACGCATCGAAATTATTGCAAAGCTACGAGTTGATGTGGCGACTGCAAACATCTTTATAGTTTACCTAGCGACGTCCACAACACCAGCTATCTGTTAAACTTTAGAAACAAATGGAAAACGCACTTGTGCTGCTGCATATACAGGGTGGGTCAAAAAGTAAGCTATTGCACTTTGTCCATAGGGCCTATATTCGCTAAATATTGATCAATTTTCAAATTTTTTACCAATATATTTTCTAAAAAGGTAAAGGTCGTCAATCTGTATAGCGCATACTCGCGAACACGCCTCTAATGCGTTTTCGTTACTAACCAGAGCCGCCGGTCGCACAGTCACCGCGTGCAGCCTGCAGACACAGGCTGGCGCAGCGGCCGGCTAGGCAGCCCCAGTCAGCTGTATTTAGGTTCCCACCTTCCGTAACCCATTTAATGGGTTACTACTCATTTAACCGACCCCGGAGAGATGGCAGCCTGAGTTGGCCTTGTTGGTTGACTGATAGCGGACGCTTTACCCAGAAAGTGATCAAACGGCCATCCATCAGTCTAGCGCAGAATGGGAAAAGTTCGCCGGCCAGGACCGACGTTCTAACCCCTATGCTACGCCACCAATACGCCACCAAGAAATTTGCTACTCAAGGGCATGCACACCACACTTATTATGTCGCTACACTACCTTGTAAAGCATGCCACTGAGTAGCAAATTTCTTCCAGAGTCTACTGAAGAAAAATTGTGAAAATTAGTCAATATTTAGCGAAGATATAGAAAAAGTACTTTTTGGCCCAACCGTACGTACGAGATACATACAAACTGTAGTTATGCTTATCGCATCACAACGGTGCTTGTGTACGTATCGCTATAGCTTCATTTTGACACTTCGGCGCTACGCAAATCTGTTTTATGTTTTATGTGTGTCGCGAATCGGTCCTCTGACACGTTCGTACGGAATCACAGAGTGAGTGTGGTAACTACAAACCACCAGCATCTTGTGCAATGCATCTTGCCACTAGCAATCAATGTAACAGTAAATGTGTACAGCCATGTGTAGATGTTTGCAATAAAGCGACGACGTTCTTGACAGATGCTCGGAAGTACAGAGCTATACGGTCATGCGCCGTCCATCGTTCTGTGCAGACTACAACCACTGCTCAACTCGACCTGCAGGAAATCACACTTCCGACAGCTTCCACGACTGGAAGACTGAAAGACAAAGTTGATCAATCCATCAGCATTTTTTCAGTCGGCATCGACACTCAGTTTAACCTGTTGAGAGAACATAACATAGAACCTTTTTTACTCAAGATCCAGACTTTTACTCCGGAAGAATGTTTTCAGTCAGAGAGTTGTCACGCATTGGAACAGTCTGCCACATGATATCGTGGAAGCAACATTCGTTAACTGCTATACAAGTTGAGACTTGCCAAACACTGGGGCGAGGATGTGGACGTTAAAAGCGCAGAAACTTTACAGTCCATCGCCACTTGAGTTCAAATTCAAGTTCAGCGATACGTTGTTGCAGTGGTGGGAGGGACTCAGAACTTACAGTGGAGACAAACGTGAAGAAGCACACGTGAGTCTATAAGACTGAAAAAACTATACCGTAAATGACGGGTACGTGTCTAAGATGTTTCGAAAATGCTCGTTCTTTTTAGAGGTTTTTTTCTATATAAGAAATTGTTCTCGGAAGTTTTTTGACAATGCGGCACCTGATTTCTTAAACTTAATTAGCAATTGCTCGGTGATGCAGATGTAACGGTGGCACAACTAAACACTGACACTGCAACGCCAGCGTGCCACGATCCAAGACATTATTAAGTAAGTAAGTACGACAGTAGTCATGCCTAATACAGGGTCGCAATGCTTAGTGCTTACAGTCTCGTCTTCAGCTACATTCTAGTCCAACCACGCCAGTTAACACCACGGGATTTCGTGCTCCCGTCGTAAACAATTTTTACTGCCGTAGCTTTAATAGGAATGTATTGAATAGTTGTAGACGCACCTGTCGCTGCTTCCACTGTCGCGTTAGTTACTGTTAATGTCAGACGTACCTAGCTGGGCCTAGTTTGCTGCATACCTACGGTAAACCAAACGTGGCAAATGTTGCAGTTTACTTTACTACGAGGTTTATCTCGATTATCGTTATTTTGTAAACGCTGAAAATATGCTGAAAACTGTGCTACAATTCCGGAGATATGATTTTTTTCATAATGGATTAGTTTTCGTTAGCGCGCTAAGTATGGTACCGCACGGACTGTCGGCTTGCTTTCACAGCATCATCAACTGCGATGATGCGAAAGTAGATCAGAAGTCTTGTGCATCGTCAGCAGCGGCATCAACGAGCTATAGGTAGACCTGTGTGTGGTGAATGAACGGAAGTTGTTCGGCGCAATCTGTTCTCGCGTAGCCAGCGCGCGCAGTTGCCGAAACCAGAGTACCGGTAGTCGACTATATTGCACCGCACCGCTACCGAGGAAGTCGCGATGAGATTTACGAACGCAACCACTAACAGCTTTCGACATAACAACGCGTGCCAGCCGGTCCGGTCGCTATATAAAGCGGAGCTAGCTAGTCTAGGTGCTGGTGCGGCGCTCTCGCTCGTTGACGAAAATCGATGATGATCATTCGATCGTTCGTTGCGTGGCTTTGCCATCACTTGATCGACAACTGCAGACACTCTCAGCACGCCTCACGCCAGTATCGTCAACGCCCAACCATTTTGTGTCAGCCTCTCTTTCTCTTCCGTCTCTCCTCCGTCGTCCAAATCCAGTTTATCACCGGTCACGTCGGTCGCTCAGTCTGTGGCAGTAATCCACGTAATAGCGTTCATATCTGGCCACAGTCGCCAGTCTGCACTTCCCCTGGTCAGACTTACATGCACTTAAACGCTGCCGTAGTTTACTTTGCGGATAGATGCAAACCGCAGCCTGAAAAACAAACGAATAGCTTCTGTGGATGAGGCGCAACAAATTTCACGTGCTTCCGCTTGCTGCCCGTCGTTAAAGCCTCTGTACCTAATTTTTATTAGACCCTCAGAAATATTAGCGCAGTTTTTCGTATACTCTCAAAGTTTCACTAAAAGACTGTTATGCTGCAGTATGTTTTCTTTAGATTCTGTAAGTACTGTTCAATATATCGCTTTGTTTTCATGAATTGTGTAGTGTTACACGGCATGCCATGAAATAAGGTAAAAGTTAAAAAATATTTTCCGTCTTTGCTTTTACGTTAGACTGCAACCGAAAGCGCATTATACTTGTAGCACAAAACGATGATTATGGCGTGATGATCAATATGTTTTTACCCATAGGCCTACATTTACAAACATTTGCAATCGTAGCAGCAGAATATTTGAGAAGAATTTAGATCGTTAAAACCAGCGATTTGTGAAAGTGATTTTTTAAGATTTGTTTTTATTCTTAATGTCATGATCCTATAAACATTATGAACTTATTTCGTAAAAACGCGATACTGCAGGTTTCGATGTTTTAACGCTACTTGTAAATTACGCGCCACATTTTTGTTGATGGGCGCAAATGGTAATCGTACGTTGTCCGTGGTGGTAGTCTAATAACTCTTCCCTGTATAGCGTGTATAGCAATAGCCTACGTAGCAATAGTCCAGCTAACGACAAAAACATCGGTGATCGATTAGGCCATCGATTGATTTTGGCAGATTTTCTGGGAAGCGACTAGAGCGACATCTATCTAGTGACGGTCGCATCATCACGCGGCCATGCAGGTCGAGGCACCCAGCGTGCAGGCCAGGCAGGCAGGCAGACGCACCGCACGCGTAAACCACGTCGAGATGTCGAGCGCATTGCCGGATAAATCATGGGTCGTCACGTGCGAGCCCGGCACGTGATACGGGTACAGTACGAACGTCCAATTTATACGCCGCCGAACCGGTCAGACCGCTGATCGCTGGTGGTACGGCACCGGCGAACGAGCACAGCGATCGAGATAGATGCGGGTAGGACGCCCCGGCGACACGCCTATTGCTGCACACGCTGCTGACACCGACTGTCTCCCCGGTCAGTGATTCTATTACGGCTCGTATTAGCATAAATCTCTACCGCGGCTTCTCCAATACGGGTTACATCACTGCCTAGCCGAACCCCGTCGCCTCCATTCGTCGATCGTTAGCCGACCTATATATCGTCTTAGAACGACGGCGAGATCGGCATCACAAGAAAATGTTGTATGAAATAACAAACAGAAACATAAATTTCGATGTAATTTTTGACGGATGTCAGTATGACGTTTTTATTTCTTAGCTGTATCGCGCGCTGCGTATCTACAGAAGAGGACACGTGACATTAACGACCAACGACCAACCGACGTCTCATTTGAGAAAATTTCAAGTGGTCATATCTCTTTAGTCGGTGGTTTGATCCACTTTGTGGGCACGGTTGTTATGGTCGGCAGATGGAATATGAAAAGAAAAATGACAGAGCAGCTTTTGCGGAAATTGGAAAAAATAATGCGCGAGGAGTACATTATATAGATTGGCCACAGTGTACAACAGTTTTATTTTAATTCATAGGGGCCTATATTATGTTTTGTGGACGGCGGCGTGGTGGGTTAAAAAGTAGAAGGGGCAAAGATTCGCAATTTTTCAACACACAGCTGCAAATTTCCAACAGAAAGCATTGTGAATATTCAAAATTTTAATTGTGTCCCCAAATGCTTCCAAAATGATTTTTTGCCTGAAATTTAGTATTTTGGCCGAAAATATTCCGACAAAAACCATATTTTTCACAGATTGAAATTTATAAGGAGAAACTTGTTCACGCCCCTGCCAGACGCCACTGTTCGTGGGCTGGACTGGACTCGGTCTGACAAGCTGTGTGCAGTTGGCAGCTTAATTGCGTCAGAGCTGTTCGCGGCACGCAACGTTTAGCACAGCGGGCAAATTCAGCTGCACATCATAGAACATTATTCTACGTGTATGTGGTCATTTCGTCCGATTCTCAAGTCGCAGATCAAATGCGCCATTGGTAGTCTACCTCGGCTAAAGGGATTGTGTTTTTACCTGCGTCTGTTAGTTTGTCTGTGTTTAAAATCCGTCTGTATTTTGGGTGATATCGCTGTCAGCCAGATTGTTTAGAAAGATGTAAACCGATTTTGATAAATTTTTGGAGGGCTGATTACATTGTGTTAAATGTTACAACAGTGATTCTGAGCCAGAATGCTTACAGAATTCTCTACTTATTATTACAATTAATATAGACAGCACTTTATGGCCACCAAATCAAAACTGTTAGTCGTCTTACAAATTGCTCTCTGAGATTGTCACGGTGGATTCTGCCATTTTTGCAGTTGGAACCTGAGCGTTGTGTTCAGTGGTCATGGGGACAGCTTAAAGACGTTTTATTGCTTTTAGAGCATAAATGGTTCTATAGATAGTGACAATATAAACATGTGTATAATATATACTTTCCACAGAGTGCAGAATGCTTAGCAACCCTAAATGCAGCGCTCGAAGTCCAAAACGGGATCGATGTATTTTCTGTATTTCACTTGTAATAAACGCTACGAACAAAAACTCGCAAATGAGTTACCATAACTTTACGAAGTGAGTTCAATGGCAGAACACGATCGCAAAGGATCGCGCATATAATCTCTCTCGTGATTCTGGACATAACCGAATCAATTGGGTTACCGCGGTATCCTAGATTGAATGACGTATAGCTGACGTCGGGCGAGTTATATGTAGTCAACGAATGCGTTTGATAAAGACACGATGCGCTAAGACTCGACGGTTTTCGACCGGGTCATTTTGATAAACGCTCCCACCAGAACCATAAGCACCGACTTTTAAAAGTTGCCACGGGGGCGAGCTTTCCTACGCACATGTTCTTTTTACCTTTTCTTCATCCTTTTCTGCCACGTTGCTTCATAATTTTCCATGCCGTCCCACCAGTGGGACACATTGGTTAAGCCTACATCCTTTTACAGAGTGTAACTCCAGGAAGGGAGAAAAGCCAACTGCAGTTTTCCACGCATTCTGAGCTAGAAACGGCATTACTTGTTACAGCGATGTTGAGGTTTCTTTGTAATTATGTGTTGTGGGAACAAACAATAAGTGCGGCACTGCTCTCGTGGGCTCTTGGAGTGGCTGCTTATTTTGACCAGAACAGTGTTGAAAGTCACCAGCCGTAAAAAAAATGTTGTGACGGATATCATAAGAGTTTCAACGGCAAACTTGAAATTTTCGACCACACAGAGCTCGAAGGTGGCGTAGTACTGACCATAAGTGATTTCGATAATAATCCGCAACCGACAATGGCTGCGAAAACCGGAAATAATTATATTTCTGTAATGAGATCCAGTATTATAATTTCTATGCAAGTCTAGGGTTAGCGATCATGTGAAGATTGAGGGAAATGAAACAAGTGATTGCAACAGCAGTCGACAACCGGAGATAACTATTATCTCAGCAGCCCAAACGGTTAATGTCTATCTCGAGATCCAGGACTCGGAGGTTTTTGACCACGGCAAGCTCGGAGACATTGTTCCTAAACGAGAGCAAAAAATTGCAATAAGCCGGTGTGACACCGGCCGCAGGCCTATGTATCTTGGTGATTTTAGGTTGTTCGTCGTTATGGCAAAACCTACTTTTTTGTGAAAATCGTTTTATGTACGCTTGACGTAAGATATGATACTTTCCTACTTGTTAACATAATCGCAATATGTCCATATTATTTGTAACAAAGAATGCGTTTTGACATTTGCTCTAATAAAAAAATGAATGAATAAATGAATGAATGAATGTCACTTGGGAACACTTTTGGAGCACAAATTGAAATTTGAAACCCGAGATCGCAGGTAGAAACAAACAACTTTGACGTTTTTCTAAATAAAAGCTTGCAGCTTTTACCCCCGAAAACAAGCTGTGGCCAAAATAGAAGCGCATCACGAGAGTCAAATCTAAATACTCACATTATTTCTCACAAATTGTCAATAAACGTATTAATTATTTAAGCTGGAAAATTATCCAAGTGCAATGCTGTAACGAATGTAACCCGGCCAGCTGCCTTAATCTGCAGTGATCGCTCTGCCTGGATTGTACGTGCGTGAGATTGTGATCAAAATGCCACATCCCATTATTTATCTGCCTTACGATTATTGATGTGCATGCTTTATGTGACGGAAAAGACAGAGCCCAAAGCAATGTAGCAATATTAACAACCCTGAAGTCCTGAGTAGAGTCTTGCTGTTGTTGACACTTTGGCACCGACAGCGCATAAGTCTCATGGGAGCTCGGCTTCTGTTAAGGATGACGCCGTGGTTCGATCGTGAGGCCACTGCAGGGCATCTCTCGTAGACTCTTACGTCGGACAGATCTGCGTGGGTGATGAGTAGTTACTTAACGATACGTCAGCACAAGAGGCCAAAAAAGTGAAGTGAACTGATTGTGAAATGGTCTCTCTGAAAACGTGTAAGTGGAGAAAAAAACAAAGAAATTGGTAAAGAATCAAAGCTATTAAGTTGCGTTGTATCGATGATGATTGATGAAGAAAATTACGTCGAGTATAAAAATGTGTTTCTATGATTGGTAGGCCAGGGTGATTTGAGAGCTTGGATCAACTAACTTGCAATGCACCGAGTTACATGTCGAAGCATTTTGTACAGTTAGACGACCGTTGGTCTCAGAGATCTGCAGAGTGGGCACGTGTCTGAAGAAGCTTATGTCTTAAAAGTCTTTGGCGATGTTAACTTTGGAAAAATGCGGCAGATTAAGCCAACTCGGGTGACTTTTAAACGCACCCTAAATAATTATTTACTTACTTACTTACTTACTTAAAGCACATAGTGTAAAAACGAGAAGCATGACTTCAGCAGACACTCCCTTCCGTCAGCGCCACTTATATCTCTGCATATACCGCCAGTCTACATAAAGCTTCGCCACGCATACATCCTAACATTCCTAGCAGTGATTAAAAATGTTCCCTGAGCAATCCTACTGCAGTCAAAATTTAGTACCAGGGATGCTATTATAACGCTGGCTGATGTCGCTTCCCGTGTACCGGTACGGGCGAAGCAGAAACGCTGACAGAATCCAGCAGCAAATCGTCGCTGTGACCACCCACGCGACAATAACAAATAATATTCTGACATGACCGCCAGCGTCACAGGCCACCTGTGTGCCATAAATTTCAACGTATCGTTTTATATCGTTTTATTGTCGAATCTCGATCCATTGCCTGTGATCGCGTTGTCGCAGCCGTAGTTTCGTCCTTCGAGGTTTGTACCATTATCTTGACACATATCGAATATCGACCCTCGAATCATACAAATCCAACGCCGTAATAAATAACGCACAATACAATACCATAACCTACGTATAAAGTAAAAAAATTACCTCATGGTAGTCCGTATTTATATACTCACGAAACAGTCATATAATTCCTCCATGACGTGTTCTGAAAGTTATTTTTCACAGTGAAAAAATTTTAAGCGATATTTTAACTCGTATCATGCGTTTCAAATTTACGCCAAACTTACAGAGTTTCAGTCAAATAATGTTAACTTTGACATGTAACCCAGATAACTTTTACATTTCACAACGCAACTAGGCCTATTATTTTATTTTGGCAGAAAATAAAGTGTTAAAACACAAATAACTGGGGTATTAAGTTTCTAAAACAGCTAACAAAGTTCAGTCATTGAGTCGGGTGTTTGAAAATGTCCACCACCGGCCGAAACACATTCAGACGTTTGCGAACGTCGCAAATACCAGTAGCTTTGTCGATCGTTGTCTGCGGCAAGTCATCCCGTGTCTACTGGAGTGCACTTTAAGCTGCGAAATGGTCTTCGACTTCAGATTAAGCTTACGACGTTCTATTCCACACGCAATAGTTTATAACAATATTATTAAAGTTTAGCAGTGATTAACATTAGTCTGTCTTATTATCGTGTCGTCATCTTTCGGCATCTAGTTAACGTCAGTGTGTGCTGGGTGACGGCCGGTGCGAAATTTAACAAAAAAGGAATGGATTTATCAAGGATTAAGTCAGTTTAGCAGACGAAGGGTCGCAGGGCGAAGATGCGTCGTTAGATTGCAAGAAGCTCTCCGGTCGCTAGAACGACGCAATTTATGGCAGCGGACGACTAACGACAAACGCGAATCATTCTAGCGTTCTTGATGTTGGGCGCTGATGTGGACCACAGTTGCCAACTCTTTTCGGCTGAAAAACGACAAATGTGCACTGTTTATCGCCAAATAATCTCAAAAATGCCATTTTTACTATACCATGTTATGATAAAATTAGTCGTTCAGCTTGCAGAATACAAACACTGTAGGCTATGTATACATTCATGAAATTGTATACTTCTTGAGTTGCTTGTGATTATGCAATAATATTTTATTTTCACACACAATAATTAACGGCCAACAAATCAATCAAATAAGAGCAATTTGATATGGCCTGTTTATGGGCCACAAAGATGGGCAAAATGCTATTTTCAACGTTGGATATTAAACGTAGTAACACAGTAACAACACATTGAACACAGTAATAACACAGTATTTTATTAATAAATGTGACAAACGCACGTAGCAATGGCAACCAAAACAATAGAAACAAATGAACAAAAAATTAAAAAAGTTATCATTCTTAGAGCAACTCGAGGCAAAAAAATCAACTAAAAACGATTGCTTATGGAGATTAGTGTCACATAAAAGTTAAAGGTGATGTTATAGCTTTTAATGAAAGCTATTCCAGAGCTACGGAGCGCCACCTGCCGTATAGGATCACACAATGTTACCTGCCACTCGACACAGGTAAACGCACTCCGCTTTATCCTCAGCCATATAGGCCAGCACTCGATTTACCTACCCTGGAGGGATGTAAGACTAAGTTGACCTAGGCGGCTGGTTACATATCGAGATGGCTTACCTGCCCGCAAGCAGTCACCCATCCAAGTACTAACCCGGCCCGGTGTAGAGTAACTTCGTTGATTGGATGAAACGCGTTACCGCTACGCCACGCCACCAACCCAAACGAGTAACACAAAATCAAGTTCACGTGCACGAAAACTATCAGAACGCAGAGCGAGGAGTCAACAGTTCATGGAGACAATGGCTAGATTTCTTTATGTTGTAGAATAAGTCAACCGAGCAGGTTTGAATAATATCATTAAAAGATACTGGCTTATCAATATAGTTACTAAACCTGTACAGCCGACAGTCGACACTAGCAAACATACCGGTGAACAAAAATTGATGTCAAATTTGAGTGTCGCTGCCAAATTTGGAACTTTTATGCCAAATTGAAAACATAATGCTAAATAATGCCAGGCTGCCAAACCAAAATACTTGCTGTCAAAAAAACCTTTTAAAAACGACGAATTTGATTTCTTTGGCATTTTAAAATGCCAGTTAGCAACCGCGCTTGCTGCTGCTGTCTGGGCAACGGCTCGGCGACGCATCAGCGGAGGCTACAGCTGACGAGCTGCCGGCCGGAGGGTTGGTTTGTTCAATGCTGCTCATTCTGCCGACTTGCTGAGATGTATTTTGGCGCCGATTCGCTGCGACTAAAATGTGTCGCCGTCTGTCCGTCCGTCGGTCGCTGGTCGCTGACACCGAGCTGTCGTCTTCGTCTATTTGCACGAGTGATTAGCACTCTAAGCCGACTCGTCGTCGGCGCCGCTGATCATACGCTGTAATCGTCTGCCATATGACGCTACCATATTAGGTTCAATATTAACAGTCGACGACGACGATGATTATAGACCGACATGCGTCTAGCAGCTCTGACGAACTTCGTCGGCAGTAATGACGGCTCCTCCAGTACGCATCTCGCTGTCGATGTTTTGAAGCTTCAGATCCGCTCAGACATGTCCGCGTCTCGGAGGTCAGTCCGGTGACGTCACGACGTCTGGATGACGTAACAGTCCAGCTGGCGTAGCAGCATCCGCCATGCTCATCGACGCCGTGTTGTTTCAGCTGCTGGCGCTCGTCTCGAGCGTTGTCGAAACTGTCACTGCAAAAGGTCGGTTGTAAACTCACGTTTATTCGCCTAACAAACAGAATGACAAAAAGACGGAGAAAAAATAACAGTTAACGAAAAAAAACTGTTGTCTAAAAGCCGTAGAATTTTTTTTAAAAAACAAACGCAATATTTAGAAAGACAGATTAAGTAAATTAGACCTCTAGACAGTAGAGCATTACAGCTGCAGTCAAATGCAAAACAAATCAGAAATGACAAATATTAGAATTGTGCAATGTTTCAAAATACACACACGCGGGCGCTTGACATATAACGTATCTGCAATGCAAAAATAAACAAATACAATACAATACAATACAATATAATGCATGCATATGTGTATGCTTGTTTGTTTAACGTCAACAAGAAATTTGAGCTTCTGCTGTTTTGGATGTGTGACTTAGTCGCCCTTACACAGTAATGTAAACTGGAAAGTTTTTTATATTTAATATTTGCTGTTTTATTAGCAACTTTAATTGTGAATTTGTGAGTTAAAAGCAATAATGTGACCTAAACCAATCACGTGACCATTAATTTTGACTCGCGGTGGGTGAGTTCCTACAGGTGATCCATTGTGACCGTGCGTCTATCTTGCACCGTTACGAAGACATGGCGTCTCAAAGATAATAGGGTCACGACCTTGACTTTTCTTGAGGTCACGTGACGTCATCAGTCACGTGACCATTTAACTCGCGGTGGGCGACTTCCTATGGGTGGTCCATTTTGACCATGCGTCTATCTTGCACCGTTAGGGAAATATAAAGCCTCAGACTTGCATTTGCCCATGTACAAGACTAAACGTTCACTGCGCGTGCGCCGTATCACGTGACCTGTAGGCAGGGGGTCAAAAATAACTGCATATTTGGAATTCCCGAGGCCGCATTGCCTATTCACTATGCCACTTTGGTAGGGTTACGATGACGATTAAGAGTAGTTTGTAGATGAGCATCTCCATTGTTAAGCATTTTCAGTTGTAATTTTTAAAGTCCGAAAATAAGCCTAAAATTTGCGGTTTTTGGGGAATTAAAGCAGGAAAATATGACAGATGAATGTTGAGACCCCCTAGAAAATTAATCCCCACCGAAACACGTCATCGGAAGACAGATGCATTATAATTGACCACCAACAGGAAAACATTTTTTTGGCAAATATAAATGTACAGAACATCAGCTTACACATTTGTTAGCATTGACAGTTAATCGATGGGATGGTGACTGATATCATCTTTTTATGATTTTGGCGGTTTTCGATGTATCAGTCGTTGCATGTTGCCGTTAGCAAGTGTATAAACTGATGTTTTGTACATTTACTGTACTATATTATAATCTGTTTATAAATAGGCGTAGGCTACGGTAATAACAACAATTTTTGTGAGTAGGGACCGTGTTATTTTACTTGCAAGGCCCGAGAATTTTATAGCCAGGCCTGCTGGCGTTAAACATCAAAGCCAAACTTCTTCTTGGCGAACTCTTGTCAGAGCGTTGCCGTGCTGATGATCTAGAGACAAACGTCCCTATTCTTGGCTTTACTCCAGGCAGTGTGAACTTAGAAGTTATGGGGCTGGACGTCTTCATCGACTGTTCTGAGCCATGTCGTTCTTGGATGTCCGGCCGGTCTTCTCCAGTCAGCTGGGGGATCGAAGTGCAGCGGCTATGACTCGGTGATGACCTTCCGCTGGGGCTGTACGAGCTAAGTGACCGAAGTACCTTAGGCACCTGACCACTTCAGAGACTGGTAAACAATTAAAAGAAGTAACGTTTGTAGTGTGCCTGGTAAATGGTATCCGTAAGTTTTTAAAGCCAAACTGGCGGAGAATATCCTTAAAATGCGTGATAGACACAAGGTATCGGCTTCAGATGAAGTTTCTGTCATATTGCAGAAACGCAGCATGCTTTTGACTTCAATTCGTATAATTGTTTGGCGTCCGAGTTGACGTCTGTGTAAAAACAGACCTATAACACGTAAGACAGTATGTAGACTGCTGTAATATCCGCGCCAATCTCCGGACGCGGAGCGCGAGCCTGCGTCTAGCTGGCAGTAAAAGCGGAGAATTTGTCTGCAGGCTGCGGACTCACTACGACTTCACAGACGACATTAGGTGGCGAGACGGACGCAGCTAAGTGGACGGAAAGATAATCCATCATGGTGCCAGCCAGCTAGCAGCCCGGCTTTATATAAGCACTGCTGCAAACAGAACATAGTGCACGGAATAATGAATAATGTACGGTGAGTAGGTCTAATGCATTTACAGATGCGATAAGCTTTAGTGGCAGGCAATAGCTCAATATAACTGTACTCTATAGAGCAAACGACAAACTACAAAAAAATGAAAAATTATTCCGCCGTCCGCCCACACATACAATACGTCGCCCCACTTCAACTCTAACGGTAAGTCTGATTTTTGACTTTTTGGGCTGAAAATTGGTACATCGGTTATTCGTGCTCTTAGGAACGTTCATACTTATTTTGGTTTTTCGCGCCTTTCTGGTTTCGAGTTAGACGCCCGTGCGCGATAGACAGACAGACGGAAGGACGGGCTGACAAGCAAGACCCGTATGTCGGCATGTTATTATGGCCGCACGTACAAATTGGTAAATTAGAGCTGTCGAAGCATTAATTTTAACGCATACGTAAACGCCTTAATAACGCACCATTAATATCGCTAATATTGTAGATGGACAACATCGACATTCGACAGGATGACAGGAATGAAGCTCTCGAAGTCGTGCCTGTGTCGAAGGATCGTGACAGTATGATAGAATGGCAACAAAACAAATTCTTATTACTTGAACATTATTCAGTCGTCAAATAATCGCGGTTTATGGAATATTAAAACTCCTGCTTTACAGAATTTAGTAGATTCACGTATTTGCGTTAATTTTTTAACGCGCGTTAATTTATTAGGTAAAATAGTTACCGCGATTCGCATAGAAATCAACCGCTGGAGTAAATGAGGAGCAGAAGTGACGAAGATCGTGACGCAGACATTGAAACGCTTGCCACCCACACACAGAGAACCAGCTGTCAAAGAGTTCCCTGCCTCGCTGTAACTTTGTGGCGTTCGGTCCTTGACTGGCAGCCGGTATCAGAAGGCTCTTGGCTCTCTAGCTTTTCATCGCAAGCATCATTCGGTTTGCCTGATCAGCTAGCTACTCATCGTCTCACTCAGCAATCAATAGCTTAATACCACCACGGTGTCCGTGTCGCTTCATCGGATACAGTTAATCCCACAGCACTGAATAGCTTGTGCAAACAATAGAAGGCCCACTGCTTACGTGCGAGTTTATCTAATGAGCACAGTAACTTGCTTCCGCGGTACAAACTGTTGTCACAAGTTCACGTAAAATTTGCATTATCACAGTAAAGTATAAAAACAACAACGCCAAGAACTACAGCAGCTTAATAATAACAACAATCAAAGTAATTTGGTAAAAAGCGGAATCGCTGTTCTCGTTGGTATTCGCTAGATGGCAGCATATGACTGACGATTTGCAATTATATGTTTTGGCTTGGGGGTTCGATCCCTAATCCCCTACAGGTGAGGGATCCTATATCTAACACAATATGTGGTTGGACCCCACAAGTGTACCTGACAAATGGTATTTAAATCCGTCGAACAGTTTAAGTAGGGTGCACAAATATATCGTGACAGAGGACAGACAAACAATAGCTAAAAATGTCGCAATAGGCAAAATCGCTGTTGGCAATATATATGCCGCCTATTGATACGTAGTGATAATACACTTTGCTTAGTTTTGAAGCCTGCGACACTGTGCTAGTGGGCGAAAAAATAACAACATACTGCCTAAATCATTAATTATTAAAGTGTAAAGATAGATCCCTGTTAAATATCATTTGATAGCAATAAATTCAAATGTCGCAACTGTTTTCTTGTGTTTTTGTCGTTTGCTGGTTCATTGTCTATTCGTGCATCGTGTGTCAGGGCGCGGTGCTACAATGTCGTTTCGAATCCGCCTGTCGCCAGGTCGCTTGTCTGACCGTGTTACAGCCGCTGTAGAATAACGTGAAAAAACCTCTCGGACATACAGCGCTGACCAGTCAGCACTTCATTCATAAGTTAACAAGCAGGCGACCTCCGTTCGCGTTAGTTTATACACGTCATTTGTTGTTACTCTTTCATCTCACGTCCACGCTCTCGGTCCCGGATAGTGGGTCTCAGCCAGCTTGTCAAGTTAGCCTAGCTATTCCTGCTGCTGCTGCTGCGACTGCTGCTGCAACTCCTTCTTAGATCCCTGGCCGTATGACCTCATAACTGACCGGGTAGGCCGTGGATTAGTATGGCGGCGCTTTCTGTGTCCGACGCAATCATAAAACCTTTTACGGCACACGTATTGCCGATACTGATTAACCGACCGGAACAACCCACTGCGCCGCGTCATATGCTTTATTTACGACGCGTCTTCAGTGAATTAATAAAGTTGCAGTTCGTCCATCGCTGCGTTGCTTTCGTGAACTATAACCTAAATCTCCAACACAATGCCCTGGAGTTGTTCTTTCAGAGCGGCGAGAAATAATTCGGTGTTTAACTTGTGCCGCACACAAAAGCTCAGCATTCGTCTTGCTGTATAAGTTCATTTTTGTGGATAGACATTTTTACAACAGGTCACGCAAACTACGTGAAATTCACATTTCGTGACTGCAGTGCCGTCGTTATTTCTTCTGCATTAAGCCCACACTCGACTTAAGTTACTATTATTGTTGCGCGTGACAATCACATCTGCACGATCTTAAGGTTGCACCGCACGGTCTTGTTAGAGTGTTAAAGTTATGGGTACGGTTTGGATTAGTGTTAGGGTTTTATTCATAACCCTCGACCCACTCATCGTACAGAGCTATCGAGTATGGATGATCGTTGTGCGAACACATCGCAGAGCGATCTCAAGATTGCGCGGATTCGTTAATCGTGCCACATCATTACGGCCAAGTCCTATTACAATTTGTCAAAAATATTTATATAATAATGTTTTATTTTACAAATAAAATTAGACGTTTAGGCGGACAAACCGTATAAGCTACGGGCAGTCGGCGGCCGCTAAAACATTTTTTTACTTATTTATCTGTCTCCCAGTCTTGCGCAATCGTGCTAAGGTGTATTGCAGCCTAAAGCATTTTAGTTTTCTCGGCTCAGCACCGGAAAGTTCACGGATCCAAAATGTTTGTGCAAATGTTTCATGTTGCACCTTTTGTCTCGATGTCGTGGAAATGTTTCAGGAGTAAAACGTTTTGCAATCGTTTTGAACATGGATCACGTATATGAAATAAAACACAAAACGCTCTCGCTTTTGAAATTGTTTTTTTTTGTTCTACACGGTAAATTATTACGCTACATGTAATCACGGTCACACGCGGGGTAGGCCTACAGTTTGGCCGGTGTACGTACAAAAGGCTACCGGATAAAAGCCACCAAGCTGGTGTATCAGTAGACTTCTTTTTTTAAATAAAGTGCACATTCTTTTGAAAATATAACTGAAATCGACACATTATTGACATTTTATGTCGTTGTAACTTATTAAGCCTATTTTACCTCCGCCAAGGAGGTAATGTTTTTTTCCGGTTTTTGTTTGTTTGTTTGTTTGTTTGTCTGTGAGTCCACGCGATAACTCGAAAAGTTATGGACGGATCTTTCTGAAATTTTAAGGATATGTCGGGCATGGCATAAACTACCAGTGGTTCAATTTTGGGCGTGATCCGGCAGGAATCCTAGATTCTGGATCACTTTGAAATTTTCGTTACCATTGCGTTAAAGGGGGCATAAGGGAACCGCTGGCAAAGCGAAGATGGTGACGCCACCT
>Ga0209367_1000397_pt1 | contig 41591 bp, 30 predicted proteins | sample WorMetLIZISLAND2_FD_187412 | JGI IMG/M metagenome (GOLD analysis project Ga0209367, IMG submission 187412) | Marine gutless worms symbiont microbial communities from Max Planck institute for Marine Microbiology, Germany - Olavius geniculatus... ...
AAGCAGGATCTTGTGGTCAACGGTGTCGAAGGCAGCGCTCATGTCCAGTAAACCAAGCAAAGTAACCTTCTGAGTGTCAGCAGCATCGATGATGTCAGAAATGACTTTCAGAACTGCCGTTTCCGTGCTGTGGCCCTGACGATATGCAGATTGTACAGAAGGCATCAGATCATTATCCGCCAGATGAGCCTTAATCTGCTTAGCGACAATCCGCTCGATCACCTTCGAAATGAACGTCAGGTTAGAGATCGGCCGATGATTCTGTGGCTCTTCAGGGTCCAGTCCGGGTTTCTTGACGACTGGCGTGATAATTGCCGTCTTCTGCGTTGCCGGAAGCGACCCTTCTCTGAGCGATGCATTACACATCGCACAGATAAATGGTAGCAGTATGTCGACCGATTCCAACAGGGCGCTCGTCGGAATTGGGTCGAGTGAGCAGGTCTTTGGAGGTGAACCTAACAGTAGTTTTCGGATGTCCTGCTTCATGTTTTCTTGAAATGACGTAAACTGCTTCCCGGTGTACGATGTAAAAATTGGTGGGTCAGAATTTCCAGTTTCGGCACGAACAGCAGATACCCTGAAACTTTTACTTTGCCCGTAGACCTATACTCTGCTGGACGCACGAATCAATGCGCATTGGGTTCTGTGAGTGACCTTCACGCTCGTGTGGGGTTCCGCGGCATCAAAAAAGGTTGAAAAACACTGGTCTAAAGTGTTTTTTCATTTACCTAAATTTTTCTTATTATCATTAGTTTTTGCTTACATTTATATTTCACAAGGTAGTGTAGAAACGCATTTACCATGTGATGGGATGTATAGTAATTAAATTATTGCAAATTGTCTGCAGAGTGTGCCAGTTAAAGAATTTTGAAAATTGGTCAATAATTGGTGAAGATACTGACAAAAGTAAATTGCCACATTTTTATGGCTCACAGTGTGTATATACTGTACAAACAGAAAAGTAATTTTACTTGAATCTGTGAGCTTAAGTTGGGGCACATTCTCCTGTTTCTGGTGTCTGGTAACGACACTGTGTGATCTCATATGGCAGGTGACGCTCTGCAGCTCTGCAGCTCTGCAGTGGGTTTCCCATGCAACGCTGTACACATCTTTAACCCTTTGACTTGGTTTTTATGCACTGAGCTTAGTTTGGTCGGACGCAGACTTACATCATATGTCGGAGAGACCATGACAATTTCATGTCGTCCGCGAGCGCAGCAGGACGTGGACTGGAGACATCGAGCTACGGAGAGAGGGTTTGAGGACTACATCTACTCCAACGGAGTGATGTATGAGAGATTCCGTGACAGGATGTCAGTCGTCAGGTCACGTGATGGTGACTACAACCTGGTTATTAGCAATGTCAGCGTCAATGACAGCGGCATTTATATCTGTATTGAAGAAAGCGGCCTTGGCACTGGCTATATCTACCGCCTGACGGTTTCTGGTAATACAGTTTTGCTTATTTATCATACATTGTTTCAGTCAGTTTGGGTATGGCATGTTGCAGACATTACTTTGCAAGCAAAAACTGCTAGAAGTGCAGTTATTTTTTATTACTTACAACAAATTATTTTAGCGCATTAGAGACTTGCTTTGATGCACTATACAGATGCCACTCAGATCAGGTCACTCAACTGCTCAGAAATAACAATTACAGTTGCAGTGAACTGGTGAGCCGGACAGAAAAACTGTTTATAAGCAACACTAACAGCTATTGTTTATACCTGAAGTTATAGGGTCCTATGCATTTTTGGCCAATAGTCAGGATTTCCAACTTTATAAAAGTTGTATTACAGAGGGTTTCTTTAATTAGAAGTATCTTTTAGCTTGTTGTATATATTGCTATGCCTTTATGTGTATGTATTACTGATCAGTTATTTTTCATGTAATACTTGTGCAATGTTTTGTCATTTGTAACCAATTCTTTCCTCATTTAGCAATTTTAAATTATTTTTTAGGATGAAATCCTTGATTTTGAATTTCTTTGTATGCCTTGGATATCATTAGAATAGAGGTGCTTCATGACATTGCACTATATAATAATACTGACATTGACGTTGGCATCATGGTTTTATTACATGTGAGATATGTTTGGGTCTATTCCTGGCATGGACAGTCTGGATATTCAGAGATTATGTAAATTGTTGTTTCAGTGCTGTATATTTAGTTGAGTTGTAGCAAAATTTTTCTGTCTCTGGCTGTAGTTGTTGTTGTTGTTATTTCAGCTGAAGCTCGGCCAACGTCAGAGACGTTTACATCAGCAACTGTTGATGATGGTCATGGGACTGTGGCAGTTATAGTTTTAGTTCTCGTTGTTATTTTCATCACCGTCTTTATCCTCATCAGTTCGTTGTTGCTTTATCGATATTGGTGAGATTTTTGTTTTGCTTTGTTGTATTTTTGCCAGCCTGTTAATTCTATTTTAGCTGCATAATAGCAGTCATGATAATACTAATAGTAGTACAGTCATTATTTTGCATAATGCCACAGCTGTAGCTGTTCAAGTTTATTTATCTATGTTTTATTATGCCTCCGCCAATGTAATTGGCCAAAGGCATAATGTTTCCATGCATCCCTTCGTGTGTCCGTGCGTGAGTCCCAAACAAACATTGGTAGCATGATATAGTGGGCATTTGTTGAATCTTGACAGAATTTGATTAAACTTTCACCACTAATGGACTTAGAAGCAAGATTTCTAGTTGCAATACAAAAAATATTTTGATGACCTTATTTTAAATGCTAAACTGGTTTATAGATTGAGTGAAAAAGTTACAGTTTTACTTTTCTGTTTTTGTATTTTTAATTGCAGGGAGCAAGCATTTAGAAAGTGTTTTGCTGCTCCAGTAAGTAGAGTTGAATGTCCTGAAACGGAACTGCAGCCATTGACTGGTAATACTTATAAAATATTCTTAAATATTCAACTGTTGACGCTGTTGTAATGGCATATTTTGCACACCTAACAAAAATATTATTTATCAGCTAGGCAATTTTTTCGTAGTTATTCTAGTTATTCTAGGGTACACCATTTCATTTCCACAAAATGCACTTTTTGGAGTTCCTGAAGTGAGACTTTCTGCACATTAGAATTATATTATGGTTAACTTTCCTGTTTTGCCCAAACTGTGACAGCATAACTTGTATAAGCTGAAATAATATGTGCACTTGTTTGTCAGCTTTAGAAGTCAGGAGTAACAGTTAGTTGTTGAGATTTTCAGACATTTTCAAAGTCAAAACAAACGGCAGAGTTCGCTACAGTACATGTGTGAAGTCGTCGTATCCGCCACTACATTGTATATTGTAGAAAAAAAACGAAGAAAAATGAATTTTGTGCATCTTATTGTCTCTTGATTGATTGGTATTATTGTATAGCAGCGGCTTGTCTGTTTTTAAACCTCGAATGAATGAATGAAGGTAAATAAGCATGCAGGACAGAACCTCGAGGTGCAGATGCAAATCAACTGTTAATTATTTGACAGTGTAATGACGAATGTTTGACTCCGTTGTCTTGTTTTTCTGACACTGCGTGTGTAACTGTGTATGTGTATTTTCGTTGTGGAAAGCGCCTCCGGCTCCGCATGACGTCACCGTGCTGGAAAAGTCGTCGGACACGATACGCCTGCAGTGGACGTACGTGGACGTGACTGCGGGTGTGACGTTCCGCATACTCTATCGTCCCCAGGCTGCTGCTGCTGCTGATGATGATGTTGATGATGCTATACAATGGATGCAGAGCGCTGAGATTACGCCTGCTAATGAGTACACGTTGACGGGGCTACAGCCGCTAACCGTCTATCAGTTGTGTGTTGTGGCTCTCATTGGGTCGCACCAAACGCCCCACAGTGACGTCATCGTCTGCCAAACTGATCAACTACACGCCTCGCTTGGTATATAGCTCAGTTCCGTTCTTTCTTTTATTCTGCGGCTGTTCTAATGAGCCGTATTACGGGTCTTGCCCGTACACGTCTGTTCGTCCATCCCTTTGTCTGTCTGTCTATCTAATATGGTCTTGTAGCTCGCAGATTTGAAAAGGCACAGAAAACCAATTGAGTTGTGTATTGTTGATATCATAGTGTTTAATGTTGGCTGTTTCGACGGCAGGATCGTCAGTCTGTGCATGGTTCCCGCTTGATGATTGATTGATTGATCGATTGATTGTCTGGAATAATTTGCATGCCTGACAGACCTGGGGACTCTATCTTTTGACACGTTTAAACGCTATTTTAACTTTCCTGTTCGCTAGCTACTAATCTTCGACGCTGCAGCACATTGGCGACGTTTTATGCCTCTGCGATTGTGCAGTACTTTTAGTAGAATCAGGGTAAAAGTTTCTTTCAATTTTTGTTCCAGTTTTTGCACCCCCCTCCCTACTGTTTTCTGCTCTTATTTGTCAGATGTGGTTGCGCCTGAGATTACGGACGCAAAGTGTGGGACCGATCAAGTGACGTTATGGTGGAGACTCAGTTACTGCCAGGAGAAGCCTATGAATTATGTCGTTAAGTATCGCAAGAAGGCTAGTGATGCACGGTGGAACGAAATTTACGATATCTCCGGCGAGACTTACACCATCGAAGACTTGCTGCCGTCGACTCAGTACATATTGCAAGTCATCGCGTACACGGATTGTAAGCCATCTACATTCAGTCTCCCGAGCGAGGAGAAAGAGTGCAAGACCACACGAGGTAAAGTGAAGTCCATTTCTAAGCGTATTTAATGATCAAGTCATGATTGAATGAATAGATAATGCTATAGTAAAAGTGAGCACTTAGCCTGGTCTGTGCCATTATGCACATATCTGATTCGTTTGCGACATATGGCACTATTCAAGCATGTTTTTATTGCAATATTGAGTTCACAATTGAATGGACGATACAGCGTAGAACACCTCGACAGCAGATATTAGATTAACATGATGACACGGAATCAAGGAGATAATTATCTTTTTTAACAGATTGCCAGAGAAAAAAAGTAACAATAAGTTCTTTACGAAAATACTTTTATTGTCTTCACCAAAGACTGGGAGCAACGAAAATTCTTGAAAATTTTCAAAACTTTTTTGTCAAGACCGAGACGACGAGGACCAGTACTTTTTATTTCGTCTCCGGTAGATGCGCTACAAAACCACGACTTTGGTCTTGAGAACTACATCAGTGGTATAAACTTTAAAACGTGCTTTCAAACTACATTGCAAAATATTGCAAAAAGGGTAAACGGATTTCAGTGGAGTATGTAGTTTAAGAAAGACAACTTTAACGTGCGACTATTTAAACTTTTCTGTTGGCTGGCTATAATATTGGCTGCAACACCTTGCTGGGCTGCGTTTGCAGAGTTGCCAAGGCAACCGATGCGTCTGCTCGTAGCCCAAACAACGCCCACGTCCGTGACTCTGGCCTGGTACACGGACACCGCTGAAGCAGTGTCGTTCACAGTGCAGTACAGACCAAGCAGACATACCACTACCACGGACCACTGGATCTCAGTGGACGACATTGCAACCATTGAACATACGGTCACTGGACTGAAGCCTTTCACGGAGTATGAGATGAGAGTCTTAGCTGTAGGCGAAGCAGGCAACAGCCCACCCAGTGAATTTGTGGAAGTACGAACACTCAAACAACCTTCAGGTGAGTTGTAGTTGTTGTTGTACTAGTTGTACATGTAGTAGTAGTCCAGATGAGGGTCTTAGCTGTAGGCGAGGCAGGCAACAGTCTATTTAGCGAACCTGTTGAAGTGTGAACCCTCAAACAAATCCCTGTGAGTTGTAGTTATTGTTGTGGTTGTAGTTATAGTAGTAGTACGTGTATTAGTAGTGTCAGATAAGATTCTTAGCTGTCGGCAAAGCAGGCATCAACCCACCTAGAGAACCAGTGGAAGTACGAACGCTGAAACAACCACCCGGTGAGTTGTAGTAGTTCTCATAGTTGTAGTTGTAGTAGTAGTACTGTACAGTACTCTACTAGTAGTAGTATATTCAAACAAGCTTCTTGTCTTGTGGCTGTGTAGTGATCTCGATTTCTGGTTTGCATGTGGTAACCAAATAGGTCGTCAGAATACTGAGGGGATTGAACATTCTATCCCACTCCCCCAGACGGCTGTTACACTGAGCTTAGAGATTTCGTGAGTAGAAGATGAACAGCTGTGATTTGTTTTAGTGATAACAGGAAATTAACTGACTGACGTAATGTTTGTAGCAGAAGTACATCTGCCGGTGATGCACGTCGACAAGCGACTGCATGGTTACTCATTCAACGAACGTAATTATATTATAATTATAATTATATGTAATTACTTTATCTATAATTTATATTTATTACTTTTCATATTTTTGGCTTACCGTGCTAACGGTTGTGCCTGTGACACAAGCCATCGTCTGTTGTTTGTCTGTTACGTAGGTATTATGGCCAAATGGTACGTCGTAGGGGATCGGCGATGGTACCGTTAAATAAGGTGATGACAAGTTGCTATATGGCTAGGCTGTCAACAGTAACCATATTTCTATCTGCAGCGGTTTGACCTTAATGTTAAATGCAAAGTTGCTGCCTGCATTTATCATCCACGTGCGCCATACCGTAACGCATGAATTTAAGTTGATTTTCATTCAGCAAACAGTGAAATGTCAACAATCATTAACACATACGTTGAGTTTGGAATTGGACATGGGCAGTTGCCCAGCTTTTGCATTCATAACCGTCATCAGTTTTTTTAGACAGCTGATCGATCGCTGGAGTCAGTGTGTTTAGCTGAGCCTAGCATTCGATTAGCACACGTTTTAGCTGGTCAGTTTCTGAAATTTTGTGACCATGCTATCTGTTGCAATGCCCCCACACTGAATAATTCACAGAATTTCAATCTGGACTTTTTGGCAGTGAGTTTTTGAGTTCAATGAACTCGGGCACATGGGAGTGCAGGCAAATGCTTAATTTTAGGGGTAATGAAGATTTAAGCAAATTAGGCAAAGAGTATTTGAATGATTTGCTATGCAAGTTCGACCCCTTTTGTTGACAGCATTCTAAAACTTTTGACGTATTACACGTCTTTCTATGGGTAACCATTGCTGAGTTATCAACGCTCAAACAGGTCCGGTTTTTTTGGTCCACTCTGTATGTCTATTTGCATGCAAGATGAATCGGAGTTACTTGTTGTCAGCACTGTCGGACGCTCTCTCGTAAAAGGCATGTTTGTGCATTCTGCTGTCGTATTTATTTTATTGTATATTTTTTTCGTGTAAAGTGTAGTTGTGTCTCTGAAGTAAGTTCGAATTGATTGAGCGATTGATTATGGTGCAGGAGGTCAACTGCGTGATGAGAACGGCAAACCGTTCGTGTTCAAAGTACACAATTCTGACACCAGAAATCAGAAACGATACGACACCATTGGAGCGGTTGGTCATTTAAGTCCAAGTCGCATAATTTTAAGTAACTGTTGTTAAGCGCTAATTGGCTTAATCAAATGCTACTTTGTCAATGTTCATTAATTTTCTGGTTGCTAATTCATCTTAATACCCTAAAAATTAAGTCTAAAGTTCTCACTTTTCTCTTGTCACGGCTTCGGTTATTTTCGGAAATGTGACCTGACGTACAGGAGGACTGCTAACTGTCTTTATTGCCTTGCAAATGCAGCTTAATTTACGGCCAAATATCCTTAGAAGGCATAATATTTCATCAACAGTTAGTCAAACAAAAAACCTCAATATTCTAGCACATTCTTAATTTTACTAACTGCACACTGCACGTCTAGTAGGGAACAGATAAACAATTATTTCTACTATAATTCCGACATTATTCTGAGTAAAACCGATGGATTTACTATGTTTTCAATGCGAATGTCAGTTTGTCAACAAAGCGTCCTTATTGTGAAATGTGGCACGTTCGGGTGCGTTCGGCTGGTACAACATATTTTTCTGAAAATTTCTTCAAAGCGATGTTTTTTTATTTCATTCGATCAGCATATTGTTAATTAATGTTATATTTTACAAATATTTAGCCAATATCGTTTTTTCGTGCGACCTGGCCTTTAACATCAATTTATATTATAATGTTTTGTTCATTGCACACTGCAGTAAGTTATTAAACCAATTATATAATATTTGATACAGAACGCACTAAAAATAATGGTTAGTTTATTTCATGAAAGACACAAAGTAGCAGAAGTAAAATTTTGTGGAGGTTTTTGCATAAGTCAGGTTCATATGTTAATGCTGAATCGATGAGGCAAAATCTGTAATTTACGTTTTATTTTGTAATTTCATGTCATTTTGTGTCTTGTGTGTTTTGAAGGCAATAACTGACGAGATCTACAGACTGCTGGAGTCACGATGTGGACTGCAAAAAGTCTTATTGCCAGTCAGTATTATATTCGAAAACATCTCTAGCTGATTTTTGGTTTAGCTAATATTGACTACGTGCATCATTATCTGATAAGCTGTCTGTTTTCGGGAAAGGATCGACCTTCTAGAGATGATCGAGTCTTTTTGCTTTGACAGTTTTGATTTCATTTTGCTTTCAGGCAGTGAATTTCGTTGATTTTAGTAGAGATGTCAAAGCACCCATTCCCGTCGAGAGGAAGAGTAGGGGTGAGTTACCCTAGGCCCCACGACGTTTGGGGGGAGCGCCTGTAGAATATAGAAAGTTAGGATCACAATGGTACCGGCCCGCTATTCTGAAGGTCCACTATTCCGAAAGTCCATTGTGCAGATACGCGCCACAGTGCTAACGTTTGGGTTAAAGTTAAGGTTAAGGTTAAGGTTAGGGTTTGAGTTAGGATTAGGGTTAGGGTCAGCTTTAGGGATGGGTTAGGCTTAGGGTTAGTGGGAATAGTAGACTTTCAGAATAGCGGACCTTCGGAATAGCGGACACAAATCTCAACAATAACTGACGTCATATCTAGCATAGAAATCTATTAGCCTGTCGTTGGAATAATTATTTAATTACAGTAGTGATGAAATGGCAACTAGGCCTACAGTTTAGTTATTCTGCTTGAATTCATTTTCATTCTATTGTCAAGTAACCACAGTTTAACGGAAGACTGAAACTTTTGCTTTACAGAATTTAGTAAATTGACATAAATTTACGTACATGCGCTAACTTTTTTTGATGCACATTAATTTTTTTAATGCACGTTAATTTATTAACGCATTAACGCGTTAATTAATGCATTAATTTGACAGCTCTACTTTTTAGACGGATTCGATACAAGTAACCAGTTGTTGTTGGCGCCAGTTGCTGAGAAACCATGCAGTCTGCCATGACATTAGATAAACGACAAACCGCAGTGAGTGCAGTCTGTTTATTTATGTTAAGGTATGTTTGTGTTCGCACAGTGTGGAGTGCAGGCTATGGAGCCGCACAGTTTCATCTTTACCACTCCACGCTGGATGACTTGCGCTGACCGTCTGCTCATCATCATCCACGGCTCAGGCGTCGTCAGGGCTGGACAGTGGTCCAGGAAGTATGTCATCAATAATTGGCGTTGTGGCAGAGGTCAGAGGATAGAGTAACAGGGAGAGCAGTTGTCCTTAAATTTTAGTTCGTTGAAAAATTTTGTTTTTGTTGGAAAATATTTCGTCCAAAGATATAAAATTTAAGGCTAAAAATCACTCACATTGGAGAAATTTTGGGGGTAAAGTTGAAATTTTTAGCAACTATAATATCTTCTGTCAGAAATTTTTTAGCTGTTTGTTAGAAAATGCAACTTTCTGTCTCACCCAGTTTTTTAACTTAGGCCTACGACGCCGCTGCATCACTTAAGGTGCGTTCTCACGCTAAACGTGGGGACCATCTCAATTGAATTGGTTATGTATCCACTTTTCTGGGGTAAGGTAGGGCTTAATTGAACAGTTAATTGAGATGGTCCCCGCGCTTAGCGCGCGTTAAGGCGCGTGATTCGCGTTACGCGGGGTAACGCGGGTTGACGCGAACAGTGAGAGCGCACCTTTAGTCTCCTACTCTCAATGGGACGAGAAATATAAAATAGAGCTGTCTAATTAATGCGTCCAAAAAAGCAAAACAAACAGATTAATAATGTCATCGGATAACAAGGAAGTAATTAATGTAGATATAAATGCAGATACACTGTTTGTCCGAATACAGTACGTAATGAAACAGTCAGCTGATACTTGTGTTTTGTGCTAAAACATTTTAATTAGCGTGAAGCATCGTGCACATTCTCTGCAACAGTTGAGATGCGTTTTGTAGCCATGCTGTGGAAACAGTCTTCTAGCTCATCTGAGACAAACTGACAGTTTAAGCGGCTGCTAAAGACTTTGTTGAAATCGCGGCACGTTGTGGCTAATACCCCGTTTACACGATGAAGCAAACATGAAGCAAACATATTCAATATTCACGTGCCCGACGTGTGCTCTAAATTTGCTTGATGTTTGTTTCACGTTTTCTTCATTATGTAATCGGGATATCACTTACTTACTCGTACTTGCTTACAGGGGCGTCATTTGGGGGGACCGGAGGGGTCTATGGACCAAGGATTGAAGGATTTATGATTTTAATTTTTTCTTTGTAAATCGTAAATCAATGTTACTGCTGCAAGAACAATACGTTACGTGGACTGAGACCCCAAAGATTACTGATACCCCAATGATTTACTGATGATGTTAGGCTTACTTACTTACTTATGTTGTGTTGGTGCCACTAGGCTGATAATGAACAATGATCTGGACAAAGGCTCACAGATTCCGTACATCGAGCGCGCCGTCAGAGAAGGCTTCGAGGTGGTAGTTTTGAACACGAACCTTAACAAATTCCCGGACTTGCCGCGAGACAGCCCTGGAGTAAACATCGTCAAAGTACCGGTATATGACAGTGCTTACTAAGAATTTTTTTTGGAAAATTGTTTTAACAGATGTTTTGCATATTTTACGTGTAGCCACATCAAAAAACGTTCTCAGAAATGCGAAAACGTTTCGAAAATGATTTTCGCGATTTTTGCAGGATTGCGCCTGACTTGTAGGTAGGAGTACGGTAAGGCATGAAACATTTGCAAGACATTTTGTGAAAATATTTGTCGTTTATTGAGTCTTTGCGGCTGGATGTCCATACAAAAACTGCAAATGTTGTGTGGTGGTATTAGCGTCGCTGTGTCACTATAGCATTATTTCAACATTTTGAGCCCAACTTTTTTGATCATGCAGGATAGTGAAAGTCCGAAGCAGCATGCTCTGTACGTCTGGAAAGAGTTAATCAGTTCCCATGTGAATGCCCAGCACATCGCCATTGTCGCTCACAGCTATGGAGGCATCATCGTTATGCATCTGGTACGGCAGGTTTCTTTTTGTATGCTAATGGTTGTTTTGTAATGTTATATTGGCACTGTTTTTATCGTTTACTTTTGATGCTGAAGTTATATTATTTTGGTTGTAAAGTTACAGCTGTATATCATTTTGGTTCTCAGTTTTACAGCTTTTTTAAACAAGAAATCGTCCCGAGTTTGAAAGCACTCTTACAAAATGGGACCAAAAAATCGAAAATACAGGTACTTTTTATGCCGTGTATACATGAGAATGTTTCTGGACCCCGCTGGTAGAGCTTTCAGCGCTCCACCAAATCGTCTAGCTGGTGGGTATAAGCAGCTCACTGACCTTTTTCCAAGAACCGGTCTTCGGCCTCGATCTTCAGGCCTCAAAGTGCACATCCCAACTCCAGTTTCTCGCTACGCCTATCTTCTGGATTCACGCCTTCACTTGAGTCCGACTCCGACCCATTGGTCTTGGACTGAACCTACAACGTGGACTTGACTCAAGTTGACTGCATCGCTGTTGAAATGTCTGACGTAGAATGTCATGTGTTTATGGGTACGCGTCAGATGGCAGAGTGTCCGGACGAGTTCAAACGTCGAGTGTTTGCTGTCGCTTTCACAGAGTCTGTTCACTCGCCTGCCACCATTCCGGATTGCGCTGGAACGTTCTTCGTTGACGTAAGCATTATTCATATGCTTATTATTACTTATATTTTATTAAGCGGCTTGGTAAAAGGTAAAAATAAAGGTAAAGTCTGGTACTTGCTATAGCGATTCTTATATGAGACGGACTCAAGACCAGAAGCGCTCTTACAATCTCGGAAGTGGCAGCTGACTGGCTTGAGCTAATGATACCGCAGCGCACTATGCGGCCATCCATTGCCCGCGAGAACGAACAATTGGACCCGCGGGGTTTGCAGCAAGCAGACATGCCATCGCCCCAATCAGCCACATTAGGGTTTCATCTCGTAGCCCGTAAGCTACTACTCATTTCCCATCCCACGGAGGGTAGGAGGCTGAGTTGACCCAAGCACATAGTATGTTGCTCAAGGTTTCTTGCAAATGACCGGCAGTGAAAATCGAACCTGAAAGTTACGAGTTGACACCAGCCATTAGACACTTGCATCTGCACAGGCAGGCAAGTGTGAACAACTTGCCCAGAGTTGTTACTTAGTAGCAGACCGGCTGGGAGTTGAACCGGGGATCTCCCGGTTTCGAATTCAACACCCCATAACCGCTGATAAACCACTGTAGTGTAAAGGCGTCTACAGAGCGACGAAACTGGACTGAACTGACATGGTTTAACTTACGAACTGGCCAATGGGCAAGCAGTGATGCATTACAGTAGGCACTGACTAACGGCGTCGGTGGCCTATGTGAATATTCGTTCACGTATACGCGTTAACCAAATATGACCAATGGGCTTAATCGGTAGTAATCAGTTTACCTGCCTTTCAACATACATGGCTGTGCTAGAACATTTTTCATAGAGGCATCTATTGTCGTTGTATCATATTACATTCATAATTCACATCATATGATTGCTTGTCTGTTTACCCGCCCCTGCACTGCTTACTTACTTATTGTTTCTTTAAACTTTTATATGTGCCTCCCCCGCCGAACGTAATAGGGCCTATACTACTAAAAATATTGTTATGATTTAATTTGATTTTCAAAGCTTTTTGTATAGATTTCACATGGCTTAAAGTCATTTTTTGAATATGCTGTTGCTGGAAGTAACGACATTATTTCACACTTAGTTCTAGCCTTTTGTTGACTAGTAAGTTTATGAATCGACTGGTTTGTCTGTGAATTGTCCAGTGAAAAATGCACACTATGTATATTGATTTTTCACTGTTTGTTTTGATTTCGTGAATACGCCATATCTCAGAAAAAACAGTCAAATGGTTTTTGTCATAACTTTGTCAAATTTTTATCAACTTTAATAATTTTTGGCTAGTTGATGGCTAAGACGACGAAATTATGTACTGTCACTCATTTTCCACCTCACCTAATTTATGTCAAGGCACTACCGTGTGAAACATAGATGCTCCGAATTGTTGCATAATGCTGAGTTTTTGTCTCAAGTAAACGCTGTAGCAAGTTAATTCGGCACAAAATACACTAAAATGTAAATTATTTAACAGAATTTTAAGTTTGCATAACAACTTGGTTGCAAATTAGAATTTATGCCAAAGTGTGCTCCGCATACACAGATACAATGGCTTAGATGCAATGCCAATGGCTGATAGCAGAATCAATGATCGACTGATCAAATGCATTCACTCATCGATTAGACGTGTTTTAAGCTCATCAGCCAGCTATTTGTTGTCTGCTGTTTTTAGCATAAAATATTTAATAACGCAAAAGTATTGAACCACGTTGCATTCTATGTCGAATTGATGATGCAAAGATGAGCCATCTGATACAAGTAATCGCCGCGTAATGTAACAATTTGGAGCATCTGTGTTTTGCACGGTAGTGCGTGATATAAATTAGGTGAGGTGGTAAATGAGTGCACCTTACATAATAATACACAACTTTTATTCACCAAATTAATGTTGGTAGTACAAAAATATAAACAATAATAATAACAATTCAAAATAAACACACAGACATGCGTGGCACGCAAGCAACAGAAAGTCAATCAATGCGATCAGAATACTTCATGCGCAAGACCTTAGGCCTACTACATTGTCAACAAATAAGCATGCAATATTTAAGAGCCAATCAAACTTGCGTGAAACAGAAATTAACACTGTCACTCAACAAAGTTTATAATTAGCATTTCAATGCAACTATATCAACGTTTGTAAACGTTTGACACGTATAACAGATTAAGTTATCTATGCTTGCATAGTTAGCTAGTAACTTAAGTTTTCTTTTAAGAATTACGTCTTCTGCTCTGGAGCAATTGAACACTAGCATACAGTCATTAACAACATCTGTTGACTTAGTTCGAAAGATTTTTCTAAAACTAGAATGCAATACAAAGTTGAGCGAGTTATACTGTGCTTTGTTAATGGGGCACATTTCTAAACCATAGTATAGTGTAGGCAGACATTTAAACTTTAGAAGTTCGACGACGACAATTTCAGATGCCGCACCGGCAACTCTGCCTAAGACGGCGCGATAAAACGAACTCTTTGCATGTGATAAACAACACGTAAAAGTTTTACCTGCCTTTATATATATTCCTAGATATATTATACTATTTGACCAAGTTATATCATGGTCATCAATTGTACGTAATCTACTACATTGTTGATTATATGCTTATCCAATTCTTAAACAACTGGACTTTATAGCATTGATAGACATATGTATGCAACTCGATCAGTTCATGATCACATACAGTATGTGCAACAGCATTTGAAGTGAGGTAACCGACGAAGCAACAAGCAAAATGTCATCAGCATAAAGCAATGTAGCCATACAAACATTTATGATGTAGCAACCAAACGCACAGTTTCTGATTTTGTCAACAAGACCATTAATATATATCGCAAAAAGATACAGAGACAAAAACCCCCCTTTGTCTAATTCCACACGACAGAGTAAAAAACTGAGAGAATGTGCTACCCCATTTTACACACGTAGCACAAATAGAAAACCAATTTTCTAATATAGGCCTACACAGAACATTTAATGGTACCGATACATGTCTTTGCATTAACCTGATGAAAAGAGTGTGGTGGTTCATCTTGTCAAATGCTTTAGATAAGTCTAACGCACAAATGTTAACCGTTGAACCATTCTTAACATAGTAATCGACGACACATCTCAACGAATACATGGCATGACTACAGCTGGACTTTTTCTTAAACCCAAAGTGATTGTCGCTTGACACGAAAAACTTCTGGTAACGCTCCAAGATAAAAACAAAGATACAATGTTCAAATACTTTTGAAATAACTGAGCTAACGGATATTCCACGAAAGTCTTCGACAGTTATTGATTTAAAGTAGACATTTAAATTATTTTTTAGAATTGGAACGGTAAACGATTACCCAAAATCCGTAGGTAATATCGTCCTGGCCATTTCTATGCCAAAATTATCAAAGTTGGTGGAAATTTGACAAAGTTATGCCAAAAACAATTTGGACTGTTTTTTTTCTGAGACACAGTGCAAATTGGTTTCAGTTGAATTGGACTACGTTTGTGTTGACAGCGAGCAAAAAACTGGGTCATAGTTCAGAACATGGAACCAGCTGGACAGCCACTGCCACACAAGGATTCCGAGACTGGGCGAGACGCACCCAAAGTCTCTTGTGGTAATAAGCACAACACGATAACTATTATGCATGTCGTTGTTATAACGTATATGCCTAGGGTTAAACCAAAGTACGAACTTATTACACTCCAGGCATTCGTTTGACATGCTTATTCCAGGCTTAGGTCGTTTATACCCCGTTTACATGATCGAGCAAACATCGAGCAAATATGAAGCATGCATAAAGCATAGCAAACGTTGAGCAAACATCGAGCTGGCTCGTTCAGCTAACATATAGCCAGCTCGTCGAGCCAGCTCGTCGAGCCAGCTTGATCATGTAAACGGGGTATTAGCCTACGCTGTCGTTTATATGATCACGCATGACTGCACCCGTAAGTGAATATAGCACCCATATGCTTTATTTCTGTTGTCCGCACGATTATTCATATTGTTCAAGATTATCCCCAAAAAAATTTGTAATGGATTTTGATGATTCTGAAATGCATGTTGTGCAGTCAGTTTGATTTTTGTAGTAAATCAGAATTAGGCCCAATGAACCATTTTATTTTCGTACTTTATGTATTAGTCCATATCACGATTGGCAAATGTTTGTGCTCCCTGGTGCAGTTTTTTAATTAACAAGCACTAGAGTAATTTGGTGAAACGCGGAATCGTTATCAACCCAACTCTTCGCTTCTATTCTCCACGCAGCGGCAGCAGTTTGTTGTTAGCCTGTTGCATGTTTTGTTTGGAGTTTGTCATCAAAGCTTTTCTGAGACAATGTGTAATTGGTTCCTGCAAGTGTACATACGCCTGCCAAATTGCATATAAGTTAGTCGAACAATTTAAGCGGGGTGCGCTAATGTGACAGACGACAGCGGGAAAGTCGACAGACAGATAGACCACACTACGGAGAAATGCGGAGCTATATGCGAAATCGGTTGCACTAGAGCAAATCCGCCTGACAGTAATTTACTAATTTATGGAAACATTGAAGTATCGTTAGTTAGGCTTAATATCGTGGCTGTTTGCACTAGGTCACTCGGAACATGAATGGTCGTCGTGTTCAAGCCTTGAATCCGTGTTTGAGTTTCTGTCTTCGAGATATGAGTCAAGACTTGAGGAACAGGGCGATGGTGTCACTGATGGTAGTGATCAACTGATGGGATACTTCTTCAATGAAGGTATGCTATCAACTGTAGTTCATATTTATTACTATTATTAAAATAATTATTAGTTATTAGGCCTAATTACAATCATGCACAGACTGAAAAGACAGACAGATTAAACAGTAACATAAAATACCACAAAAACACACTCTAATCAAGCAAAATTATGAAATAAAACAAACACAAAATAAAGAAATATATAAAATATATATGCTATAACAAATACGCTAGGCTATATTGTCATTGTGCATAGACAGCTTTGAGTAAAGAAAGACAGTTTTTGAAGTTTATTATCCAGATAGTTATACAGTCTTTGTCACCTATAGTTGATTGTACGCTTTTTATTAGCTACAAGGTATCATCCACGATCCCTCACAAGGCAGTATAACGAAAACAAAAAAAATTAGGAGCGCTAGCTTTTAACAATAAGTAAAAAGATTGCTTTCATAGTTCACAATTTTTATGCACGAAAGCAGCTACTGCTTTCAGCGCGTCTTATCCATCACAATTCTGTCCCAGACTGTCCGTCTGCCTGTCCGTTACACGGGTGGATCAGTCAAAAACGGTGCAAGCTAAGATCACCAAATCTTCACCGTTGGCTGCCTCTAGTGTCAGGAACCGTAAAGCTTTTCCATAAATTCGAAGGGGGTCACCCCGAACGAGGGCGCTAAATGAGAGGGGTGGGCAAAATTTGCGATTTTTGGCCAATATGTCGCTGTATCTCAGTAACGGTGCGAGATAGGACCTAGATTACTATTAATCACTAATAGGAAGTCGTACACTGGCTCTCGATTAGCGCCAAATTCAATGACTTTGAATGATCTTGAACGCCAAAATAGGGGGTTTTGTGGATTTTTTGGCTATTTTGGGCTGGGACACAAGTCTGTATCATTCACAAGGTAGCGCCACGGAACTATCGTTATGCGATACAGATAGAGAATTTGGTATTTGTATATTAACTTAGCGTGAACACCCCAATTTTCAGCTAAACTACAGAACCGGAACTGCTATAGGCTTTCGCGCGTCTCGTGAGCATTAGCTCAAATTTCTTGTTTATAGTTCACAAATGTGAACTAAACGAAAACTAAAATATGAATGACTGTTTATCTGAATAAGAAGTGCAGTGAGAAACAGTTTTAAAACTTAAATAACACTGGTCATTATGGATGTTGTTGCGTGATTTTTCAGACGATCAGCTGAGAGACAAAAATGGCAAAGCATTCAAATTCGACGTTTATGATGACCGTCGGAAAAACCAAGACAGATACGAGCGCCTGGGCGAGGTCATAGCTCCGTTTTATTTTTATACTTTTTTATTTATTTAAAAATAAAATCATTGACGTGAAAGAATTACTTTGGTAGTTCATTTGCGATGGTTCAGCTGAAAGCTTAGTTGACTGTTGTTACATGCATACAGTTTGTAGTATAATGTGTATAATTATTTTTTCCATTTTTAGCTGATCGCCACTGGCATGGTTGTCGTCCGTCTTTCCGTCCGTTCGTCGTCCGTCTGTAACGGATGTATTGCGGCTAACGGGTACCCTAAGGCATAGGGAAAACTGTTTACACGAATAATTAATTAGCTATTGAACTCGAGCATGCAAAATTTCAGCCACCTACTCTAAGGAGAACATTTTTAAATTGGGAGTTGAATGGACGGGGGGGGTAGAAAAAATGTGCGCTTTCCAATAGAAAACTGGCCATATCTCGGAAACGGTGTGAGATTTGGCTTATGTTGCTATTGATCATTGATAGGAATTTGTATATTGGTTTTCAAATGAAATGAAAAACATCGACCTTAAGTGACCTTGAAGTTTAGTACTGCAACAGGAACTGTATAGGCTGTAGCGTGTCTTTCCGAGCAACGCGTTTATATTGTGAGAAATATTTGCAAAACCTGCGATGTCTGTTATACTAGCGTTCATTGTAGCTTGCGAGACACCGTTAACATAGCATGCATAGATCTATGTCACGTCTGACAAATCGTTTGCTCTGTAATTGGATCTCAAGACGGAACCTTCAGGAGTTGGATACGACAGCTGCATCCGATCGACGTGGTTGCAAAGTCCGTCGACACTCTCCCCCTCTCTATCCCATCCCACCATCGAGTTTTCAGCTGTGGATCAGCCAAGGCCCCCGGGTCTGGAGGGCGGGCTACTACAACAACAACTGGAATCGGACGCTGGGCTTCGGACGTAGGCGGTACAGTTGGCTTTTTAGCGATAGCTGGGCTTTTTGTTTTCAAATGGTTTTCTGCAATGCAGGCGATCACAGAAGAAGTGTACAGACTGCTGGAGAACCGGTGTCACATGCAGAGAATCTACATCCCGGTAAATTTATTGGTTTAGATTATGATGAGTGGCCAAAGTCCAGATTTATTTGTGTATATTGCATCATTTTTAAGATTTTTTAGCATCAGTAAATACAACATAAATTGACACTTTGCAAATTATGAACATATTTTGTCGAACTTTATGGAGAGCTAGGTAGCTAAAAGGACCCAACACTCAAAGATTCTGCTTGCAGTCCATTTCAGGATCTGGTTTCGAAGTTTCTAAATCTGGATCCAGATATTGAATTTTGTTGGATAGATTATTGGATTAAATTTTTTGGCGGGTTTGGGCTATGCCCATGAAACATTATTTATTCCGTTGTGTTGGCCAGGTGGCAGCACTGTTTGCAGCGGATGTTTGGGATCTCTGACTGCATTTACAGCATTTGTCGTTATGACGCTTATAATATTGCTGATGATGGTGTTATCATTATGACAGGTTAATCCGTCTCGTGACCTGTACACTCAGCCTACGTCCAGTCCGTACAGTTTTGTATTTGCCACCAAGCAATGGATGACTACGCCTGACCGTCTGCTCATACTTATTCATGGATCGGGCGTCGTCAGAGCTGGCCAATGGGCTCGCAGGTCTGCCTGCTTCTTCAGCATAAATTAACATCTATTACTTATTCACATTTTTAGCATATCTTGAGTTAGCCAAGTCTCTAAAAAGGTTAAATGTAGGCTACACTGTGAACCCAACGCAGAGCCACGGAGCGTTACCTGCCATATGAGGTCGCACAGTATTACCTGCCGCCCGACATTAAATAGGTAAACAGGCTAATACTTGACTTTAGAATTCTTACGCAGAGGGATTTAAGGCTGAGTTAAGCTGGGTGGTCGGTTATATTCTGAGATGATTTATCTGTCTGCAGACAGTTGCTTATCAAAGTGTAGTAACTGGACCCAGCGTAGATAACATGTTGATTAAGACTGATGCGTTATATAAGTACTCCACCATATTGCCAGCGTATAATCTGAAATGTCCTACAATCTGTAGGTGGCTCCTTAGTGTAACGGTTAGGTTCGTTGGTTCAACTTGCTATCAAATGGTTTCTACTTGATGGGTGACTGTCTGTTGACAGGTAAACCATATAAACCAAGGTCAACTCAGCCTTGTAGCTCTTCGAGTACCGACCTGTCTGGCTGGGATTAAGGCGGGGCACGTTCACCTGTGTTGTGTGGCAGGTAACACTGTGTTATACCATATGGCAGGTGACGCTACGTAGCTGTGACATGGTTTCCCATGAAGAGCTATACCATTTTGATTTGGTTGTGCTGTTGCGTAGGTTGATCGTAAACAACGGTCTGCGCGAAGGAACGCAACTGGCCTACATAGAGCGTGCGGTGAAGGAAGGTTACCAAGTCGTCGTGCTCAACACGAACCTCAATCGATTCCCGGACGTCTCTCGCAGTAATGCCAACGAACGGCGCGACGTACCGGTATGTTTCTGACGATTAGGATCAGGGATGGATTAACGCATAGGCCAACGAGGCCATGGCCTAGGGTTCCCGCGCTTTTAGGGGCCCCACGCTAAGCTGCACTAAAGGCAGTCAGTAGATTCTGAAAAAAATAATTAAAACTACTTTTGTCACCAAATGTCATGTTTTAAAGCTATAATGCACCAAATTTGATTTCATCTGGGGCTCTGCCCCAGATTCCGCTAGGAGAGCTCACAGCACTCCCCAGACTCCCTAGCTGAATTTCAAGGGTTACACACAATGGAATATACAACCACTATTTTATGAATGTTTAGATGCTTTATTGTAGTTTGTACTGTATGTACACAATATATGGGCCTAGCACCCCTCAAAGACTTTATTCGGCCCTGATGAGAATGATCGTCATTTAGACGATTGCATTACATTCTCACGGGGAAACAAAATCACATCTCCTTCTTCTTCATTTTCTGCCTCCATCTTCTTTTACTTTAGAAGTTAAGAGTGTGTTGTGTTTTTGGTTGTTTGAAGGGGAGTGAAAGCTCGAAACTTCGGCTACCTGTGAATTAATCAGCACGTAGGCCTAATTATCGTATTATTGGTTACTCTAAGGAAATCAAGAGCTGTCCAAGTATTAATAATGGCTTTGGTAATGATAATAATACCGGGTAGCGATTATATTAATATTCAAAACACACAGATTTATGAAGCGCCGTATGCGGAGCTGCAGAAGCACTAGCAGTCTCGCTTACCTTTGATCCTGCTGAATAAATTAGCATACAGGTACTATTATCATATTATATTAGTTGTTTGCATTGAATCTTGACGGTCTGAACTTGTCTCAGCTAACTGTAATAAGTCAGGTGTAAATAAATTAGCATATAATTATTGTTTGACTGAAGGGAAGTGAGAGTCCAAAGGCTCACGCGGAGTACGTGTGGAACGAGTTAATCAAGAAACATACTAAAGCGCAGCACATAGCAGTTGTAGCACACAGCTATGGAGGTCTTGTTGTCACCCACTTAGTACGTTGTCAACATTTTTGATGTCCTTTTCATTTTCAGCGTCTGTAGATTATCCCACGTGTACTCGTATTTATAGTATTGTTGGTGTTATCGTTGTTTTAATATCGTTTTAAAAAGGCGTTTATAGTAAAGATTTCACGAATTGATAATAAATAAATTTTGAAGCGGAACTTCGTTGAGATATTTCGTCATTATTATTGTTATATTTTATTTTTATTTTATATAGTTATGGTTTGAAGTGTGAACAACGAAAGGGCCAAAAGCAAAGTCTGGAGTAGCTGGGGCTTTGTCAAGATCAACCAATGCTTCAATAGTCAAATTGCATTGAATTGCATTATATTATCTACCATCGTTTATCTCGCCCGTCATCATTAAGCTTAACCGCTAGACAATTGGCGAAAAATAGCTTTTCTTCCTCTTAACATGCAACCAATTCACATGACAATTATTTTGCTAAGTCTATGGTTTAGTTTTTATTTAGCCGCCTTGTATTTTTAGCCGACGGTACTTTAGTAACGGTAAACTGTTGTCATGGTTGTCATTTGTCCGTCCGTCTGTCTGTCTGTCACGAATGTATTGTGGCTAAACGATGCAGGATAGGGCCTAGGTTGCTATTGATCACTAAGAGTCGCGTACTGGCTTTCAAATGACATATAAATCAATGTCCTTGGATGACCTTGAAGGGTCATAACGCATTATGGAATAGTGTTGTGCGATGCCTGAAATTAGTTGTGTTGCAGGTGTCCCACGCAGGAGATGAGTTTCTTGGGCGAGTGTTTGCGATAGCGTTCACTGAAAGTTCTCACAGTGCTATCGATGTGCTGAGCTTTGCACGAGATTTCTTTGCTAAGGTAATTAGCACTTCATGTTTAGTCATAGGCAAATGATGCCCAGCCTTAGCAGCTCCACTGGGTATAATATACAATAATTATGGAGTATTCTAATGAATAAATCAGACCATCAATCGTTTATTTGAATCAGACCACTTGGGTCCATATACAACAAAGCACAACAGAGCACAATAACACTAGGTTAATAAAATGCAAAAGACTAATAATAAAAACGTTAATATAATTATTATTGTTATAAATAATACAGACATTTTTTGTAATAATTGTCTGTGCTTTTTATTTTATTGGTTATAATTCGGTATGTTTTTTGTCAAAAATTTTCGTATTCTGCAGAATCAAGTGAAAATATTGCAGTACAAGCGGTGTTTTTAATTTTGCATAAATTCAAAGGCAGCTGTTAAAATTTCTTGTTATAAAACTTGATGTCCAGATCACCATTTCTGATATAGACTGTCAGGTACAAAAGCTGTTTGTTTCTGAGCAAAGAAATGATCTGATCTGATGATTTGGTGTGTGTGCACTGTGCAGCATGCTCGCAACTGGGTGACGAGTGAGTTGCCTCTCGGCACTGCGATTAGCACACCTGTGACAGGTGACGATGCCGATGCACCACACCTCTCCGCAGGTACGATATTACCTATTATTACTACCATATACATGCTGTTTCATAAAAAAACAACTCCTTTTTTCTTTCTTTCATAGTTCACTCAAATGATGATCAATTTTCATGAAATTTTTACCGGTTGTAGCTGAAGAAATACTTATTTAAAATATTTCAACAAAGTGTGGCAGTTGATTAAATATTCTTTGCTAGTCATGACGTAACGCTGACGTCATAATGTGTCACGGGTACAAGCTTGCAAGTCTCAACTGGTGCTGTCAGTTGATACTCTGCTCCGATGGTGAAAAACCTGGTTCATTAACGACAAATTCTTGAAGTTTTACAGTTGCAGCCACAAAAAAACGCGCAAAGCAATCACATTTACGTTGTCTGTGGGGATAGTTGGACTTTCACATGTTCGAGTAAGACAGTGCACTAGCACACCGAGCTTCCAAGAAGGTTGAGTTTTTGGATCGCAAGACGCCTGATTTCATGTCCCCATGTAGCTTAGTGCTGACACGATGAACATTTTTCATCAGCGAACCAGATTAAGTTGACCATCGAAGCAGGGTAGCAACTGACAGCACCAGTTGAGACTAGCAAGCTTGTACCCGTGACACATTATGACGTCAGCGTTACATCACGACTAGCAAAAAATATTATTTAATCAATTGCCATATTTTGTTGCAATATTTTGAACCAAGAGTGTATGTGATTGGCTGTAATGTAGGCCACGCGTTGCATGAATGGACGTCGCACTCCAGCCTCGAATCGGTGTTCAAGTTCTTCACTGACCAGTACCAGCAAAGACTTCGTCATACACATTCATAGAAATTCTCTGATCCTCTGGGCAATCACATTATCAGTCAGCATCAAAACAGACTTATAGGCTATAATAGGGTGTCATAGGTCTATGTCACAAACGAATTAGGACCACACTCTGATCAGATTATGATGATGGTTACGAATATCACATCGCATTTGTTTGACATATCCATTTAAATGCTATGTTTTGCATGAGGCCTGTTAATAATATTGTTGTTGCTGTTATTTGTTATGAAATACGAAATACGGATGTTTCACCCCTTGACGTTTTAGCCCCAGGACGTAGTTTCGCTTCGCATGACTAAGCTTATCTGTCCCTAGCCAGAACGTTTTGCCCACAAAAGTTGAGGACGTCAGTGAAAATGGAAGGACGAAGAAGACGATTTCGCCGTCCATTCGTCTTCACCGTCGTCTGCATTTTTTGTGGGCAAAATTTTGTCATATTCCGGTTCGTTAGTTTGCATTTTTGATTGTGTTTTATAGTTTTGTTTGATGACAAGTTGTGTCAGGAATATTCGTACTAAAAATTATCAAAATCTGATAATTGGTTTTCAAGTTACAGTCAAAAATGTCGGGGATGCTTTTTTGAGACACAGTGTAGTGATTAATAACCGACAAGATTGTTATTGCTTGCTATTTTTGCATGCTTCCTAGCTTTCTTACACGGCAGTAAATGAATTTTACGGGTTTTTTATGTTTAGGTTTGTTTGCAGTGTACTTATTTTCTGTAAAAAAATTACAATATATTGCGATGTAACATATTACTTGTCGATACTTGAAAAAGCTTTTTGTATAATTAGCCCATTTCAGTTGGCTACAGCTTGTTAGTAGGGGCCTCGATCTATTCTGTTCAGTAATTATGCATGATTTTGTTAATTTTTATACTTCAGTATTTTTGCAGTATACTGAAGAATAATATCTCGTTATTTCTGATCCGGTTTTTATTACATCAGTATCAAATTACAGTATCAGTATTACATAGTATCAATGACAGCATAACAAGGAATATAAATCATCCATTTTGACGAATTAATTAATGTTATCGTCGTCACTATCATTTTGCAAAGTATTGTTTTGCAATATCAAAACTCATTTATGTCGTTTGTTGCAAGCAAATCTGAAATGCATAATCATTATATGGTAACTGCAGTAGTTTACTTTATTTTGGTGTTTTTTTTACAGTTTTATATATTAGTTTTCAGTTTTCACAAAGCATCATTATGGTCATACACTGTATGTGACACTGTTTGTATCTTAATGTTGCTATGCAAAAGCATTTAGCTGTAAATATGCTGTGCTTTTATCGCCAGAAATGTTGTTATAAATAAATATCACATCACTGAGCAGACTGTTTTATCAACAGCGGCATCTATCCTGGAGGCGAGAGGGAAAATCTCCAATAAAAATACCGTAAAATTTTTTGCCATTTTTTCTGGGCTCTTATAAGTCCAGAATGCGTTTAATTGCCCCAGATCCCGCTGGGAAAGCGCACAGCTTAGCGCTTAACTGCTGGCAGGGACCTTGCTGCCACTTCCCCAAGAACCCAAATTTGCCTCCAGATCAAATTCCTCCCCCCCACAATATATTTGGAATGACGCAATGACACCATTGACCGACTTACATATTTGATGCAATGATGACATTTCGTTACACAGCGTAGGGTTTTCTGCAGCGAAGGTCAACGACGGCAGCTAATAAAGAAATAACAACTGCAATAAAAAGCATTTTCAGAATATGAATAATGATAGTAATAAATATTTGTGAAACAGCCTAAGTAGCCTAAATGTTCCAGAAATGTTACAGGGAAATGGTTTTTATGCGGTCTGCTCTCTGTTACAGCAGTCGGTTAAACTACCACTAACTAGGGAGACAGGTAACAGAATGTCCTACCACACTACAGCCAGGATCTAGCAAAAAAAGGACAAGTTCGTTTATAACGAATTAACGGTCACACAACAAAGTCGATGCTAATTCTACTTTCTTCTTATTCCTGGCAATTAAAACTAACATAAAACGAAAGAACTACAAACAGAAACTAAAAAATAACTCAAAAACGACGAGTAAAACAAAACAAAGTAGCGAATCAACAACCAAAAATAACACTGCTGTCTAGGTGCGACAACTATCAGGAAACTACGTCGGTGGCAACTGCGCCATAGCTGCGACTACTTGATGCAGTATCGGCAGCGACTAAAGGCGCATTCTCACTGGCGACTGAGGGCGTGTTAACATCGCCATCTGCCGAGGTCCACTTCTGTTCTTGTGAAGTTCCGAGCAGAACGTAAGCCAGGTTTCCACTGGCGTGCAGCAAGGCCGTTATGAAGAAGACGAGCTGCCAGCGTGAACGACTTGGCTGCAAACGATGACAATTATAACCACAAATTCCACAATCACTACAAAGTTTAGTCTTCTACAGCCTCCTACAGTACTGGACGGCACAGGGGCACTTCACAATAAACAACTGGTCTTAAATAATAACAGTCACCCATCTTTAAATGATGACAGTGAGTTTATTTTGCACACTTGCGGCTGGTCAGCCGAATAGCAAAATAACAATAGAAATAGTGCAACACAACAACAATAACACAATCCAGGAGTGCAGAAATGTAACATAGTCCATAATAAAACAAAAAAAGCCCAGCTGTCGCTAGGGAAGATGCACTAGAGCCCATACAGTTCCTGTTGCAGTACTGACCTTCAAAGTCTTCCAAGGTCGACGATTTTCATTTCATCTGAAAGAGTATATGCCACTTCCTGTTACTGATTAACAGTAACCTTGACTGTATCTCTCACTGTTTCCCAGATATGGTCAGTTTTCCATTCAAAAATGCACATTTTTCCTACCCCCGCCATACAACCCCAAATTCGAAAATGTTTCCCTTAGATATCACTGAAATTTTGTATGCCTAGGTTTAAGACACAGCGCTAATTATTCGTGTAAAAATTTTCCCCCTAAAACCTACCATTTAGCCACAATACATCTGTTGTAGACAGACAGACAGATGGACCGACGACACATTGTGCCATAGACGCCCTACAGCATAGCTGTAGTGCTAGCATGTCAAAACAATGATGTTCTCCATGTAAGGCACCAGAATCAAGATAGACAATGCAATATGGACATATACATGCGAACCGACAAAACTGCATGACTGCAGCAAAAAGACTAGAAATTTCAGTGCCACACTACGCGAGAGCAGCTACGTAATTAAAAATGCTACCTAACAAAAAAAATTATTATGCATCACTGTAACAGCGTCGACATATTCTGGCAGTAAACAGTCACTTCGACAAAGACAAGAGCTGACTGTAGCTGAAACGTTAACAATAAAAGTCGTAATTTCAACTAATTTGATTGACAATTTATGTTGTAGCCGAGGAGTTGTTTACCTGTCCACTGGTGAGCAGTTCGACGAGCAGAGGAGACAAAAAGCCACCAACACTATTGACTGAGTTCACGATTCCATACAGCACACCTGCCAAGGGATATCAGTTCCATAATAATAACTCTTAGTTGCTAAGACTGCCAAATCACGGTACTTGTATTTTGTACTACTTAAGAAGTACATAAAAATCATGTAGAAGACAAAAGCAGCTACAGCTACAGCTACAAAATTACATCACAAAAAATAGAAAATGCAATCTGTAGAACATTAAAACATGCTAAAATCGAATTCAAATAGTTATGACGGTGTGAATGAGAAAAAGTACAGATGCAATACTCGCGTTGTTTTATTTATTGGTGGACTGCATACCAGTAAGTTGCCAACCAGTGTTTAAAATACCAAATAAGACAAATTTGAAATTTTTAAAGGCACGTGGCAGTAAAAAATTTAATTTGACGTTTGACACTTTTTGGTACTATTCTTACAACCAGGCACTAAATTTTCCAGTTCGGAAGCAACACTCAATTTTAGCATCGATCTAGCATTAGTGATATTCGTTCTGGTTTCGACTCATGTTTAGAGTAGAAAATGATGTTTTGCAAAACACCACAACACACGAAAATCCACAGAAACTTGGAACTTCACAGCAAGTGGAGGCCTTCAAATTATCTACCAAGTTTAGACTGTGCATTACTGTGCAAAACAAAAACAGCAATTAAAATTACACTATACAGGAATGCAAACGCATAACGATTGTGATCGTGTTAAAATTTTAGCATTTTTTGGTCTGTGTAGCATTTTCCAGCTGAACAGTTGGCAACCTGGTGCATCGGTGAATAAAACAACATGAGAAATGCAGAACGATGGCTGTGGATGCGAGGAAAAGAAAATAATGTCGACCTGCATGCTGGGGTGACATGTCCAGTACGCTGACGTTGGGTCCCACGCCAATGAGGCCACTGAATGCCCAGCTGATTGTAAGAAATGTAACAACCAGAATATGATCACAATCAACATAACCCACTGCAGCGATGAAACCAGCCATTGACATTCCACCTGTAGCAAAAAAATTCAGGCAGATGTCTCAGATCGTAAGTTAAGTTTAATAATCCGTGTAATTTTTTTTACAGTATGGTAATGAAGACTATGCAAACATAATAACAGACAACAGCAAAGATATAAACAGTATGCATAAGACACGATACGACATAGGATTTGCAATTGAAAACCCGACAGATAAGGTGTCAGTTTAATCTAGCACAAGACCTAAAAAAAACTGATATGTTTTAAATGGAATTATTAAAAATCAGAAAAAAACGAACAAGGAACAAAACACTGATAACTAGAAAGCAGTCAGAGACAGCATACCTCCGCCAAGGCAGTGTTGTTCGCCAGGTAGCAGCACCATCTTCGGTTTTACAGCGGTTTCCCTTATGGCCCATTGAAAGCAATGGTAACGAAAATTTCAAAGTGATCCAGAATCCAGGATTCCTTCCGGATCACTCCCAAAACTGAATCACTGGTAGTTTGTGCCATTCCCAACATACCCTCAAAATTTCAGAAAGATCCTTCCATAACTTTCTGAGTTATCTTGCTAACACACAGACAAACAGACAAAGTCTGGCAAAAACATTACCTCCTTGGCGGAGGTAATTATGATATTTACAGAAACTAAACAAGCTTTGCAACTTCTTCAGGACACCACATTCTGCGCAGCTGTCTTAATACGCTGCAATAGGGGGTCCGCCCATCTGTCTACACGTAATGGCTCCTAACTCAAAAGCAAAAGCGTGCAGAAAAAACCAAAATTGCCGTGAACGTTCCCAAGGGCAAAAGAAACTGGTACGCCAATTTTCAGCCAAAAAGGTCAAAGCTACAGTTCAGCAATGCAGCGTATAATTAAACGAACAGCTGCACAATATGTCGGTAAGAAGGAGGGCATTGAGCTTTACTAGTTTTTTCAACAAAAGTAAGTTTACAAAAAACCCGCACAAAGAATATTACCAACGAACGTGAAGAGTTTCCTGGTGACGGTGACGGACAACCAGTGGCGTGAGATGATGAAATCAGCGGCAGGTCCGGCAGCGAGACCGATGACAAACGCTGCTAGTGGCGGCGCCGCTGTCAACAGACTGTCCTGCAGCCACACAGACGTTACCAGAAATTGAAGTGGGAAGGGGAAACTCTGAAGCCCAAAGAGCCGAAAATCAGGACTAAAAAACAACAGCCAGGATGGGGCTCTAAGGGGGGGCAGTCACCAGCTAGAGGGTCAGGCGAGCACTGTAAGCTCTCCCAGCGGGGTCCGGTGTGGACTGTGGAGCCCTGGCCGCAAATACGTTTTTGGTCATAAAAAGCCCTGAGACGTTAGTTTTACTGCACAAATCTGCACGTTTCTTGGGCTGTCGCGGTGGGCGGGGGGGGGCGGAGGACAGAAGCACAGGCAGACGACAGACTACACCCATGTGCAGTATTCAGCCAATCAATCAATCAATCTCAGCAATGCATCTACAATGCTGTATTAATTTCCAACAAAAGTTCACTTTTTACATGGTTTCTGCAAAGACACCAGACCTGGAATAACTCTGCTAAATATAATCCACCAGTCAAAAAGAAAAGGAAATTAGTTGGCGTTAAAATCAAACTGCTCCAAAACAGAATGCAATGATACTAATGACTATGCTGTAAAGCCAAGCTCAGCAAAATCAAAGCTAAAGGCCTTTGAGACGTAAAAAATAACATACTTCTACTACAATCACTCCTGCTGCTGCTGTTACTACTACTTAGAACAGTCTACCATCAGAAGTGACGTCTTCAAAGTGCCTGCTAACATTTAACACTAAACTTAAGAATTAAGGACTAAACCAGGGGCGGCGGCGGGCTGGGGGGAGTCCAGGAGTCCGGACCCCTCTAGCCTCTAGTAGGACGACCCATTAGACTCGTGCAAATCCGAGCTTTTTTGGATGCACAAAAGGGTGGGGGTTGCGTGGCGGAGGTAAATCGACAACCAGTCAACCTGAACCCCCTAGCTCTGAAAACCTAGCGCCGCCCCTGGACTAAACTAAGCAAACTTAAGACCCACTTGTTCCCCTCTTTTCCACAGTTGACTGTAAAGTGACAGCAATGCCAATGGCATTTTCACTCTAAATTGTATTGTATTGCACAATAATACTACTATCGTTTAGAGCGGTCAAAGCGTTGATTTTGTAATGCATTAATTAATGCGTTAGTAATGCACTCAGGCCCACTGAGAGGGAGAGTAGGGGGGTAAGTTATCACAGGCCCCGCCTGTCTAATATAGAAAGTTAGAAACACATTTTTAAACGTATAATCAACAATAACTGACGTCATACCTAGCACAGGAATCTATTAGCCTGTCATCGAAAATCGAAATAATTATTTATTTACAGTAGTGATGGAAAGGCAACTACAGTTTAGTTACTTGAGTTCATTCGATTGTCCAATAACTGCAGTTATACGAAATATTTAAACTTTTGCTTCACAGAATTTAGTACATTAACATAAATTTACTACAGCTATCAAATTAACGCAGTAATTAACGCGTTGTGCATTATAAGTTGATGCGCATTCAAAAAAATTAACGCGCATTAAAAAAATTCATGCACATACGTAAATTTATGTTAATGTATAAAATTTTTTGAAGGAAAAGTTGAAATATTCCGTTAAACTGTGGTTATTTAACAATCGAATGAATTCAAGTAACTAAACTGTAGTTGCCATTCCATCACTACTGTAAACAAATAATTATTTTGATAATTTTCGACGACAGGCTAACAGATTCCTGAGCTTGCTATGACGTCAGTTATTGTTGATTATATGTTTAAAAATGTGTTTCTAACTTTCTATATTAGACAGGCAGGGCCCCTCAAACGTTGCGGGGCCCGTGATAACTTATTCCTCTACTCTCCCTCTCGATGGGCCTGGGTGCGTGAATAATGCATTAAAAATTTAATGCTTCGACAGCTCTAAAATTTACGTATGCACGTTAATTTTTTAATGCACATTAATTTTTTAAACACATTAACACGTTAATTTGACAGCTCTACTATCATTACAGCGGAATGAAAAGCAATCACCTGCGTGATGTCGTAGTTAAGAACGGTCTTCATGTAGGTCGGGTAGCACGTGTAGATAATATAAAAACCAGCACCTTCCAGCAGAGCTGATAGCAGCAGAGCATAAACAGGCCTACTGGTAAACATAAGCTTCCACGGCGGACATGACAACTACAACACATAGTAGGATACAACTGCAGATACTACAACAACAACGACTACTACTACTACCACTAGAGCATAGACAGGCTTACTGGTAAGCGTCAGCTTTCACGGCAAACACAACCACAACAACAATAACAAGCACCAAAATAATCTGACAAAACGTGCAATTGCTCAGCATTTCTATTTGCCAGGTGGCAGCAGCAATCTGCAAGCGGATGTTTTGGCTGGGGGTTCAAATCCTTTCCCTGGGAGGTCAATGTCACTGGACCCGACAAGTGCAACTGCCACATGGTGTGTAAATCTGTCAAACGGTTCAAGCTATAGATGGAAAAAACGTTTTTTTCCGTTTTTTATTCATGCCACGTTTTTCTGTTTTTAACGTTTTTTATTTTCTCAACGTTCTTTATTTTTTTTAAAAACGTGCATTGAAAATCCTACCAAAAACTTCAAGAGAGGCACTTTTGGAACCAGAACCACAGAAACAAATTAATAGGTCATAGTAATGGTACTTTACTTAGTCAGTCTAAATATATTACAGAAAAAATCTTGTCATCTACCATAATTAGTTGGTCTAGTGCTATAGTCTTACGACCACATTGTCGAATTGAAATTAAGTGAAGTTTTTACGCGTGAAAGCAGCTACTGCTTTCAGCATATCTTAGCCATCGCAATTCTGTCTGTCCATCCGTCTGTCTGTCTGTCCGTCTGTCACACGGGTGGATCAGTCAAAAATGGTGCAAGCTAGGATCACCAAATCTTCACCATCGGGTGCCTGGAAGACTCTAGTTTCAGAAACCGTAAAGGTTTTTCATAAATTCGAAGGGGGTCACCCCGAACGAGGGCACTAAATAAAAGGGGGTGGGCAAAATTTGTGATTTTTAGCCAATAAGTCGCTGTATCTCAGTAACGGTGCAAGATAGGGCCTAGGTTACTATTAATCACTAATAGGAAGTCGTACACTGGCTCTCGATTGGCACCCAATTCAATGACCTTGAATGATCTTAAATGCCAAAATAGGGGATTTTATGGATTTTTTTGACAATTTCAGGCTGCGACACAAGTCTACATCATTCACAAGGTGGCGCCACGCTACTATCATTATGCGATCCAGATAGAAAATTTGGTATCTGTATATTAACTTAGCGTGAACTGGAACTGCTATAGGCTTTCGTGCGTCTCATGAGCATTAGCTCAAATTTCTTGTTTATCTAGACTATAGTTCCAGCTACACTGCAACTACAGCATTAGGCCATAGACAAAAAGTTGAACAAATTATGGCCAACATTTTTCATTCAATGTTTTAAACGTTTTTTTAATTCTTTAAACGTTTTTTACGTTTTTAAATTTTTTTTTCTGGAACGTTTTGTACATCTATGATTCAAGCAAAGTGCACAAATGTGAGAGAAGGACAGACGTCAGACCACCCTACTGAGAAATATGTTGCTTAGGTGGAATCGCCTGTGCTGACCCTATAACAATTACTACTACTACTACTGTGCTCTACTACTACTACAGATCATGTTGGTTTGGCCACAACCTGCCCAACACGTTCCATTCCAACTGGGGGTTTTAACCCCCATAACATCTCCTTCCCCATTATTATAACAGCATCGCACTCAATGCTACTTGATCACACAAATGCTGATTCCTGTTAATCGAGTCATAAGTTAATCAAGTAATCAAGTAAGTAAGTAAATGAGTGTATACGGGTAGGGTGACGTCATCGGAGAGTGGGAGTGAGCTCTGGATGTGTAGTTTCTCGTCGTGTGAAATGCACGGATGTTGTGACATGTTCTGTCTGGCTATGATCAGCCATAGAACGTACCACGTGCCACTCAGCACACCTACGAACAAACGTAGTAACCAGCGACATGTTACCATCATGTCACCAAAGCACTTATACTCTATGCGAATTTTGTTCAGGAAATAAGGTTATTTATATTCTAATCTATTCTTCTTAATCTGTTGACAGCTATGAACCCGAATCCAGTCGATTTAACTTCCAAAAAGTGAACTAAAATTGGTTAGAAAATTTCCTATCGCTAAAAAGTACAGCTGGTGTCTGGGCCTTGCAACTTGGGAAGAACTTCACATTATTTTATGTTATAGGCTTTCCATCAGTATGATGACTGCATCCACTAAACAGAAGCTTAGGTTAACAACAACAGCAACAACAACTACTACTACTACTACTACTACACTGTGTCTCAAAAAAAAACATCCCAAACATTTTTCGACCGTAACTTAAACAAGAATTAACAGATTTTAATAATTTTTGGTGCGAATATTTCTGAGACAACTAGCCATCAAATAACAGTTTAGTTTCCCACCTCACCCATCATCTGTTTATGCACTACCTAGGGAATGCAAAACCAATGAAATGTTGTATTTTTACCCAGTGCGGTATCTTGACTTAATTTAAATAATGCAGAAAAACACATTTTGTTCACATTTTTGACACATTGGCTGACATTTCATCTAATTGTTTCCTTTTTCAACTGTGTGCAGTAAAATTGCTGGAAATGTCAGCTCATTGTGCAAACGCAGGCACAGAGACAATTTCAGTGTGAATAATGTTCTGCTCCAGACTAATCCAGACTTCGCCAGTTGCTTCATGAATTCATAAACATTCCTAAACGCTATCTGGTAGACACACTGCTGTATGTCAGTCAAACCTTGTAATCAACTGGTTGTTGGGGGCCACAGATGTGAATAGATAGAATTTATCAATGATTTTCATTCATTTCAATGCGCACTTTGATTGGTCAGATTTCCTCAGGTAGTGCAGAAACAGACATTGGATGAAGTAAGAACTTAAGCAATTGTTTAATAGCCAGATGTGTCATAAATATTTGTGGCAGAAATTATTAAAATCTGTTAATCTTTTTTCAAGCTATGATCGATAATAGGGATGTTTTTTCCACGTTTTTGTATGTTTTATCACATATTTTGCTCGGTCTGCTTTCCCTAGGTACTGCAGAAGCAGACACTGGGTGAGGTGAAAAAATGTGCATTTGATGGCAAGTTGTGTCACGAACATTCACACTAACAATTATTAGAATCGGCTAATTTTTCTTCAAGTTACAATCAAAAATGTTGGGGATGTTTTTTGAGACACAGTGTACTACTACTATCACTGCAACAACCACTACTACGATTACAAATACAAAAGTAGCAAAGCCACACCTCTCTCTGTAAGAATACAGGAAAAAAAGAGAAAAAGCTGGTTTATTACCAAACATGTAAAAAGCCGAGGGCCAGCCACCAAGCAGCTCGGAATCACAAAGAAGACCAGTAATGACTGGAGATACAATCTCACCCAACGTTGAACCTAGCATATCAACCAGAGCTGTCAAATTATCGCATTAATTAATGCGTTACTAAATTAACGTGTGCGTTAAAAAAATTAACACACATGTGTAAATGTATTTAATTTATTGAATTCTGTGAAGCAAAAGTTCCAATATTCCATTAAACTGTGATTATTCGACAACTGAATGAATTCAAGTAACTAAACTATATTTGCCGTTCAATCACTACTGTAAATAATGATTATTTAGATAACAGGCTAATAGATTTCTATGCTAGCGATGACGTCGGTTATTGTTGAAAAAAGTGTTTTTATTTGCTTTCTAACTTTCTACATTCTACAGGCGGGGCCCCAGAAACGTCACGGGGAACAGGGTAACTCCCCCTACTCTCCCTCTCGATGAGCCTGGGTGCGTTAATAAGGTGTTAATTAACGCATTAAAAAAATTCACGCAGTGCGTTAATGTGTTAAAAAATTAATGCTTCGACAGCTCTAATATCAGCACAATGTCACTCTCAATAATAGCAATATCAATGTTAAATAATAACAATAATCCAGCTTAACAGCACTGGTATGTCACAATTACAATCAAAACAAAAGTTTACTATCCACAGCACCTCCTACATTACTATGCGGTAGTGTAAAAAATATTTTTAAAAACAACAAAATACAGTACAACATACAAAATATTCTAATGTCCTTATGCCAGACTTAGTGATAATGTTTTCCGATGTTTCTTGTAGGTCAAAAACGTGGCAATCTGTCAAAAGAGACATTCACTAAAGAAGAAACTCACGTGACATGATCTGTCTGTTTGCTTGCACGCCCATCCGTCAGCCTGTCCATCTGTCTGTCCATCAGGTCATGCAGGTGCAGTACTCAAGCAGTCGTGAATGGATTTTGACAAAATTTTTGTGGAAAATGAGTTACAGCTGAAAAAAAGAACTGCCTTGATTCTGGTAGTAACCCAGAGTCTTCTCCAAATCACGGCTCACAATCAGAATTCTTGACCATTAAAAATATGGCATGAAGTACCAATTTGCACCGTATCTGAGCAAGTTAAGATGGATTTGAAACTGAATGGCAAAATAGATGAACAACAGACCAGAAATGACAAGAACAACGAACGTTGAGCGCTCAAACACTGGTGACCACTGTGCTGCTAGTGCCAGGCTCGCAGGATACAGAGGACCCTACAATCATCCAGTACAACCGACCACTAAAACATACACAATGCAACGTACCATACCATACCATAACGCAGCACAAGCATGAACAGAAAAAAGTACATAAGACAAAAAGTGTTGCATACTTTTTTCCGTAATTAAACTTATGAAAACCTTGTAAAAATGTGCTTGACAAAAAATAGTAGAGATACGACAGCATATTTAGCTGACTTAGAAAAATACCAAATATGCATGCACTCATCATTTCAATTTTTCACTTCTACACCATGTCCCATAATTAGCAGCACCCATGCAGATTAGTTAGTGTGAGTGAGTGAGTTAGTGAGTAGGGTTTAATGTCCCACCCGACACAATATAGGTCATTTTGGAGATGGCCTTTCCAGGCAGAATGCACATAATAACGGAACAGTAAGTTTAACCTTTACAGAAACACAAAACACAAAATACAAAAAAAACAAGCTAAACCTAAAATTGTAAGAACTCCATCATACGCGTGCATATGTAATTAACATAATGGTAGTTCTAATAATCTTCCCTGTTATCCTCCAGACAGACATCAATGTGATAATGCTGTCTATTGAAAAACAGGGGGCTAAGTTAGTGAGAAATCGTTAATACCTGAGACTTTTACAAAATTTGAAACAGTCATTGAGAAAATCATTCTGAACATGTCTTTACAGTTTGAGATTAAAATGGCCACCTTTGGCCTCAATGCAAACTCACCTGTGGCCTCAACGCAAACTTTTTGAATGAATGATCCCTTTGTCAATAACAACATATTGAATGAATCTTAATGTAAACAAACTCTGACATCATAATGATGTTACACTGAGCACACATGGTAAGATGCGTACGTCATAACGGGTGTGACTGTAAGTAATGTTAAGATAGTGTAGTGTACGATATTTCGTTCAAATCAAACTGAATTAGGTATATTTGAAGCAGGGGTGCCGCTAATTTTGGGACATGGCGTCGATAATTATATAGAAGAATGAACACACACTTTTACATATGCGGCAAATTACGGCAGCAAAATCAAGATAAAATCGGTTATCTGTATTGTGCTTACACTGCCAAGCGTCAGACCTGCATGATGCCCATCAAGAAGCGTGAAGTGATGAGAAGACTGACATTCCATTGAGCCACGAACGGCAGCATTAGACACAGCAGACCGGAGATGGAGACACTTAGTCCGAACAGATGCTGAGGCTTGCAGTAGCTACACAGGAGACCCCCGGGTAGCTGAGATATTGCATAGCCGTAGTAGAACGAACCAAGAATCAGACTCCGAGTCTCCGCTGACCAGTTGTATGTGATGCTCTGTACATCAGCATCAGGATCACCATTATCATCATAATCACTGTCATCGGCATAGTGGTATAGTGGTATGAGAGACAATCATGGCACAGTCTGTTTTATTCTTGTTATTTTTGTCAATATAACCAAGCAGAACATAAATTTATAAGTAGCAGAAATACTGTAATAAGAATTAAATTGAGAAAAAGCAAAGAATACTTCTAATAATAAAAGTCTTTGAACACAGAACCAAATACATGTCATACAAATGACAGCACAAATAATAAGCAAACTTAACTACACTTAACTAGCAATCAAATTCATGCAGTCAACACACACAGATTTGCTACATGTTTTACCCAAAGCATTAATAAAAGTATGATATTTTGATATAAACTTATTGCATTTTTACGGATAAAACACTCCGGAACTCAAAATCAACAAGTTCTTTTCACTATATAAGAAACAAAAAAAACACATTTTATGAACCTAGCTAAACACTGCATTTAGACCTGAAACATTCACTTAAAACTCTGCTATATTAATGGCTGTCTGTAAGAACTGCAATTCACTTAATAATCGCGTAATTTTCTGAAAATTGAGACTGTCATAACCATAGAAATCTAATAGATTTCCATAGGCAACATAATCTCATAGACATGAGATTTCGCCTTAATTCAATCATGTGGCAACAGAATTGATGCTAAGCAGCTGTTAAGTTAACTATACCTAATCAAAATATAAGCAGCAAGTTTCGTGTAAGCCTGACAAACCTGTGGTGAAGGTCCAACAGTCACATTCTGACTGTCGTGTGGTGGACATCTGTCTGCTGAACCATTAACAAACTGCCCACCACTACCACCATCATCATCAGCAGAATTCACCATGACAACAATAGCAACGTTGATACATCCTCGAGTTGCATAGGCACAGAAAAAGCCAAGAAACCCCAACATAGCAACGATGTATCGCAGAGGTACCCTACAGCATCCTGGAACGTACCAAGACAACACATACTGCATTATTTCTATGGAAAAAGCTAAGCTTTTTCAGTTAAGCTCCAATGTCATACAATAGTTGACCAATCACCATCCTATAATGGCTGAACAAGTATGAATCAGCCAAAATCTGGGGAAGAAATATGGATTGTTTCACTGTTGGTAGCAGTGTAAAATCTGTATCTCTGAAGACCAGGGGCCAAATTTTCGAAACTTTCCTAAGACATTTTCCAAAGATCTTCCTATGTCAGATGATTTAGGAATTCCAAAGAAGTTTTCTTATCTGAATTTTCGACTGCTTTCTTTGCGTTTCCAAAGAACTTCTTCTTTTCTTATCTTCCTAAACTAGTTCAACCAATCAGATGCACTTATACCGACCATGTGACTTCTTAGGAAAACTTCTTTGGAAAACTTCTTATCTTAGCACGTCCACGGGAAACGCATTTTGCACATCGCTTTGTTTTTTAAGTTGACCAAACGTCACTTTCCTTTACTTACTTACTGTTGATTTTACCGCAGCGTTACGCAAATAACCTATGACGTCACATATGACATCTAAGCTAAGTGTCAACATGGCGTACTTTTTTGCAAATTTCGTTTTATTACACAGCTTTCTCCGTGCAGGACAAGGTTAGTGCTTTCCTATATATTTGCCTAAATTCTTCCTAAGAATTTTCCAAAGAAATTTCGAAAATCCGCATACTTTCTTTGAAAAAGAAGTCTTCCAAAGATCTTCCTAAGAAGTTTTAAAAATTTGGCCCCAGTTTCCTTAGCAACAGTGTGCAGAAACATCACTACCGGTACTTAATGTTCATCAATCTTGATCAAATGTATAAGTTAGTATTAAGGCAAGTTGGCCACAAAGTAGAAGAAAAAAATTCCCCAGGTTTTCCAAGCTATGGCAGACCCATAAATTTACTGTACCATTAAATTATCGCAACAAAAAAGTAATAATTATTGTAAGAATGGTAATCTACGGAAGCACTGTAAGCTCCCCAGCGAGGTCTGGGGCAGAGGACTGGCCACAAACATATATTAGAGCATTTTGCACCCTGGAAACGACATCTGGCAAAACTATTTTGCTGGTCACAATTTTTCCCCCAAATTGCATAGAATTCTCTGACAATTCCCTGAATTTTCCAGGTTCAGAAAATTCCCTGAATATTCCTGGTTTTCCTGGTCTGTTTGTGACCACTCCAGAAGAAGCATCTTACTGCAACATCTGTGGTTTCTTTTATCACTCTGCTCTGATGCAGGCTGCTGCTGCTGCTGCTGATGCTGCATGTTTCCCTCAGTGACAACTTGCACTGCATCAGCTGCTGTTGTGACCAGTCCATCGCCATCCTGGAAAAAACAGACACATGCTGCAGTACTGATGAAATGACTTACCAGTAACTGCCATATAGACACTTGAATAAGACAGCAGATAAGATTATCTCTCATCCTACCAATGGAGGATATTATTCAATGAAAGTCATAGAGTGTCACCGGGTAGTCTGGTGCACTGCAGTAGTGAACTGGGCCCTGCGACCCATCCTTGAGTAGCCTGGAGTTGTCACAGCTCCTTTTAACATGCAGAAGCACTTGTTTTTATCCTATGTCTACACCAGCCTACCACCTCATGTCTACCATACCATGCACGAGACTTCGACATGCTGAATTTTGCATATATTCCAAAGAAGAGAAAAGATACGTGGTATTTATGTGCAATATATAGCCAACAATACATGCAGCCTGTAAATGTTCTAATAAACTTTGCATATTATGGCACCATTGTCTAATAATTACCACAGTTGAAGGCAAAAAACTGTGTATAGTTTTTAGATTGGTAACTTTTCAATCAATCAGTCAATCACCTTTATTTTAGTGTTCTCCCAAATGTCCAATGTCCATTATGCAATATCCAATAACCTCGGCTCTGGATTTCTGTCATTACGAGTAAGCAGTTAACCAATTAATCAGTCCGTTTATTAATCAATTAAGGATTAGCACAGATCAGTGTTTTCTGCGACTAATCAACAAACAAGGTACTGTAGGCCTAGACTAGTAATAACATGTGTTCACAGATCTTAGATCAGAGTCATATACAGTATGGCTATTGGGTGCCGGTCCAAAGTAGAATACCCCGATTTAAGCAATATGACATACCTCACAGACTCGCAACGATGTTTCTTAGTTGTTTTTCACATTTTTTTGTGTGAACGTTTTGGGTTAGGGTCAGGCTTGGAGTTGAAAATAGGGTTAGTGTTAGGGAATAGAGACAGGTATGACGTTAGAGTTAGGTCGATCTTGTTTATTTGCACAACTGTTATCGAAACTGTAAACAGAAAATGGCTGCCCTGTGGTATATTAGCGTTCTGTTGCAATTGTTAAATAAAAGTACTGACGATTTATGAAATCGATAAATTTTAAAATAACTGCACTGTTCACCATTAAAACATCAAAACTGAATGTAAAGATTCATTGAGTCTGGTGAGTTATGTTATATAGCTTAAATTAGGGCATCCTACTTTAAACCGGCGCCTGGCTATTGTAGGTAGTTATCATGAGTAAGACGGACGAAAAAAACGATCAAACTAACTAAACATCACGTGTCACTGACTGGTATGGCATGGCCTGTGTCCGGCATATCATTACGCGCCTTACTTGCAAGATCCTACCAAATGCGTCTCATTTTACGAAGTACTCTTTGCCAAACTTCACTCTACAAAATCGTAAAAGTTTGTTTACAAACGCTATACACATGGGAAATTCCAGCAATAAGCAATGTGGTTACAACTAAACAGCGCATTGGACTGAAAATAACGGCACATCTAATCTTGGACCAAGGCTAAGGGCCCGTCGGCTAGGATTTGCGGGTAAAATGCGCAGAAGCGGCAAAGCCAACAAAATTTATTACGTTCCATAGTTCACAGCGTAGCAGTTTACCCGCCATGATACCAAAAAAGTATGCGTCTGGTTAATGTTGTGGCAACCTGCGATTACCCATATTGGATCACATCAGGGAATATAGATATAGATAATTATTTATCCCTGGATCACATGAACACTGGTCAGATGAATTTTATATTTATGGCCACAGTATAGATCTTACAGGTAAGGGCTAAGGCTAAGGGCCCGTCGACTACAGGTTCTTAACTCAAAAACAAAAAAAAGTCATACAGCCAATGTAAATGCGCCCCAGGGCAGTAGTAAATTGTGTATCAGTTTTCAGTGGGTGAGGTCGTCTTGACTTGACTTTGGTCTAAGCCCAAAACCGACGTTAACTATGCAAACAACACTAGCGTAAGTAATGACGTTATCATTGGCACAAATATTGCACAAAATTCCTTTTATATCTATAAAATGGCCGTAGAGGCAAACAAAGTAGTACTGCACACATTACACCCGATTAATATAGGTCTGGAATACACTTGTATAATGTTGATTTAACTAATCGTATTATTGCAGTAATTCAACGATGCGTAAAAAAA
>Ga0209367_1000398_pt1 | contig 41582 bp, 32 predicted proteins | sample WorMetLIZISLAND2_FD_187412 | JGI IMG/M metagenome (GOLD analysis project Ga0209367, IMG submission 187412) | Marine gutless worms symbiont microbial communities from Max Planck institute for Marine Microbiology, Germany - Olavius geniculatus... ...
CTATATAAATTTACATTTGACATTTTGTTATCGATATTCAACATTTAATAATTTTGGTAAGAAATAATGTTTTTCAACGAAATTTGGCAGTCACTTCAGGAATTTATCGTGGATTAAGTGTACTAAATTTTATTCAAATTCATTCAAATTTGACATTTTCATTGCACGATGTCTAGGGGGTCAGTTTTTTTACCAGACACAGTCTAGTTCTCACGCAGTTCACAAGTTGCCATTCTATTTCAGTTTTTGTGCTCATTCAAAAACAACACTGACCTGAAGTCTGCAATGCAATATACTGCAGCTTCAATATATGGCACCTGCGACCTTTTGAACAACTTTGTTATTGACGCATCTATAAACATGTAATTGTCATTCATGCATACGTGGCAGAAATAATCACATTAAGGCTAGACAGGTCAAGGCTGTTATTTAAACTAACAGTGTGCCAATGGGCACCCTGGTAAATCTAGCCAACAGTCATCAAAGTGGTCCAAATATAGGCACGGCGAACTTAATTTCAAAGATCTTAGAATAAGACAAGATTTGTGCATTGCGCAAGTTTCAAAAAATGCACGAAAACATGGATCAACATTTTTCGCAAGAAAACGTCTGTTGAAAACCAATACAATATGAGCAGAAATGCAGTAATAAAAATATGCACAAATACCATGGGAAACAATTCCTCCGATCTCGGTGACGAGGCCAGAGATGAGAGGGAAATATGGCGACCACCCGATGTCAGTGTACGGTACGACGAGAATCTCACCCGCCTACAATTATACACAATATATACATAGCAAACGGCAGAAACATACTCAGTTACCGACAATGGGCGACTTCACTTTTTGACTTAGACTTTCGCTGAGCCTTTTTGCCGAGCCAAAGCTAAAGCTGAATGCTAAAGTCTGTACTTAGACTAAAGTTCAATTAAATGATTAAAAATGGCGGAAAACTGATAATCCTAACAGGAAATAAATCAACCAGTAACGTTGGACTTGCTTATTTAATTGTCCCGTGCATGCAAATGACGTAATTACATAATGTCTTATGTCATTGTGTAGCCATTACGGCATTTATTTTTGATACCAGACTGTTTTAATTTACTGAACTATCCGTGTTAGTCGCCATGTTTTCGCTCAGCAAAATCACTTCACTTTTTGACTTAAGTAGGTACTTAGACCGAAGTTTAGGCTCAGCGAAAGTCTCAGCAAAAGTCTAAGTCAAAAAGTGAAGTCGCCCAATCCATTTATAGCAACCCAAGATGCAAATTGAGAACCTATAAGCAGCCTAATCATTGCCTCTGATCAGTTCACAATTGCAACATAAAGCACCATGAAAATGTTCGCTGACTGAGAGATTGATTAATTAACTTCTTCCATAGTTTGAGGCTTATGACTGGACGCAAGTCAGTAACTTAAGTAAGTAAAACACTCAATGTCACTCATATACCACATTTCGTTTAAAAACTGCTGATGTGCTAGTCACAATAGTAGATACTGAACAGGACTGTTTTGAGAAGCTATCTAATGCTATCAGAATCAAACGTTGGATTTCTTGACGCACAAACCCGAATCTCGGAGGCATCCTGCAACGAGGTCACGACCCTCACCTTTGCTGTAACTTCACCCCGACTGACCGGAAGTCCTGCACAGGCAATCACTTGCACAAATCGGTCACTGAAATCATATCTTCACCAGCACAATGGCTATATTCTCCAGTGTCACCATTATTTGGAGTACGGCTGAAAGACGTGACTTTTCGAGCAAGTGTAATGACAGCACACTCCTGTCAAAACTTGCTAAGCTGAAACAACTGCTGCAGACGTATCAGATTTCCATTTTAAAAATCCAATCGCAGCAGGTTCGGTCAGATTTACATCATCAAATCTCGACAAGACCAGGCCAGATGTCAGATACATATGTGACATCAGCTTGTCTATAATCAAAGTTAGTTGAGCTGTAAATAGTCAAAATGCACCACAACTATGTGCAAATATTCCAAAAGTAGCCAATTCTAAAAACATGACAAATATTTTTGCCAGCGATAGCCAGACGAGCTGGAGTCAAAATACAGTGAATCACTAGTAAATGGACATTTTCAGCAGCATTCAACGAGGAATTCAATTTTCGGATTGCTCACTTAGCAAAATAAAAAAACCCACCATAACTTTAAGTCTGTGCAGAAATGAAAAAATTACCAGTGATCTTGAATGTTGATTCCCACTTAAAATCGGCAGTCTTGTCTTCGAGCTGAAAATGTAATAATGACATTGTACAAATAGGTCGATCACATCATAACGAAAACAGTGATTCCACGATGAAGCTAACATGAAATTGGTCTATTAGACATCGATTCTGCCACATGGCAAAAGTAGATGAAGGAAAAAAGACAAAAAACAACAACAAAAACCAAGTGATGTGTGACGAGATGTAAGTAACACATATTATCAAATTTCATTAAAGTGCAGCCATTGAATGCAGTAGTCTAAACAAATGGTGTCGAGGAAGTGGGCGAATGCACCCTCAACTAAAATTCTGACCTGTTGGAAAATCTGCTTCTTGTCAAAGATTTTTCTTTCAGAAATACAAAATTTGGGGCTCCGTCGACTATTACGTTTCCGCCAATGTGTGACAAGAAGCTAGTTATCGCAGAGACCGTGTAATGTGAAAAAGTGGGAATCACGAAAAATCTATTTACAGCCAAGCAATAACTTGACCCTGCCGCCGGTGATTGGTCATGCATGACGAAAATGTGGCGTGATTTGTCACATCTCATCAATATTCATTATTTGCATGGCTTATGAGCATCGCTGCAAAACTTTGCAGCGAGAATAATTTTTAGACAGAGAAAGTGTTATTAAGTGATTAATTACTAATTAATAAGGAACCCTATAAAATTAGTGACCAAACCCCAGTGTTGCAGAAAGATTGGGATTTAATTGATTTGAGAAAAAATTAGGCGGTTTGATAAATTAGAAGAGAAATTAATTAAGAAAGGTGACTGCATCACTATATGCGTAAAGTCAACTGAGTAGACCTACTGTATAATGGCTTGCAAACGCTGTCTAGAAACACGCAGTGTCGACTGATGGTGGATAAACATTAGCCAACTAACCGTCATTGTTAGTGGACCAAAGATAACAAATTTTTTTTGTTCAACGCGGGAGAGATTGTAGTTGATAATGCCGTTTACCACTTGTCGATATCTCCATCTGTTCCAGAGATATCTGTGCTCAAAGTCCATGCACGGATGCCCGCACACACGCACGGACGCATGAACTCCGAAAACATAATGCCTCCAGCCACTACACTGTAGTTGGAGCAGGCATAAAAATCCCCACTTTGGTGAAATTTGGGGGCTAAATTGAACTACTGAGTACTTGTAATCTCTTCTGTTGGAAATTTGGCAACTTGCCCCTCCCCCAACTTTTGTAACCCATCCTATACTCTGCTGAATTTTATCAGATGATCAGAGATCAATTTTAATGCAACTCTGCAGACTGCATTTCACAATAACAAAGTCTGCTAATTCTGCATCAACAATCATCCATTTTTCCTGCTGCTGTTGCAGTCAAAACATGACAGATTTGTTTGAATCCATATGAAAAATTCCAAAATACAAACTGGGACTGGACGGCCACGTGAGATGCGAGGAAACTTCAACTGTATTAGCTTGTCAAGCAGTTGACGACGACGCTGAGCACTGAAACATATACAACCAATCACTCAACAGAATGTACTTCACATAAGCCAGAGGTAATGTGAAGAAATGCAGAAGATTGACTGATAGACTGCAAGACTTGTTCTTTTAGGAGCTTGTCATCGATGCTGCCGATGTTGTCACAAGTCGCCGCCATATCTCTCTGTCCTGCACGCGTCGCTGTGCTGTCGCCAAGCCAAGATTCAGTGGATGCAAGCCAGCCTTCACAGTTATAGGCCATAAATGTTTGGGACGGCCAGGAAATCATCTCCAATCTGCAGGGGTGTGTGAAGTGCAAGTCTGCAGAGCTCGGTAGTGGTCCTGACACGAATCTACACGACTGATACGGCCAAAGAAGAACAAATGATGACTCCGGACACAGTACCTGACAGCAGTGGCTGCCAACATAAGAACAAACCATCTGCAAAACTACTGAAGCTAAAACTGACTAGTCTGCAGAGGCTAAGCTAACTGAATGTGAGCACTCACTCCGACTAGTCTGCCACTGTGTGAATATAATTCGTTCAGTCCCAACACATGACTCTAAATAAATGTGTTGTAATTAACTGACTGACTGAGTTAGAATGGTGACAGCGAGTGATAATAAAAACCGCTATCACCAACGCAGCACGACCAACGCCGTTGTTTTTCACTCTGATGCTTCCAGCATTGAGTATGGCTCAATGATGCTTATAACAAGACCAAGCAAAAATGCTTATCTCATAAAAAACGTAATTTCATTTTTGGAAATAGACTAACTGATCAGTTACTCGATTGCAGTCCTATAATTAGACTACTCAGATGAAGCGAACTTGGGCCAGTCAGTCACATAACGAGGTGTTAATCACTACATTATTTCACAAGCCAAGTGTTAACTTACCGCATGACCATTCGGCCAGATCTTGTACGCAGCAGTTGTCCAAGCTCATGATGAGTGAAGAAAAATACGAGATCTTCGTCTGGCAAACGACTCTGTGTTTGTTTATGCAGACACCCAGGCAACACATTCATATACAGAGTGGCCTAATAAAATATAAGACCCAAAGTTTTTGCCCTAAGTAGATCATGTATTTTCACTTTCACTGATCTACTCTGCAGTAAAACTGCTACCCATCAAGTGGACATCAGACTCCGAACACATTCACAAACTACCCTGCAAAATCCAGTCAACTTTCAATCGTTCCAATTGGGGTGGTCAGTCTACGCTGCCCTTGGGAAAGACTCGGGCCACATATTCACTTTCGAACAAGTGAGGAAGTCTCATTATGTTCTGTTTTGACGCTCAACATATTTCACTATGTGATTAGGATGTGACAGTTAAAGTATTTTCAGTTTACATAGACAAGGCTAGTGAAAGAATTTTATGGATTACACAGTAAATGCAATGAGCAGTTCAAAGGCCAGTTTAGAGATAAACATGGCTGAGTCAAGTTCATCATTGTCAATTCTCCATTTGTTCATAACCCAAGTATCCTCACAGAACAGGCCAACTTTTAATAGTCGTACAGCACAATTCAACAATAATATAACAGAAACCAAGCAAATTTATATTTTAGAGCTGTCGAAGCGTTAATGTTTTTAATGCATTAATGCACTGCATTAATTTTTTTAATGGATTAATTAACACGTTATTGATGCACCCAAGCCTGTCAAAAAGAAGAGTAAGGGGGGATAAGTTACCCCGAGCCAGCGATGTTTGGGGGGCCAACCTGTGGAATATAGAAAGTTAGAAACACATTTTAAACGTATAATCAACAATAACTGCCATCACAGATAGCACAGAAATCAATTAACCTGTCGTCGAAATAATTATTTATTTACAGTAGTGATGGAACAGCAACTACAGTTTAGTTACTTGAATTTATTCGACTGTCAAATAACCAAAGTTTAACGGAATATTTGAACTTTTGCTTCACTGAATTTAGTAAATTAACATAAATTTATGTATTGCGTTAATTTTTTTCTTAATGCATTAATGCCTTAATTTATGCGTTAATTTGACAGCTCTACTACATTTCTCTAAAACTAGCTGCTGGTGAGTAACTTCTGCTACTGCTATTACGACTGTTTGTTCACTAATCAAATCCGGTCATAACTTTTAAGTTAGCTTGGATATAAAGGGACAGACAAACAACTGACCTCCTGTACCATCATTGATGCAAGTTTCCTGTACGCTTGCTTGAAAACGTCCGTCAACTTTACTGATAAACTCTGCAGTCATAACACAGTCATCAGTCAATTAATGCACAGAAACTAGTCCAACGACATTAAGGCAGCAGATCAACCAACCAACAAAAATCAACTGATCAATCGATCAAAACATTTATATGGCGCCATCTGTCTTGAACGAATTGGAGGCCTAGTTAATAATTAAGCTGACTGATTCCAATGCTGATATTTCTCTGGGCTTTGCACTTAATTCTACCATTTGCACCATAAACAGTATTCCCATAGGTCAGGGAAGGAAAAAGTCAGGGAATTTGTGTGGTCTGGGAAAGTCAGGGAAAGGTCAGGAAAAAATAGTACTTTTGAAAAGTCAGGGAAAATGATCTTGGATCATGCAAACTGCAGATATCTGTGCTTTTTTGTGTCTCCAAATATTAAAATGCAGGCAAATTTGCAGCTTCCACATCCAAAAGTGAAAAGTGTTTCAGCGTCAGGGGGCTTTGCCCCTCTGGCCCCCCAACCAGGGCTTTTGTTGTTTGCATATTTCTCCATTAATACAGTTTCATTACTTTATGATATAGTGTACCATTTCTGACATTTGTGTGACAGGGTAATTGTTTTGATAAAGTCAGAGAAATATTGTCATTCCGTGACTGGAAAAGTCAGGAAAAAGTCGGGGAATTTTGCTACAAAAGACTTGTAGGAACCCTGCATAAAATGCACTTATTATAATCCATCTTATCGTGCACATTTCAGTTTGGTCTCATGCCCTACTTTCATTGGGCTTTCATTGCCATACATAAGATATTGGCAACTTCTTCAACAAAATATGTATTATCTACCAGAACAATACATCTTACTTTCTGTGTGTGGCTAATTCATTGTAAGTCACGAAGAATAAATACCTTCGAATACTCTCGGGCTCCAACACCACGGCGAGCCTTGGGAAGAACCCACTGCACCCCAAGTCTTTAACACACACAAAAGACAAACCTATTATAATGCATAGATTAATTTCTCGAAGTTGCAAAAATTGGGCTTTCAGCATCCACCAAACAGCTACAATCTAAACTCAGAAATTCTGTGACAAATTCAAGGTGTTAAAGATTAAAGCTGTGGAAAAATAGCGACTGACAAACTTTAATAATAATTACAATTTTAATGACAAAAATTTTAATTAAAATCACATTAATAGAAACATTACAAAGTAGATACAGTAACATCATGACAAGCATCTGAAATTATCTCGATTATCTGTTTTTTTTTCTTCAGAAAAGTCAACATTTTAGTCTGCCTACAAGCATGGATTAAAAACACTCAATAATTGCCTATCAGTGCATCTAAGAGCATTACACGTACACTAGGTAGCTCAAAACTGAGAAATTTAGAGAACAAAAAAATGCACTTTCTTTGGCAATTACCAGTCCTAGCTTTGAATCGAAATTAACAAACCTTTATTTTTGTAAAGCTGACTATTAAATATTCAAATCATTACCAGCTTTATTATACATTGTGAACCATAAAAGGACACCTTTTTATTTTGGGAATAACTTGGCCACACTACAATACTTGGCAGAAATGTAGCTGAGAAAATTTGCAACATATTTTTGTCATGCTGTTCACCATACCTATTTATTAGTGTAGTTACTTTACCACAGGAAAACAAAGTGTCATTCAAAGTCTGGTCAACATTTGGCCAAGTTATAATTCCCAAAATAAAAGAAAAGGTGACCTTTTATGGTTCACAGTGTAGAGAGCTCTAACTGTGAGGCATGCAGACCTGCCAGTGATAGTGAGTGGAGATCTGATGTCATCGACAGTTGCCAGACGTTCCGAAGTCGTTTGATTTTGTGCCGAGCTCTTCGGCTCTGAACTGACCATTGTCTAACAATGCAACAAACATACCAATCAGCCTCAATAATGCCGACGTATTAGTTATCCATTCACCTAGAGCAGCCCTAACCATAACCGTGACCTCCGGAGCTGAATACTGGCACACCATTTAAGAACGTTCACGCAAATTTTGTTTTCTCGATGTCTTTTTGTTTTCTGGTTAAGAGACCATTATAGTAGATAAAAGAACAAACAGATGAGCAAGACTTGCAATGTGGCCTATTAAAACGGCAGTTGCATAATAACAGTTAAATTTCCGGACATCTGTTAAAGTGCTGCTTTTATGAGTATGACTGGCAACACTTAAATATTACTCACAACCTGACAAGTGACAAATGTGATGAACATGTTGCCATTAACTGCAAGTGCTAATAGACAACTAGAGAAGCAGTGCAGCTAGAAGACATATCTGCTTTGACTGTTGTTTTTGTAAACAGTGGCCTTTGAAAGGAGTTTGTCCAAAACCAGTTTCCAGTGCAGTAACGACAACGGTAGCAACAACAGTGATAATAATGATGGAAAAAATGACATTGGCTGAGCACGCAACGTGTATTTCAAGTTTAGCAGTAAGTCTAAGAATTTACCTGAAGGATTTGAACAATTCGCTCCGGTTCACACGCCCATGACTTCTCACGCAATTCAGCCTGCAAGTATAACTGCAAAGTAAGTATAATTGTTATACCTTAACGCAAAATGCCTGCACGTGATTGGTCCACATCGCATCACGTGACATTGACAAATATGCAATGTTGCCTGCGCTGGCAACACTGACAACTCGATGTTGCCCATACGGGCAACACTGAGCATCCAACATTGAAGTCGTCACAGCTTTTTTGTGAAAATAATTTTTGTTTAAAGTTTTTGTTCTGATTATGAGGTATGAGGTATAACAAAACAAAAGGTGACTGACATCATCGATCATCGCTGAAAATTTTTTAAACTCGGCCTACGGCCTCAAGAAAACATTTCACAAATCTCTGGCAAAAAATTTTCAATGATGACCTCGACGACAATCACTATGTGTATACTGTTACCAATTCATCTCACAATGCATGCATCATCTCATTGTTTTTGTCCTTGCCATTCTCATCACCTGCTGTTCCCTCCCTTTTTCACTCAATGTTCAAAGCATAGTTCTGCACGAATCCATCACATCACACGCAGGTAATCTAATTCACCAAAATTCGGTACAGTACCACTGTAACATCCAGGCTGCCATCACAGAGTACTTGACAGTATGAGAAATTTTCATAATCTTCCTCGTTAGCATCCAACTTGCTTACTTGTTTAGACTGAACTGGCCATCCGTGCATGATAAATTTTCTGTATCATAACTGCAACAAAAAAGTAAGCATGACCATACGAATTAAACAACTTAAAACAGCAGTTACAGCACTCGACCATCCTAAACAGAAAAAACTTAATGTCAGTATCAACTTGAGCAAGTCAGACAGACCTCTCGAACACATCGATGGCCGTGTCTCTTAATGAACGCACTGAATGCTTCACCGGCCAATCCGCTGTCAGCTGACTGCAGCCAATCCAGTCCGTCCTAACACACGCATCATACGGCCTTATTCTTCTCACACATATAACAGTTTTTTCGTGCATAATTTCCCAACAATTCATAGTTCATTAAGTGAGATGTCTCGTATATATCATGCTACAATTGAAATAACAATGCGTCAAAAGCCCTGCTGTTGTAATATCAACCAATAAATGACATAATACATAAGCAGATTCTCAAAAAACTAGTTCAAATGAATTAACTACAAATTCAACTCCCAAAAGTATGAGACTTATTGTGATGATGTAATTTCAGCATAAATGCCACTGCAGTTTTCCATTCAAGAAAAGCAAGGTGCACAACCTAGTTTATTAAATTGATTTTTCGACAAAACAAGGTGTTGCAGATGATTTTAGAAAATATAAGACAATTTATACTGCTGCGAAATTTATATGGCAAAACCAAATGTTAATTTTTAATCGATAAATGGTACATTAGATGATGTCCAGCACATGTACTTTGGGTGAAGAGTGCAGAAAGTTGTCTTCAGAGTCACTTTCATTGATCATGTCAGCAAGTTTCTGTGCAAACAATAAACTGATCAATACTTCTCAGTCATATCTATAAATTCACCATGTTACACAAGTAAGTAAACAGTTTACTCAATATGTGTCCTACACACATGCTTACAACAACAGAACTACTTCATGAAAACCGCAAAAAAATGCAAAACAATAAAACATTTACAAAACAGCATTTGACCACTAAAATGTCCAGTTGCACCAAGTCCCCAAAATACAGTTAAGTAGAACTAACCCAGAGTTCCCTAAAATTCCAGAACATTTGCGAAGTCAACAAAATATGACAGTTATGATTAGCTGTGCGCATGTTCACTTGGACAATCAACGACCCTGTTTCAACTGTGCATCATAGTCAACTTCCCCTTCCCCTCCTTTTTTGCTTTTCTCTTTTGTTCTTTTCTTTCTCTTTCCTTTTCACTTCTCTCCATCCCAGACATGAAACAGCCCCCTTAAAACCAGACAGGGGTCTAGGGACTGCTGTAAGCTCCCCCTAGTGGTGGGTAGTCGCATTCTGCTGCACGGTATGCTCGCAAAACACACATGGTTGCAGTAGTTAATGTATGTGGTATTTTTAGAGTCCAACGGCCCCACTAAAATCAGCAGATCTTGTTTGGTCAAACGTCTCGAACATGCCTAAATCCAACCTTGTCCACTGGCAATGATTAAGTGGATGCTAGGTACCTGGAGTGATGAAGGAACGTCGGCACTATAAACGTCCTCACATTTGGACAGCAGCACCGCTACATCTGAGAAATGCTCCGGCAACCATTCTGTCACCACACAACGTCGCGCATGTTCATAAATCACATTTATACCACTACTACTGATAATAATGAAGCAAGTTCATACACAGCACCTAAAAGCAAGAAGTCACTAGGCGCCAAAAACTCAATCAAACAAATGTGTCTTAGGTTGCATTTTGAACTGTTCGTAGTCTTCTACCGCTCAAAGCGCAACCAGCAAACACTGTCGCCAAGCTTTGTCTTTGGTACTGCATTCATGTGAAAGAGACCGCTAAACGTCGTCAGCGAATGTCATTGCTGACCAACTAACATACATGAACTGGACAAAACTACAATATACAAAGTAAGGCAGTAAGCAAGTAAATTGTCAACAAGAAACCCGCTGCAATGCCTTCAGCACCATTTACACTAGTAAAAAACAATAAAAACATTGTATAACATCATCAACGTCTTTAGATCAAAGCTTCCACAACAATACATGCATCAACTTACCGAGCTTGTTCTGTGTGATAATAGCCATCAACAGGTTGGTCCAAACAGCTGATAGAGAGCTGGTGTTCATGTGAAAGTTCCATACCTAAAATACACACCAGCAGTACAGTGTACACTACAAACATATTACACCCTAATGAATTACATCAAAAATAAAGATGCAACAAACAACCCCAGGTTAAGACAGTCCAAAAGCGTAAACGTCTGACAATTGATGAAACAAAAAACCCGTAAGAACATCACGGAACTGAAAGATGAAAGTCAAGTCCTAAATATAAACCTGAAATATAATAAATCTTTCAGTCGACAGATTCTAGTTGCATTACACACTCAGCAGTTATAGCAACAGCACTTGGAGTAGCAGAACTACAAAGATAAAAAAAAGGTTAAGGTGTTCACAGCTCGTCATGGAAACCTATCTCAGAGCTACAAAGCGTCAACTGCCACATGAGATCAAACAGTGCTACCTATCTACCACGCGACACAGGTGCATGCACCCCACGTTAACTGAAGCCTTGCAGACTGATACACAATTTACCTATCCCCGACGGAAGGAAGGCTGAGTTGACATGGCTGATTACATACAGAGATGGTTTAAGCCCAAATATCATTACGCCAACTTTGCGACAACGTCCGCAAATCATGAAAGTCGGCGACATAAATCATGTCACGACATTCATGATTTGTGTCTGCTCGCCGACTTTCCCCATGCATTGTAGCAGACTAAATTCCATTAGCATGCGGCACAAATGGGTTTGTCGCGGACTTGTCACAGACTTTGTTGCAAACATCTCGACATGTCCAGATGGTTTGTATCCCTGATTTTCATGATTTGTGCCTGCGACTTTCACGGAAACTTCATGATTTCTCACGATTTGTCACCGTTTGTGTCCACGACTTTCCAGGCGGGAAAGTTTCGGTGAAAATCAGCGTAATAGAATTTGGGCATTACCTGTCCACAGACAGTCACCCTACAACCTATTTAAAGTGGTGATGTACATTAATGAATGCAAATGTTAACTGACATCAGTGAGTAATGGCAGCCGGTCAGTGATTTCAGTGTAGAGCTCAGTGGCCGTGTGCTGAGTATGTCCAGCAATGGTCAGTTGGTCAATAAGCTCCGCCCACTTTGCATGTGCCCCTGAACCACTGGATTTTCTCATCAGCTGCACAACAGCACAATCTGTGTGGCCAAGTCTCAGCAGATGAAAGTCTAAAACTAAAGTACAAACTCAAAACATCACGATGATAAATAGGTCAAAAACGAAGGTTAAGACCAAACTTAAGCAAATTTGCCAGCAATGTGCTTGGAATTTCCAGCATTAAAAGAATACTGCTTGATCTTAACTCTTAACAAGTGTCTCAGACCATAGGCATTGTTTAGTCTTAGCAATAAACGTAACTTAATGTTTACAGACTTGAAAGCACTGATAGCACAGTGAGTACATGTACAATGACTTCATTTGTGTTGTAAGTTCTATGTAACACATCGTTTGCGTGTACCACAAATTTGCCAGTATAACCGCATAAAAGTATTGATTAAATAAACAACTTGAAGTGAGAAGTACAGGCTGGTCCATAAAAATGCGGCACTTTACTTCTGTTCATATTTTAGCCAATTATTGTCCGATTTTCAAAATTCATCACAAGCACATTCTGCAGACAATCTGCAATGATGTGGTTATTATATATCTCACCACACTATAAATGTGTCTCCACACTACCTTGTGAAATATTAATGAAATATGAATGTATAACGATAATAACAAACATTTTGGTAAATGAACAAAAAACACCTCAGACCAACATTGCAGTTAATGGTCTGTACGACACTGAACTGTGTGGGTATAACACGGTTTAGTGTCATATAGATCATCCACCACAATGTTGGTTTAAAGTGTTTTTTTTCTATTTACTTAAATGTTTGTTAGTATCATTAGTTTTACTTACATTTAAAATTCACAAGGTAGTGTAGAGAAGCAACTAAGGCATGATGGAATATATAATAATCACATTATTGCAAATTGTCCACAGAGTGTGCCGGTGCAAAAATTTTGGAAATCGATCAATAATTAGCGAAGTTATGGGCAAAAGTGTAGTGCCACGTTTTTTATGGACCATGGTGTCCATTCACTTTTCATCTACTCCTAGTTACTTTTCGTAATAGCAAAAAACTTAAGACTAAAGCTGTGAGTTCATTCAAGACTTTTAATTTTTAGCGGAGGACATTTTGAGCACCTGCTGTAATAAAGATGACGTGACATGAGTGACTTTCTGAAAAATAATAACTGTCACTCGAGTCTCGCAATCAAAAAATAGCAACATTACGTACTTTTATAGTTCGTAGGGCAACGAGGATGCGTTTCCACAGAGGAAACTGTCCATTGTATGAAATGACTTCGTCCAAGGTCAGGTCTTTGCAGACTTCACCGAGCAGTGCCAGTTCAGCCATCCGCTTGTCACCAATCACTGAGTTACTGTCACACTCGCCCGTCAAGTACTGCGTACAATACATGCATCAAGTAATATACACCACGAGTCAGAAACGACCCTGCTGCTGTATTTGAATAAAAGGACTAACAACTATGGCCCCAAATCAATCAGGCCTTCCACTGTCTCTGCAAAACTTTTATCAAGACATGAAAAAACGCTCGCAAAGTTCCGGAAATTTTCCCATAATCCAGTAAATACACAAAATTAAACGGAGAATACTTACAAAATAAATATTTCTTTAACTGGAGACAAACATAGCAAATCAACTGTGATTCCAGAAATATGCCTGTCACTATTTCTAACGGGTGAATATTTTTTAGCCTTGCAAGACTTCCAGAATTTTCAGAGATGATCAGAGAAGCTTCAAATTTCTGCAATTTCAGAATAAATGTGAAGCCTGAATAAAATTAGGCAGGAACAACTGAATGGCATCATATAATTTACACAAATCAGAACTTGCTACATCAAACCAAGACGTTTAACACCAGGTGCATTTGTAACATTGTGCAACAAACGGCAATCAGCCGATAACATTAATCAACTGATAACCAGCCGACGCCTTATCAGTGCATCTCAAACCAAAGTGCAGCTGATAGGATGACAACACCAACCATGAAATTCAAAAAGCACCGATTGCACCAGGTGGTGAAAAACTTATGCACCAAATGTAAGTTCGGGTGCACTCCGATTATCACCATTTTGGTCTGAAAATCAAAGTACAAAGTGACATATAATGCAACAGAACAGGATAGTGTGAAAAAGCGTAGGGTTCCACGTCCCACATGATACATTATCGGTCATTTCGAAGATGGTCCCCCAGGCAATCACTTGCACTGGTACGGACAACAGAAATTAACAGAAAACTCAGTCAAACCAACACAAAAAAGAAACTAAAATTAAATAATAAATTACTGACAAACACTCACAGACTAACTAACAAAAACGCACACATGCACAATCTAACTACTACACCAATACAAAACTAAAAGCCTCGTTCAGACACCTCAGACGCCATATGGCCAGGAAACGAATCGAGCCTGAGAATGGACCAGGTAACAGAATAATAATAATAATAATAATAATAATAATAAGGATAACAGCAGCTAATGGAGGCCACTAACCATGAAATTCATAAAGCATCGATTGCAGCATGTGATGGTAAACTTATGCACCAAATGGAAGTTTGGGTGCACTCCAATTTTCGCCATTTTTGTCTATAAACCAAGGTAACACATAACAGCAGATTGATGGTCACAACAAAGCTTCTGCTGTTGCAACTAGTACTCTTACAAAAAAACTATATGACGCAATCGTGTAACATATTTTACTATAATATTGTACTGAAACCCTCCTACGACATGTTGCATCTCACAACAAAATGCTAACGAATTACTAAAATTGAAATATTAGAAAATGCACTATCTACTGCTCATTCAGCAGGTTTATGACAACCAAATCTCACTGTCCTCCAAACACACCTGTCATCAGTTGCTAATTCTTCAGATCAGTATAATTCTTATTTTTTACAACTCATATCTACCAGCTGTGTCTTTTTCCTCTTGTCCCTTTCCATAACACATCCTTCCTTCAAATACATCATGCAGCATTCTACTTTGCCCTAACACAATCTATACATTTCTGTTCACTCCATTCAAACTGCTCACACAACTTCCGTTTTGAAAAGTAATAACCGTATTTGATAACTTCTCACACACAATATTAATATCCCACAAGAACATGAGCATACAGAAAAATGAAATAGCAGATAAAATTTAGCTTCACTCTGCAAGGACATATGACCTTAATATGCCACTGTTACTAACTGAAAAGTATTTGATATTTTAATCACTACAAAGTGAACACATATTGATGGAAATTACATCTGCAGCACTTAAAAGCCACTCAACTCCTGTGCTGTCACCTATGCAGAGCACTGAAAGACAAAAGTGATAAATAAAATGATATAGGCTGAGAGAAATGGACTCACTTGATAGCTGTACTCAAAGCTTGAAATTGAAACGCTCAGCGTAAGTGGTGTCAGTGCCCCAGGCAATGCCTCCCTACAGCCACAACAAGCTATCAGGTTTTTTCTATTGCATTTTTACTGACAAAATACATCAATATCTAAGCATCTACATAAACCTCTCAGCCCACTGCAATAACTCGCTCATACATTTGTCCTTCATGTGACCTTGATTCTGAGCCCACGACCTTGACAACTTAAACAGTTCAACTAACTCTAGTGGAAACATATGTATGTGCCTGTTGTCATAATCCATCAAAACATCCTACATAGATTGCAGTAATGAATTTTTCATATGCGAGCTTGCCCTGACCTTGACTAGAAACCATGCAATATCATCAGCACAATCAGATCATGCACTATTGCATAAACACATCTGGCTGACATCTTTCAAAGTGCTCAAAAGCTATTATAAGATCACAAAGTTTCACACATCTGAGTGTGAAAATCAGTCACATTTTGGCAAAGATACAAAAAACGGTGCAACCACTTAGTTTTTTTGGAATACGGTGCAGTTTCAAAAAAAAAACAAACGTCACTTACTGAACGTTGGCGGTAGTTAAAAACTCTCGATCCATCGCTAGTGCCGTGTCAAATTCGTGAATTAATTCTTCATCCGTTTCGCAGTCGAGCGCCGTGATTGGACGAGCCTACACACGATGTCAACAAATGCGACCAATAATGTCAGAAGCTGAAACTACGAAAACACAGTTAATTTTTGAACTGCAACCAAACTGATATGGAATATGTCTACTACCTGCACTTCAAATGAAATGACACTACAACTATTGAATGAACAGTCATGAACTATTTTAGCGCCAAGATTGTAACTTCAGCAGCATTAAAAGTGTGAACTGCACATTCTGACACAGTAGCAACAACAGAATGATATGATGGCAACAGCTGTAAAATATTTTACACTTACTGCATAAACATGTGGCTAAAAGTTGATAACTGCAACATGGATTTTAACCCATTAACTGTATACACTGCGAACGAAATGTAAAAACAACAGAATATTACAAAACGCATGAAAATTCAAAGACCACATGTGCGAAATCTGGCTGTAGAAGCTGCCAACTTTTGAACCCCATGAAATCATCCCATCAGTATTACTCATGAAAGCAGCTACTGCTTTAGCACGTATTAGCCATCGCAAATCTTTTACTGTATACGAGGTGAAAAAAGCTAACACTGTTTTGGTTAATAACTTTAACAAATATGTTCATAATTTTTGGAATACAACATTAAAAAGCTACATGCAACTGACAGTATACTGATAGTTCACTTCGCCCAAATACTGACGCCACTTTACCATGTAAAACAAAATACTCTTCATATGCTTACTTTATTTCACACCAAAATAAACAGAAATGCAGAAAAATAGGCTTTTTAGCCTGTAGCTGCCTTATTTGTCATCAACAGTGACAAAACTTGCTATCAACCAACTTTTGAGTCAACAACTTTATTACAAATATGCACTACCACGAGACTGCAGAAATGACGCTGCCTGCTGATAACGGCTGCTGCACAATGATGTTCCCGTACTTCACATGATGGCCACGTGTTAACACAGCGAAAAGCAAGAGTAGGTTGAAAATTTTGATAAAAAATAATTTATTTCTATGCCAACAATCTCTGAAGTTTCTTACTGCAATTTTCTTTCATCAGTTTTCCTGTTTTCATATTGCAGAGGCTCACTTGGACGTTATCTGTCCGCAAAAATGAGATTTTCGATGATGTCACAATTAAATTAACTATATTTAGCGAGAAGTAAATTTTGAAGACAAGTTTTAGATGCTTTTAGTAAAGCATTGTGATGATGTGTGCCAAAAATTATAAAAATAAGTTTAAATTTGTTGAAGTTATTCAGGAAAAAGTGTAGGCTCTTTTTTCCCAGACCTGATGTACATTGGATGACACTGACCTGGAGCAGATAAATAATGTCCTCTTTGTCGACGGCAAACTCAATATCTCGCGGATTCCCAAAATGCTTCTCCAACTACATATTCAAACATTAATATCTCTAATTTCTACTATCACTGTCACCAATATCGTCACATTACCACCATTAACATTAACATCAGCATGAAATTATCACTTTATCATGACCACTTTCATGAATCAGATTCACCGTTTGACTATTTTTAATCAGCTATGTACTTCCTATGGATGCTGTAATGCATTCATGGTATTTTATCATGTAGCAGGGTCATTATAAATTTTAAATGAATGGGTTACCCATCGACATTGTGCACCATACAAATTCACTCACTTATTCACTACCATTATTATTACAAATTATTATCACAGGCAGCATGGTAGCTGGTAGATGGCTCAGCACTGTTGTAGAAGTAACCAGCAATTTCAATAAAATCTGCCAACTATTGAACTCTGCATAAATTTAAATAGATGTAATTTCTTGTTTTCTGCGTAGTAGCAAATATATAACACAGCACTGGATTGGTATAAGTGGTACCTTAACACCAAGACTTGCTAGACGCAGTATGACGTCATCAGACAGACAGCAGGTGTTCACATCACCATGGCAACCAGTCACCGTCTCCGTACCACCCTCGGCTGTAACAACAGTCCAGCATCATTGTCACAGCGTTCATTATTAATCAATTATTACGATATAAAACACCAGCACATACAAATTACTCAATATACGGTTCTAAACAAATTAACAGATGACAGCTCTATAGAATTTATGAAACATAGCATCATACTGTCAGTCAATATATTACATTGTACACTATTAAAAGTACTATATGTCAAAAACAAATGCTGCTAATACCATGATCAACATTTCCGTAACACTAACACATTAATATAAGAAACTGCTACACTGTTATCATAATTATCATAATCATCATCACAATCATCATGTATATCAATCATCATCACTAGGGTTGTTAAACAAAGTTCGGATTTGCAAACTTTGAATTTCAAGTTCAAATTCGTATTCGTTTTTCAGCCCTTCGATATTCGAATCCAAGCATCACCAATTAGACACAGACGGTTTTGCTTTGAAAGTTGAGCGCTGTTACTTCAGCAATGCACTGTGTGACGATTTCTTTGTTCTGTGCCAGCCGTCAATTCAAGCAATGCCCACCGCGTGTTTACTTACTCCTCCCCTCCCCTCCCTGCATACCGCCGCGGCACTCAATTACTCTCCGTCTTGCACTGCGCCCCTGGCGCGTGTTGTATACTGATGCAAGCTATCAAAGTGACAAATCTTGGTGGTCCAGACACAGAGCGGACATCACTCGATGGCAATAGAGTGCGACATGGCTTGACGTTCTGGCTGATTGCACTGTTGATAGACTGCTTCCCGGCATGTGGTGTGCGTGCTGTGACATTCATATCACATTACTACGTTATGTGCATCTAGCATTTGTGTTTATTATTCTTTGGACTTTGGAGGCTTACATGTGACGTGCATATTTAAAGTACGTGCATATTTAAAGTGCACAATGTCAGCCAGTGGCCGAATCTGACAAACAATTAAATCGCATTTCTGTTTCAATTTCTTTACTTTAAGAAGTTATCAAAATACTTGGTGGACATTATATTGGTCTTTTGTGCATTTGTGCATTAGCGTTATGTAGTTATTTGGACTTTGTCACTTGGTATATGTTTGTGTCTAACTAAATGGGTATATTGCAATACAATGTGTGGTTACGGGTAACTTGGAAAACTTCTTTTTTGTTTTACAAATATATAAAGAAAGTTCGAATTTAATCCAAATTTTGGCGATCGAAATTCGAATTTGGAAAAAAACGAATTTAACATCCCTAATCATCACTGAATCCATGTCATTATCATAAAACTTTCACCTCACCAACACCGATATCATGCTTTTTTGTTAAACATAATCTGTGTATATGCCAGCTGCAAAAATTAGAAATCACAGCCGAATTAGCAACTGATCACCATATGAGAGTACATACACGGAAGTGATATGCTGAGTTGTTTTTCTCCAATCCGTTTCTGTTCAATAGACAACTTGTCATTCCAGGTCCGACGGATGGTAATTTCATCTGGCTGGCACTGGCCCAATACCACTGACTAATCACAAACACACCGCACAGTTCAACATATACCATGCGGCTTGTTGGCATAACAGTAGGGCATTGGACTTATGATTAACAGCTCGTGGGTTCAACTCCTGGTTGAAATGGTATCAAGTGCTCACTACTTGGATGGGTGATTGTCTGCGAACAGGTAAACACTGTCAGTATGTAACCTTCTACCACGATTTGATTCCGACCCTTCCGCTCGGTCTCCTCTCCACCGCGGCGGTTATCATCTCGTTGACCAGATGGGATCTGGATGGTATCCACAGAAGACAAACCCGGCTCAGTGGAAAGCCAATTTCCCATCGGTGGTGTCGGGGTCCTATCGTGCTGAAGACTGCCGTCGAACTAATGTTAGATCGCAGAGAAACGATGCGGTAAGCTGTTGCTATCAACTATGTTGAAAAGCGGTTGTCGACGGTACACTCTCTCAATGCAGACAGAAACGGCAAACACTCACTCTTCTCTCGTCAGTTGGCGGTAAGTATATATATAGACTCTGGTAGAGAATTTAATATGGGGGTCTTTATATTTTATGTTTTTACCGGTCTTCAAAAATGCAGGGGCGGTAAGTCTCTTATTAACTAGTGAGGTTTTATCAGTTACCACGAACTTTCTGAACGGCGGTAAACGATTTAACGTTTAAACCATACTTATATCGGCCACCCGCGGTAACGTTCTTCAGTCCTCTTAAGCCTATCTTCTTGTTAGTCCATTAAGTCGTCGTAGTGAAGACGGTAGATGATCTCTGTTGTTTCTGCAGGTTTGCTGTTCCGGTGGTAAATGAAGAACTGTTGTGAAGAAGAGAACGTTGCAGGTCTTCGTTGACGTTGACGTTTTAAGTTGTCGTTTTTCAATGAAAAATGAAGAATCGCCGGGGTAAGACGATGTAGTGGGTCGTCGTCGATGCTGACAATAATCTGCCGTTACGGCGAAGATGAAGTTTTTGATGAATCAACGATGGTGTTACCGGCGGCTGTCGAACTTAGTCTCTTCGATGTGTCACAGTACAGCTTCCCACTTCCATCCACTGTACCACCATCTACCTCTACTCCGGTGAACGCGGATATGTCGGCAGGTGTTGACAGTAGTGGATGTTGAAATTGGTGTTTTATGGTTTTCTGTCGCAGTACACTATCGGCGGATGACTTACCGGCGGATCCTCCCAGTCTTCCTTTCCGGACGGTTCGGGGTGATGTTAATTTTGGTCTCCGCAGTAGGTTTTGGTTGTGGGTTGAATTACCGCGAAGTCGGACCGTTTTGGTTGCCGCTTACCGTTTGGATGGGTTACCGTTTTACCGGCAGTGGAGTTTTATTGTTTGTCCGGCGGTTACCGGTGATTCCGGACACCGTTCTTTACTGGCGGTCGGTTGGCGGCAAGTTCCCAACAGCAGCAGCAACGAGATGTGCTCTCTTCTGAGTCTGTTCAAAGACTGAGACCGGTAGCGATTTTTCGCGAATTTATAGGGGGCACGAACGCACATTTAAATAGACTTGTAGCACATTTTTCGTGGTGGCCCGCACGCACTCGTCGCACGTACCTGCAACTGGCAAGGCGCCATCTCCAAAGGTATTTTTATTAAAAATAAAAGACTGGAAATTATTATTTTTAGCGATAAAAATAAGAGTTTAATAAAGAGAAAAAACCTTAATATGGACTTAGTTAATAAAAAGAATTACGATTTTAATATTAAAGTGTTTAGTAATGGCGGCGTTTTCATATTGCCTAATTTCCGACAGTCACTTTACGACGTCTGATTATCAAAGTTAGAAAATAGCTTAGGTTTTACAAAGAACGGTTTTTGACAGTTAAATGTTCGCTTTTTCTTAGACAACGTGCGGTTTTCTTCCGAAAAACGTGGAAATGGTACTTTGAGAGGGTATTTTGAAGTGCCTTCGAAAGTGCAAAATCAAGATGGCAGCTCCATCTTGGTGTGGCTTGCTGCTTGGCAACCAGGCAGACGGGTGTATCAAAAAGTTGCACTTCGCATTAGAAATAGTCTTCGAAAGCAGTCTCCACAACGGTAGCAGCGGCAGGAGATAGTAAACGCGAAAAATGAATAACCGAGGCGGTACGGCATTGGATGACTTTGAATTTGGAAAAATTTGGCTACAAGTATATAACCAACCACACAGGTCAACTCAGCCTTCAATCCCTCCAGGTAGGTAGGTGATTGTGTGTGGTTGCATATGGCAGGTGATGATACCAGCTTTGAGATGGGTTAACATAAAGAGCTCTATGTGCTCCTCTTTTTACTCTTAACCACTACATCATCACAGTACACATAGTTAGGCCTAAAAAAATTTCTTGTGCATCTGGTTGCAGCCAACAAAAAGTACATATGGGGGAAGGCAAAACTTTTATTTCTTTTTTATTTTATATCATGATAGATCACTTAATATTACACAACAACTAACAAAAACAAATTGAGACACTAAATAGTATCCATAAAAACTAAAGTAATTTATGACATTCATTATGTTCACTTACGGCAGAGATAATAAAAAGGACAAATCTAAAGGCAAAAGTGATAACAATAATACGAACACTATTTATACTGCTGCTCTTGCTACAATTTAGGATTTTAAATTAAATTACTTGGCCAATTTTCCAAAAGTTACTCTGCGTTATACCCAGGTCTACAAGGAGCAACCCTTCAGCAACTGTTGAATCAGTTCGGTTCTTTTTCAAAGCGGATGCACTTTATGCTGCCCTACTATTAAACCACTAGCAATGAGAGTATTAACATCAAAAAACAAATGCTGCCAACTAAATCATTTTTTGTGATAAAAACACAGTTTACACAATTCGCATCAATGAATATGTTAAAGGCTTCTTTTCACAGACCTCACCAAGTCCATAGTTGGCATTGATTATCATGCGGCTGGGGTTGGACGTCACTGGATGGTGGGTAAACAGAACACCTACAGATGATAACACATCAACTTTCAGAGCTCTTTTGCAAAATATAAATGACAGCAGTGGATGAACATAAACACAGGAATCAAATAATTCTCACAAGAGTATTAAACTTGGCAATGACTGAAACAGCATGTCCCGCAAATACAGAAAACCAGTGCCAGCCAAAATCAATGTAAATTCTAGTAGAGCTCACGTCATAAACCTAGATGTTCAAGACTTCATTGAGTCGTACACTTTAAGCAGCTCAACCAATCAAACTAAACTGATCATTACATTCCACTGTTAAACATCATTAGTCCTGTCACTTTCCACACAGCAAGCGACAGAATAAATACCACCTGTATGAGTAATTATAGGCACAATAAACACACAGACAACTCCTGACGAGAAAAAATATTTTAAACACAAGGCACCACAAGTCGACACTGCAACCATTTAACTAAATACACCGTGGGCCATGAAAAATGTGGCACTTCACTTCTGTCTATACCTTTGCCAATTATTGACCAATTTTCAAAATTCTTCGACTGGCACATTCAGCAGACAATTTGCAATAATGCGATTATTATATATCTCACCACATCATAAATGCGTATCTACTCTACCTTGTAAAATATAAAAGTAAGCAAAAACTAATTATAACAACAAAAATTTAGGAAAACAAAAAAACACTTCAGACCAACATGGTGATGAATGATCCGTTGACATTAGACAGTGTTAGTCCCACACAAATTAGTGTCATACAGACCAATGTTGGTCTAAAGTGTTTTTTTCAATTTTACCAAAATGTTTGTTTGTTATTATTGTAGTATATGCATATTTCATTGATATTCCACAAGGTAGTGTAGAGACGCATTTGCAGTGCGGTGGGATATGTAATAATCACATTATTGCAAATTGTCCACAGAGTGTGCCAGTAAAAAAATTTTGAAGATCAATCAATAACTGGCGAAGATATGGACAAATGTAAAGTGCCACATTTTTTTGGCCCACCCTGTACACAACTATGAGCATAAATACAAGTCTTCTTATTGCTAACAGAATCAAACTAAAAAAATAAACCACGTTTCTGCAATAAAACAAACAAAAATTGTAGCAGCTCCTTCCACCATTGGGCTTTCTATTCTTCTGGACATTCACAACAATCCTTCCATAATATGCTGTATTCATCGCAGATTAAAACTTTTCTATAACCTAGCTTCATGGTCATCTTAGTATCCCACCTTGACCCCCAGATTAAACAGGCTTCTCATTGACTCTGGATGGAGATCAAGTTTTGTTGAAACTTTAGTCTAAAACCAAAAGTTTGAAAATTCCCAGCCAAGTATGTCAGACCCTCAGTCTAAGCTGATGAAGTGTGAGTGAAGCTTCCACACATCATGCACTGTATAAATTTATTCGTCTACGTAAAACATTTGGTCTGCTCTCAGAAGAGACACGAGCTAGGTTACCTGCAGCTGCAGCAGGTGCCATACATTGGATGACAACTCCAGACGACTGTCTGATCGGCTGTCCACGCTCACTGCAGTACAACACAACAGAAAACTGTACTCTATATACTGCCATCAATATCAATATAGTCGTTTATCAACCGCTGACATGCCCACAATGAAATGACATGTTAAAATAAAATTGCAACAAAGAAATACCAATGCAAGTCCTGAATTAGCAAACAGCGAGGAAGACCAAAATCTGCAGGACAAAAATGAGAATAAAAACTGAAAAAAAAAATCGAGACCATGATCAGTGACTCCATATCTGTACATTACCTTCAACCCTCACTAAACTAACCCATGAAGTAGAATCGCTCAGCAGTTTAACAAGCAAGCTTCAAGTAAAAAACTAGACTGAGATATACCACAACAAGATCAGTTAAGAACTGGTAGACTCCAAACAGAAATGAAGAATGTGAGACTAAAACTGAAAAGCAAGATTTAAGTCTCAAGACGAAGACCACAATTTTTGATTTTGCGACCACATCTCTGTCAATAACAAAGCATTCACAAAGTAAGTCACACAAAAGTACTTTTATGATGAGCCTGTAACCTGTATACGAACAAATAACACATCAATGGCAAATCTGCAAATTGAACCAAGTGCCAACAAATCCAAACAGACATTTATCGTAAAACTTTTAAAGTACTGAAACAATCATCAAATTAGGAAAAAAACGAAACAGTGATACATACCGACGGTATGAGACAGCCGGGAATGCAAACTGTGAAGCCCAGCAACGCCTGACAGCCTCAGAAACCTAGCAAACAGCACACGCAAACATAATACAATAGTTCTATCTGCACTCTGATGCTTCCATGCTGTAGGTTAAGTACCAGGAAAGGTACTCTTCCTGTGCGGCCACCTTCTTGTGGTAGAAGCATCTAGGCCCAATGTCGACTGAACAACCGACGACCACTGGCAACGATCGCTTGCCACTCGTCTCCGACCTCACCGGCCCAGCAAAGCGCCGCAACCCCCCGGGATCCGATTCCTCGGAGTTCATCATAGGCGTCTGTTCATAACTGATCTACAACGCCTCTGGGACTTTCTGGAACGAATTGGGGCGGTGACTTGCCCCCTTGACCGGGAATGAGAGAGAGAGAACGAGGAAAGGCACCCAGTCTGCCATCAAAACATTTACACTTAAAATTAATGTCAAAAAACCTAATTAGCCACCCACCCAAACAGTTCATGTTGTTTTTCAAAGCAGACAGCACTGAATTATATAATTATCTCTGACACATGTGAACGTAGTGAACATTGGAGGAGATTAAGAGATTGGTCATTCTGTCCATCTGTCATTCTCTGTGTGTACACGATGACTCATTATCATTTCCAGGTGTCATACACAACCAGCAGGAATGGTGGCGCCCTAGCGTGAAAACTTATACATTTTACAGTAGCAATCACTTCATTTGGCTGAGACATGCACTCTCACGAGCGCCTTCTAGTCAAGTATGCTGTTAATAATTTATTAGTTCAAATCATCAATTTGTCTGACCTGGTCAATTCCCTTGACTCCAAGAACAGTCTCCATCTGTCCCGCTGCAGACATCTCCATACCATCCTCACCTAGTCAGTGCCATTCAACACAAATGCTTATTCGTTAATGCAGTATTTAGCTTCTAACCACCAAGTTCCTGAGAAAGAATACTTCTTATCTAATGCAGGAGACATTACAATAAAATGAAGCTGCAGAATGAGGTTATGTTTTCGCACCTGTATGTCTGTGAGCAAATTTTTCAACAGTTCAGATCGAACACTCACACAATTATCTTTCTGAATAGACTCATAGGTTGAAACACAACTTAATAAGTTGACAAATTTATCAAAATACAACCTTTGTATTCATTGTTATTGTTGACTGTTACTTGAGCCTACCGGCGACATGGTATTTCATCAGCCATTGAAACCATTCCAGACACTAAGGAGTCTATTCGTACATCCAAAGGACAAGCAAAGACATCAAGACGCCTGTGAATGTGTATATAAAATACCATGCAAGAACTGTGACAAAAACTTACATTGGAGAAACAGGTAGAGCTTTTGGAGTACGACTACAGAAACATCGACAAGAAGTTACACAATGTGATGTAAGGGCTTACACATGAAGCACCAGTAAATCCGCAGCAACAGAGCAAAACAAGTCGGCAGCCACAGACCACGCCATCTCTTTGAACCACGTCATCGACTGGGACCATGCCAAGGTGATCGAGAGAGAAAGCAACAGGATGGACCGATAAATCAGGGAAGCAATACACATCAGGAAAGAACAAGACAAGTCAATAAACCAAGACGAGGGGTCCTACGAACTTCCACACATCTATGATTACTTACTGTCCGCCACAGCAACACCTGGTGGACATTCGTTCCGATGAAGGCAGCAGCGGTTGCTGAAACGTCAACAATAACAATGAATACAAAGGTTGTACTTTAGTAACTTTGTCAACTTATTAACTCACACAATATTATTTTGCACAAGTAGTGTGCAGCCCAAGCACAAAATGATTAAATCGTGGTGGCTATTAATAACTGGGTCTGGATTAAGACAGTTTTTTCATGGCTTCATAGTGTAATGGAACAATGGTAAAATGTTGGACTTACAATTGTGAGGTCGTAAATATGATTCCTGAATGGATTGATTTCGGGTAGTTACTACCTGGATGGGTGATCGTTTGCGGACAGGTAAACCATCTCAATATCTAACCAACTCCAAGGTCAACTCAGCCTTCCATCCCTCAGGGTAGATGAGTCAAGTACCAGCTTGTCCAGCTGGAGTTGAGGTATGGCATATTCACCTGTATCGGGTGACAGCTAACAATATGTGATCCCATATGGCAGGCAACGCTTCATAGCTCTAAGAAGGATTTCCCGTTAAGAAATATACAGTATGCGCCATCTTTACCTTTAACTTAACACAGCAGCTGTGTTATGTCAGCCGCATTCACCAAGTGGCAGCATTATTCTTGACAAAGATCTACAATAACTTCTAGTATAAATACATTAAATCTGCATTAAAGGCCAAGCCGCATCATTTTACATTACTGCTATAAAAAGCTAATTGGCTTCATGAAATGTTAATTTGTCAATATTTATTAATTCTCCTGTTGCTAGTATTATCTTTATACAGCAAAAAATAAGCTTTAAAGTGGACAATTGTAATGGAACTGTGACGTCACTTGCGGTATTAGTGTCAACGTAGAATTCAAAAGAAGTTGACCATAGCAGCATCAATGGAGCATGGTACCATGTGAAGAAACTTCGCTTGTATTTCAAGAAGTTGCTGTTATACCGGTAGAAGGCCGGCTGTATGCCCTGTCCGTTGTACCAATAGGCAACAATGTCCGACTTCTGGTTTTGAAATGCAAGCGAGTTCCCCACGCAGAGCACATGCCGCCTTGACAACACACTAGTTTCACACACTGCAGTACACACCATAAACAAAGTGTAGTAGGTGACATCATCATTCCATTTGACCAACAATATTTTTATTAAAATCAATGTAAAGTGACGTTTTTATTTCAAATGATCAGCGTATTATTAATTAGCATTACATTCTATACTTATTTATCTCATATCGTTTTTTTCATGCAACTTGGCCTTTAAGTGCAAATCTGAACCAAAAATGTTTGACTGCTGACGTAGTACCAGAAGCCGAGGATCGAACGGCCAGTCGTACTGTGTCATATTCGTCAGCAAACAACTGCTTCAACTGACTGATGAGAATGGACTGCACTTCAATGCACAACGGTGACTTTATGAACACATCATGGGCAGCTGTACACGCCAACTGCAGATCAGCGTGGCTTGTGCTGCAATCAAATCATACCGTTGTCAGTTTCTATTCAACCAGCGCACCGTACCAACAAGAAAATACACTAACCTATGTCTGGATATTTTGAAGTTTGCCTTTTTCAATGTAACACAGTTGAGCCCACCACCAAAGAAGAATCTCATATGAAATTGTTAGAAATCAAACAGACATGTTTAACAATACTGTTCACATGTCTGCAGTGTGATGTAAAGTAAGTAAGTAAGATAACTCACAAGGTTTGATTCAACATCTAGTCAAAATCCACTGCATTCAGCAGCTAAGATGCAATCCTGAGAAAACAACTTGTTAATGCCATGATTTTCCCACAGCCTATTCTCATATCATGTGGTATGCAGTATATAGAATATAGCATAACATTAATTTCACAGCACACACTGCAAATGACAAAAGAAAATACATTGCAGTACAGAAAGTAAACTTTCGCTTGATTTAGAAAATTCTACATGCAGTTAATAGCTAACGCTGTAAATTGTGGGCCAAATTTATTAAATTTTTTTAGCAAAGTGAAAACAAAAGAATGCCCATTTTGTTGACAGAATAAAGTTTCGAAAGTCTGGCATAATTAAGTTAATATGGAATAGCTGCTGCATTCATATAAATTGGCCTTTTCATCAGTTTTACTGAAATTAATTCCTACCAGGAGATTCTGCTGAGTTCATCGACGAATTGTTGCAGTTCCAAGCAGCTCTGAAAACATCAACCAAACCTCATCACCAGTTGACATGACAGTAAGTGAGTGAGTGACTGAGTAGGGTTTAACGTCCCACCCAACACAGTAGAGGTCATTTCTTTGCAGGCAAAATTGCACATACACATAATAACGAAACAAAAAGTTTAACCTTTACAGAAAGTTTAACCTTTATGAAACACAAAACACAAAGAATGACTGAAACCTAAAATTGTAAGAACTGCCGACTATAATTGTGCATATGTATCAAAAATGGCAGTTCTAACAATCTTCCCTGTTATCCTCCAGAAAGTCATCAATCTCATAATGCTGTCTATTAGAAGACAAGGGGTGACACAACAGTAAATCAACAGTCAATAGTCAACACAGCAATTTTTTCCTGATACAACTCAACACTTAGTTTAAGCATCAGTATAGCAACTTTAAAGCCAGTTTCACAGCGGATTTCTCAATCCTGTCACAGCACCATCGATTTCAATACAAATATCAACAACAGCTACCTGATATACCAACACCAAGTTCTGGATGTATGGATAGGCAGATCAAAAACTCCGTTGCAAAAGAAAACTATTCATGTGTTCGTTCATTTTTGTCAGTAATTTGCTGGCAGAATGGCAACATATTCATTTAGTAGACGATGCAAACTTCACCTGTTCCCATCAAGAACTGACCACTGCAACTTAGTTAATAAACAGCAAACTAGAAATTTTTAAAACAACATTTAAATCTGTCAATAAATAAAGTTGGATCTCTCAGATGCTCGAGCACTTTATTGCAGACCCCAAAAATGACCAAGCATTATAGCTTGAGCATTTCAGCACTAGAACAGAGAACTAATAACTGATTACATAATTCAGAGAAAAACATACCGCGATAGTATCATTGACAAGTCACTTACTTTAACCTGGCAGTCAAATGCATGTGTGGTGAGACAGAACCCAGCGGGAACTTTGAATTCCTAGCAAACATTTATAAAAAAAACACACACACAATATATCAATATATAGATGTTAATTATAACTTTAAAATTACTACCTCATTTTTCTTCAACTAAATCGAGTTTCAAGTTACTAGCACAGAACAAAGTCTTTCCCATCGCCCACCCAACAGAATTAAACCAATAAAACACAACCAAATTTACGTTCAACTAACATTATAACTTATTAGTATTTGCTAGCATTTCAAAACCTATGCTAATTAATTAAGGGAGATTCCCCAAAATCAATATTTGGTAAACATTTGCCCAAGTTAAATCAACAAATACCAGAAGAGTCAAATACTGTTACATTCAAATAGTGCTACTAAATCATAAAGTTCGTGATGCAGCACCTTCTACAAAACTGTAGACGTCAGTGCTTACAATATCCAAAAATCAGCCTTCAATAATACCAGAAAATAGCTGAAAATAAATCCTAAGATATCACATCAGTCTTACGTATGAATGGAGCTGAGTAAGAAGAGCCAGTTGACATCCTTTGCCACCCACCAGGCGACTGCTGGCACAACCAATCTCGCTGAACTTCAGCGCTAATGCATCCTCTTCCTCCTGACTCACTTCAGCTGGTTCCCGCAGCCACTGCAATGACGGCTGTGGCTTCACATGACTCCCACGTGGATGCCTACGACACATTGTACATCGACAACGACAGTTGGAGTTGATGTTGCAGTTACTTTTACTCCTGAAGCTACGACAACTATTCTAACAACCACTATGTGTCAACTACTACTGATAATAACTCTGCACTCGCCCTGACAAAAACTTTTCCAAAGTTAGTTCACATCAGATCAGTCTCATTTAAAAAGTTACATTCAACAAAAATATCTTCTAAATTAAAATTTTTCTTGCCATAACATTGTGGCAATGGCAGTAACTAATAGGCAAGCTACAGACTGGCAGACTTTTGTGCAGGACAAAAATAATGCACCAGACTGAGACCAAAATCGCAAGACCACAAAATTGCAACTTTAAGTCTCCTGAGCTTACAAACCGATAGAGAAACTCAAAAATGCCGTAGCCTTTGACTCCGTTGACATCGTACGTTGAGACCTGCTCAAAGACGATCGAGCGCCAGTCCTCGTGGATGTGGTAGCGAAACACCGTATGGGACTCGACCCGAACATTATACATCTTGCCATCTGACCACATCATGATTAACAAACCACATAAATACACTAAATAATGAACTTAATTCTTAAAGTACTAAATCGTTGCTGACACATCACCGGCTTACCAACTCAACAAATAAAGATCGAAATTTGACAAATTTACACCAATTCAACGACTATGCAAATTCTTTGAGATAAATATAAAATTTTATTCAACCGGCCAATTTTTCCAGTGTCAGTCAATTCCGCTGTCTGAGGTGACTCTGACACTCTTACAATAACAGAAAAGCACTGAGTGTATTAAATATTTTCAATAATATCATTTAGAATAATTGTGGCGCTCAATAAAGCAAAGTGATAAACAGTTGTAATAAGACAGACTGGCAACAAAGTTGAACTGTACTTCAATACAATACTGCCTGGGTTGATGCAGAAGTCTCTGCCAAATGACATCTTATTCCATCGAACAGCGGTGCCCGAGAGATGGACACGCACAGAAACAGACAGACATATACACAGACAGACAGAGAAACATGATGGCAACATCTGTCACAACAGATGGCACCACTGATTCTTTATTCATTTACTTATTCATTTTTTACATTGTTTATATGCGGCGACGAGTCATTAAATATCAGTAAAGAATCCTTGCAAGTGCAGGAAAATCATCCGTCACGGCACGAAGGCATTATCGTGCAAAGCAGATTTAAGTGGTCTATTTTCAAATGCACCAGTGGTTGCAGTTAGTCAGGAATGACAGTTTCAGAAGACTAACATCTTTTCTGTGATGCCGAATAACACTATTCTTTTAAATGCATTCAATAACGCAAAGTAACATATAGTCTGAACGAGACGAACTTGCAGTGAAGTTGAACTCATAACTGGTTGGTGGGTTCCTATCCTCTCCCAGCTCTAGCATGTTCATGTCCGTCCACGTCACGCTGTGCATCACGGCATTCGGCATTGAAAGGTAGCCACACTGTAGCCTGAATCAATCATCCCACAAACCAAATAGCAAACAATACTACTTGATATGTGTCCTCACTGCATCCTGCCACAAACCAAATGCGTAACAAACAAGATCTGTCTAAGTATGCTGTCCACGGGTAGCCCAGTTGCTTCCGTGGGCAGTAATAAAGTGGCACCATCTAGCAAATGACATTACATAAATCCAGGCCGAATGGTTCAAGCAGTATCATGCATGCATGCACTGAGCGCATTAGAGATTACTTTTAGGCCTTGTCTGCTATGATAATGCGCTATATAAATGTTCTATTAATAATAATAATAATAATAATAATTGCCATTGAGACCTTGGGAGTTTTCAACGAATCAGCTCGCCAGCTCCTGGCTGATCTTGGAAGACGAATCTCAATTAATACTGGCGAGGCTAGAGAGACCAGTTATTTGTTTCAGAGGATTTCTGTTTTGGTGCAGCGCTTCGATGCTGTTTTGTTGCACGACAGTTTGCCGGCTGCTGACTAAACGGACTGACGATCGTACCCACCTTTGTATTGCGCAGTTAATTTCTAGGCTCCCTCAGGAACGGAGTACCAAAGGTTAAAAAAAATAATAATGCAAGAAACGCACAAAAAACCATGTGACATTGACCTATGACCTATGAACTTGATATTCTGCAGGCTTCTTGCGATTATCTAAGTATACGTTCATGCAAAATTTAACTAAGCTGAGTGCAGCAGTTTGTGAGTTATTATGCTAACAAAGAAAACTGAGCAACAATGCTGAAAACAATACTGCCATCAAAGGTAGTAATAATACTAACTGATATGTATCCAACAAACAACAAATAATAGTTGAATGAATGAAAAATTTGAAAATACTCAAGCACACACTACAGCCAGCCAGGCCTGTCGAAAAGGTGGGGTAGGGGGTAAGCTACCCTGGGCCCCATCACGTTTTGGGGCCCCCCATCATGGCCAGAAATATGAAGTACGTTAGAATGTACAATTTTGAAAAGAAAAATTCAAAAATTTTCTCCCCAGCAGGGCCCCATGAAAATGTTTGGGGGCCTCACAAGAATGTTTTCCCGGGCTCCGCTGTGGCTCTCGACGGACCTGCAGCCAGCAAATAACAAACAATACTTCTGCATAACATCACTGAACAAAAACATTAAATGTCAACATTGTCAATCAGTAATAATCATGTTGCAGGTCAAAGAAACAAAATCAAAACTATGTACACATTATTTCTTCAGTGCTATGAAATTGCTAGTTGAAATCATTAAAAAACTTCCTCCTTAGGGCCTAGTCAAAAAAATAAATTGATATAACCATGCCAGCTAAACAGAAACCTGATGCAGTAGCAGTAAAAGTTTTCTAGTCCTAAAATGATAAAAAGCAGATTACTTCTGTTTCTCAAGATTAAAACTTCTTGCAAAGTCTCTTGCCCTATCTGGTCTAAAAACAAGTATTGGGCAAATCAATAACTATATAGTTATAAAATATTAATAAAATAATTTTTACAGATGAGAGAAAATGGCAGAACATACAGTGACATAGTATCTGGCATGCTAATTGAGTTGACATGAAATGCCGTGCCATCCTGCAGAGAGACAAAAAACATACATAATCTCCAATAATTCTGAGACAGAAGCAAAAGGTGCAGCAGCAGAACTACGCGATTCCACAAACAAAACAATAGAACAATAACAGTACTCTAGTAATTCAGATGCAAACTCAAGTTCACATAACAGATCAGCAATTAACGACACACAGAAACTATATCATCTACTATCTAACAACTATTATTTTACTAGTTCGGTACTGGTACTTCTTATTCTTCTAACATGTATATGATCTTCTGACTGACTGGCAGGTTTATTAATGACATAGAGATAGATGTGTATCAGTATAAAGTGGCATGCAACACAGAAGCATGGCAAAAATGTGAAAATGAACCAAATATTAAACATACTGAAACACTTAAAAAAAGTGATGCTAAATGAATAAGAATAATAAGAATAAAGCTGTGCAAGTTCAAAATTAATAATAACTTGCAAACTTTATCTCACCATGGTCAACAACAAACAGACACATAAAATCAAAAAAGCAAACAAACATATAACTGAGTAGAAACTTTCGTTTACTTCATCTGCTAAACTGCAGTGGCAAAGGTTAGAATTAAATCGAATGACAGTGAGTTTATTTTGCACATTTGCGTCTAAAAAAAATAGCCAAATAGCTGAATAACAGTGCAGTGAAAACAGTGCAACAAAATAATAATAGCGCAGCCCGTAAATGCTAACTATTTACCTCAAGGTAAGCAAAGTTAATGACATAGCGATGGAACGAATACCAGTCCCTCACACCTACAATTAATACACATTCGGCAACTATAAGCACTGGTGATGCAAAACGATAAATTTTACAAAACATTTCAACATAAAAGAATACAAAATCAATGAAAACTGGATGTAAGCTCACGAACTGAACAGGCAAGGAAAGACTAGCAAGCATGGCAGTAACAAACGAAACATGTCGTGTCCGAAGAGATTTGATTTCCACCCATGTATAAGCAAATCCTTGTAACACACCAGATGCTCTGTAGATTCACTGAAAAAGCTCACTGACCTTCTTGGCACAAAAAAGTAAACACTCAGACACTCTCTTGCACAATCTCCCAGGCAAGTGGAACGATAAAAAGTGCATATGGTAAACAACAGACAATCTAAGCTCAACTGGTGATGGCTGCCTAAAACAGGGATCAGCAAGCCAAACTTCCCCCTCCCCCTCTTCGTATCAAGTACAATACATTTACCATCTAAACATTAAGCTGATTCCTGCTTTACCATCTAGTTAATTTTAACTCATTTTAACATGAATACATCTACCAACTACACTATGAATAATTTTACTTAACCAGTTGAAACATCACAACAGAAGCTGATATCGAATTCAAACTGTTGGCGCTAGTCTGTAATAAGCGCACAATAATTCAGTGAACTAGAACTGCTAGATGGAACAATGCAGCAACAATGAAGCCAAAGGGTTTACCATACGAGTGATCGTGATAACCACGCAGATGAAGTTGCCGCGTGGGGTGGCCTTTGGCAGTGAACGTACCCCACAACTCACCCCACTGTTCGTAGTGCGTCTGATGTGAACTGCAACCATCCAGCAACCAGCTCATCGTCTACAACTACAATGTGTCTGAAAAAAGTCAACCCCTAAACAACGTACAATAAAAAAGTAAAATCTTATTCAGATCTGTTCGGATTTGACATATGAATTGTACAATATCTACAGGGTTATCTAAAGGTTTACTTTTTCCGGAAACAGTGTAATCTATCATCTTCAACAATACACAAACTAAGTAACCAATAAACTCAGCAGCTAAAGAAAATCATAAAAAACCTTTCTACTAGCTTGTAATATCAAAAAGATCTGTCCGATTAAAACGATAAATTCTAAGTAACTACAAATTCATTAACATAATGTCAAGCAGTCAACTTATCAGACAACTCCCATCAGAGGCCTATAATACACTTGGGCACAGAGTATACGTGTAGAAGTCTGGATAGTAAACCATAAATTGCATCTTTTTAATAGTCACCAAAAACTCAGTCTGCTCAAATGTGAAGAAAAAAGTGCTGAACAAGTCATATAATAACTACTACACTGCGGAATGTGATCTAAAACCTTTGACCTTGATCAATGACTAAAAACTGTTGTAACTTTAGGCTATATTAATTCAAAATTTACTCAGTACATAAGACGCTAATAAACGCAAGTTTACAACAATTTATCTGACCACAGCACACTAACATACAGCTAAATTCCAATGTGTGCCAATGGGGTGACAGACGTGTATAATCTCATCAACAACTATTATATGCAGATACAAACGCTTCAAGTCGTTGAAAGAATTCCTTGCTCCAGGTCTCACGACAGACTGCAGAAGCTAAGCAAGATGGATAAATGTCAGTGTCAAAGTCAAAGTAGTCAGTGAATGCACACCATCTGACAAAAATCACACAACTAATATAATAATAAATGTACAAAACATCAGTTTAAACACTTGTTAAAGGCAACATTAAAGAACCCACACATGGAAAACAGCAAAAATCACAAAAGATGATATTGCCCGCATCACACTGACTGTGTGTCAATTTGCTGCTGAATAATATCACCTCTTTGTGATTTTTTATGTTTTCGATGTGCGAGTTCTTTAATGTTGCCGTTAACAAGTGCATAAACTAATGTTTTGTACATTTATATTTGCAGTTTTACTACTAAAATACTGTTTTCCTATACTGGTGATCAGTTAGAAAGATATTGCACCTAGGATATTTTTTTACAGTAGCCAAGCCGCTTTTAACTGTTACTTACTACCTAATGGCATGACTGAACAAAGCAGATGATACGCATCAGGCATGACGTCACCACTGGCCTGCATTGCTGAGAATATTGAACAAAATTACTTTTATATACACAAAATGGCCATATAAATAAATGAACTAATATTGCATGCATCACCCGCTTAATATAAGCCCGGAAAACACTTCAATAATGCTAATTTAACTAATCGTAATATTGCAGTTATTGGATCTTTGCATAAAATTCCCATTGCAACGAGTCAATCGGGATAAAATTCGATTGGCAGCATTCAATTGCCCATCTCCAAAACCCCACTATAGATGCAAAAATCTCGCAGATATCTCTTAAACAGACTGAGTTACAGCCAATTTTGTCCCAAATTTCATTGCCATGGCAACCAGGGAGGATCCGGGGTAAAATTGAATGACACCATTAGATTGGCCATCCTAGAAAACCATATTCTAGAACCAAAAATTACCGACTCTATCTTATACACAGCCAAAGTTATGACCGATTAAAGAATTGTTTAATTTTCACCATAGGTGCCATTGTAATTTTTTTTTTACCTCCGCCAAGGAGGTAATGTTTTGGCCAGTTTTTGTTTGTCTGTATGTCTGTCTGTGTGTTAGCAAGATAACTCAAAAAGTTATGGAAGGACCTTTCTAAAATTTTGAGGGCATGTCGAGAATGGCAAAAACTACAAGTGATTCAATTTTGGGCATGATCTGGAAGAAATCCTGGATTCTGGATCACTTTGAAATTTTTGTTACCATTGCTTTAAAGGGGGCATACAGGAAGCCACTGTCAAACCAAATATGGTGCTGCCACCTGGCGAATAACATGGCGTTGGCTGAGGTATGCGGGCTATGACTGCTTTCTAGATTTGATTTTTGCAAATAAACACGTTAAATATTAAATTGTAATTTTCTAACCCCATAAAGACACTTCCTTGTGCAGAACCGCGTCGTTTGACATATTAAGCATAAAAATCCCTTAAGAGGTCTAACCTGTAGGTGCATTGAAGAAAATAAGACATATATAAATAAAAATTTTTGCGCATATTTCACCCACTTGCCAAGAAGCCCCCCTTGGAGGGATTTGCATAAAATTTTGAATGACGGGTCCCCTTGCCAACGTTATCAACCGTGCCAAATTTTATCTCAATTGGTTCAGGGGTTTTGATTCTGTGGGGGGTCGAATTTTTGGCTTCCCCATAGTAAAGAGAAGTCGCCGTTAACACAGGGCTTGAACTACCGTTCAGCCTATGATTTCAAAGCAAATATAAAATAAGCACCAGTTATAAACCAGTCTGTCAAGCTGTCGTAATGCAAACAATGCCTCCTATAGTTCAGAACTATAATGTAACAAAAAACAGAGTAGAGTCAGCTGTAATGAAATCATAAAAACCAAACTAGCAATACTCATTACACAATTAACACTAACAATTACTTTTCTAATACAAGTCATGGTGCCTCCTGGGTGGGACTTCAGTGGCTGAAGTGCCAAATCTGCGATTCAGATGTCAGTGTAAACATAACTTACATGAGCGAAAACTGGACATGAACAGTCTCAAAAGACTCCTCACTCCATTCGTTGCACATTCCCTTTCTGCAAAGTCAAACAACTACCATACATCACTCTGCCAATGCAGCAAAATCCTAGATTCAGAACTGACATCTGACAGGCTGGCAATAGAATGTTTTGGAGAATGAAGAAACCGCACCTCTTGGTAGCGTGGCATAGTTGGTAACGCGTTTCGGCTGAAATGAAGTTACTCTACGCCGGTCCCGGTTAGTACTGCGAAGGGTGACTGCCTGCGGGCAGGTAAACCATCTCGGTGCGAAGCCTGCCAGCTAGGTCGACTCAGCTTTCTGCCCTCTGTGGGACGGTAATATGAGCAGTAACTCATTTATATGGGTTACGGAAGGTGGTGACCTTAGTACAGCTGACTGGAGCTGCCTAGCCGGCCACTGCATTAGCCTGTGTCTGCAGGCTGCATGTGGTGGCTGTGCGGCTGGCGGCTTGGGTTAGTGACGAAAAGCGCATTAGAGGCGTTGTACGCGAGATGCGCTATACAAATTGACACCTTTACCTTTACCTCTTAAATGCTAAACTAACTCTAATCATCATCATCATTTCTGGCAAGCACCACTAAGAGTGCATAGCACCAAACATAGACATCAATCTCCAGAGTGGACAGTTCTGAGCCAGGTCAACTGCGTCGTCCATATTGAGGTCGCTGGATTTCAGATCCTGCTGAATGGTTTTCATCCATGTGATAACTCTAAAGCAAACCCTAACTCTAACATGACCCAAAACATAACGCTAACCCTATTCCTAACCTTCTCCCTAGCCATGGTGGTCTTTCAGAAAGGCAAACCTTCAGAATAGTGGCCCTTCGAAATGGCAGGCCAGCACTAAATCCAAATCCTCGGATAACTGACAACCGCCATTCTGTCAAAACAGAGATTACAGAACTAGCTAACTAGCTCCATGTGAAAAACTGTGCCTTGAGTACAAAAACAAAACTAAGGATGAACAATGAACTATATGGCATGGTGAGTGTAACATTTTTTAAAAGTTTTTTAGCAGCATGCTCATTTAAACAATATAACAACATCACAACAGACACTGTTTTTGTTGTTGCTGACATTATCATCATTATTTTTTTTAAAACAAAAGAGTAGTAACACTGAGGAGTGATAAAAAAATCAACAACACTGAAAATGCTTAAGGTCTGAATTTTTAAAATGCACATATTCGTTGAAGTCAAATACAAGTATTCAATTACTACAGTATTATCTATTTTTAGATTATTACAGTTACCACTATCAATTATTATATTATTAGTACATTACAACCTCATTGGTCCACTGAATGTAATGCGCCAGCGTTTCATTGGCTCGAGGCACTCATACTTGAGACCACCCACACTGTAGACATCAGGGTCCACATTATACATGTTAGTGTCTGGGTGTATGGGACTCTGGAAGAAACCAACGCCAGCAACATTCACCGACAGCCAGATCTCAGCCTTGCGTCCATGCCGACGAGCAATACGTGTGATGACGTAGGTGCCATTCGCATCAATACCATTGAAATACATGCAGTCTATTGCCTGCACACACACCACTGCCAAATACAGTTACTATAAATTGTGTGTGCTCATAATACAAACAACATGCAACTTAACTAGTAGAAGTATACTCAATGAAGCTACTCGTATGTGGTGACATAAAACAAGTTGAATTATTAAATGTAAAATGACTATCACGAATAAACGCTAACTTTAAAAACATCCATGCCTTCTTGTCACCTGCAGCATTAGCAAAGAACATCAGTGTAAAACTAGCATTAATATGGTGACAAATTAACCGTCAGAAAAGCTTTCACCAATCGAATATGTATTAGCAGATTATTAATCAAAAATCAATTTTTTTAAGCAGTATCAGATGACTTAAGCAACAAATGTCAAAAGGCATGGTAAGTAAGTGCTGTTGTTATGCAACCACTATTCAGTACTCAACAGCTGAATAATAATTTGGCTGATTAATCAAAAGCTGTGTTCTTTACAGGAAAAGCAAATTTTGTTTCAGGCACAAAAGCAAAAACTGTAGCTACCATTTCATCATCACACAATGGCTGGACACAGTCCATCTCATCAATGCTAGAGCGAGACTTGACTCCATATCCTGCCGCACCAGACTTTGACGAAGCTGCTTTAGACTGCTTATGTTTACGTAGACCCAGCAGTATCATGAACACAAGCTTTTTCAGTCCAAACCATTTGCCTGACACACAAATTACCGCAAAATATGTTCATCAACCAATGACTAACAAAGTTTCAAAAAATTGAAAAACACAAAAAATGTACAGATAACTATAATAATATTAATAGAGCGTATAATAATTTGGGACTTGACTCCATATCCTGCCGCACCAGACTTTGACGAAGCTGCTTTAGACTGCTTATGTTTACGTAGACCCAGCAGTATCATGAACACAAGCTTTTTCAGTCCAAACCATTTGCCTGACACACAAATTACCGCAAAATACGTTCATCAACCAATGACTAACAAAGTTTCAAAAAATTGAAAAACACAAAAAATGTACAGATAACTATAATAATATTAATAGAGCGTCACTATGTTTACATCAATTATTTTAAAAAATTTTACACGCCACACTATAACCACAATCATTATTATTATTATACTATTACGTTAATATTTATATAGTGCCGTATGCAAACCATCCGACAACTGCATTGCAGGTTATACCTGGCTGTGCATAGATACCAAGCAGAGGTTCCGGATCCTTCTTCACCAGAAACCAAATCACAGCTCCCAAGACAAAGCTGCCGACAATTATGAGAAACATATCAATAAAGTGTGTGAGAAATTATCTGAGAAATACAGCACACAAACAACAAAGCAATAGTGCATGACATCAATAACAAAAAAACGGATTGACCCAAATTGCAGTATGATAAAATTACATCGTTGTGTTGCAAAACAACACCACCCCATAAAAATTCCATACAAAAATTTACACCTCGTGAACATAACTTCTTGCAGTTGTTCTGAACACAACTTATAAACTAGGCTATATAACCCTTGATCGTCAAGTCAAACTTCGGAGAGAAGAACCAGAGTACGGGGCGCGGTCGACACCAAACACTGCATTGCCGTACAGCCTAGCAGACGGTACTAATAATCAATCCTTCTACAGAATACGTTATGTCGTGTTAGTTTTACAAAAAAAAATCCAAGAAAACTACCATAATTCGCAAGTTTAGAGTTTTTCTATACAATCATACCAAAGAGTATTTAAACTCGTACATGTCATAAAGAAACGAAACAGCACTGTAGAGATGCGCAGATGTCGAATCTCAAGATCACGAAATCACTACCGGTATTCCTAATCTTGCATTTAACTTTTGACACGCAAGAATACAATTTTAACTAAGTTTTTAAACCCGAAACTTGGGGTTAGAAGGACAAAAGATTTAAAATTAAGAAAAATGGTTAAGATTCAGGGATCCCGGTCCGGGATTTGACTTGTTTGAGATGCCGTACGTGCATGTGATCAATGGAGTATAAGTATACGCGTTTTTTCGAAATCTGTTTTATTGCTAGCTAGTGTAATAGGCACAATAATTAATTTTTTTAAAAACGTAAATTTTTGAAAAATTTTTACCAAATGAATGAATTTTTTTCTGTCAAGTTGACATTTTTGCATTGATATGCGTACAAAGTTACAAACTACAAAAAAGACATCGCTTATCTAGCAGCACTGCTTCTAGTACTGTAATAAGTGTAATAATTAAAAGTTGTAAAAAAGATTTCGGGGATTTTTTAATAAACGGGGAAAAATTTTATCACTTCCAAAACGGGGAATTTCCAGCGGCTCTGGAGCCTAATTTACAAAATGTCGTACGACAAATATACGACAATGTTACGACATACAGAAGGTTTACGACAAATGTACGATAAAACGCGATTTTCAAAAAGTCGTA
>Ga0209367_1000399_pt1 | contig 41567 bp, 22 predicted proteins | sample WorMetLIZISLAND2_FD_187412 | JGI IMG/M metagenome (GOLD analysis project Ga0209367, IMG submission 187412) | Marine gutless worms symbiont microbial communities from Max Planck institute for Marine Microbiology, Germany - Olavius geniculatus... ...
ATGGCACTGCAGTCACTTTACAGTCAACTGGGGGAAAGATGAAGAAAACAAGTGAGTTTTTAGTTTAGTTTTAAATGTTCGCAGGCAGTTCGAAGACGTCACTTCTGACGGCAGATTGTGCCAGATTTTTGCTGCAGCGACGGGGAACTGTCGGTCGCCGATCGACGACGTAGAGAGCCGTGTCAGTGGTACAGCCAGTGGCGAAGTCGATGACAAGCGCAGGCGTTGTCGACCAGGTAGTCCGGTGACAGGCTGTAAAGCGTCAGCCAGGTAGGCCGGCGCAGGTCCATGGAGACACTGGTAGGCTAGTACGGCCAGTTGGTATGATATTCGTTCTGGCGCACGCAGCCAATGAAGACGCTGGAGCAGCGGTGTGATGTGGTCGTATCGACTGGACTGGTTTATGTCAATGTGGTATTTTGCCCGTTTCTCGTGAAGTTTGTATAAACTTTGTCAAAATTCTTGAACACGAAATTTTTTTCAGGACGAGCGTAAATTGCGAGTGAGCTTCTCTGTAAGCGCACAGAGAAGTTATCGCGCGAGGTTAACGTTAATTTGTAATGTTCAATTGTCTGATTTGTGTGTATATGCCCGGACAATTCCTTCTACTAATTATTATTAATTATTATTATTTATGTATTTTATCTAATCGTTATTAATTACTATTATTTATGTAGTTCCTAATTTTTCATCTATTTTTTTTCTTTTTGTTGTGCTACCAATGTTGGTGAATAAAAGATTGTCAAATGCGAATAGCTGTTAGATAACGGCTGATCTGATTTTTGCTTCTGTTTATGGATCGTCCTAACACTGAGATGTATGGCATAAAACTAAGAAAAGCAATTAACGCAGACGTCTTGACAGTTCGGACGTTTTGTTCTTCTGCTGTGGGAAAACGGGCTCTGCTTGTAGAGAAAATTTTGTGCAGATTATTTCTGGGCTTCGATGTCAGTGTCAGCCCATGGAAAAGCTTCCTCCATTCGACATCACCTCTGCACCCTCACTCTCCGTCTTTAAGCAGCGTCTCTTGTTTCGTCGCTCTTACCCGGATCTGTTTGTTTGACTTTCATAACTTGGTCGTAGAAATAATACTTGAGCTATTTTAGCCACTCGATGATGATGATGATAACAATGATTATGATGATGCGAAGATTTTCCCAGCTAGTTCTAGGAGCTGCCACAGCAGTGACTGACGAACGGCTTTAACTCGTTGTCAGCAGACTGTCTGTGCATGCGTACGTTGCACGGGGCCACCCAACGCGTTCTAATCACGTTCTTTCCCACGCTGGGTAATCACATAACGACAATTCACTCATGTCGTTCCCTGCGCATGTTTGCCTCATCGCGTTGCCTACTGCCATGGACTAAATCAATCGGTCGTTATTTCGTGGCGTCATCCAATGACTGAGACCTGAGACTTCGGTCCACATCCGTCACGGTGTTTGCGTCAAATTTGCCGTTGTCCACCTTTACCAGAGAAACCGGCGTGGACATTATGAGGACTTGCTCCGACGTCACAGAAAGTGTCGGTTGACGACGCATGGTATTGGGCCCTAAATATCAAAAAGTATAAAACTCTTGCAGCAAGCCAAGCGGGTATCAGGCGGACACGTGCTGGTTTGAGTGACAGCCCTGGACCAACGTGACACATGGGAGTGCAGCAACGCGTACAGAAGGCAAAATGAGATCAAATCTGGTGAAGAAAAATTCACTGAATATAACAGTGGCGTGCACAAGTTAAAACGTCTGCACTCGATGAAGGCAGACATTTTAGAAATAACAAAATAAACAAAAATCAGCAACCATGTTGAATGTTCTCTGTAAATAGCGATTTCGCATTATAACATTATTATTGTATAGCCTATATGGAACAACATTCAAATTTTACATAGTAGCGTAATAACAAATAGGCCTCTGAGGTGACCGAGGTAGTAACATAATACTTCCGCAATTTATCAGACAGTACAGAAGACTAAAAAAAGTATTAAAATTAGACCATACTTGTCAAATATATCCTTAAAATAGAAGTGGCACTGTTTTATATGGAACATGGTATATTATGACGTTGTGTATGTGTATGTGTACGTGTAGTCGTACGTGGCGTGCACTCTGGGAGTCAAGTACATCGGTTACAACATGATCGCGTTCGGTATCACAAACTTCATGTTCTCCGTCATCGTCGGCGTGCTGGCTCGCCACATGGCCGCAGAGGCTCTGGTCGGCATTGCTACAGTCCTTCAACTTGGTCTGGCTGTCTTTCTCCTCGTCTGGATTCCCGACGGTGACCTGACGCCCGTCTTCTTCGCCGTCTCCGCGCTCTGGGGCATGTGCGACGCCATCTGGCAGATCGAATGCAACTGTAAGTAGATTGTTCGACAGTAGACTTGCCCTGTTCTTTCTCTGTGTATAAATTATTCGTATTATATAGGCGAAAGTAAGTTACGTTTGTTCGTGTGCAAGATAAGTCACGAGCGGGTTTTGAAAAATTATTATTTAGCTGGGTTGGCCACGGCCCAAAAAAGGAATGATTAAATATTGGTTGCGGTTTCAATTTTTTTCGTAAATTCTTTAGTGTACGCCTGCCATTACCGTTGGCGTAAACTAATACCCCGTTTACACAAGGAAACATACATGAAGCATACGTGAGGAAGCACACGTAGGGCTAGCTTCGTGAATGTTTGCAGTATACGCCGTTATCAAGCCAGCTCTAAGAGTGCACGACGTGTGTTCTAAGTTTGCTTCAAGTTTGCTCTAAGGTTACCTTAAGTGTGCTTCATGTGTGCTTTATGTAATCTATACTTCCTCGTGTAAACGGGGTATAAGACTCGGTTGCGTTCGCCAGCTGGCAGCACCAGTTTGGGCGGAGGTCTACTAGCTGTAGTTAAGGCGCGCACAGAGCGACGTAGCTGAACTAAACCGAAGTGAAAACGGTTCAGTTTTTGACAAACTGACCAATGGGCGAGCAGGCCGAGCCTACTGGTCATTGGTTAAAGGTAAAAAAGTAAAGGTAAAGTCCAGCACTTGCTATAGCGCTTCTAACATGAGACAGACTCAAGACCAGAAGCGCTTTACAATCTTGGAAGCGGCAGCTGATTGGCATGAGCTAATGATACCGCAGCGCAGTATGCGGCCTTCCATTGCCCGCCTAAGCGAACAATTATATAGACCCGCGGTTTGCAGCTAGCAGACATACCACCGCCCCAATCAGTCACACCAGGCCTTCACCCCGTAGCCCGTAAGCTACTACTCATTTCCCATCCCACGAAGGGTAGGAGGCTGAGTTGGCCTAAGCACACATTAGGCTAGCAACTTGCTCAAGGTTGCTTGCAAATGACAGAAGTGAGAATCGAACCGCAACATGAAAGTTACGAGTCGACACTAACCACTAAACACTTGCACTTACACAGATAGGTAGGTGTGAACAATTTGCCCACAGCTGTTACTCGGTAGTGCATTGGCTGCGAATTGAACCGTGGACCTTTCGGTCTCGTATCCAACGCCCTAACTGCTGAGCCACTGAGCTACGTGCGCGTAGTCACGTAGGCCACCGACGCCGTTAGACAGTGCCTACTGTAATGCATTACTGCTTGCCTGTTGGTCAGTTCATCGAAAACTAAAACATGTCAGTTCAGTTCAGTTAGGTTACGCGTCGCTCTGTGCGCGCCTTTTGACTGTACGATGGTGTGGTGTGTAGTTCTGGTCTGCGCCAGCTGTTCACCGAGCGACCACGACGTGGCGTTTCAGAGTTGTCGAACACTGCAGGGTACCGGCGCCGCACTGGCCTTCGCTCTCAGCTCGGGGCTCGTCTGCGTCACCACCAAGCTGTACTACAGGCAGATTCCGACCTGATACCATAACATGGCACACCGTAGCACCACAAAGTGGTAGTAGTAGTACACTGCGTCACGACAAAGCTGTACATTACGATAATTCTGCTGGTCGTGTCTGTCGTCTTCTACTCGGTCTTTGAGTACCGTCTGCGACGCTCGACGGCAGCAGGTGCCGCAGGCTGCGACGACGACTTGGTCGCCGCGCGACGACGACGCGAGTCCACCGACATCGAACACGGCTGCGACTTCACGTGATCACGTGATTCCTGCACAACGCATGCGCGGCCACGCCCTCTCTGAACCTACTCGCCCCGGAATTTGCATGCGCGACAATGTCGCAGACGAAACCAGACGTGCTGTTTTTGAAAGCGGTTTAAGGGTCTTGGATGTTTGTACAGAAACACGAAAAACGTGATCGCGGTGCGTTATGTGTGACCGGAAAATTGACAGGACTTTCAGCCATCCTCATTTCATTTGCGCGTAATAAACAATGTCAATGTACAGCGACGAAACAAGTGAATGAGTAGGACTGCCAGGCAACTGCTTTTACAACTGCCGGAAACCCAAAGACGCGTAGAGAGCGACTTAGCTGAACTGGCATATGGGTCAGTTCAGTTACGTCGCTATGTACGCCCCTTTACTCAGCTAAGGCGGCGTCTATACGTAAACACTAAAAAGTTAAAACAAAACTGAAACCGCAATATTAAACCACAACCTCAAAATGGCGAAATTCAATGCTCCGTGACGCACATGGAGTGCAGACAGTAGGAATAAAATCATGATTATTCATTAGCCTATCAGAACGTCGAGCGCTGAAACGATTATCGGCAAACATATCGAACAATTCTGATGCGTTATTTTTTCTAACAGTGCGGCCGTGGTACGTGTAAAATAAACATTTTCAAGAAAAATACGTTTTGCAACTGTGTTGACGTATTGATGCCGCAGAGCATTGTCGATGTACACGGTGTTTCATAAAAAGGGACCCCTTTTGTTTTTCTCATAATTCACTCAAATGATAACCAATTTACACAAAATGTTTCCCGGTTGTAGCTGAACAAATACTAATTCAAAATAGCAACAAAATATGGCAGTTGATTAAATATTTTTGTTAGTCGTGACGTAATGCTGACATCATATTGTGTCACGGGTACAAGCTTGATAGTCTCAACTGGTGCTGTCTATCGCTATCTTGCTTCGATGATGAAAAATTTGGTTTGCTGACGACAAATTTTTGAAGTTTTACAGTTGCAGTTACAAAAACGTACAAAGCCATCGCATTTACGTGTCTGTGTGGATAGTTGGAATTTCGCATGTTCGAGCAAAACAGTGCGTTAGCACGCCGAACTTGCAAAAAGGTTGCGTTTTTGGATCGCAAGACCCCTGATTTCATGTCCCCCATGTTGCTTAGTGCTGACACGATAAACATTTTTCATTAGCGAACCAGATTAAGTTTACCATTGAAGCTGGGTACTCAACTGGCAGCACCAGTTGAGACTATCAAGCTTGTACCCGAAACGCATTATGGTAAACTGGTAAAAATTTTGTATAAATCGATCATTATTTGAGTGAATTATGAGAAAAACAAAAAAGTCTTTTTTTTATGAAACACCGTGTACAACTCAGTTGAGAACGGCAAATTGTCGCATGCGCTTACACTTTTACAGATATCGGCGTGACAAGTGAATGAATTTGTGCCATAATACGATTTCAAAGTTGGAAAAACTTGTCAAAATGAGTTGAAACTGCAGCACTGACGATTCGTCCAAGTTCAGCAGATTAAAAACAAAAAGCCCAGCTGTCGCTATGGAGGGCCAACCCTACGCATGTGTCGAATGGCTATATAGCCAATGATTTTCGTTTCATGTAAAAGAGCTTATACGACTTCTATTAGTGATTAATAGCAAACTTGGCTTTTTACCGTTTTTGAGATACGAGGTACCGTCTAGCCACAATACATCCGTAACGGACAGACGAACGACAGACAGACAGGCCGTACCATAGAGCAGACCGTTAAGCATAGCTAAGCTTAACGGTCGGACCCAAAAAAACTTTTTACTGAAGACCCTTCGACAAAAGATAATTTAGAAAAATAGGCCTGTTTCATTTCACGTGCTAAGCTCGTTGTAGGAGCTAAAGTTTCAGCTAATAGAATATTAGCGCTGTTGATCGGTTTCCTTGGGGTGGTTCTTAAAACGTTAGACTCCGACTTTCATACATTCATAACTTTGTCAAACGTTAACGGATTTTCACAATCTTTGTCCCTTGTGAAAAGTCTAAATGACATTAATTTAAACGAGTCATATAATGTAGTAAATTTTAGTGTAGGTCATATACTGAATGTTATGAGGTCGGCCTATTATCATTGTAACCCATTCTAAAGCAGACTAGATTTCACAAGGCAAATTTCGGGTGTAATATCTTTAGAGATAGCGCTTAATCGTAGCGTAGGCTCTGCATTTACATTATTGTGGAATATAGCGGTAAAATGATTGTGAAAATGCGCCAATATCTGATGCAGTTATGAGTGACAGAAATTTGCGCCTAACTGTAATTGGGCCATGCGAAGTCCATTGCGACCAACGATACCGTGCAATTTGCTACTGGGACAAGCGATGCGACAGCAGCTGCAGCAGCACTGCACCGCAGCGACCAATAAGCAGCTAGGCCGCTACAGTCGGCTCGAATCATTGCATTGTTTCACTGAATGACGGAGATGCTAGGGGTCACCAGTCTTTTGTCGGAAGTGTACCAGTAGATCGGCGCACTTCATGGTCAGCGCTGCAAATATTGCGTCTGCAACGGGACGATCTGTCGCACATAGGTAGGGCGAATTATTGTTTTGTTCACTATAACTAGAATTTACTACTACTATTACTACTACTACTACTAATAAAATATCTTGCTTATAGCGGCGGTATGTCAGATAGACGTTCTGCTTTTTAAAAATTTACACCGCTATGCAGCGTCTCACATATTTGTTTTACAATGTACATGAATAATATTTGAAGAGATTTTGAGCTGATCTTATCCAAGTAAGTATATCGCTATTCTTCAGTTCGTTCACTGTGTTATTTCCGTTCGAAGTTGTTGAGTTAGTTATTTTTTATTTAGTGGTTTTGCACATATGCCTTTTGACAGTTGTTATCGTTTTGTAGTTTCGGTAGTTTTGTATTTTTGTTTTATTTTTAGCCGACCGTACTTAAGTAACGGTCGAGATTAAGGGAGATTATGGTACGGTTGTCGTCTGTCTGTCCGTTCGTCCGTAACGGATGTATTGTGACTCAGTGCTAGGTCGTAAAATTTTTTTACACAAATAATTAGCCATTGGCCTTATACTTAGGCATGCAAAATTTCAGCGATCTACTGCAAAGAAAAACATCAAATTTGGGGTTGAATGAAAAGGGGGGTAGGAAATTTAATAGACAACTGCCCATATCTCGGAAACGGTGAAAGATAAGGTTAAGGTTACTATTAATCACTAACAGAAAGTGGCATACGTCTTTTCAAATTACATGAAAATCATTGACTTTGGATGATTTTGAAGGTCGTTACGCGCTATTGCGGCTAAACGGTGCTAAACGATAGGACCTAGGTTGCTATTAATCAGTATCTCGCACCGTTTAGCCACAATACATTAGTTACAGACAGCCGACGACAGTCGACAACCATGCCAAGAACGCCTACATTATAGCTGTAATGCGTCAAAAATTGCCGGTTCTGGCCACCCGATTGTTGTTTGAGGCCTTTTCGCCATGTAATTCCCATAAATATCCGCACGAACGTTATACCGCCGGAAAGCGGAGTCCCTGGGCTACATTTTGCCGCCAACAATGTGGTTTTATCTTCTTTCAGATCTCCGTGATAAACTTCAAAATGCACGTTATTTGTGTAATAGAATGCGGTACGGCCGTTTAAGGTCATCCAAGGTCAGTTGAGCTTGGTAGCAATAAAAAGGGCATGAAAACGAAACAAACAATAACAGTATAATAAGTTCAATACAAATGCAGTAGCCTAGTATAGTTCCAAGAAAACATATCAACTGTTGCGAAGTTTTTCTCGGGGGCTTAATTTTTAAAACCTCTTAAGGAAAATTTGTGACTTCTAATTAATAAGTCACTGTGTGAAAAATGGTGCAAGATAGGGCCAGTGGCATAGACAAGGTGAGGTGGCCAGAGGGCCCGGACATTCTAATTAGGGAATGGAAAAACCGGGCGAGGTTCTTTTTCAGTTTTTCCTAAGTTCAACTCTGATCGTTTCACCCACCGTTACCATCACATCAACAAGTCACACAACTCACTCTGAAGTCAACCCGCGTCAGATTTGAGTCCACAAAAACTATCATTAAAGCCTTGTTTTAAAGACATTCGCTAGCTAGGTTTATGACGTGAACTGTGCTGCCGTGTCCAGGCGACCGCAATGCGATGTCAGTAATGGCTGCAAGTAGATTGTGTCGACAGACTGGAGATGCCACGCAACCAGCTGGTCCGCCCTGCAGCGTCAGAGCGTCTACTGCCGCCGTCGATGACACCATCAGTTGCGACGAACTGCCCAAGAAAACCAGATATCGGTCAGATGCCGCAGTACTGTCTCGTTACATGCAAAATAGAAAGAAACGTTTTGAAAATGGTTGTGAATGTTAAGGCTTTATATAAGTAAGGAAAACAGCCGAATGCGTGCGCGACGCGTTTCGTTTCAGATGTAACGACATCCGCAGATTTAGCCAAAAAATATTTCACCATCACTACCGTAGACGTATTATAACGCAGAATAACTGCGTGTTTTCTGCATATCACGCTTATTAAACGACGTATGGACATATACGTAAAATTGGTCTCCGGTCAATTTGTTCCGGATCACAGAGCTCGTGAAACGCTTTGTAGGAGCTATAATTTGTCGTGCTATCTGTCGTTTAGTGGACACGAACCCGGACGGACGGACTGAGTTGTGCATCATTTGCGCCGGTCTGACAATAATTTGACACGGGATCGTGTGCCGGCAATTACATTACACCAGTTAACGCTCTCATTTCGCCATCTCCGCCACGTAAATTAGTCCCAATCGGAACCGATCGTTAGCTCGGACTAGCCTATAGCGGACGGTAATCATTATACCGACACGAATCGTTGCTATTATCTATCTCACGTAGGATCACCTATTGATTGCCAGCGGCAGCAGCTGACACGCCAATGGCATTGGATTGATCTGTCTCTGCGGTTAATTTGTCAGCTTGCAGTTCTGTACAATGCAGTGCTCAGCATTATTATAACTTTGTATCACCAAAATAGCAGCAATTTACAGTCACCCAAGACAGGTACTGTGGCACACAAGAGAGAAAACTTCGATTGACTACAAAACGCTGTCCATATGCCTAACTGTTGCATTCGTCTCTTTCGTACAATGAAGCTAACGCAAACGTGAACGCGCAACAGCCGCGGTGCATGTTTGAAAGGCCAGTGAAACAAAGTCTAAGTCAGTCGCCAGAGGCCGCCAGGCGCCAGACGACCTGCGGCTATAGTGTCTATAGTGTTTTATTTACTTGTACTCACCAGAAATCGCCACCTATCGCTCTGACATCGTATCGCCTGGATCTCGCAAATTTTGCCTACCTCCTTCTCATTTAGTGCGTTTTTTTCAGGGTGACCTCTTTCGAATTCACGGAAAAGCTTTATAGGGTGTTTACACGATTCAGCAAACGTCCAGCAAACTTCCAGCAAATGTATTCAAAATACACGTAAATTGCTGGACGTTTGCTGGACGTTTGCTGGAAGTTTGCTGGATCGTGTAAACACCCCGTTACGGTTCCTGAAACTAGAGTCTTTCAGGCAGCCGATCGTGGAAATCTGGTGATCCTGGCTTGCACCGTTTTTGACTGAATCACCCGTGTGACAGACAGACGGACGGACGGACAGAATTGCGATGGTTAAGACGCGCTAAAGCAGTAGCTGCTGTTGCGCGTAAAAACTGTCCCAGATCGTTTAGACTATTCCGGTCGTGATATGGTCGCGGAAAACATTTACAGAGAAATTAGAGCCACAAAGCACACACTTCATTACTCATTACTGTTAATGTGTCTACAGTAAAATAGTTCTGCGGCCGATGTTTGTATAAGCTTCCACATAGTAATACTACTCCTTCGTGCCATACTAGCCTACGTTTCTATGAAGCTTCTGCGCTCATTATATTTCATTTAGTATTTGTAAGTGACAGAATTACAGTAGACCGTGGAAGTCGTGTGCACGAAGTCTTTCTGTTTAGAAACGTTTATTTGCCACCGTGAAAGAAAAACGTTACTTCTTTGTACGAGTGCGACATAGGTTTACGGAGTGACGTTTTGCCATAGAATTTGTGGGCTCGTTGCCGTCGTAGACATAAACGAATAAATCGGATATATTGGACGCTGGCGCAGCGCAGCTGCCGATGTGACACGACGTAAGAGTGCTGACAGCCAAATACTCGAGTAAAAAGGCTTATGTCGTTCGTCGTAGTCGAATTGTCGCGGATCAAGCAGTGCGGATATGAGGCGTCACAGAATCACGACAGGGCGACAAACGACCGATGACGACCCCCCCCTTTCCTCCACACTCGGCCCGCACAGCCCACGCGGGCGGAAGTCAGGCCGAAACGTGCCGATAATTGGCCAATAAATTGGTGGCGGCGGCGGCTGTCAATTAGCTGGCTCTTGCGCGCGCGTCGCGATGCTGTTATTATTAGGTAATTGACAGCAGGCAGTTGCGTTGTACCACGGCGTAGACGCATTGCTGCTGATGCTGTACGACCACCAAGCTATACGTATCAGTACTGGCAATTGACGGCCGTAATCAACGTCGTCATCGTCGTCATCCGATAGCCAGTTATTACGCGCATTATTAGGCCTAGGTCTACTACGTATAACGAACAGCTGAATGGCCGATATATCGTTACGACATTTCTGTTGTAATCATTTGCAATTTTGTAGCTGATGAACTGGCATATTAACGGTCCGGGCATTTTTCATAGCTACTGTGTTGTTGTGTGCTGTTCGGCTGATTTTGTTTTACTGGTATTAGTCATTATTGTTCTAAATTTGGTTAACTCCAGTATTATAGCGCTGTGGGGTGGTGTTGGTGTATAGGGTGACGTTTACTCCGTATCAGTTGGAGGAGATGGAAAAGGCATTTGAACGTGCGCCGTATCCAGACGTCTTCGCCAGGGAGGATCTTGCTTTGCGCATCGGGCTTAGCGAAGCACGCATTCAAGTCAGTACAATATAGGGCGGGCCAATTACAACCTTTTGGTATCTGAGTTTCCTTTCTTGTTTGCGACTTTTGTTCACTCGGGAATTATTTTCACGACGTCGTTGTTTATTGGCTGCCAATGTAAACAAGTTACGTTTTATGCAAATTAATTGCGATTTCATCACAGTGGTCGGATTAACTAACGATAAATACGCTGTTTGATTCACAGTCTGCGTTGCTGATAAAATTGCAAAAATATTTTCGAAAAAAATTATCACCGTGAAACTGTGAATATTGTTTTGCAAATGTTAACAAGAAATCTGAGGTAATGCTCATGAAACGCGCGCCGTAAGTTGTCTTGGCATATCTCCAATAACTTCAACCACAATTGACTCTTTAAATGTGCGTCGCAGCATGCTACACCGTCAGTGCCCTCCAGAACTGTCGTACAAACACCAAGGTGTCAGCGTTCAAGGAACCATATAAACCACCCCGGTTGTATGAAACTACCAGTTGCAGTGGTGGGACGACTAAAAATGCAAGTAGGGAAAATGCAAGTACAAATCTGCAGAGGTAGACAATGTAGGTACGAAAAAGAAAAGAGAGATTTATCTTCAGAATTCGGAGACAATAAATAATAATAATAATAATATTAATAATAATAATAATAAGTGAACATTTATATAGCGCACTATCATTTCGAATACAAAAGCAAGTAAATGTATTTGCTGCGTAACTTGCTTGCCACTTTTGCCACCCAGTGATATCGACAGTGCTTTAACAGATCTTGAAACATTTTGGCCGTGTCATCAGATTTAAACAAACCGCTGCCTCGAAGACTCCTTGACTATGTTCGAAGAAGCTGGTTAATGAGAGCAAATGTTAGGCCACTTCGATTATCTATGAATGCATGTATTCAGAGAACGAGTAATGGCGTGGAGAGTTTTCACATTTTTCGACGACTGGCTTTACAACTAAACATGAAACAATTGCAGATTTTGTTTAGCTGTTTCAATCTTGTTTTACAAGCACTGATAGCTTTCTTGTAATTCTCACACAAATATTCAAAGGTACCACATATTCCACCCCTGCAGATTTGTAGGCCTACTTGCATTTTCCGTACTTGCATTTCCGGCGCCCCCGCAGTAGTCTATAGACGACGTTTGTAAAGTGCGGCGGCGTTGTTGTTGCCATGTTTCAGGTTTGGTTCCAGAACAGACGGGCCAAGTGGCGCAAACGAGAAACGCCGGCCAAGTTTGCTCATTCGAATGTGACCAAAACACAAGCCCCACCAGCCGCTTCTTTAGCTGCAGGTTGTGAAAATATGAGATGCTATAGCAATAGCGGCAGATTCCTTTAGTTACTGTTACCGTTGGTTATTATGCGGCTGCTGTCCTAATAGCCGTATTACGGGTATTGCCCGTTCGTCTGTCTGTCAGTCTTCTCCGTTGCTCTTAAGTCGCAAATAAAAAAAATATAAATTCCAAAATTGGTGCTAATGTTCCCTGAGACGATGTACACGATGTACCCGTTTTCAGTTCAAAAGTTAAGTGGTCGGGCGTATGGTCTCACAATAGGCCTGTGTGAGCATTTAACCGACATTTTTTCTAATGTACGACGTTTAAGTAGTTCTGTGCACTGCTGAATAAAGTAATTGAATTAATTGCCACATCGTTGCAAATAAAAGTTTTTTTGTCAGCTAATTTGCACAAATTTTGCGCGTACTATCCTATCACCTGTATCTAATCTTATCTTCTTAATCGAAAACAATAGTTTATAATAGTATCATGCGTTTTTGTATTTATTTATTTATGTCCTTATTATAGATATTTCATAATAATTTTTTCACTCCTTTGGGATAGGCAAATCGAGTACCGGATTGTCTGGCTGTGATTAAGGCGGGACGCGTTTACCTGTGTCAGGTGGCAAGCAAACATTATGTGATCCCATATGGCTGGTGACGATCCGTAGCTCTGAGATAGGTTTCGCTTATAAAGAGCTAAAGACAACCTTCAAACTTCTTTTTTCAACAACAAATAGCTGTCGGACACCGGCAGTGAGTGAGAAGTTTTGTTGTGTGTATCTTTGTCGGTTAAGGTGCGTACTGAACTGAACTGAAGCGACAGGGTTTAGTTCTTGACGAACGGGTCAATAAGTAAGCAGTAATGCATTACAGTAGGCACATTCTAACGGCGTCAGTGGCCGGCGTGACTACGTTCACGTATGCGTCAACCAATGACCATTGAGCTCGCTCTGCTCGCCCGCTGGTCAGTTCGTCAAAAACTACATCGTGTCAGTTCAGTTCAGTTCAATCACGTCGCTCTGTATGCGTTTTTAGGCTGTCCCCGCCTGATGTCGTATCAACCTGCCAGTGGTCAGCTGGTTGGTCGGTCGCTGCTGTCTGGAGCCCATCATCCGACGTCGCTTTTCCCGGCGTCGGTCGCGGCCGGTGCTCTGTCCTGGCCTCCGCTACCGCCGACTGGGTCTCTGTTCGGACTCACGCTGCTCGGACCAGGCCCGTCGCTGTTCGGTCCGCCGTGCTTCACCCCTGTCCCGGCGCCACCTCTACCGCCGCCGCCACACTTGCCGCTGATGAGCGCACTGTGTCATCCTACTGCAACCGTCAGTGACAGATTCGTGGCGGCAGCGTCTCGACTAGCAGCGCCCCCAGCGAATGGCGCCGACATTACAAACGACTGCGCCACTACTGCTGCTGTCTGCCATAATGTCGATGATCGCCGTCTAAGCTTATACTATAGGACAAGCCGGGAGCAAGAATGGCAATGATACACCCTGTACATCATCTGTTGTCGATGACCCGTTTCAAGAAAATTTAAAACAACTCTCCTTTCCTACGCCACGCATTTTCAGGCTTTTTCGCAGCATTGTTTTTGAGATTCTTGCAAAGTTTGTCAATAAATAGCACACAGATTTGCTTGCCGTCATTTCATTCTGTAATTAAATAGATATTTAAGAAGAACTTTGTAGTTTGTATAGCTAGGACGTTTTGCTATAGACAACTGTAATCTATACGATGTTTCGCCATTCTGCTCTTGAAGCGCATCGTGCGGATTATGACACAAACTCTGAGCTGAAATTACACCAACTCTAGTAGTTCGATCGACCACAGCCAGTGCCATAGTTGTCCGGGGCGGTTAGCTCTCAGATATTCGAGGCTACAAATCTTAGAAATTTCCACCAAGTAGGTATAGCGCCAACGCCATAGCCAAAATGTTTGTTTTTAGGGAGTTTGCGCTTCCCTTTTTTTCTCCCTCCCTTTCTTTCTCCGCTCCCTTCTTCTTTCCCTTTCCCTTAGAAGTAGGGTTCTCTCAAATCCAGCTAGAGGGTCTGGGGAGCGCTGTAAGCTCCCCCAGCTGGGTCTTGGGCGCAGCCCTAACCGAAATCAAATTAGGTGCATTTAGCCTTAAAATATGTCATCTGGGGGCAACAAGGTTATTTACCTCAGAGTCAACTGACCAAATTAACTGCATGCAGTTTAAACAATAAAGGGGAACAAGAAAAGCAGAACAAATTTAAGAGTGGAGGTACAAATAATTTACAAGCGAAGCGAGCAGAAACAAATTTGAACTGCTGTATGCAGAATTGTCACATTAACTTTATAAATTCCCAACATTTCGGGGAAAGGTTGAACTCGCTAATCCGTCTCCCTTTTAAATACGGCCCTCCTGTATAGCGCCAATCTATATAGCGGCGTCTTGGGTGAAAAAGTTGACGGGACAAGAAGTTGCAATTTTGCGACAGTCTTGGTGCTGGAAAGTTCAAATTAGTTTTTGTGTACGAGTAACATAAAACTTTTAGGAAGGGAGGGTGGAAATTTTTTTTTTATTCGACAACTGACTTGATACTTTTTGCTTTTTGTCCAGTGAAATTTGCGTGCTCTGACTGTGTGTTATAGGTGGCACATGACCTATAATTGCAGTTGCTACAATTTTAGCGTAACGCAATCTGCGCATGTTTTAAGAACAGCAACGACACAACTACACCAGCAAATAACGGTTTATTCGTGTTAAAAACCAGACATCGGCGGTGGTGCTGAAAATGTCTAGTGAGTGAATAATACAACTTCACGGCAGCAGCCATAAGAACGATATTCGCGTAGATGCCCGGTCAATTAACTCGCGACACAACGCTTGCCGTTATACAAAGTGCACAACACGCATCGACGAGACAGTGCAGTCTAGCACTGCAGACGAACAAGCAAAGTTCTTCCGTCTTTAGGGTTTTCAACGCAACTTTGAGCGAAAACAAAATATAAGATACGGGCATCAACAAGCCTCCGTATTCTACCTAAATATTCACTCGTTTATAAATAGGCTATCGGTGTAAATTGAACGAAGCTACTAAAGAGTAAATTTTCTCTAGGCTTACATCATCATTCTCATCCAGCCCCCTCGATCGGGGTGACCCCTTTCAAATTTGTACAAAACCTTTACAGATCCTGGTAGCAGTTTTTCACGGACCTAACAGTGCAAAAGATTTTGTGACCCTATATTTCCATCGTTTTAATAAAATAACAAAGTGTGACAGACAGACAGACAAGCAGACGGACACCTTTGCCATGAAAGGGCATCTGCATAGCAAGCTATGCTGACTGCTTGTAAAAAATAAGGTGCGTTGCTACGGGAAGAAAAAATCTGTAGTGAATGTGATCATTGATCTTAATGCAACAGAACGCACTTCCACGGATGCTAGGCCTACACGACGGCAAATTGGTTTAACACACGCCTATTAGGTCTAGTTTTCTTTTTCTTCAGCACTCCTGGCGTCCCGGTTACTGTCCGTGCTTACAAAGTCCTATAGGCTGTAGTATCCGGCGTGAACATAATCGCATCATCATTTTAGCCGACCGTACTTTAGTAACAGTCGAGCTGTTATCATGGTTGTCATCCGTCCGTCTGTCTGTCTGTCATGGATGTACTATGTCTAAATGGTGCAAGATAGGGCCTAAGTTGCTATTGATCACTAATAGGAAGTCGCATATTGGCATTCAAATGTGACGTTCTGGTGTTGGAGCTTTTATTGGTGGTCACTATGTGGGCTGTTTACTATATGCTGATGACATAATGCTAGTGTGTCACTCCCTAACTGCCATGCAACGGATGCTCGAATTTGTTTCCAGGAGGCGGATTTACTCGATTTCTCGTTTAACACTGTGAAATCAGTTGCCCTGAGGATTGGCCCACGGTACAAGCATGTCTGTGCTCCTTTGGTTTTAGCTGGCGTTGAACTCGCCTATGTCCCACAGTCTAAGTATCTGGGTGTTGTGCTAAAGTCAGCAAGAGAATTTAAGTGTTCATTTGACCAGGCTAAAATTAAGTTCTACCGTTGCTTTAACGCAATGTACTATAGAGCTAAGAATGCAACCTCTGAACTTGTTTGTGTGCACTTGCTAACAACAATTTGTCTTCCTGCTCTGTTGTATGCAGTCGAAGTTATTCCGGTCACCAAGTCGGACATTTCTATGCTAAATCATGTAAATGACAGGGCAGTATTCAGAATTTTTCATTGTGACGATATAAAGTATGTGAGATCTGTTGTTGATCTGCCTTGTGTATCTTTTTATATTAGTAGTAGGTTTTATAACTTTCGTAGACAGTTTGCTGAGCGCTTTTCCTAGTCAAGCATTGTGCTCAACTGTGCCACGTAGTTTTTTTTTATTTATCTCTGTTTTTTATTGTTTTAGTGTGTTTTCTTTTTTAGCATTGTATTGTATTTGTGTTGTGTTCTATTGCTGCACCCAGAGTGCAAATAAAGATTCTTATAAATGATATGAAAATCATCGACCTTGGATGATCTTGAGGGTCACTGACAACCAGTACGGTCGGCTATCCTAGCGACAGCTGGCTGCTTGTGAGTTCTGTCCGCAAGTGCTAGCAACACACAGCCATGTTATACAGAAGCTTGCAGGAGACATGCGCGCTGTAATTTTCGTGCACTGATCAACAAACCGCAACAGACATACACACAGTTGCTTTGCTTGGATATGTACATGATGTGCGAAAAAGAAGACGGTAGCACAGTAAAAGGACGGAATTGCTGTAACTTAGGCCTACAACACGATAAAACAATAATCACGGGCTAGTAGAAGATGAAAACGTTGCGCCCAATTCTGTCGGTCAACTAACCCGTTGGCGACACCTCTGTGACGAGACGCAACGGATCTCGGCATTACTGGGAATAATTTATTTTTTATAGTTACATACACTTCGCTGTAGATAACACACAGACGCGGCTTGGCAGAGTATATCATAGCATGCTCGTGATCCCACAGAATTTCTGCATGCGTCACGCAAGACCCAGCTTATTTGTAGCTGTAAAAGCGAGCGAACACTACCTTCATCGATTCATCATTAAACGATGTAAAAAATACAAGAGGATACGAACATATTAACTATAGCCTAGTAGACCAAAGATGCGACGATATATGCCTTCACTTCAAACGCGCAACTTCAGCGTGTGGATGAAGCGCTTCGTAGCCTACCCTTCTTTCCATAGTTATTTTTCTTACCCACGAATTGCAGTGGCGGGACACGAAATCGTAAGCAAATGAACACAAACTTGCTTTTGCTACATAGAGAAAGCAACCGTCTATAACTTTATATCACAAACACAGGGGGCTTGTGGGTTCTTGCGGCTCGTTAGCTGACATTATTAGTTTCACTATTTCGATAAAGCCAATCGGAAGTTCGAAAGTTGACACCAACTTTTGTTTCTCGCCGCCGTTTAGTTTTCAAGTTATAGGCATATTATAAGCACATTATAAGCACATACCAGAGGGACAGTCGACGGAGTGACCTGGAATGACTTTTTAAATTCCAATTTCCATGGACACTGGTCATTTCTAGGATGAATAAGCAAGACCCCCAGTGCCGCCACAATACGGTGAGTTTGCGCTTGCAGTAATAAACTGTATTTACAGCGACAATTCACACAGCAGAGAAAAAGTTCATTCTACTGCACAGTGTCTATACATAGTTTTGCAGCCACAACGCTCTACGAATACGGTTTAACCATGATGCTAGGCAAATAGGCTACAATATAACAACGCGTCCGAAAAAAGAAAGACATCCGTTTTCGTCATCTAACAGAAAACATATGGGCGACTTTTTGGCGCACTTATAGCCGAAACAGCGCCACATCTTTTTAAAAAATATTATCTAACAAGTCTCAAAACTAAAGCAAAAAAAATGTACGTCATGCTATAACTTCAGTTTATTTTCTATAAAAAATCCACCGTTCTCGTTGTCAAAAGGACGCCATAACAATATTAAGCGTCTACAGCTGTGTTAGACTAATTCGTACTTATTAAGTTCGGACAAATTTTCAGAAAATGCCTACCAGTAATTCTAAAACAAATACTTTTGTTCGAAACGGAAAGATCAGATGTTTGTTTTATTTGTGCGCTTGGTGGAAATGACGATACGGAAAGAAATACTGACTTAAACTGTACCATGTAGCAATCTATAAGCAGTCAAGCGTAGAAAATGTGAGTATATAGTACGTCACGAACAAAATACATGTACACTGTGTATAGCCTGGCTTAGCAATACGTGCCCGCACAGAACACAACTAAAATATTGGTATTGAGCAAAACATCGCCACGGCTCGCATACAGCAATAAAAATAAAACTTTCGTCGCGAAAAAAAAATCCAAATTTCTGCCACCTGTCACGCCTGAAATCTGTTTTTGCGTGTGACCAAAAGTAACGCAAGTGATCATAAAAGTGGACGACGTTTAATGTGAGCCGGACACTCGACTAAAACACGAAAACATGTTGGCGCCGAGTGGCAACGTAATATGCAGCCGTCCGTCCAGCGTTGTTAGTAAATTAGACCATATAAGGTTTCAGTTAATCTTGGAAAGGCTGCGAGCTGGAATGGAAGAACGAATGGAGTGACTTACAGGCCATATTTAATTTCATCTTATTCCTAGAACATTTATCAGTTACACTGTTGATGTTTTGGGGACGGCAACTGCTGCCGCCTTCCTCGTCCAAAACGTAAACAATTCAAAACTTTTTGTAACTGATGACGAAAATTGCAATGCTATGGATCTGCTCAGATCTTTAATGCAATTTAGGTCAACTTTCGCTGAAAGTCGAGTCTAAGACCAAAGTTAAGACCGACTTTCTCGTGTTAACAAATGCGGGTCTAAGACTTTTAAGTCTGAGCGAAACTTGACTTTGCAACGCATTTTACTGTTTGCTATGAATGCACTGAACTTGGGCCAAGTTTTACGTGGTCGTTTCCCACTAAAATTTGCCTTAGCCCTGGTTACTAACTGACCCTAATTCTGACCCTAAACCCTAACTAACCCTTCGCGCGCGGGAAATGGCGACGTGCATGGGAAATCAGGCTGAACTTAAAGTGGAGGTGTGTTTCATCGGTTGCTGTAGACGACGCTGAGAACGACAATGACTGCCATGCAAAAGAATACGGTGACGGCCAGCACCAGCCAGCGGTACTTGAACTGGCGTGTCACGACGCTGCGCAGGAAGATCGGACCCGGCCTTGCGTCGTCGTCATCGTCACGACTACGTCTACCAGCGCGTCCGCCTCGACCGCTCGGACTCTGTGTTCGGCCTCCCGCTCCTCGTGCTGATATGATCGACGCGCGCTTGATGGACGCTACCGTACCGTCAAAGCGACTGATCTGACCCGTCAGGAACAACCTTCAACATGCAGCCATCCACACGTCCACGATTAGCACAGATAGAAATCAAGCTAAACGTCGGATACTACGTAGCGCTGCTTAAATGAGTCAGACCCGTCACCAGAAGTGCTCCATCGGACCCGCTCTGGCTGGATTTTAGGGGTCATTCTTCTAAAGAAAAAAATACTGGGAGATAAGGAGATGGGAAGAAATTGAAAGAGGAAGAAAGTAGAAAAGAAGGGGAAAAGGCGGCAGAGGGAGGAAGGAAAAGGAAGGGGAAGGGAAGAGCCTCCAATAATTTCTCACAGGGTCCAGTTTCGTTTTTTTGTCGGAAATATGCCCAAAACAATCTAAGTACAGTAAGTAATCGGGCTTGGCATTGAGTAACTCGGTTGATCGAGACTAGCGCGTTAACTGTTAGACCAAGCCGGCAAGTAACGGCACACCAGCACGCAATGGCACCGTTAGCCATACAAGCATCTGGTGTGGATTGATGCTGATGGTAATGTTGCTAGGCAACTGCCGGTTTCAGATGCTGCGCTTAATTGTACCTTTACTACAGCTGTAACATAACGGTCATATACTGTCTGCTTGTTTACTGAACTCTGTTGCTACAGGAACGTTACATGATACAAGTGGTGTCTGATAGAACGAAAATATAAAGGACTGTATTAAGTAATTTAAATAATACATAACAACCGTAATCACTTTAAAAACAAATAATCGCTTTTTTCTGTCACCTGGATAATAAATACAGAAAGTCAATTTGAATGCAGCGTAATACGTATCTAGTAATGTAAAAACAATTCGGCCAAAAATGCTACAAAACAGGACTCGTCTTCAGCACGTGTCGACTATGCTAATAATTATGTTTTTAAAGTTTTTGCAACGTTTCTGTAACTGCTTCATGAGGTCAGAGTGCAGACCGCAAAGTGAAAACGAATGCTACAGAAACCTTTTAATTTACATCAGATCCTACAAAAAATTTAACATAAAGTCTTATGTAATAACATCTTAGAAATAAATGAGATTCCTAAAAAATAGGAATAACTTAACGTAAAAAGTCTACGGCAGGTGTGAGATAACTTAGGAAAACGTTTGGAAATCAATTTCTAGGAAATACTTAAAAAATCGTAAATTGATCAACCTAGGAAAACCCAGGAAGTTCTTAGGAAGTTATGCAAATTAAGCCCCAAGCAGCCCTCACCTGATGGTAAGTAAAAATTGAATCTCGTCCGGCCCTGCAAGACTCTGACCGCCGTCTTCCGTGTACAGCTGCATTGGATTGGCGACCATCTCAGCGCAGATCACATCCGCTCCTGCATCAACAAACCGTCGCAAACGGGCCCGTCTTTAAGGGGGGAAGGGGTGGCACCTTAGCATGTGCCAAGGGCCCCGCGCCCCTAAAGGGCTCCGCGCTATACAGCGGTGATCGCCGCAACGGATGATTGATCGATCAATCAACCTAACCAATTTTTATCGACTTAGGGGATAAATTATTGTCACACTGAAGTCAATTAAAAATCTAGAAAATGTTAGGGAAAGCTAAAATCTTGCGCCCAAATTTTTTTCGCTCGCTGCGCTCGTGAAATTGTACACCTAAAACGCAGAAGATACAGGCACATGGTTCTTACGGTTAGGGGAAATTAGGGAAAGTCAGGAAAACTCAGAGGGTCAAAAAATCAAGGAATAAAAAAGGACAAGGGTGCAAACGTTAACAAAAATGCAGAAAAATTTTGAGCTGTTATATGCAGACTGCGTACAACAATTGCAATTTTTTTCTGCTCGCTTCGCTCGCAGGTTATTTGTACCTCCGCTTTTGAATTTGTTCCACCGCCCTTGTTTCTAGTGTGACTGTATGCAATTGAAAACCGACATTTGTATTTCGCGTGAACAAATTAGTCAGGGAAAAGGTTTCATTTTGTCCTACAAAGTCAGAGAAAAATCAGAGAAAATGAATTCTGTACAGTAGTAGGAACCATGCAGGCATCCTTGCAGACTTACGCATATCCTACAGTTTGTGCTGTACTGTGGTCACAGGCCAGTGGCCACTCTATTTTGGTATCAGGGGCCCCGCGGGTAAATTAGTGCCAGGGGTCCCGCGCTGGCAAAAGACGGCCCTCGCAGCTTGACGCTACTGTCTAATAACTAACAATATAACATTAATATTATCTGTATTTCATCAGGAAAAAAGGAAGATCTGCAAGTTCTAGCAGAACGAGAAAGCGTGACCGTTTCCTTACAAATCACGTTGACGTGACGTAACCAGTTCACCTTTTTCGCTTTTCTCTCTGTACTAGCAATTTCTGTGCAAGTGTATCGCATAATATTATTTGGACACAAGTAAACTACTAAACAGTGTCCACACTGCATTAAATTACACCAGCACGTGCGGGATCACCACTGGAAACTGTTAAAAGATAAGCTACGATCCCACTAATCTGCGAGTTTGTCTGTGAGAACGTAGCCTTGTTCAGTTCGCTTGACGCTACCTGTCCCACTAGTCTGACTCTAAGCAAATGAACGTTCTTTTACTGGCCCTGGTAACACGTCGTTCATAATTGTCAGTGCACAAAAGCTTCTAATGCAAACCGGAAGATGTTTGACCTATGAGTCTGACGATTGAACCCCGAGAAACCACAATGTAAATGTAACCATTCCAAATAATTATGATTTTCATTAGTTCAACATTTCGGCACTAGGGAATTGAGTAACTCGGGCGCAAGAAAAAATAACTACCGGAATTCTGAAGGAAGGCGATGACTTTGGAGAAGGTTTCGTTCATCGTCTCAAGTCGTTCCTTCTGAGCGGGTGGTCGATTGGCGGCGGGGCCTCCCACACCGGCGCCCTGGGAGGTCGCCCCCGTCCCGACACGGACCAGCTCTGGTGTAAACGTCTCGTACGTGAACGGATAGATGACGGGAAAATCTACATCGGCCGCCTGCGCGAAACCGTTAGCGTCCGGCAGCGGAGATTTGCGGTACGCCAGTCTAAGTATTCGGAAGAAATCGACCGGCTTCGGACTGTTGACGCCCGGCAGTACGTAGTGGCAAGCGTTTCCGGTCTCAGAGTGAGGCCCTGTCAACAAGCAATGAAAATACACACAGCCAGTTCACAGCCAGTTTAATATATCAGTCAATTTATCAATCAACAGCCAAGCACCATACCATTTTAGGCAAAACAGCAAAGACGTCAGCACGCCTTGTGCCGACCTGTATGCGGCCGTCCGACCCGTTGCCTTGGGTCGTACGCACCCAATGCACTGCGCTTAGTGTACAGTGAGCGAAGCCGCATGTGATCAGCGCACAAGCCGCCGGGAGATATAGGCCTATGCGCCATTTTCTGGAGATCTCAGACGTCCACGGAACTTGGCCGTTGACCTACTGAGCCGAAAATCAACGCACCGGTTACTACTGCCCTTGGTACCGTCGTTTGAGCCAATTGTGTTTTGCCAGTTCTTTTTCTTGTTTTCAAGTTAGGAGTCAGTACTGGAGAGACAGACAGACAGATGCATAGACGAGGAAAACCCGTACTGCGTCAGCTGTGTTATGCCAACTGAAGACGGACAGGTGTCGTCAGACGGATTTACAGCAGTTATGGAGACAGATGCTTTGCTGCTGCAGGTCCTAAACTGTGAACCAACCTTCCAGCTCATCTGAGACAAACTGACAGTAACTTTGAACAGTTTAAGCAGCTGCTAAAGACATTTTTGTTCTAATGTTAAAGTTTCTGCGCATTGTGGCTAACTGCCAGACTGTGCTTCTTAAGCTATCTCTCTTACTTACTTACTACTGAGACGGTTGCATTACAACTCGGGTACTTTCTTGCTTTAATTTTCAGCAGTATTCAACGTCGTTTTTCACTGCACGCGACTTTGTTAGACAGAATTTCCATTCGCAGTGACCGGACCGAACTCATCAGGATTAATTAGCAAAGTGATCATAAAACGAGGCATAAGTTTTTCATGGCGTCATTCGCTAAGTTAGATTGCAGCCGCGGGCACAACGACGCCGCTTGTGTGGTCTAATGTTGTTAAAGCTCAAGCTCCATCACTTCCACTTGTTATGGATTTGTTGCAGGCTTTTAATTTGACATGGCCTAAGCTTACTGTATGACTTGTTGCCACGACAAATCGAAACAAGTGTAGCGTGGACTGATTACCAATCGACAGACAACAGCCTGAAGAGCGGCGTCATTTATTTAACAGACGAATCACGCTTCCGCCTCTTGCAGCGTACGACGAATCTGCTACTTTCCTGCTAATTTATCATAGACCAGGGGCCAGAAATGGACACATTATTTCCAGCGCATGAGGTCAGTGGCCAGGGCCAACTTAGTTCTACGAAAACTGTGGCAGCCTAGTCATAAACCACGCCAATAATCGTCTGCATTTGTGCTAAACCTAGGGTGTTATTCATTATCACGAATATTTAATTGTCAACTAATCATTATCATTGTTGATCCCGGCGAAGCGCCAGACCTCTAGTCACACCAGACATTTGCGAATAATTTATTCTTGTGGGACGGCAAACGTGCCTAAGCAGCAGAAATTGAGCGGCCTTTAACTGAAATAGAACCCCAAAAAAGCTCTTACATCATTGGAATGATGCAGTTTTTACTGGGTAATAAACCAGATAGAAAAAAACCATTTGACGATCGCACTCACTTTCAAGGAGCTCTAGTGGCAAAAAATAAAATGTAACTTAGCGGTAGTCCCACTACTGAAATAATAAAACTTGCTTGATTACTTACTTCTGCGATGACAGTAAGGATTGAGTTAGAGAGTAGAAATCTGCATTTACGCACCATCTTCGTCCTTCTGTACCATGATGGACTGCATGTTGACGACCAGTATGTCGCACTGGTCTTTGAGCCAAGTGTTTGTTCGTTCAATCATCTCCTCAAAACCTTCATAGCCGTCTTCAGTCGCCATCGGTACCACGTCTTTCACGCCTGCACCAGACACAGGTCAGTGTAACTCAGCCATCTGTTCCCTCAGGAGCACGTAAATCATAAATCGAGTATCGGCCGGATTGGCTGAGATTAAGGCGAGGTGCGTTCACCTGTGTAGAGTGCCCGATCCCAACATGGCAGCCGACGCTCCGCAGCCGTGAAATGGGTTCCCACAAACAGCTATACGAAGTACACTCCCATAAGATTTAAATTATCCATATACAAAAAAGCCCAACTGTCGCCGGAACAGCGTGCGATACATTGCACCTGCTTGTTTTGTTTGGGCTTACTTGTTTCCGTTGTTTTCACGCAGTTGTCTAAATTGTCAACCAATGGCACTGCCGTCGTGCATGAAAAGTTCTAAGTGCACGACTCAAATACGAAAACTAACTCCAGGACCACAACAGAGAAGAAAGCTTAAACGATGACAATCCAAAACTATTCTTATTACTTTAACTACGTGCATAGGCAGTGCGCACGAAAAGAACAAGAGAACAAAATTACGTCTAGGTCCATTCTGTGGAAGCTCGTCCCCTTTTTCGGCGATTTGAGCCTGCGAGGATTAACCCAATTAAGCTAGCATCCCAAGTCGGCCGGAAGTCAATTAAACAGCCAGCGCCTTTAACCGACTGAGTCAGTATGACAGCATTCTGGTAACATGGCCTACTGTTTGTTACGCGCACTAACTATACTGTATCCGGCAGTAATTTTACCGGAGCCGCAATGCCGGACTTGGCCGGATTTGCCGAAAATAGCCGGAAGCCGAAACTGGCGAAATCCATTGCAACACACCCTTAGCGCACTCAACGGACAAACGCAGTACGCGCGAGGCAAAGGCATATGATACGATACCATACATGTCAAACAAGCTGCCAGTTTAATCTAGCACAGAGACTAGAACAAACTGAAAATCTTTCAAATAAAAATAAAATGAAAGAAAGGGAAATGGAACTGAAGTAGGCCTAATGTTATGTAAAACACAAAAATACAGAAACATACGGTTACGAAAAAGCTAAAAACCTGAAATAAAAAAACGGAAAAAAGAGAGAAATAACGATATCTAAAACTAGAAAAGACAAAGCGAAAAAATCGTAAGCAAGTTCAGATATCCGTGAAATCAAACGGAATTCTTTCAGTGCGAGTCAGTATAGACGGTTCAGCGAAGAAGCTTGGCCATTTGACAGACGGACAGACGGACAGACAGACGGCAGAGCAGACATGAATGGTCTGTCGAGCAGCGGACACTGGGTGTACATGCATATAGCGTATACAGACCGCGCAGTGCAGTGGTTGTTAGACATTCATATATTCATTACACAGAACAGCAGCAGCAGCAGCTTGATGCCAGCTTGGCATTACAGTGTCACCGTGGGTACTGTCACAGCCATGGGACTTGCGCACCTATCCGTCACTGTCGGTCTTGCTGTCAGTTCTCATAACTCAACTGACTCGTTCCTCTCTTCCTCGCAGCATGCATGTCACAGTAGCGGTTTGACTTAGCTGGTAACGTCGTTGGTCGCATCACGAAGTTGATGAACGACGGGCTCGGTTAGTACTTGGATGGATGACCGTCAGCAGGCGGGTTAAACCATCTCGGTATGTAACCGAAAATCCAGGTCAACTCAGCCTGGCCATCCCTCCGTAGGTAGACGCAATGAGCACTAGTGAAAACCGGGACGAAAACTGGCACACCGCATGATGCCCCAGTCTTGCAGTGTAAACAGGTGCATGTCTGAGAGCTAAAAAACGGACGTCAGCGCCGCCCTATGTGGCTTATAGCTCGCAGTGGCGTCATTTCAGTAAATCGTTGGGATCTAAGTCTACACAACGTATTGTTTTTGCAGCACTAACACTGTTTCAAAGGCACGATTTACAGGGGAAAAACTAAAATCGTACATCCTCGGGGGTCCTTAAACCCCTCCAGCCTCCCTCCGCCCTTCTAAATGACGCCCCTGATGGCTAGTGAAGGAATTCACGTTTTATCCATGTCCTGGTCGTCGTTGTGTCTCTGCTCAACAGTCCTACATGTCCTTCACGTGTCTGTCCGTCTGTCTGTCTGTCTCTCTGTCAGCGACATTCAGTTCGGATACGTCAGTCCATCTGCTTGGAACACTCTTTCTGATTCTTTCAAAAGCGCCGTCCGTCGTCCATCTGTGTGACGCAGATGTATCGTGACCATATAGACTAAGTCGGGGTACAGTTAGCTTAGCGTCGAAAGCACGATTGCAGCGACTGACAAACAGCAGTTTGATTCAAAAGCATGTTTGCAGTTAAAAGAAGAAACCGCAAACGAGGTGATATTTACATCACAAATTCACATCGCGCGACGTCGACAGTGTAGGTTAGGCTACAGAGCGTTGTCACTATGACATTATGCTAAGTACTGGCAACTCACCGACGACGGCGTGTTCATTGAAGTGTCGAGCGGTGATGTCAAGCGAGCGACAGTGGAAGACTCTGATGGCGAATGCGTACGGACAGTCGTCGTCAATGCTCTCAGACCAGCGAGTCACGCGGCCGTCCAGACGACTGTGCAGATGAGGCACGCTCAACGTCTCGACCGTCAGTATCTGACCTACAACAGCACACTCCACCGAGTCCGTGTATTTGTATAAACCATTTTCACATTGTATGTTGCATGTTAAATACGACTGTTGCTATCACGCAGCTCACGCGGCATTGATACCGGTTACTGAGGCAGATAGGCCTACAGCAGCAGCAACAACAAGAACAAGGACAGAATTAATTCTGCCAAACAACATTAACATACAGTATTTGCATCATTCAATGGCCCATCCCCGAAACCCCTTTACTGGCACTTTAAAGGCGGGGATATCAACACACGTTCAACGACGTTCGCCGCCACTATGTGTAAAATTAGGACCTAAGTAATCTGGAAAAGACGAAATCGGTCTGGCAAATCCTCGTTTGCAATGGGAAACATGTAGCCAGCCTAGGACTGACGGTTTGGTCACAATTTAACCCTAAAATCTCTCTCTCCCCCTGGGGGTCAGAAATTTTATCTACTATAACAATGTGTCATCGACCACCCACAAATGTGTCTGCCAAATGGCACCTAAATCCTTTGAACGGTTCAAGCAGGGGGCGCGAATGTGACAAACAGACAGACGACCGACCACGTTACGGAGAAATGTGTAGGAATAGGCGGAATTGCTTGGGCTGCAAGAGTGATTCCGCCTAAAACTCACTACATGTTTACTACGGGCGACATCTGTAGTATCTAGTATACTTTGGACATGAATTCTGACAATTTGGAAACGAGTTGTTATACAAGCTTATCACAGGCTGCGCGGTAGCGCAGCACTGTTGTAAGGGTGACCAGCCATTTCAATGGAAGAACCCAAAATTTGACCCCCGTAAATCTAAAACCCCTTAATTTTGTCACCTCAATTTTTGCGCAGATGATTACATCCGGCATATCTCCCGACACTGAAAATTTGGTAAAAATTTGTTCACAGGGGGCTTCCCCACGAATAGGTGAAATATAACGCTTGCGTGACTTTTTGTGCCTTTTCTTCTGTTTCCTTCCTTTTTTCTTGCGTTTTTCTACAGGAAAAACGACTGAAATGATTTTAACGCACGTTGGCTCATATGACGCGGTTTCGCGCAAGAAAGTGCCTTTCGGGGGTTACAAAATTTAAATTTAACATTTTACCCTATTTTTACATAAAAATACGAACAATTACAATGGCGCCTATGGGAAAAATTAAACAATGGTTTAAACCGTCATAACTGCAGCTGTGTATATGATAGTCGTAATTTTTAATTCTAGGGTATGGTTTTCGGGGTTGGCCAATTTAACGGTGTCATTTATATTTACCCCTGACCGACCACCGTTGCCATGGCAACGAAATTTGGGACAAAATGGGCCATAACTCGGCCTCCTTAAAAGATAATTGCACGCTGTTTGCACCTACCCCCTATTTTCAGGCCCGGGCTATCCTATGGTGTCATTTAAATTTCTCCCCTGGCTTCCACTGTTGCCACAGCAACGAATTTTGGGACAAAATTGACTATAACTCGGTCTGTGTAAAAAATATCTGCAAGATTTCTGCGTTTATAGAGGGGTTTCAAAGATGGGCCATCGAATGCTGCCAACCGAATTATTCCCTAGGAAACCCTCATTGCCATGGCAACGAAATTTGGGACAAAATTGGCTATAACTCGGCTTATGGAGAACATCTGCGAAATTTTTGCGTCTATAGGGGGGTTTCGGGGATGGGCCATTGAATGATGCAAAGCGAATTTTTCCCCGAGCGATCCTCGTTGCCATGGCAACGAAATTTGGGACATAATGGGTAAGAACTCGGCTTACGTAAGAGATATATTGAAGTTCTTTGCGTCAGATGGGGTGTTTTCAAGATCGGTTTATTTTGGTAGTTGTGGTAGTAGTTGTAGTGGTTATTTTACTGCCAGATTTTATTCAGCTCCAGATTACTTCCAACGGCAATAAAACTGCAAATCGTTATGTAAAAAAAACTTTTCAGTTAATATACAGTGTAAGGGTGACATCGTGGTTGTAGATATAAAACAGCACAAATCACAATTTAAAAATTCAAACATTACCATTACACAATGTCAGAAGAACTTTGCTAACTGTGTAATGGCAAAGTTTGAATTTTTAAATTGTGATTTGTGCTGTTTTATATCTACAACCACGATGGCACCCTTACACTTTATATAAACTGAACAGTCTTTTTGCATAAATATTATATATAAATCATATTTTAGTGTATCGTGTGCTTAATTAATTCGTTAAAACGTTTACTGCAGAAAACAACTCCATAATTGTTCTGGTCAGTTTTTTGCAACAGTGGAGGTCCGTTATTTTCCAGGTAGCCGTATTGCAATTATCAGTCGTTGTTTTTTTCGTGGTCTGTCATTTTCAGGTGCCGCAAATTCAGCGGCCCACATCGATCATCCACAGGTTACCTTTGAGCTGTTTGTGTTCGATCTTCTTGTTGATTCTGGCGACGAGACTCTGGATTGTGTCGTGCTTCTGATCGGGAATGAAGTCGGTGAAGTTGATCGGCTGCTGGCGATGCGACTGCGTTCTCGGCACTAGCCACAACCTGAACCAGCAGCCAACGAACATAACTAAAGGAATACGTCAGCCCAGTGCCGACGTATCATGCGGCCCTCCACCTAGAACTGCGCAACCCTATTCCTGACCCTGACTTTTGACCTTTTAAACTAAAAATTTGCAAGAACAACGTTCACACAAATGCGAGTTTTAAAAACGTTTTTTTTGTTTTTGAGGGACGGACGGACGGACAGACAAGGATCGTAATACGGCCCCGTTATAACTAAATCTAAATGGACTGCAATCACTGCATGTATACGCATCCATCACGGCACATTAGACTAAAAGCGATCAAGTATCTTAATTCTCAGCCAAAAACATATATATTCATACAGTATATTTGTTTGAGAATCAGCTGACAATTCGCAACGATTTTACAAAATATACAATAGAATATGCGCGAAAATTAAAAAAAACGATAATAGGGTCTTTCGCCTGGTCAATACAACGAGCCTAGTAGGGGCCTAACTGTTCACTGGGCCACGTCCCACCCCTCAAAAGTTTTTTTTTAAATCACGAGACTTAAGTGCATGATTACTGACGACACGCAGAACACTCACCTGAGTCCACGGAGATAGTAGGTGACGGCGTTTTCGGTGAAATTCTTTGACGATATCATGAATTCTCCGCTGCCGAGCCTGGACGAGTCGTGCGACATCCATGTCATCGTCTGACATGTCTTTACCTGTACGTCTCGGTTCTTGTCCAGCCAGTCGTTGGCACGGTCCACCAGCTTCCTGTATCGCAACCATCATTATCAGTTTATCTATTTTACGAAATAAGCACAATAAATCCCAGTATAATATGACGTCGGCAAGCAGCTCACTGACTGGCAGCGGCTGTGTAAAGAAACTGCATATGTTAAACAAGATACAAAGTGAGAGAAAATTGAGCTACGAAAAAATTAGCAAATAGCACATGCAACTGCAACAGAGTACAAATTTATAAAGCAACACAGAAAAAATAGCCTATAAAATTGCAGGTCTGTTTACAAATGGGGCACAAATCAGAAATGCATAGCTGCAGGGAAGCAAAGCCGACGTTGTTGCAAATATGTCTTATGCTTTTGTAACTTTAAAAAACAAGTTCCACCGCTGCTGTCGTCTGTTTTCACAGACTCCTGACTGAAAAAAAACAAAAGTAAAAAAAACAAAATTGCTGTCAACGTTGTCCGGGGCAGACATAACCGTTGTGCCAATTGTTCAGTTTAAAAGGTCAATGGCCAAGGTCACCAGAGGTCAAAAACGTCAAGAAATAGCCGCATATCTGGAGTAGACGGAGTAGGCTTAGATGTTTACTTGCGGGTAGTGAATCACGCGCCGAGCGGCTCAAGCGGCTCAAGCGTCCACTGCAAACCAGGCCTCACCCTCGTGTGGTTAGCTAATTCACTATCGACGCCTGAGACGCTTAGCAGCTGAACGGACGGCACTCGGCTCCACCCACATCGTTCTCCCCACTGTAGGACCTCATCATCGAACATAACGAGCGGAAGGAAGGACGAACGCCGTTATAGCACTAGGTTGGCGGGGAGTGGAGGTAGCGGCTGCTGGATTGACGCTGTCAGATAGACAATTGACTGTGGGTAAGTGAAATGTGGCCGGCGTGCGTGCAGACCGCGTATCACTTACTCCGCAGCGCGACGCAGCAGCAGCAGCAGCACACTGAGAAGCTGCTAACACGCCAGCACCATTCAGTCAGTCCACTAGTGAGTCAGTCAGTTGAACTGATCGATCCATCCACCGTAGCATTGCCAGCACGCCCTGCCCGGCCCACGACTATAGTGCTGCCACGGTCACGGTCACGATGACCGACCGAACAGCTCGAGCGATAGATCGCTCAGTCGCTTTCCTTCACTCAGTCACGTCGACGCCGCCGCCGTCGTCTCGAGCGACCCTTCCGTCCCCGTGAAAGATAACATGGCGCTCGCAACGTCGCTCGGCTCAGCTTAGCCTCGTAATATGACATGACTGGATGCTTCTCAAGCCTCATCGCATCAACCCGCGCCAGCAAAGAAACAGCATATTATGTTCTGTGAAACGAGGTATAGTGTATCCACATTCCACAGTCTACGCACTGGTGTAGCAATAAGGGATCACTGATCACACGTGACCCACTAGTAAACCAGTTAGGCCTAGGCCTATCTGATGTTTGCGGCTTTAAGCTAATTTATTATTTTCCTCCAAACAGCGCTGTCTCTCTTATCTGCAAGCACCAAAGTCGTAAGGGCGGCGTGAGTGAGTAGTTTCTTAACGGCACACAGCACAATTAGGCCATTCAGGGGGTGGCGCTATACCCAAACAGTGTTGATACTACAGTCATTCATACAGTCGTAAAATTATTTAACAGCTTTGGCTTTTTTGCACCAATATACAGACGCATAGTTGCATAGGCTTGCAGATCAAAGACCACTTTACCGCGGAATTTTAGATGCTAGCAATGTGTCCAATTGTTGCAAACCGCTTTAATGGAGAAATGAGTGCAGCAAGTGTTTCAGCAACTGAAGATCGATCTCGCTGTAAGGACCTGCAGTCGAATCCTTCGCTCGATCTGTAGCCACAGTATTAGTTTCTACAGTCCGTGCCGAGTTGTTTCACAGCAAGAAGCAAATGAAAGCACCACACGCAGAGATCTTTGTCAATCGATCTATCGTACCACTTTGTGGCAGTTTGCAGCGCCCACAGACTCATCGAAGCGTCTGTTGTGCGCGGAATTCGTCAGTAGCGACGTCTAGCGATTGTCTGTTCGCCCAATCACACGCCCGAGCACAGCTGCTGTCAAGTATGGCGAGAAACGACGATGAAGAACGAAATAGCAGAGACTGACTGTCATGGCGTCTGACCTACCACGACGTTCTAGCACAAACTTCATCCAATGCGACTTGTCGTGGATTTGTTTTACATTTACGTTTCACTAAATTCATTCAATAGGCTTATTAGTTACAGCACTGCTAAAGTGGAAGTGGGTAACCGAGTACGCAGTACGAGCTTATAAATACCATTACATACAGCACTGTTCTTCTTTTCCTCGCAGAAGAAATCGACAACAAATGCAGTAGCCTGAATGGAATCAGTCCAAACTACGCTATTTTGTTGTACAACAAAATAATCCACAATATGTTCCATAACAGGAAGTTGTACGGCAAGTTGCACAATTAGTTATCTTTGCGCAGCAGTCTGCATAGAGCAATGCAGTAGCTTGACTGTGCTACATGACGACCAAGCCTGTGCATTGTCGTACTGCTGGCTTCCTGTCGGTTCCATCGCACTGGCTAGACCTGTTAGTTCCTGTCTGCGAGCGTCAAGCGCCGTCGCCGTCGGTTAATGAGATCAGACGAATGGACGGACGCTCATATACCGGGTGGCGCAAAAAACGTCCCAAACATTTGCATGCGTTATTCAGCCGAGCGGTCGAAATGAATCAGCTCAGAAGCATAGCCTAAATGTAATGACCAAACACCTTGGAATATGTGTAGAAGTGTAGAAGTTTTTGTCTAAAACACTTTTGTATTAGCCGCAATACAAACAAAATAGGTTTACACGCCATAAAGAATTTTTGCATGCGGTTCATCATTTGCGTTGCCGCTCGTACGCAGGCTACGCCAAAACGTCACTTAGGCTTAGGCTAATTATCCGTCAACTGATCATCAGAAAATGTGCTGATATAGGTCCCCCTTTCTTTTTTGCCACTGTTGTTAGTCGCTTTTTACTGCTATGTGGCTTTTTGATTTTGGCTGTCTGATGTCGACATCAAACCATTTGTCTAAGATAACATTCTGAAGATCTTTGAGATTCGCAAACGGTTAACGCCTTCTTTCATAAACAAGTTCTTGCAAGGTATCCCAAACTAAATAATGTAGCGGATTCCAATTTGTCGAATGTGATGTCCATTTTTGTGAGCTGATAAAATTTGCGTGTTGTCTCGAAAGAAATTTTGAGTCGTTTTGATGCGGTGTGATAGAAGGTTATCTTTACATAATTGGATTTTTAACTTTCTTTACGTCAGTAACTGGCATTTAGTGGTGTTATTAGTGAGGTTACCAAAATTTATAAGTAAATAAGAGTACATATTGTTCTACAAACGCGCGAAAAGAAATTTCTCGCCATGAAGTATACGCGCCGTTATAGTTACGCAAAGTTCGAGACGTTTTTTAGCGCCACCCGGTATAGTCCCTCCATGTCACGTCTCACGCTTCACTGCAGGAGCCGACTACAGACCATCGTCAGGCTGACAGGCAGTAAGACAGCAGGAGATCTGAAGCCCAGGAACTCATAACTGTGAATTTTGTGAAGTGCGAAAATTCTTCTTTTTTCTTCCTATAAACGCAACGCGAACGTCTTTCAAACCTAGTCGACTGTCGACTGCATTTTACATTACCCGCATCCATTATTAACATTTACAACGTCGAGTTTTTTATTTAACATACTTTTATCATTCTCTTGCATTCTGCAGTCGAACGAGCTTTTGTTTACTTTAACCGGTGTTTTCCTGACGGTGATATTTCGTAATTTCCATTAAGTTACAGCGTCTTGAGCCGCCACACGCAGCGCAGTGACGCTACTATCCATCGATAAGATAGATCACGCAAAGTTCCTCTGTATTTATGAGAAATGGGAATTATTGAAACCCGAGGCAGATGGAGTGGTACCAAGCGATGGCCTAGAGTGGCACAACTTGGTACGACTTGACGACCAAAAATACTGCGCCAAGCAAATAGGCAGCAAAAACATCTGACTGTAGGACACTTTCACAGGAGGTAATAAGTAACAGAAGAATAAAGTGCTTTGAGCTTAATTTCTCTGAACATGCTTGTAAACAGCCTACTGACATAGCTCGACGAATTTACACAGTGCACCGGTGTATGAAAGAGACCGGTAGATAGACCTACAACGGTTTTAAGCAGGATTGTTAGACTTGTTCAAAAACTGGACGTGCGCTATGCTCTGGATGAGTGTTACGAATTTGGGCCCCGTTTTACTTCGTCAAGTACCGAATCTTCCTAATTCAGACGCCAGCTAAATTACCACGCTGTTCTTGATATGGTGACGGCCGGTGCTATCGATTACAGTGAGACAGCGTTGCGCTGCAGAAATCGGCAGAATGGTAGATGAGCGACTGACAAGCACTTGTCAGTCGGGTAGCTGCACGGCCCGATGAAGTCAAGCGACAGACAGAGGACGAGGCTAGCTGGCCGGACGATGTGTGCTGGGATGGGTCCACTCCTGCCTGTCATGTCAGCCAGTCCAGTCCACCCACGGGATCGCACCAGCTAGTCACACTGTGACAACGCAACGAGATTGCGTCAGAGTCCGTCCAGTGTCCATACACTCGTCCTTGTCCGGATGCTGCGGACGCTGGCACGAACCCGGCATCCACCCCTTCAGTCATCAATGCATCAATATGCAGCGCCGACAGCTGCTCGCATTATATAACGTTGTCGGCTGCGACAATTACATGTCGGGACGGCACGGCACGGCCAGTGCAACATATACGATCTATCATCAGCGTGCATGCCTGCAGCGTCGACAAAAGACGGTATTTTACGGCGCCCGGCGCCCGGCAGTGTCATAATCGCAACGAGGTCGCGTGACAATGCGGACGCTGTGTAGCTTAGGCAATCACCCACCCTGCAGCTTGTGCTGTCCGTCCGTGCGTTGTTGCTGCCGTTGGCATACTCGCCCACTCAGTCGCTCGCAGAACGGAAGAAAATGATAGTCGCAGTTCGTATTGATCCGTTGCTTGCAAGCATAAACAGAACGAGCCGGCCGCACCAAGGCTCAAGCAGCACGTTTGGCCTCTGGTTAATCGCCGTTGAAACTACGCCGCACGCCAGCTCAACTAGTTCCGACAGTAACAGCTGCTCGCTCTTCTGCCACACGCCCAAAACGAAAAGAATATAAAAGCCAAACATTACATGTACAACACGTGTAGGTCTGCACAGCCGAAAAACACAGCACAACTGTACGCAAACCAATTAATAGAGATATTTACGGGGGTTCGTGTCTCTACATTTATGGACTACATTGTTGCATTATCAAAAATACTTTTATGCAAGTTGCGAGTACATTTGTTTTAATTCTGGGTTGTGGAGGTAGGTTACAATCGAAACGGCGGCGCCGAAATGTCCTGCTCCGTGCAATCTCCTACCCCCGAAGTTACGCCGCTGATTACGCGGCCATCCTATACAGATCGCACTGCATATTGATGCATTGATGTATTGTTACATCATCATTGTCTTATCCCATCGGTCATATATCATTGCTTCATCGCTGCCAATGTATACCAGATTTCAACAAATATAGGCGTATTGTTGGTTCAAAATTCTACGTCGGTGCAACGTTAAAATAATAATTTCGAGACTGCACGTAGAGCCTATTTTGGTTATTGTCGGCTTAAGTGAAACGTTTTATTGTGCTGCTCTTTCGATTTTCAAAGCAAAACACTCGAGTCCATACTTTTGAAGCTTCTCTGTTCTCAGCTGCGAACAAAATAGCAAACATAGCAGCGTCTGGGGCTTAATACAAAGTGTCGCAGTGGCCTGGCTAAGAACAGGCTTTTGTCGCTGTCAGCTGTCACTCACAACCGACGTGATAAGTTCGTGCGTGAATCTAAAGCGCCAGACAACGTGTGTCGTCACATCCAATCAACTGTTGGCGCGCCAAACTGCAACTTCTCGCTCCATTCTCATACAGGACTCAACCCGGCCGATTGCCAGACAAGCCGATCAATATTGCTAATATGTCGAGTCCAGTGTTCGTCCCAGAGGTATGCACATGCCCGGTCTTTGGAGACCGCAACAAATTGATTTGCTCAGCAGCGAAACGGCGGCACAAGAAGTTCGAAAAGCCACCACTAATGAAAATACGCGCTGCAGTCTTAAAATAACGTAGTCCGAGAGACAACAAAAACACGTCGAAACGTAAGATAGTCAAAAGAAGTCAGAATTCGGTTTTTTCTTCAACGTTACGTCCGAAATGCATACTACAGATCTCATATATTATTTATTTCAGTGAAACCTTTTTGTGGAATGCTGCATTATGCAACCGACGCAAATAAGACAAAAAGTCCGATTGCTGTACTGTGTTAGGCCTGTTGGTCGACGAAAGCTGGCTGTAGAGCATTTAGGCCTACCATTCTAGGAACAGCGACTATACCGACTAGGGACTACACAAGTAATATCCAATTCACAGCACGGCAAAATGCTGGTGCTTTGAGCGTTAAGCCGCTGAGACAATAATCGCTAGAAGCTAAACCTACAGTCGCTGAACTGCTGCTGTAACGAGGCTCCAGAGGCGGCATTGGCCATTAATCAACAGTTCATACGATCGACCGATAGACCATCACGCACAATCTGATATCTAGCTTAAATTACCGATATGTCTATAGCCTACCGTTCTGCATGCATTGACCGTGCTCACAGAACTGTAGTATCTGAGTTATACAGGGGGAGAGGTGGGCAAAAGGACACCTTTTTCAATTACGTCAACTAAACGCCACATAAGCTGTAAAATACCGGATATTTTTTCACGGTTTTAACAAATTATTGTAAGATTTGCGATTTCGTGTTCTAAAATTATGACGATCCATCATTTTCGGTCAATCCGTGGGGTGTCGCAATTGACGGCCAGAGACAGTGCAGGACAGGTCGATCGGTTGGTCGATCATCACCGGTACGACTGGCATTCGGTCACCAGTCCAGTGAAAGGTCGTACGTTTGTGGCTAGCCTAGCGTGCAGCCAGTTAGGTTCATCAATCCTCGGGTCAGTCGCTATCGTGGCACGCCACGCCGACTGTCTGTGTGCAATTCATCGATAATTCATTGAAGCGTGCATCAAGAACCAACCGCTCACTCGCCAGATCCAGTCCAGTCCACACAACGACCGCCGTCGAATCGGTCAGATTAGAAGCTCTCAATTATTCAGCATCAGGTCCCAACAGTGAGACTGCTACAGTCCGAGTCGGTCCGTCCGTATTTCCTACCTCTGCGTGGAATGGAACCCCGTAGCGCCACATATACCACGATAACGATGCCCGCTCATGCAAGCGCTCGGTCGGTTAGCGTTAACCAGACAGACTCGGGACACCGGGTAAATAAGTAAGTAAGAGAAACGTTGCTCTTGGCGCACACCAACTGTTATTATATGCAAAGGTTCCAGGTAGCAGGAGACGACGCTCTTCTGTACAGTTTGATTCTACAGAGAAAGTATCCAAAGTCTGCAGGATGTTGTACAGCTTTTGTGACTTGATGTCTAAAGGTGTGTAGGCCTCCAGAGCGACTAAAATAAAAGTCGAAGTGCGCGGCTTATAATTTATTTCATTTTATTGCTGTCGCTCTGTACGCACCTTAACAAGTCACAACATAACGAAGTAGTGGAATTTGGGCCTGATGTTACAGGGCTTGGCAGATCACAGTCAAAGTCACGTGGTTATTGTCACGTGCTACTATCACTAGCCGATCGATATTCAATAATGCTCACTGAATATAAGTCCTAGCGGTCACATTTGACTCATAAGACTCGACTAACGCAAGACAGAAGTAGGAACGGAGAAAATGAGTTTGTGGCGTAACTGACACGACATTTCACTGAAGGATGGCACCTCAGTGATGGGTTACAGATGACAACCAGCGTTACGACTAAACCCCTTTTCTGCATTTGGCATAGTTTCTCGGCATCTTTTTGACTGCAGTAATTTGCCACTGTCATCCCATACCCATACATACGTACACACACTAGGCCATGCACACACCAGCAACGTCATGGGTTGAAAAAGTAAGTAGGCGGAGCAGAAACTCAGGAAGATGCCATTTTCCGACACACGAGATTATAGGTGCTCGAAATTCCGAGTTTGCCAATAAACTGTCCCAAAATGAAGCCCTTGAGTCCCAAATTTGTGCATTATAAAACGAAAATTTTACGACAAGAAGATTTGTCGACAATTATCCGACAAAAACCCAAAATTTAGGGTGGTTAATGGCCGCGCCTTGCTTTCCCTTCCTCGTGCCATGATGTCACAGGACCCAACAAGAAAATTTGTCGGCGAACGCCGATATACATAGGGCCTATGCGGCCGTCCATCCAGTTGGCGAGCGTCTCAGGCGTTGACAGTAAATTAGGTCACTGCATACGATTGTGTGGCTTGGCGGTGTAACGGTAGCGTGCCGAACTCGTAAACCCGAGGTTGCACGTTTGACTCAGGACCGGGGCACTGCCAGGTAACGACGGGCTCAACGGCCATAAAAAGGCAGATGAGCACCCCACCTACGTCCCACTAGGGATACGGCACTTTTACCTTTATACAATTACGCAAGACACATTTACATGCGTCATTTTCCTAAATGTTTTGATTTCCGGTGACCCGTGACCTTCCACATTAAAAATTAGCACACCAGTAACGGCTCAAACCTCCTGGAGAACCTTCACACTAATTTAGGTTTTTGCACGTTTTCTTGTTTCCGAGTTAGGAGCCCGTCATGTGTTTTTGTCATGTAATCGACAATCGGCTTAGCAGCGCGGACGACTAAACGTGATCAATAGGATGGGACAACTCAATTCAGCAGCAGCCGCAGCTTAAACACCGCTATCAAACAGCATGCAGTGTCCTAAGCACCGTCAAGTACAAATAATCGCCTCTGATCATCGGCCAGACAGATATAGATGAATGTCTTTTGCTGCACTGGTGAAAGCAGACCGAACAGGAGTCGCACAGCAACATTACCGGTATATGGCCTACAGTCACATATCGCGCTCCATAAAAAACGAACCACTTTTGTTTGTAGCATAACTGCAAAAAAACATTGATTAAATTGTTACCTATGCAGCTACAGCTAAACCGTAAAGCAGCTCTGGTAAAAACCACCAGCAACTGTGGCGGTCTCAAATCTGTTGCAGCACTACCATGGAGAATTTGATTTTACTTCAAATCAGTATTCAGTGAAAAAGTGATGCGAAAACAGTAAATAGCCATTAAAGTTCTCATTAATTTTGAGCACCGTAATCTTTTCTGCGAGAAATTTGCAGTTGTCTGTCGGAATTTTTACTGAAAATTGTATACATAATAGTGTCTATCGGAAAATTGCAACTTTAATTCCCGCCTACTTATTTAATCCACGACTGCGACGACCTCGTTTTAGAGTTGCAGCAGGAAAAATCAAATATGTACTTCAAATACATATATTTTTATTCTTCTCTGCAGGAGCATACTGATTTGAAGCTGCATTTTTAACTTCTGTGACATTTGAAATGCTCTTGCGTGTTCCTTACACAGTGATAATGCACGGGTAATAAATTTCTGGTATGACGACGAATAGTACGCATCGCAAACTGCGTGCGTCCAAATATTAAACTCAGCCGCTACAGAACAGAAATGAACGCAAGACAAGCTGAATCACACGACTCACTGAAAGTGTTCGGACGACGACGGATTCCACTTGGCGACGCGCGAATGTTTCCTGTCCGGCAGAAAGTCCTGGTACTTCAGCTTCCACGAGCTGCGCATCGACGTGTTGGACGACGTCCTGCCTCCTCCCACTGCAGTCTGACCTCCGCCGCCGGCCGTCGGTCGACCGTGCGTACTGACCTCGGTCCCCGACGCCTCGAGGCGTCCGCCCGGGGCAGACACCGCCGTCAGGACCGGCGGAACAGTCGTGATGGTCGGCGGTGCATCGTCCTCATCCTCGCCGGCAGCGCCCGCCTGCAGCAGGCCGGTCGTTGCCTCCTCGGACTCGCTCGGATCCAGAATGGAGCCGTTGACGTAGCGGCGAAGCAGCGACGGCGACGTGCCGCTTAGTCCACGCGACATTCAAGCCACCGGCAACAACGTTTCACACCTTCGACGTCTTCGTCCAGAGAGCCGGCCGTGAAGCCGAGCTGACTGTGTGTCGCGGAATGAGAGAGAGAGTAGACCTAGTTACGTTCGTGGCACGACCACGACGACTGTCGGCGAGTATACGAGACTGCACGCTACGTCAGTAAAACAGTGTCGCCCGCCGTCCAATAAAAAATCCAGCATCGCCCAGCTAGAGAGTCAGTGGCAAGCAGTCAGCGTAGAAGAGATTCTGACATCAAGCAGGTTGGTCGGCGCGTTGCGTCGCACGCCCGGTGCCGCGCTGGGTCGTAGCATGCATGCAGTGACTGGCGTTTGTCCTGCGATCTGCTGATCACATAGCAGCAGCAGCAGCAGCAGCAGCCATGCCTCGCACACGCTCGCTCCGTGCCTGCAGCCGCTAGAGATGCGACTCCACTGCACGCCGTTTGTTTCGGTTACACGAATTCCACTCAACGACTCGCTATAAAATTATAACTTCTTTTTAGTCCGCCCGAAAACGATAGTTTTCGGAAGGACTTATGCTTTAGCCCAGATGTTTTATTTATTTTTTCTCCACTCGCGAGATCTCCGAGATGCGTGGGCCGATCGGCGTGAAATTTTGCACGATGGCCAGTACTAGACCCAGTTTTATAATGCCGGTCCAAAATTTTAGGGGGCGCACCCCAAAAAACTTTCAGGGGCGAAAACATGCAAAATTTGGCCCGATTTCGGACGACTTCGAAGTTCGGCGGCGAATATCTCCGAAATGGACAAAGATATTCAAAATCGGATAGTCATTCCGTCTACCGCGATTCCTCCTGCGTTAGGCGAAACAAGTCCGGTGAAGTTTGGTCCAGTGACCTTGGAGATCTCGATGTTGAATCGTACCCACCCAGAGTGCATTTTTCGGAAGACCATATTTCGGCCCCTAGGGGGTGCTGCGCCCCCAAATTTCAAGGCGGGGGGTCAAAGATTGGCTTAAAATG
>Ga0209367_1000400_pt1 | contig 41514 bp, 23 predicted proteins | sample WorMetLIZISLAND2_FD_187412 | JGI IMG/M metagenome (GOLD analysis project Ga0209367, IMG submission 187412) | Marine gutless worms symbiont microbial communities from Max Planck institute for Marine Microbiology, Germany - Olavius geniculatus... ...
AATCAGATCATCAATGTAAATATTGAATAAAAATGGTGATAATACACCACCCTGACGAACACCTTGACTAACCTTAAAAGGCTCACTCAGTACACCATTCCATCGAACATAGGAGCATAATTTACTATACCAATCGCACAACACTGAAATTAGACAGACTGGGATGTTACGTGTGCAGAGCTTATCAAAAAGCTTCACATGACAAATTCTGTCAAAGCTTTGCTGGCGTCAAGAGCAGATATAAACACCGTACTGCCACGTTGAGTAAAATAGTTAATACATTGTTGCATTGTAAAAATGGCATTCTGGCAACCAGAGCCTTTCTTGAAGCCGAACTGCAAAGGATGGCTGCATAAAAGATTCTTAAATTGATTAGTAATACATAACTCAAAGACCTTAGAAATTACACAGCTAGCTGTAATGGCTGTATAATTGTTCAAGTCAGTAGTATCACCAAGACGATCCTTCAACAGAGGCACAACAACCCCCTGGCCAAAGGCATCAGGAACATGACCATAAATCAAAATCAAATTGAACAGTTGTTTTAGATAAAACACAATGCTAGGATGTGCATATTTTAAATGTTCGGCAGAAATTCCATCAAGGCCTGAGGCTTTGCCAACTTGTGTCACAGGTAAACAACATCGACTTGCGGTACGCCACTCATGACCAAGCGGCGTCTGTATTGAAGGGCAGTAATGACGTCGTCGAGATCATTGCACAGTACAAGCCCGAAGGTCAGAATCAGACAACTGTCTTTGACGCGTTTGAATTATACAGTTGGCATTGTAACTCTCGAGTTAGAACACAACACCGTGCTCGATTTACAGGGTGTGTCAATAAAAAACGTGGCAATTTGATTTTGTTTATATTTTCGCCAATCATTGACCAATTTTCGAAATTCTTTCACTGGCACACTGCAGACAATTTACAATAATGCGATTAGTATATATTCCACCACACCGTGAATGCGTCTCTACATTACCTTGTGAAATATAAATAAAATATGCATTATATAACAATAATAACAAACAAACATTTTGGTAGAATTAAAAAAAACATTTTAGACCAACATTGCGATGAATGATCTGTATGACACTATACTGTGTGGGTCTAACACCTCAGTCATATGGATCATTTATCGCAATGTTGGTCTGAAGTGTTTTTGCATTTACCTAAATGTCTCTTATTGTCGTTAGTTTTTTCTTACATTTATATTCTACAAGGTAGTGTAGAGACGCAATCATGGTGTGGTAAGATACATAACAATCACTTTAATGCAAATTGTCCGCGGAGTATGAGAGTGAAAAAATTTTGAAAGTCGGTTGAAAATTCGCGAAGGTATGGACAAAAGTAAAGTGCCACGTTTTTATGGCCCTCGGTGTATATCTTTGCAAAACATTCTCTGTCAACATGCTGAGCAGAAAATTAGCAATCGTTGCAGCAACGCTTTGTTTGTGTAGTTGTTGTTAATTGCCTCCTGTAAAAAACCATGTCATTCGAGTTCAGTTCAGTTACGTCGCTCAGTACACGCCTTAAATCACTAATTGATGCTAATTGTGCATGTTGTAATAAACACGTCATTAGTATATGCAGTTTATTATAACTGCAAATATGTGTACGTATTTCAGTGGCTTGAATTTGCTCAGCTAATGCAAGAAGCATCGCAGTAAAATACGCTATTATCGTTAGGCTACATGGATTTTGATGTCAATATTATGACGTTAAACGTTTCAAAACCTAATTTGAGCACATTTTTGTCCTAATTTTGAGCATGTTTTACTTAACTAGGCGTCAACTTAAGGGCACTGGTTATCTTTTGGTGAACGTTAGCAAATGAAAGGATGATACGTTGTTGAGTTGCTATTTATTCGTTAACAGATTACAATCGGTTTGAAGCAAAAATTCACGAACTTCGCGAACAGTTGATTATCAACACGAACGTATCTGGTAGTCTAAAAACTATCGAGAAGAGAACTCTTTATGTCAGGTATGCATGTTACACGATCTTCCGCATAAAACATGCTTTGTAATTTTAATTATAAATTTAGTTTTTAATTTGTAAAGCGCACAATGTCAGCGAGAAACTCACTGAATCTGTTCATTTACAGCAAACGTGTTTTGTTTACATATTATTTTTGGTAGAAAAAATTTTGTGGTAATTCTAACTTTGTTGCTGATCCGGGTCTGGGTCTAAGCATTTAAGACTGAGCATCGGTTGTTGCGAGTGCGCTACGTGTTTCTATGTACAAGTTTTTATGCGTGAAAACTCTTTCCAGTTCTTTTTCAGAAGGTCCACTTATTACGTTTTCTTTGTCGCAAGTTTGTTAGTTTTAGAGAAACTGTCAGTACAGTCTTGTTTTTTTTGTGCTGGCTTGCTTTACGTTTATTTTGCTACTGTAATGCTTTGAGCATACGAATGAATAAATGAATGAATATATTGGCACATCTAACATCTTCGTAGAATGATCGTAGTGCACTCATAGAACATGGTATCTATCATAAATATTCTAAAATGTTTATTATGGACCTCTCCTTTGGCGGTTATTTGATCCAATCACTAAAGTTAACTAGACTTTTATCTGTCTCCTTGTAACTGCTACTTTTTTGTTTTTAACTGGTCCATGTCCACAGAGGACATCTGAGAATTGTAAGAATTAAAACATCGTGAGATTTTTTACAGACCGATTGCTTTTCAACCAACGGGGGTCAAACACTGAAGAGGCGTGGTTCATCTCGTCAGCTTTTTTTCCTGTTTGCTTTTTACCTGCAGAGCTTTATTTGACTACGATCCGATAAAGGACAGTGGACTTCCAGGACGTGGCCTTATGTTTCGCTACGGCGACGTACTTCACGTGACGAATGCCAGCGACGACGAATGGTGGCAGGCGCGTCTACTGCTGCCCGACGGAGGCCCCGACGGCATCGGCATCATTCCCAGCAAGAAACGGTAAGAATGATAAGTTCTATAGCCTGCTCATTGCACAGTGAATTAAACGATCTGATTACAGCAGTTCAATAATGTCTTGCTTTATAACAAATCAAGTCAAATCAAATCATTTATTTAGACAAGCAGATACAAAAAAAAACGTTGACAAAATGAGTAATGAAAAGGCTTGAGCAAGGGCACAAAGGGCTGCAAGAGCCTCTTACATGGACCCTCCAAAAAAGCAAAAAAACATACGAATAAGACAACACAATAAAACCTGTCAAAACACAGATGTAAACCGAACCAAGTCAACTTTACAATCCCGACTTTACCAGTCACTTCTTGAATTCATTGACATTTCTAAAGGTCATCTGGCGGATACGCTGCTGCATGACAGTCAAACCACATAACCGACTGGATGTTAGGGGCCACAGGTCTGAAGGCATAAAATTTAAGTTTTTTTGTTCATTTTAGAGCTTGTTCTGTTTTTCACAGGTAGTGCAGAAGCGGACATTAGGTAAGGTGGGAACTAAAACGGTCGTTTGATGGCCAATTTTGTCAAAAATATTTGCACCAAAAATTACTGAAATCTGTAAATTCGTCTTAAAATCACAATCGATAATGTTGCGGATACTTTTTTTGACATATTTTTTGTTCATTTCAATGCATATTTCCTTGGTTCAATTTTCCCAAGGTAATGCAAAAGTAGACAGTAGATGAGTAGTCCAATTGACCAGTCATTTGATGACCAGTTGTGCCAGAAATATGTGTACCAAAAATTATTTAAATTGTTGACTTTTTTCCAAGTGACAATCGATAATGTTGGGGATGTTTTTTCCGGACACCGTGTATAGGCCTAATACGAACCAAATGCATTAATTTTTATTGCACAGTATTTGCATATATTAATGTTTTTTTGCTTGTTAAAGTACGCGTCGGATAGTAGACATATAATGTTAAATTGCTGAGTTTGCACATCTTCGACTTGTTTCTGTTAATCGTTTTGTAGAGTTGAAAGGAAAGAAAGGTCGAGATTAAAGAACGTCAAGTTTACAAGGAGCAAGAACGCGGATGGCAAAGGGGTCGGTAATAATATCAGTGTTGTCGTTATTAGCATCTCATCGAATTCACTCTATGTTTGCAGAACTTTTTGGTTTCGTTTGTAGAGCAGTGTTATTATTAACTAAACAACTACCAGTGAACAAATATTGCAGCATTTTTTTTCTTTTTCTGAAAGTATGACTGGAGCCAACAATTTTCAACAACTTGTGCAATCGCTGCTCAGTGAAATAAGCGACAGTATTTTCAGTAAACTGCCTAAAATAACTTCTGTTGCTGGCGACGAAAGAACAGTGAAATTTTACGATATCCATCGATGCTGTGTTTTGGCCTCGGACAAGTAAACTTGAATTTTTTTGAAGTAGGCCTAGTGGCATACTTTTTGCAGTTAATTGTCACTTTCTGTCCGTGACCCTATAAGTTCAGCGTACAGCGTTGAGTCTGTTATCTGCATCCTTGTGTAGTATTACGATGAAATGCCGAGTGTAGACGGGGGAACGAAAAAAGCGCAGTTCGTCGTTCAGCAAACGTTTGTCGTTCATCCGCAGCAGAGAGCGCAGCGGCAGCGAAGACGCACTTAGTGCTGATGAACGTAAGTGCCTTAGTGTATCACTATATTTATTTATTAGCCGACCGTAGGTAAGTAATGGTCGAGCTATTGGCATGGTTGTCGTCCGTCCGTCTGTTTATCTGTCTGTCCGTCACTATCACGGATGTATTGTGGCTAAACGGAAAGTCGTAGAGGGTCGGCGATGGTACCATCGGATAGGGCGGTGGCAACTTCCTGTAGGCTGTCAAAAGTAACCATGTCTCTATCTGCAGCGGTTTGGCCACAGTTTTCAATGGAAAGTTTCAAGCTATAAATGGCCGTATGTTGGAAACGGTGAGAGATAGGCTAAGGTTAGTAGTCTGCATTAGGCCTTTTGGCGTTTTTTTGGCAATTTTTTGGGAGAGGCGCCGCGCGCGCTCCCCTCTAAATACGCCGGTGGCTTATGCCCTTTCAGATGAAATGAAAATCATCGACCTTGGATGACCTTAAAGGTCACTGACAACCAGTACGGTCGGCTGTCTTAGCGACAGCTGGGCTTTCTTGTTTATACGGCTAGATGAAAAGCGCGAATCCGTGGAATTTACCAAAACCATGAATTTGGTTGGTGTTTGCTGTGAAATTCAGCGTTTGCCGCGATTTTCCAGATTCCTGTGTCAAAGTCTGTAATAACTAAGACCAGAAATTTACAAACTGAACCTTAATTGGCCTCTTTTGACTAAAGTATGGGCAGTGACTGATATTATCAATATAGAACGCGACTTTATTTAAACACGACTTTCGCTACTAAAACTGTGACCATTCATCATCCACTGAGAGACTCAACAAGTGATTAGTGAATAGTGGTCGGGGCCATTCGGGGGACAAAAATGTTCTAAGTGAGAACATGATATAAACGTTAATCGGTGCCGTAAAATTTGCTGTGAAAATTTGGCTTTTCACAATGATTTTCGTATAGACGTTCTTCACAATGACGACAGCAGTTAGTAGTCGCTGCGTATCAAGGTGCATGAATCTGTTTATATGTTTTTCTTACATGCTAAATATTGTAACATTGTTACCAAAATGTTTTTGGTGAATAACGGTTGATATAGTAGCGATAGGCTTAATGTTTTTGCTGGTTTCTTTCAGTAACCTAGAGTGTATTGTTTTAGTATTGCTGCTTTTTAGACGCTGAATAATTATTTTTACAAATTAATTTTAATTTTTGTTTGTTATTCAGCATTTTTTGACTCGTCTCCGAAAGGTACGATAATTTTCTTTCAGTATAGTTTTAATGGTATGTAAATAATAATTGCACATCATTCTCTGTAGATCGTATTTCATGCAGGGTATTCGGTAGTCTACACTGTGTCCCAAAAACATCCCCGACATTTTCGACTGTACAGTAACTTGAAAACCAATCATCAGATTATGATAATTTTTGGTGAGAATATTCCCAACACAACTGTCATCAAATGACTGTTCAGTTTTTCACCTCACCCAATGTATTCATCTGCACTACCTAGGGAAAGCAGACCAAGCGAAATATGTGTTAAAATACACAGAAAACCTAAAAAACATCCCCAACATTATTAATCGTAACTTATATAAAGATCAGCAGATTTTAATAATATTTGGCAAAACTATTTCTGATTTAGGTGGCTATTAAATAAATGTTTTAGTTTTTACCTCACCCAACGTCTGCTTTTGCACTACCTGGGGAAAGTAGACAAAGCACAATACGTCTTAAAAGGAATGAAAAACGTCAATAAATTCCATCTATCCTAACTTGTGGGCCCCAGCAGCAGGTCTATTGCAAGGTTGACTGTCATGGAGCAGCGTGTCTACCAGATGAAGTTTAGGAATGTTTGTGAAGTCAAGAAGTGACTGGTACAGCCTGGATTGGTCTGCAGCAGAACGTTATCGATACTGCTGTCAATACCTGTGTTCGAATAGTAGGCCAAAACTTCAAGCGATTTTACTGCAGGAGGTTGGAAAATGGACAGTTGGATGAACTAAAGGTCAAAGTGTCAGAAATGTGAACAAAAATGTGTTTTACGTGTTATGTTAATTACGCAATAATATCGCATTGGATAAAAAGTGATATTTCGCTGGTTGTGTTTTTCCCAGGTTGTGCAGAAACAAACGTTGGGTGAGGTGGGAAACTAAACAGTTGTTTGATGGCAAGTTGTGTCAGGAATATACTTACCAAAAATTATCAAAATCTGATCATTGCTTTTCAAGTTACAGTCGAAAATGTCGGGGATGTTTTTTGGAACACAGTGTATAATTATAGTTAATTAATAATCTGATAAAGTGAATTTTCGCGTCAAATGCTACAATACTGACGTGTTTGGCTTGGTTGTAATCCCAGGCATTGAAGACATTCCGGTCTTGTCGTACGAAGCCGTCATGCAACACGAACGTAAGTTTCGTTTTACTTCACTTCATATAGGCTTAACCTTAAACGAATTCACATTCTTTTGCGGGATAAAGCAAACGGTGGTCAATATGTTCTAAATATTTCTGAGCCTTGCCTTTTACACACGGCTAGTTATAGATCAGTAAAATGTCGTTCGTAAACAATGTTCGTTTATTATGTATCCATTCAATAAATGTTAAGCACTGGTCTTCTGCATGCCTGTATATTCGTTGTTGACACTGACGTCAAACGGTGCAGGAAAAAATGTCATAAAGTCCTGACAGACAAAAACGGCAACAATTTTCAAAGTTGTGGACTCGTAGGCTACAGTTATTTATGACACTTAAAACCCGTCTATGCCCGAAACCCGGTCAACATATTTTGTCGGCCCATTATAGACTGTCGGGTAGTTGAAGGGTACGGGTAAAGTACCGGACTGGTATACGACATGGGTAGAGGAGAACGGACTGCATAATCCTTCCTCAAAATACTATAAAATAGTATAAATAAACATTGCGTAAGTATGTTGCAAGCGACTCACTTCATAATAATAATGATAATGATAATAATGATAATGTCTAATAAGTAGGCCTACAAGGCATATCGTCTATGCCATGCTGAAGGTCGGTATATACTGTACATGTGTTAAATGGCTGAGTTAATTGTGTGAACTGTGCAGTGAAGTACGCTCGACCGGTTGTTATCCTCGGACCTTTGAAAGATCGCATCAACGACGATCTCATCACCGAATTCCCGGACAAATTTGGCAGCTGCGTGCCACGTATGTTAGGCTTATTGCAGTGTCCGGATCTGCTATAATTGTGTTTGTATCACTATAATTTTGACATTACGTCATAAATGCCTAATAAGCGGCTTATGAAACAAATAAATCGTTTCATAACCCGCAGTTTAAGCCAGCGCAAAATACAAGTAGCCTATTTCTTCATGCCGTGAAATATTCTTGTATAGTGCAGCCACCGCAGAGGGCAGGCGATTTAGCATGGCGTTGTATCGTACGGTATCACAAATAACATTTAATTTGTCATAAATGCGAGCTAGGCAACACAGTGCGTTGAAGCGTTTTGTCAAAACTCGTCTGCTCCATCATTTATTCTGCGCCCGTCCTTCTAACTGGCCGCATTACGCGTTCTGCTCGTCCGTCTAACTCGCAAGCAAAAAGGCATAGAAAAACCACAAATTGGTGCTAACGTTTCTCCAGGGCTGGAGTTTACAGTCTGTCAATTTCAGCTCAAAAGATCAATCGAAGGTCAAGGCGGACTGCCGCATAATATGCCAGCACTTAACCGACGTATTTTTCAAAGTTCCTTTATTATCCACGCTGACTGTCCACGTATGCGATTTACACTGTTTGACGGCATACTGGCTGGCTGATTTGACTGACAGTCGTCTGAGTGATATGTGAGCAAATACGTATAGACGATTAGCAGGTGCGCACTGTGTGATTGGCAGACACGACCCGGGCTCGCCGGGCGTATGAGGTCGACGGTCGCGACTACCACTTCGTCGTGTCTCGCGAGCAGATGGAACGGGACATTCAGTGTCATCAGTTCATCGAGGCCGGACAGTACAATGGAAACTTGTACGGCACCAGCGTACAGTCGGTCCGTGATGTCGCCGAAAAGGTGTGTGATCGCGTTCGAGAATGTCGAGAAACTTGATTAGTTTATAGAAGGTCAAAGGTCAAAATGACAAAGTCAGCATTAGGCACTAATAAGAAGAGGCATACGCCTTGTCAGATGAGATGGAAATCATTGACCTTGGATGACCTTAAAGGCCGTTACGCGCTATTGTGGCTAAATGGTGCGAGATACGGCCCAGGTTGCTATTGATCATAATAAAAAGTGGCATACGCCCTTTCAGATAAAATGAAAATCATCGACCTTGAATGACCTTGAAGGTCAACACTGCAACATTAATAGTATAGGCTGTAGCGCGTCTTCCCTAACGACAGCTGGGCTTTCTTGTTACAAGTAGCCTATACAACAAAGCGTTGGACTGTTTGTTTGCATCAGTTTGTATGTGTCTAAGAAAACATCCCCAACATTTTTGAATGTAACTTGAAAACCAATTACCATGTTTTGATAATTTTTTGTACGAATATTCCTGACACAACTTGCCATCAAATGACCATTTAGTTTCCCACCTCATCCAATGTATACTTCTACACTACCTAGGGAAAGCAGATCAAGCAAAATATGTGTTGAAATAAACATAAAACCTGAAAAAACATCCCCGACATTATCGATCGTAACTCCAAGAATAAGCAAATTTTAATAATTTTTGGCAGAAACATTTTTGAAACAACTGGCTATTAAGTAAGTGTTTTAGTTTCCACTTCACCCAATGTCTGTTTTTGCACTACCTGCGGAAAGCAGACTAAGCATAATACGTGTTAAAATGAATGAAAGAACGTCGATAAATTCCATCTATCCTAATCTGTGGGCCCCCGCCCCAACAGTCAGTCTGTTACAAGGTTTCACTGTCATGCAGCAGTATGTCTACCAGATAAAGTTTAGGAATGTTTGTGAAGTCAAGAAGCGACTGGTACAGCCTGGATTGGTGTGGAGCAGAACATTATTGATACTGCTGTCAATGAATGGAAAAAGCGTCTCCTTGCCTGTGTTCGCATAGCAGGCCAACACAATAAGCAATTTTACTACAGGCAGTTGAAAAATGGATAACTGGATGAAATGTTAGCCAAATTGTCAGAAATGTAAACAAAATGTGTTTTTACACGTTATGTTAATTAAACAATCGTATCGCATTGGATAAAGTGATATTTCGCTGGTTGTGTTTTCCCCAGGTAGTGCAGAAACAAACGTTGGGCGAGGAGGGGAAAACTAAATGGTCATTTGATGGCAAGTTGTGTCAGGAATATTCGTACAAAAAAATTATCAAAATCTGATAATTGGTTGTCAAGTTACAGTCGAAAATGTAGGGGATGTTTTTTTGAGACAGTGTATAATAGTAGCACAAATGTTGTTATCGTCATTTCAGGGCAAACACTGCATTCTGGATGTGAGCGGACACGCCATTAAGCGACTACAAGCGGCCTCACTCTATCCAATATCTGTACTCATTAAACCACGCAGTCCTGAAGTTGTCATGTAAGTATATTTCTCGACCTAAGTACTTATATGTCACTGCATTGCTTGCTTTCTCTCGAGTTCTTGACACATTTATCTGCAGATATTCATGTTTACTTACAACTTGTTTTTGCTGGCAGTGATAAGTTAGTAAGTAAGTAAGTAAGTAAAGTGTAAATTCATACAGCGCATATTCAAAAAGATCTCTAATGCGCTTAATACATTTTGTCAACATTATTTCGCAAAAATGTATGTCTTCAGCTGACGTTTGAAAGTATCGAACTCAGTTCTGGGTCACGAAGACTGTCTGGCAGCGAATTCCAAATCGACGGGCCCGCCACAGAAAAGCGCCGACGACCGAAACTGTTCAACTGATAGCGCGGTACGACCAACTTCCGCTGAGTGGCAAAACGCAGATGTTGACGGCCAGTGACTTCTGCTGTGAGTGTACAACTGTCAATCAAGTACGGCGGAGCAGTTCCATGGAAACATCGATACATGAGCACTGCGAGCTTAAATCGTACTCGATCGGTGACATCAAGCCAATGGAGCTCACATGCATTAGTCGAGACAAACCTCGGCCTGCGACACACCGTGACCACAGGACAGTGCTTGTCAAGCAGCTGCGTCATTACGTCACGGTACAGTACAGCAAGGTCGTCCGCCGACTTGTCGCTGAGCTGCTCAATGTTTGAGAACAGCTGTGAAGCAGCCAGGTCACGTGCAAACACATCTTTCTCGTATCTTTTCAATGCTCGACAACTGACTGGTTGCGGCGCATCGATCAGTCTCCGCACACGAATCGTAAAACGGGCGAACGCATGGTCCGAGATGAAGCCGCCAACATCTACATCAGAAATGTCAGTGTCGGTTCTGGCGATGACGAGGTCTAGTGTATGCCCAGCAGTGTGTGTGGCCGTTGTGACATGCTGGACGTAGCCGAATGACTGCAGTAGATCGGCGAGACGCACGGCGTCGGCGCAGCTGGCGTCGTCAACATGCACGTTAAAATCTCCGCAGATGACGACTGGACAGCTGTAGACGACAGACGCTCAAACATCGTCGCTAGTTCCTTGAAAAACGCGCTGGATACCGCTTGGCTTTCAGGCCGGTATACGCCGAGCAGCACGAACTGGCCATCCCGAGTCAATCCGCGGCCGCATAAATACTCAAAAGTAGAGACGTCAAGGTCAAGGACCTTTTTCTGAAACTTGACGACGTCTCGATACAGAATAGCTAGACCGCCGTGGTTTTGGAACTCGACGGTGTTAACGGCTGCGCCGGGTTGTATCGGTCTTGCAGCATCTATGCAGTGGTAGCCAGGTGGAGTAGCACGCTTCAGCGACGACGACTGAGGTCCCTCGTGCCATGTCTCTGTAACGACGAGCACGTCGAGACGCTCGTCGATGATGGTGCGACAGAGCGTCGCCGCCTTACTGCTCAGTGAACACGCGTTGACGCAGCCCAGTGACAGGCCGCTGGAGCTGATGGCGTTCGAACGTCGCGCATCGTGTTTGCATTTTCTGCCTAGCATGTGTTTTTTATTAACTTCATTTGGAGCAAAATGATTATCAAGATTTACAGATAAGAGCAAGTAATATAACTAATATGGATGTTTACAGGGAATGGAACCAGCGAATAACGGAAGAACAAGCAAGGAAAACGTACGAACGAGCCATTAAGTTAGAAGAAGAGTTCGGCGAATATTTTGTTGGTCAGTAATGACTGCTGGAAATTAAGCTGCCGTTTATCACAATCTGTTTTTTGCTCAGAAGCTATATAATGTTATCATAGTTGTGAACTATTCTCTAACATCGTCTGACTGACAGACTCATTATTGCAGTTGTACACGGAATGGCCGAATTTTTGAATAACAGTCTATCTTACTGTCTTAGCTTTTTTTACATATCTCATACTCGTTCGTCACTTCTGTGTTAAGCTTATTAAAGACTACGACAGTTGAGACTTTCGAGAAGTTTATTATTTGCTTTGCTCGATGCTCTTTTTACAGTTAGATGACAATGTGTTGTTTTCACGTGGTAACGCTCTTATTTTCACCCTGTGTGTCGTTTCAGCAATCGTAACTGGCGAAACCGTCAACGAGATATATTCGCGTGTCAAGGATGTCATAAGGAGTCACTCAGGCCCAGTTATATGGATAACGGCCCGTCATCCTCTCTGAGTTTCTAACGACGACATTTCACTTGTACGACGGCGATTTGTCTTAAGACTTGTCTTAAGATTTGTCTTAAGTGCATCCTTACAGAGCGTTCACTCGCTGACACCCACAGTGAGGCGCGGATATATTCAAATATCGAACGAAGCACAGTTAACTTACCGCATACAATACGTGAGATTGCCGTTATTATTATTTCCGTACTTTTCTTGACGATCTGCTGAATATTGTGAACGAGTATACTTTACGTGTATCGTGCGTGCATGTGCGTTGTCAGTTACTCTTTTGGCTGGTCTAGTCGACACATCGCGTTAGGAGCATGCGTCATGTCTTTTTATACGTGGTTATTATCTCTACTTATTTGTTTGATGAATGTTTATCACGAAATCAAGACTAGTAAAGCGTTTGCAATCAGCTCAGCTATTCGACTGCCAGACAGCAAGCATCAGCAGTGATACACAAACCTTCACACACACAAAAGCAACGTTTGGTAGTTGAAACGATAACTTCATAAATTACATAAATTCGTCAGAAAACAACCTTTAATTTAAAATTTGTTGACGTTTCGGCAACCGCTGCTGCCTTCTTCGGAACGACTGTCCACCAGGTGTTGCTACGGCGAACAGTCGTTTCAAAGAAGGCAGCAGCGGTTGCTGAAACGTCAACAAATTTTCAAATAAAGGTTGTTTTCTGATGAATTTATGTAACTTATAAAGTTTAGTTGTGTTTCCAAGAAGTTTAATTTAAAAAAAAACAGGGATAAGTTGAATTTAAACAGCCGTTTTACTATCGACTTTTTTACTGTCAACTATTTGAGCAGATAATGAGTCCTTAAATAACCAATAAGCTACTACGTCAACGAGTCACTGATCCCCTAGCAAAATGAATCTTGGACAAAAGGTCACCAAGCTGTTTTTTCACTATGCGTAACTAAAGGTGCCAAACTAATGAACCCAATTTCGACGATTTTTATACAAGCACATTGTCTCATGCTGTCTTGGAGATGTTAAGCCCGCAACGATAAGACAGCATCTTTTGATTAATACTCACTCCACTGAGCACAGAAAAATAAAGCAAAAATGACATAATAAATTACAACAACAAAAACTGTCTTGAAAATTATCTCACAGTACGCATACTGGAGACTTCAGTTGTAATTCCAAAAGAAAGTGCACTTTATTTGGAAGAACTCTAGTGAAAAACCAGCTTGTGACCTTTATTCCGCACCAGGCCCGTCGAGAGGGTGGGGTGAGGGGGTTAGCTACCCCGAGCCCCGCGACGTTTGGGGGCCCCGCCGTCGGCCTGAAATATGAAGTACGCTAGAATGTACCATTCTGAAAAAAAAATTCAAAAAAATTTTCCCAAGGGGCCCCATGAAAATGTTTGGGGGCCCCGCGAGAATGTTTCCCCGGGCCCTGCTGTGGCTCTCGACGGGCCTGTTCCGCACACCTCTAAAAATAGTAACAAGGTATTCATGATGCTGCAGTAATTAATTTCAACGACATAACATTTAAAGTAGAGATATCATTGTACCAGATACTTTTACGGAAACCATTTGCTTAATTAGAAAAACCTAAATACATGTAGGCAGTCAATCAGCATTTCACAGGAAATGCTGGCACAAGCTTAAAACAAGACATTCACAAATATACTAAACAAAAAATATTATTAGACTGTGACCAATCTAATGTATTCCTTGCACGCATTATTCTCTCCTGTATTCTTCTAAGTGCTTTTTCGTTCCTTTTAACTTATATTAGAAATCAGGCGTCAATTTGAGACCAGTCTAATATTATACTAATAGTGACTGGCATAGAGATCGTCATTGGAAATTGTCTCCCCGTCTATCTGGCACCATTATCAAACTATGGCGCCTCAAAGATAATGGGGTCGCGACCTTGATCTTCTGGAGTCACGTGACGTCATCGGTCACGTGACCATTCGACTCTCGGTGGTCGACTTCCTATGGGTGGTTCAGAGTGAGACCAGTCTAATATTACATTAACAGAGCAGAGTGATTCCTCTGTAGTTCTTACATTCCTGTCGACTACCTTTGCCCTTGTAAAATGGGAGAATAATCCCTTTCCTCCAATCATCTGGGACACAACCAGACGCCCAGATGCCCTTGAAAATCTGTGCCAGCCAGGAAACTACTGCCGGGCCGCCGTATTTCAGTAGTTCGCCAGAGATGCCACAAATCCCTGGAGCCTTGCCATTTCTCAGTTTACCCAAAGCTTTGGAGACTTCGGACCATGCATCTATCTAACACTGTTATATATCTAACACTGTTATGGAGATATGACCGTTTGAATTTCTTCCAGGAAGGCTCTTACAGGAACAGAGGTCAGTCATTGGTCGGTCCTCAATATTACACTGATCTCATATACTCCTCTTCGCTACGTTAGGAACGTAGTGCTCGAGGAGTAAAAAACCAACAGTTCATGAGATCAGCAGTTAAAACAACAAAACACAATGATCAAGCACTGGTCCTAAGTCCAGACTGTAGCTGACCGAGGAATTGGCCAAGTTTCAGAATACAGTCAACAGTTGGGAAGTAGACCACGATTTCAACCCCCGAATCACCAGATGCTACAACCACACAAGCATTTACATTAGCGCCACTGCAGCCACATGTCCCCAGAACCGCCGCCATTCGCCGCCGCCGTTAAGGCCTCGGACCGCAACCAACCGTTAAGTTAGCAGTCCCGAACCGCTAAGGTTCCACGCGGCCGCACTTGATAAGCTAGCAGTTTTAGCAGTTTAGAGAAAAAATATCAAACAGTGTGTTGTGCTCACACTGCTGCAAGCAGAGCCGCCAGCGCAAGTGCGCGTGTCCTCGTCAGTCAGTCGTCACAGTGCCAGTTTTGACAATCAGTGAGTGAATATTAGTTCTACAGTGTACTATAGGATTACTATAGGATTTACTAATGGAATCCATGGGAAAATGGTAGTTTATCGTACGAGGGTCATCCCAAAAGTTTCCGGCGTCAACATATTAAACAACAATATTTTCCACAATCTATACATCAGTGAAACGTACATCCTTTACTGACATATATGAGTCTGCTGCGAATATAACGTCATTGTAATTTATGACGTCATAGAACATTAAATAGAAACGATTTTAGCATCAACGAAAGAGGCTCGAGTCATTCATCATCGTGAACAGCAGACACCACCATGATCGAATTTCAGATTTCAAAATAGATAATAGTCATTGGGGGGTTAGGTCATAATTGTACATATAGTGGACTTAACGTACTAAGTCATAGTTATGAACAGCCAGATGGGTAACTGTAGACTTTGGACTAAGGTGCAGTGCTGAAATTAGGGGACTACGGCATGGGGCTTGTTCCCAACCCCTTGCCCATCAGGGGACCATGTAACTAGTCCCAAATCTTGATTGGCCTTCCGTTAACACAAATGACATAATTAACAGTAATATTTTCAATGAAATTTTTCTGACACTGTTAAATATTGGCATTACATCTAAAATGCTGTTATTTGCGGTCACCGCAAGGTAGACTATAGTATACTCACAGACACAAATAAGAAATTCATAAACGTACTTGTCAGAGCTTTCATAAAATCAGATTGCATGGAGCCCCAGGTTGGTAAATCCAGCTAAAGACTGAAAATCTTTCATGCACCTACTAGCCTGATTTAAATGCTGCTTGCGCTAGTGCTCTAAATCGTTTCAGCTTAATGCTCTGTGATGTTGTAAATTACAACGACATCATTTCCACAAGCTGCTCACAGGAATAGGCCAAAAAGTACATCTTACTGATGTGTAGACAATAAAAAGTTTTTGTGTAATATATTGACACTCACAAATCTTTGACCACCTCTCATTTTTTGCATGAAGCCATAATTCACTCAAATGCTTTTATTTGCGGTGAGCACAAATTTAAGCTATTGTATATTCACATATGCAAATGAGAAATTCATATGCATATTTGTGAGGGTATTCACAAAATTAGATTCCATGGGGCCCCACTTTTACAAATCCAGCTATAGACTGAAAAATTGTCATGCAACAGCGAGCCCGATTTTATGCTGTTTGCATTAGCGCTCCAAATCATTTCAGTTTAGTGCTTTAGGATGCCATAAATTACAATGACGTCATATCTGCAACAGAGTTGTACAAGTCAGTAAAGGATTTACGTTTCACTGATGTATAGATTGTGGAAAATATTATTATTCAATATGTCAAGGCCGGAAACTTTTAGGATGACCCTCGTATGTCATTACAAATCACGTAAAAGTTGTTGCTTTTGGGTCTCAGAAATTACTACCAGTGACAGACGTCTTAGCGGCACAGACTGCTAGGCCAACTGCTAAGGTTTCCGACCAGCCACTATGGCCTTAGCAAGCGGTTCGGGGACTAACATGTCAGAATTTATAACTGTAATTTATCTCAACAGGATACCATGTAAAGCCAAAGCAGTGCCATCATGAAAGAAAACGAGATAACGTCAATGCTAAAATGCTAAATAATGAAATTAATTGCTACATATCATATATACATGACGAAAATATTTTAAAATAGATAATAAAATATAACAATAAAGTTACTCACTACATAAAATAAATACACAATAAGAAATATTCAACACACACTTAAAAACTGATGAGCAGAAAAAGCTTAGAATATAATGTGTGAAAATAAATGAATAAAGAACTTTTAAAATGATGCATATCTGATCCTATGCAAAAAAATGAACAAAAAACAGGTCCATTCAAAGGTTTCCCTTAGCCCACGGGGAAGGTTTTTTATGTAGCTTGAAACAAAAAAAAATTCAAAACTACCATGAACCGAATGAAAATGGTTGTGACTATGACATGCCTTCAACGAAAGAAGATCGAGCGGAGAAGAGAGACGGTTTGTGACTGTGCCGAACAAACGAACAGTAAACACAACCAATAGTCTCCAACATCTACCACCAAACACGCAACACAGAGGCACATCAACGCACACGTAACATTACCGTTCGGTTTTCTTCGTCTGTACTTGTATTAACGTTACTTTGTGTCCAATAAATGGTTAAATGGTTAAAGCTCTTCATAGGAAACCCATTTCATAGCTATGGAGCGTCACCTGCCACATGGGATTACACACTGTTACCTTCCACCTGACACAGGTGAATGTGCTCCGCCTCAACCCCAGCCAGAAGGCCGGTACTCGATTTACTGACCCCAGAGGGATGGAAGGCTGAGTTGACCTAGGCGGCTGGTTACATACCGAGATGGTTTACCTGCCCGCAGGCAGTCACCCATCCAAGTTCTAACCTGGCTCGGCATAAAGTAACTTCGTTGATGAAATGAAACACGTTACCACTACGCCACGCCACCAACTCACCAATAAAGAAACATATAAATGATAAACAAATTGGTTCATAGCTCACAGAAAATTATATGCAAGCTGCTTGGATGACTGCACCAAATAATTCAATTTCAATATAACTATAAATCAAATACCGGTATATCAATAATCTGGCATGCTTAGTCAATGGAACAGCACTATAGCTGACAGTCTAAGTGAGTGAGTGAGTAGTTTCTTAACGGCACATCAGCACAAAATAGGCTATTCAGTGCCATACATGGTTAAAATTAATTAAAAACATTTAATATATGAATTAAAAGCAAAGTTGAAATACTTGTTAAAATCAAGGCTATTAAGCTAATGTAAAAACAACATTATATACGATTGTAAAAGTTGATATCTTTAACATAAGCAATGATGTTGCGCAATGCAACATTCTCAAAAACATCCTTAAGTGTGGCCACTCCAAAATATCTCTGACGAGCTGCACTGTAACGGGTGCAGTCTACCAAAATGTGCTTGACTGTGAGCGGAGAATGGCAAGCTTCACATACTGGCTGACTCTCTCCCTTTAGGAGATAGGAGTTTGTAAGTCTTGTATGCTGACAGTCTAAGACAACCTGTGCCTAATCACTTGCAAGCTGTCACACACTGAGTCATGAACAACAATGTCTAGTCTGCATGTTGATTTGACATGGAAAACTAGTAGCAACGTGCATTATATGGACTACGAAAATAACATCAATCAGTTAGAAACATCATTCTACAAATGGCTGATGTTTCTACAAGCGTTAATCATGTTCTCCTCCTGCAGAATAAGGCAAAGAAAGTGAAGGTTCTTTATTCTGATACTTTTAGGTCCACCTTATGGACAGAGTTGATCTCAGCAGCCATGAGCACTTAAGCGACAATTCTGCCTGGCAAATTGTGTCATGCTTAAAACTGTTTTCACACTTTAATACCAGAATATGTTGATAGGTGCAATTTGTGCTTTCAATTCAGTAACTCACCATATATAGCCCAGTCACTGGCTGCCATTATTTAGCACCAGGCCTGCTGTTACCTACCTAGCTTGAGTGGCGTTTTTCATCAGCTAACAGGGCGTGTCTGTTCTCCCAGACTCCGCCCCTATTGCTTTATTTGGACGCTCATTATTCAACTAGGTCAACCACTAACGCCATCTGCCTACCGAGATAAAACTGTGGTCGAGTCGTTCTACCGTAGTCTCGTGACTCTGTGGTGGGGGTGTCTGTTGTTGTTTTGGTTTTTATCATTGAACTAGGCCTAAATATTATATAATAATTATATATAATATTTAGTTCAATGGTTTTTATCATCTGTAATGTTGAACTGGATTAAAATATTCAAATATCTATGCGTTAGACCACGTTCGTTTAATATCGTTTGGCATGAATATGTAAATAAACATGACGTCAGCAGTGAACAGCCCCGCCTCGTTAACTGATAAAAAACGCAGCTTTGACCATGAGTACGATGCTCTAACCATTAAGCCGTCAAGAAACACACACACACACACACATACACCGTGGTCCATAAAAAATGCGGCACTTTGCTTTTGTCCATGTCTTCGCCAATTATTCACCGATTTTCAACACTTTTACTGGCACACTCTGCGAACAACTTGCAATAATGTGATTACTATATGTCCCAGCACAACGTAAATGCATCTCTACACTACCTTGTGAAATATAAATGTAAAAAAACTAACGATAGTAACAAACATTAAGATGAATGAAAAAAACTTCAGACTAACATTGCAGTGAATAATCCGTATGACACTAGACTGTGTTAGACAAACACAGTCTAGTGTCATAATGTGTTAGACAAACACAGTCTAGTGTTATACGGATTATTCACACCTCAATGTTAATCTGAAGTGTTTTTGTTCATTTACCAAAAATGTATGTTTGTTATTATCGTCATACATTCATATTTCAGTTATATTTCACAAGGTAGTGTAAAGATGCATTTACGGTGTGGTGAGATATATAATAATCACATTATTGCAAATTGTCCGCAGAATGTGAGAGTGGAAGCATTTTGAAAATTGGTGAATAACTGGCAAAGATATGGACAAAAGTAAAGTGCCACGTTTTTACGGACCACCCCGTACATTACCTCAATGAGCTCAAACAATGACACCGGCTGGATATATCTGGCGTATTTCTGCAACAGCGAGTCACGCGTGATTCCCGGATTGTCCATGATGTACATCATGACCCCGGTCAACAGGGTCTTGAGTGAGACTGGGTTCACGGTGCCCTCGGGTGTTTTCCACGGCCGTGGTACCAGCTTCACCGACTTGTACGTACTGACAGAACATGCACACAGCTACCAGTTTACAGCAGAATCTAATAAAGACAGAAAACTGACTAAAAATTAATATGAAAACTACTAACAAAGCAGAAGATCCTTGGCATTATTTTTCTGTAAATTTATACATCTGAAGTAAGTTCCATCCATTGTATTAGATCTAAGTTTATCTTATCATCAGAATACACACCTTTAGCATCAGAACCTTTCCCCGTTCTTAACAGCGGACTTCTCATCAGTTACGGTATCAGAGTTTTAAATAGTAAGATATTTTTTGCTTATTTTCAAACCTGAAAAATATGTCACAGATTCTAATGGGCAATTTGCTAATGCAGTCAACGAAGAAAAAACCTTTACAAAACTTTATCTGCATATCATCATCACATGCTGTTATAACTAAATGAAACAAGAGAATGTGAACCTCTTCCAACACCTTTCGAAATGGAAGATCCAGCCATAAAATTTTGACTAACAGCAATGACTGACAAACAAAACAAGACAAAAATGTAAAATCTCCTCGGATAACGTGATTAGCACCTGACACGAGAATCTGAAGCAGGCTTTTCATCAGCATCTGCAAAAGCCTTTGATCTTCTTCTTGAATAAACTGCACTGTCAACACCAGTGGAACTGGGACTTGTATTGTCACCATTCCATTTCACAGTCTCAGTCTCTGACGCAGACTCACTATCGCTGTCAGCGGTTCCATCCAACTGTGAAACTCGTGGGTCCATCGGCTTGGAGACGTGGGTGGTTTGAGCTGGGTGGCCGCACTGGGAAGCTAGCAGGGAAGTTGCTGCCGTTGTCGCTGGCGGCATGTAGCGAATGCATATCTGAGCACCAGGAAGTATCGTATTAGTTCTCGACAGAATGCCACGTACGTGGTTCATCACAGCCCTCGGGTCAGACGGGTTACCGAGATCTGCGGCGTTGATACGTATTCTGACTGGTTGCGATGATGATGCTCTCAGTGTCATCTGATTGGTCGTTGGAGTATTCGATGGGACAGAACTCCTTGCTGTGATTGGTTGTGATAATACTGCTCTCACCAGATTGGTGCTCGAAGTACATTGTGGGCCGGAATTCCCTGCTGTGGGTAAAGATGTGTGTTGTTGCTGGACAGAAGCTGAGTAATGCCGAGGACCAGAAACAGTCACAGAAGGACGTACACGAATTGTCACTGTGGGCATCGGTGGAGAAGCTGGATCTACCGACAATTTAGACTGCGAAAAACTCGAAGACTCTGCATGAACTCTGGACACAACTGATAACGCAGTGGCACTAGAAAACGACTGCCGTGCTGCAGTGCTGATACAAGCTGGCCGAATACCAACGTTCGGTTGCTCATCAGTTCCAGTTAGCAGCTTACGAGTGTCAGAGGCTGGGTGGACTCGATAAACTGGCCTAGAAGACAGGTTCCCAGATTTAGTATGAATTGGAACTAAAAACTTAGTATTTGTAGTAGAGGATGGAGCACTGCGTGGTGAAAAAGATGTAAGCAAAGTGGTTCTGACTACCGGAACAGATGTGGATCGAGACCTTCCTCGAGAGCCTGCAACCACACTGCGCTGAACAGTGAATGGTGACTTCAGCAAATGAGCATCTTCTACTGCGCTAGAAGTACAAGATTTGCTGATATGAGCTATGGCTGAGCCTGAGCTAACATTACTTGACCGACGCCCATCTTCAACATTTGCCCCAGTGCCAACACCAACTCTCTGAATTAACTTCTGTCCAGCAGCAGCACCACGTGCAGAATTAGAGTCGACTGCAGCAGTTACATTCAGTGGCAACTGTGTGAAATCAGCGGATTTCTGCTCTGGGAACGATGTCGTCTGAGACTGTCCAGCATCAGTGACTAGTGGTCCAAAAGTCACCGCAGACAAAGGCACACTGGCCAGCTGTTTTGCATCTACCGCAGACATGACTTTGCCTGCATCTCCGCCAACGTCCGATGCCTCTGAAACGAACAGAGATTCCGTCCACACAATGGCGCTTGTTCCATGCTGAGACTGCTGATCTTGTCTCAAACGTTTCCGACGAGGTTCGTAAAAACGACCGGAAGATGACTGCCTCTTATTCGGTGGTTTCAGTGTTTTGCTTCCCTTAACTGCATCTGGCGACACAGCAGTATTTCTGTTCGTTGTGAGCTGACTGGACTTGACAGGTTTTGGTTCATGGACAGCAAATATCATGCGAGACGGCGGCAGCTGGACAGTGTCTTCTGATAACCTGACAGCATGGTCTGACGATGCGGTGTTCAATGCTTGCACATCAGCAACAGAGAAACATTGAATGTCTTGATCGTGCACATTGGCTGTGTTCAAGTCGACGACAACAGCAGGCTGCAACACGCACCACAATGTGCATTGAGGCAGACAAAAAACAATCAGCATAACTATATAACACTTAGATGACATATGTCAATAACATGGTTTTTATTAGCCAATCAGCAGTCACAATAAAACTGGGTTCCACAGGTACAAAAAACCAGCCTCTGTTACATCTGTTACAGCACTGTGATTTAGGTGGTGGCATGGCATAGTAATGCCATCGTAATGCATGGTAATGTGTTTCATCCGATAGACAAAATTACTCTACGCCGGGCCCGGTTAGTACTTGGATGGGTGACTGCCTGCGAGCAGGTAAACCATCTCCGTATGCAACCAGTTGCCTAAGTCAACTCAGCCTTCCATCCCTCCCGGGTAGGCAAATCGAGTATCGAGTACCGGTAAGTGGGGTTAAGGTCGGGTGTGTTCACCTGAGTTGAGTGGCAGGTGACGTTTCGTAGCTCTGTGATGGGTTTTATATTAAGAGCTATACAGCACCTTTTACCTACTGAATTTCCTGATAACAGATATACAAAAACTTTTATTCCTGTAGTTAAAAATTTTGCTAAATTTTCCTAACACAATGATAACAACTAACTCATTTCATGGCCGCATGTTTCATGACGTCTCTCAGTCACAAACAGTCACCATCCTTCCGGAGCCATTTATTACCAGAGTAAATTCGCGACAGCAGTTACGCTAATGCACTCCATGCAGTATTGGTTTAGTGAGTGATTGAGTAGAGGTTAAACATCGCGCTCAACACATAATAGGTCATTTTGCGAATGGCCTTTCCAGGTAGCAATGATTTATTATCACAGATGAATGATGCATGAAAATGTGCTTAAGATACTAAAATAACTACCTCGCTTTTGGCTGGCTTATGACTGCGACCTTTAACGTTCTTATCAATGGTGATGAGCCAGCAAAGAACAGCATCGGTGACAGCAACGTAACGGAACTCGTCAACGCCAACTCTCAGCAACTGTACACATGCACAGACCAAACGAGTTCACACATCACACTGTCAACAGATATGTCAACATTTTAACACAAGCGATACAATACAATAACTAAACCTATAAGTCGAACCGACATCTACGGAAAACGTCCACAAGTCCTAACAGAAGTTAACATTACTATGCTCTAAGAAATAGTTCGACTATGAGATAGCGTACAAAAAGAACCCCCTTCATTCAACCTTCAATTTGCAAATGTTTCCCTTGCAATAGATGGCTGAAATTTTGCATGCCCAAGCTTAACACACATGGCTAGTGAATTATTTATGTAAAAAGTTTTCCCCTACGACCTAAAGCTTAGCCACGATATATCCATGACAGACGGATGGACGGACAGATGATGATAACCATGCCAATAGCTCGACCATTACTTAAGTATGGTCAACCAGAAATTAACTGCTGTAGCTCAGACAAAGCCTCTTGTTACTTTTGCTGACTGAGTAACGCATCTCGAAATCGCTCTAACATTACGGTGCTCCATAAACTCTGCATCTCGAAATCGCTCTAACATTACAGTGCTCTATAAACTCATTCTGAGCGACTGGCGCAGCGTGTGAGTCAAAGTTCGGATGTGAGAAACAAATGGAACACTCACAGCACAAGCGTCACACAGAGACGACACTGTCTTCTGTATCAACAACTGGTCAACATTCATCAACGACGACTACACAGCAACATAATGCAAGTCAAATGTACTCACTGCTCAGAATATTTCAGTCACATTCAGTGAAACTTTATACACACAATGTGAGCAAAACCACAGTGTGCTATAATTTGTCAAAATGTGCGACAGACTGCAACAGTACTATTAAAATTTTTGCATGTTATGGTAAAACAAATTGAGGCAAATACAAAAATGCCTAAGATAAGCGGGTTTAACTTGAGACATAGCCAGCAAACCAAATATACATGAAATACATTTATTAGTTATAACATAAAATGTACTGTATTATCCTCCAAGGCTTCGAAACTACCGTTTCTGTCTGGAAAAACAAACTCTAGCCTGTACAAGGTCTTGCTCTAACAACTGCCACAGTTGATTTATGGAATGACAGGTCAACCTAACTTACAACTATGGACAAAAATAACTAGCTTTCTAAATTAACACTAAAAGTAACGGCAAAAAAACTGCAACAGAAGCACAATTCTGGAGGTATTTTAATCACTCAAATCCAGCTGTTCAGCTGCAGCAAAACATTTGTCGGGCGTAGTATTTACAGGGTGTGCCAAACAAGAAATCTGAGCTAATGCTCATAAGACACGCGAGAACTTACGGCAGTTCCTGTTGGCAAATAAAGGCTGTAATTTCATAAGTTCTTACAGTTTATGACAACCGACCTGTAACTCGAACAGAGTTCTTCCCAGGAAGCCAGCAGCAGCCACCTGCTTGTAAACAGCTTGGACGATGTTCAAACGTTGGACATCATCATCATCATCACCACTTGGTGTAGAGTTGCGCTCAGCCTCTGCAGTTGTTATCACTTCCACTCGGATGGGAACCTCTTTCCTTATCGACTTCCGCAGCTCCAGACACGTTCTTGAATGGAGCAGCAGTTGACGCTGGTTCCACTCCCGAATGGCTTTAAGACTTCCTGAACCATCGATACAACATGAATGCAGCCAAATGCCAAGATGATCGAGTCTTGCATAATAGTGGAACATAAGCTTTAAGCATAGATCAAACAATCGGACAGTGCTGGTAGTCAACATGACAGCTTCCACTGCAATGATCGATGCTAACTGCTTCTGATTTAAATAGAACATATTATGCTCCACTTTCCTACGCACCATTCAGCTCGTTTTACTGGTCGTTTGTTGATGTGACAAACTTATCACATCAAAGATATCTCTATCAGCGCCATTTTTCACCCAGCAAACAGATAGCATATTATACATAGCTTGGACGATGTTCAAACGTTAGACATCATCATCATCAGTGTATATACATGTTTTGCACAGCTAGGGCTATTTTTCATGGCAGTTTATTAACCAGTAATTAGAACTGTAATTGGCAACAATCACATACCGGTAAATGTGACGATATAGTACTCGGTATTATACTGTGCTAAGAAACGTAACATTATTACAATAACAAGTAAACAATAACCATTAAAACAAGCAAAAAATAAACTGACAAACTGCACAGTAAAAAACAGCTAAAGATGCGCATCCAGAATACTACAGGGTGTTACAAAAATGGCACAAAGTTTACGGCACCATAATTTTGCAACCGTATGTCACAGAGTCATGTAATTTCCAGCAAAATGTTAAAAGGTGCCGTAAACTTGGACTGTTTTTTTTTAACACTGTATTAACTAGACGCAACTGCAGAGTACATTCTAGTGAAAATTTTCATTTCCGAATGTAGATCTGGGTCAAGATTAAAATGTTCACCAAAATCTATCCCTCTCCTCTGAAAATTTGTGAAAGTTCATTCAAAATTTTTTTAGCAATATCACATGACTGACAGACGGACAGAAAGTCACCAACGCAAACTAGTGAAAGCACTTACGACATTCTTCGGAGGAACCTTGTGAAGCTCTGTGCAGAAAGACGCCATCAACTAGACGTACTCTGACTGAACATGAGTTAAGCAGCACGTCGTTGGATTCTTGTAGGAACCTCAGTGAGTATGAATGCCTGTACTGACACTTGCTAGCAGTCAAACTTGTACGTGATGACACCAGACCAACACCACTGATGTCTTACACACACACACACACAATTGCTATCAGGGAAAAAGCAGATATAAAAATAGACAAAAAATGACGATATATACAAAAAAGATCTCTTTTGGTGAAAGAAATACATAATGTCTATTACGTTAGTTAGTAAAACCTTGCATTCAATAATCTAAATAAAACAGTAATAAAAAAAAAGATTTCAAACACACAAAAAAGAAGAAATTTTTTGCAAATATGTTAAAACTGTGACTCAACTCAAACTCACTGAGAAACATAAATCTTGCTCCAGTCATCTGCTAAAGTTTCCATTTAAATTTTGAAAAACCAGACCGACCCACTCTGGCTCCAAAAATGGGCGGGTTGAACAAAGAATGAATAGAAGTATTTTAAGATCATGGAGCAGCTATAAGCCAGACATGATGCTGTCATTTCACAAATGAAAAAACAGTTTATACGAAAGCATATACAGTATGTATCACTGAACGACTTATTACTGCCTATCAGGCAAATATTTCTATAATTACTTAATGTCTGCCAACGTTTCCAAAAGCACATTCTTCCAAGTTGCTGTAACAAGGATAATAACTTTCCACACTCCACAGTCGAAACAATTTTCCTGCAACTAAACCAACAGCATTAGAAGCCTAAAAGACCAAACTGATGCTAATTAATACCAGCAGATGAACCGGCATTGTGGTCTTGTTCAGTATCGGCCTCTGCTTCATCAATCAACTGCTGCGCTTCGTCATCAGAATCAGCATCGCACTCAGCGCTCTTCCATTTCCTGTGCATCGGCCTCGACTTCTTGTGTTTGCTGGCCGACGACTTCACGATGATCACTTCTTCTGGAACGGTTGTCTCAAACACCAGCTGTATCACAGCATGTGAAGACACACTCTGACAGCAACCAATCAACTGCTGCAATCTACTGAGTGCTCCGTAAAGTTCAAGCTAGAAATTTTCCCACATTTATAGCTTCCTTTTGCGAAACACTTTACCAGCCAAATTATCAGTAACTTGAATACCGAAAGTTACACTGAAACTCAATCCTTAATGATCATTCAAGTACAAATTTACCGCAAAGTATATCTGTGAAATAAAATCAAAAACAGGCCAATGCTTGATACAGTTAGAGAAACAAGTAAACAGCTTGCCTTTTAATGGGCTCTTCTCTGTACTACCACTACTAGATTTAAAATAAAATGGATCAAAAACTGCTAGGTTCTAAGGTTAACTATGAAAAAGGTGATCTTCTTATAACCTATTAAGCAAACACTACTGACAAAGACAACAGAGTAAAGCAACATTACTAGCACTTTTTGTTTTTATTTAACTGGACATATTTCACAGTCACTTCACTTTCTTTATTACAACAGTTAACAGTATGCGTTGCACTTAAATATACTGTATATTTGTATATGTACACGGTGTTTTATAAAAACGAACCACTTTTTGTTTTTTTCATAATTCACTCAAACGATGATCAATTTACATGAAATTTTTTATCGGTTGTAGCTGAAAAAAATGTTTCAACAAAATATGGCAGTTGATTAAATATTCTTTGCTAGTCGTGACGTAACGATGACATCATATTGTGTCACGGGTACAAGCTTGCAAGTTTCAACTGGTGCTGTCAGTTGCTACCCTGCTCCGATGACGAAAAACCTGGTTCACCCATGACAAATGCTTGAAGTTTTACAGTTGCAGCCACAAAAAACTCGCAAAGCAATCGCATTTATGTGTCTGTGGGGATAACTGAACTCACATGTTTGAGCAAGACAGTGCACTAGCACACCGAGATGGTTGAGTTTTTGGATCGCAAGACGCCCGATTTCATGTCACCATGTTGCTTAGTGCTGACATGATAAACGTTTTTCATCAGCGAACCAGATTAAGTTCACCATCGAAGCAGGGTAGCAACTGACAGCATCAGTTGAGACAAGCAAGCTTGTACTAACGGCGCATTATGAAGTCAGCATTACGTCACGACTAGCAAAGAATATATAATCAACTGCCATATTTTGTTGAAACATTTTAAATTAGTATTTCTTTAGCTACAACTGGTAAAAATTTAGTATAAATTGATCATCATTTGAGTGAATTGAAAAAAAGCAAAAGGGGTCCTTTTTATGAAACACCACGTACATTATACAAGCATCAAAGTAATTTGGCAACAGGTGGAATATCTTCGTTTCTATTCACCAGGTGGCAACAGCAATTTGCAATTGTAAGCTTTGGAACCAGAATTCTCCCTTTCCCCTGGAGGTCAGAGACTCCCATCTAACACAATGAAAGTCCGCGACACAAAACATGTTGCCGACTTTCATGATTTGTGCTGCAGACTTTCGTGATTTGTTGCGGACTTTGTCGCCAACTTTCCCCGTGCATTGCAACGGACTAAACTCCATTAGAGCGACATAAATGGGTTTGTCGCGGACTTGTCACTGACTTTGTCGCAAACATCTCGACATGTCCAGATGGTTTGTGTCTGCAACTTTCGTGATTTGTGTCGGCGACTCTGACTTTCACCGAAACTTCATGATTTCATGATTTGTCACCGTTTGTGTCCGCGACTTCCATGATATGTGTCTGCGACTTTCTCCGCGGGGAAGTTTCGGTGAAAGTCGGCGTAATGGAATTTGGGCTTAACAGAGCGATAGACAGATTATGGAAAAATACGTGGCTAGAGCAATTCCGGTTAAAAACCCAGGAATTGTCATCACCTTTCTCGTGGCGGTGAGTGTGACAGCAATGACAGCTGATGCAGCCGTGTCAGTGAGGGTCAGCAGAGATGAAACAGTGACGCCGCTATCAGCTGCCGTGTCCGTATCCAGTTCGAACTGCTGCAGCAATGAGCAAGCATCATCAAATAATGACTCCGAATACACCGACTTCCATGCATTCTGATACCTGGCAACAGTCAGATGTGCACAACAGTGACAGGCCTGGGCATGAAAGAAAAATTTCTGACAACAAAAAATTCACAAATTTCAGGACGTTTTTCAGGACAAATATACTGGAAAACATGGGTCCTGAGCATAGCATGTATGCAAAATTCCTAAAAACATAGTTTATCGTACCATGACAAATCTAAATATTGCACTAATTCACTATATTTGCTATACTGTGTGCGTATCCATAAAAATAATCAGCTCCACAATCAAAGTCAGCCCAATCTGAGGCTTACAAGGGAAGGGGCATTCACTCCCTGAAGCCGTTTCTGCTTGTGTACCCACAGTAAAGTTCATTGGATGCAGCTATCTTCTGTCAAAGGTATTGATGATTTACACAGTAATTTCAGAATTTCAAAATTTCAGACCAACTGGACAAATTTTCAGGACACTTGCCTGATTTCAGGACACTTCAGGAAAGTCTGCAAAATTACAGGAATTTTAGGACCATGCCCAGGCTTGCAGTGAATAGATACTAACATAAACCGTTGTGTACTGAGGCAAACTCAGCCTTCTATCCTTAGCAAGTTGTAGTTACCTACTGTAGCCGACTGGTGTGGTCAAATGTTTACTAGCTGCACGTTGCGCCCAACTATTTGTTAGTGCAAGCGAGTTATGGCGGCATAATGCACTGGGGTACCAATGATTTGTGCCAATTACTGTGGCTGCCACTTCCGACACTGTAAAGCATTTCTGGTCATGAGACTGACTCAAGTATGCAACACTGTAGCTAGTATCACTGTATATATTGAGCTATTCAGCTTAAGAGCTGCAAGTGTGTTTAATAAACCCAGTTAGTTCAGTCAGTATCAAAACATCCAACCTGACGGTTGATTTACGGAAATGAGTGAGTGAGTGAGTAGGGTTCAACACGTAGGGTTTAACATTCCGCCCGACACAGTATAGGTCATTTCGAGGACGACCTTTTTCAGGCAAAATGCACACATAAACACACAATAACAGAACAGAAAATTTAACCTTTACGGAAAACACAATATGAAACCCAGAAAACACTAAATTCTATCCTAAGCCTAAAACTGCAACAACTGATCATTATGACTGCGCATATATAGTAGTAATGGCAGTTCTAATAATCTTCCCTGTTATCCTCCAGACAAGTCATCAATCTCAGAATGCTGTCTATTGGAGGACAGGAGGCAGATTTACAGAAATGACAAGCCTGCAGTCAAATCATTCAAGCAAACCATTCCAAGACTTTCACCAATCATTAGCATGCTTTATACACAATGCATGCACAGAAACAGAGCACATCAGTAACTGACCCTTGAGTAAGCTTGTAGCCACCAATCGTGGATCCATATGTGACAGCGCGTCGTAATTTATGTGGCGCCTGTAGCACACAGCATTCGCTAATACAGAATTATAACTACGGATGCAATCCCAGCATCTCGGAATCCCGGCCGTTTTCGCCAATCCCGAATCCCAGATTAGTATGATCGTCAGCTTTAAGCTAACTATATCAGAGAGAAAGATCAAACTGAACTGCCTAAAACTGCGTCCCTACTAATAACTACTATCATATACGGCACAATCGTAAATTAACACAATGCAAATAATTGACAAATTGCACTTTTGAAAAGAAAAAAAGATCGATAAATATCTTTGTATGTTGCTAGCATAACTGAGCGCCATGCCAGCATGCAAAAACTGAAGTTTTTTTAGCAGAATAAAGCTTAGTTTACGTACAAACAGAAGGCTGTGGTAAGCTGCAAAATCTAGACAATTTTGCTGTGCTGAGCCGCAGAATTCTGCGAAATGGCCAGCGAAATTAGGCAAAATTTACCGCAGAAAACTGTGGGTCCTAACAATCAGAGTTGTTGCAAAATGAAACCGCGAGCTCTCACCATCTTCCAGGTGGTCACAACTCCTCTGCTCTTCAGTGATTCAAACACTGCATTCAGAACTGGCTCCGGATATGACCGACAAACCTCGTTCACCTCACGTTCTCGGTTGTTTTTGTCGCAAAGCAGCATTCTCGACTGCAATGATAAACACATCAACAACAACTACATTATCATCACACAGCCTCTATGCACAAACTCATAGGCTGAACTACACTGTGAGGCAAAAAAACACATCAAAATTTTTTTTACCATAAATTGAAGAAGGGTTAGCCAATTTTAGTAATTTTTGGTACACATATTTCTGACATAACTGGCCTATGGCCATTTAGTTTCCCACCTCACCCGACGTCTGCTTCTGCACTACCTGGGAAAACAGAACAGACAAAACGTGCATTAAATCTACAAAAAAACTTTATAAAATTTCATTTTTCCGGATATGTGGCCACCAACAGCCAATCAATTACAAGATTTGACTGTTGTGCAGCAGCATGTATATTAAATAGGCCTAACATTCAGGAATATTGATGAATTCAAAAAGCGACTGGTGAAGTCTGGATTGGTCTGAAGCAGAATGTTATTGATGCTGCTATCAATGCATGGAAAAAGTGTCTCCAAGCCAAGCTCATGTTCTTTGGCCAACATTTCAAACATTTTTGTAGGCAGTTAAAAATGGACAATTAGATAAACTATCAGCTGAAATGATGGAAATATGGACAAAATGTGTGTTTGGGGTGTTGTTTTGATTAAGCAGTAATACTAAAGTGGTTAAAAATGCAATATTTTGTTCACTTTCCTTCCCCAGGTAGTGCAGAAACAGACAATGGGTGAGGTGGGAAACTAAACAGTCATTTGATGGCCAGTTGTATCAGGAATATTTTTACCAAAACTTATTGCAATTGGATCACTTCTCTTCAAGTTATGATGAAAAAGATTTTAGTGTGTTTTTTATGCTTCACAGTGCAGTAAGTAGTAATTAACAAGCAAAGTAAATTCATCTAAATACTATCTTTGGTTAGCACTTAGTATTGACTGACATATCGGATTAAGATCACGCCACCACACTGATCAACAGAGAAAGCAACAGAATAAGCAGCCAAATCAAAGAAGCCTCAGAAAAAACACGAAGAGATCACGATGAATCAAGATCAAGGGTTCCAGCAACTTCCCCTATCAGTGAGAGATTCTTTGCTGTAAAAATATTTAGTAAAGCCAATGCACCAACAAATTAGCGACTAGATTTAGCTTATCAGTTCCTAGAAGAGTGTAGAATAACAAAAAAAACGTTGCCGACCACAATGAAATTCTGGAGCACACTCGAGTGAACATCGTCCACGGTACGGAGGCTGACGGCACTGTGATGTGATTCAGCGCTGGCCAAAGTGGTCTTGTGAAGACAGAACTGTCGATGTAGCTCGTCCAATGAGTCAGGAAGATCCAGCTCCAGAGCATCACGACACTCATCTGCAAAGCCTCTGCAATGGCAAACATTTGTCACTCACGCAAGCTGTATCCAACGTAAACGTAAAACATAAAGTTCTTTCTGAGGGTGACAGCGAGCTTGGCTTTCTTAGCAAACACCAACTTACACTGCAAGACCATGGATATGGCGCTAGTGCATTGCATGTACAGTTAGTGACCTGCCATAGCGGCAACGCATTTCATCCAATCAACAAAGTTACTCTACACCAGGCCGGGTTAGTACTTGGACAGGTGACTGCCTGCTGGCAGGTAAACCATCTCGGTATGTAACCAGCTGCCTAGGTCAACTCAGCCTTCCATCCCTCTGGGATAGGTAAATCGAGTACCGGCCTGTCTGGCTAGGGTTAAGGCAGGGCGCATTTACCTGTGTCGGATGGCAGATAACACTGTGGGATCCCATATGGCAGGTGACGCTCCGTAGCTCTGGAATGGGCTTCCACTAAGAGCTATAACACCACCATTAACCTTTAACTGTTTACACCACAGCTTTTGACTCATTGACCTATCCACGGAAGGATGGCCAGGCTGACTTCACCTGGGTGGCTGGCTACATATCAAGCCATCTGCTGATGGTCACTCATCCCCATGTACTAACTAGGCCAAGTGTACTCAAACCATGCTTTTTGTCAAAACTTTTGCTGAGTGAATACTTCAGTCTTGGACCAAAGTTTCGTTTATTTAGACTCAGCAATAAGTCTCACCGTTCTCACTTCACTTCACTGTTTGCATTAAGTCTGGTCTTAGACAAACATGAGCTCAGCAAAAAGGTCGGCAAAAGTCTAGGTCTAAAATGTGAAGTCACCCATTGCAGTCAGTCGGACACTTCTCCTGTTTCTACTGTACATAACTGACAACGAGACAGATAGCTAAACAAACAGTTGGCCTGCAATCCACTGAATGTAAAAGCAATAGAACTTGCAAATTCTGTCTAACTGGACAACGTTTCTGCACTAATGTACACTAGGATGAATCAGATGAAGGTGAACTCGTTAAAATATCGAAGCACTGAACAGAAAAAATTCAAGAGACTAAAATACATAAAACCAATCAATTACCGAAGCTTCTTGCGCAGTTTTTGCAGGCACTGTCTAAACGGCTGCCCAACATTTCCGCGTACATAGACTCTCCCAGTTTTAAACTCAGCAGTCAGCTCCTACCAATCACAAATTCAGTTACGTTAACTCTTACTGACAGTCACGGCCCAGTTTTACTTGGTACCTAAATTTTACGCCACACCATGGAATTTACCATGTATCATGGCTTTTGCTGCTTGCTGCAAAGAAAATGAAAAAACTGCTAGTTTTTTGGCCTTATTTACAGCCTGTTTCAAGTAAAATGATTTGTATTGTCACATAAAAAACGTAGAAGTTTATCTGTTGTTTACAAAATTATGTTATAGAGCAGTGTAAAGTCATCAACTGACAATCTCTGCAGTCAATGCATGTCTTTTATAAAAAAAAAGTTTTCGCAGGTGTGAAGATACTTTCACTAACAATGTTTTACACATTACAGGTTACAAATAACTCTATACTTTGTAGCACTGCTTGGTGATTGACACACCGATAACATTTACCATCTGGAGAATGTACATTCTAGAATCACTGTGCTGCGGAATATCACGTAATTTGACAAAGTATGCCACAAAATTTGGCTCAACTTGCTGCAGCAAAATTGAAGCCATGCTAATGAAAAATGCCGAAAAAAGTTGCTAGAAATTGAACGATATGACTGATGAATGCTAACCTTATCTATGTGAGCCTCGCTGAGATACAGACTGACATTCCGTACAGTGCTTTGGTTCTTCATCATGTGCATGATGCGTCTTGAACACGCCTTTGATGACTTATCATGTGACGTCTGCAAAACATCAACATGAAACAAGGAAAGTAGCGACAGTCGACAAAGTATCGCACAGCATGGAGGAGGGTGGACGGGAAATGTTTGCACCAACAAACATGGCAACGATGTGAATGACTGAAACATAATGAGTACATATTCACATTTAAAAGACCGCATCATATGCACCAAACTTGCAACAGACATGACATCATCCTAGACACAAGACCATGTCAGCTGACAGCAACCACGATACATAGTGGACATATACAGGGTGGGCCAAAAAAGTGGCATTTTATTTCTGTCCATATCTTTGCCAGTTGTTGATCAATTTTCACAATTCTTTCACTGGCACACTCTGCACACAATTTGCGATAACAAGATTATGACATATCCCACCACACCGCTAATGCGTCTCTACACTATCTTGTGAAATATCAACGAAATATGCATACACAGGGTGGTCCAAAAAATGGCACAAAGTTAATAACACCATAATTTTACAACCATACGTCATAGAGTCATGTGGTTTGCAGCAAAATGTTTCGAAAGAAATTCTTTACATGACTGAAGTCAGTACTTGAATACAGCAGTTAAATATTTTTTGTTATTGCCGCTGGCAATTGAACTATGCAAAAACAGTATTACCCTTGACACCATGGTCCACAAAAACGTGCCAATTTTATTTGTAAATCAGTCAATAATTGGCAAAGATATAGACAAAAGCAAAGTGGCATGTTTTTTATGGCAGACGAAGATGACAATGTCAGATGACAATGCTAGCAGTGCTACGATGATGGCAGAAGTGTGGAGCCGCAGTAAGGGTGAATATGGAAACCAGCAAATATGCAGAGTCACATTAACTCAAGAGTCACATTAGCTCAAGCTACCAGTTGGTGGCGTGGTGTAGCGGTAACGCATTGAGTCAAAGCAATGAAGTTACTCTACAGCGGGTCTGGTTAGTACTTGGATGGGTGACTGACTATAAGCAGGTAAACTATCTCGATACAAAGCCAGCCAGCTAGGTCAACTCAGCCTTCTAGCCTCCATGGGATAGTAAAATGAGTATCAGCTTTCAGGCTAATGGCGATGGTGAATGTAGTATTGTAGCTGCTGCCTACGGGAGGATCTGATGTAAAGGTCGATTGGCCTGGTCCAAAAGTTGGCGGCCATCTGGCACACCCGTGCTGCTCTTGCCAAAATGAACGAGAGTGAATTCTTGCAGTGGCAGTTCAACACCTGCTACGAGACAGCACTGTAAACACTGTCGTGGCTACTATTACCATTATATTATTACTCACCATGAAGCACACTCTACAAGCAGACTGATATTAACTGACTGACTAGCCACCGACCGTGAAGTTTTCATGCATGACGTCACGTATGACGTAAGAAGGAATCCACGTCTGGAAGTCTCGTTGCTCAGTTAAAAACTGACCAGCTACTTGACACAGCAACAACTATACAAACAACCAACAGCCATGAGATCACCGCAAGTTCCACTAATGATCCTACCGATAATAATAATACAGCATTAATACAGCGCCATGGAGTCTAAAAATATGAATGCACTCAAAAAAAGTGCAGTGATAAATTATGCAGGAATGTAGTGCAGGCTACACAGCATATTTATCAATATGAAATAGTATAGCAAATATAACATAAAAATAAACAACCAAGTCTAACACATAATAAAGATGGTCTTTGCTGGACATCTGTTAACTTTGTCAGGACCACACTACTCAATGCCTTAAGCTCCAAATGACCTTACAACTGTGCAAATAATATAAATATTTAAACGTTCATAATTAGACCATGATGTATTAATCTTCCATTTTACCACGCAATATCAACCAAAATTAGTGAAACCCCTGCTTCAAACACGCCTGATTCAGTTTGTAGTTCATGGATTTCAACGAAATATTGTACACTGCACTATCTTAACATTACTTACGGTCACACCCATTATGACATATGCACTTTACCGTGTGTGCTTAGTGTAACGGCATTATGACGTCAGAGTTTGTTTATATTAGGCTAATGCTCAATACGTTGTTACTGACAAAGGGATCAAGCAGCAGCATACCTGACTTAGACTAAGAGCTTGCATCGAGGCCAAAGGTGGTTACTTTGAGTTCAAACTTTAAATGCCAGCTGAGAATGATAGTCTCAATGACTGGTTCAAATTTTGTAAAATTCTGTCAGGTATTAACGATTTTACACTAACTCAGCTGTAGGGGGCCGGCTGAGCTGCTAATTGTGGGACGACACAGTGTACAAGCCTATCAAAAAAGGCTTTACATACAATTCAGCCAAGTCATATAATTTGATACCAAACAAAGCAGTCCATGCGAGGAGTGCATTTAACTTCTCACAAAAGTGACAAAACGACAAACGCAGTAGCAGAAAGGTACAAATAGTTATTGCTAACCAGACTGTCTTCCTCAGCAGTCCATGTAACTCTCAGCTTCCGCATCAAACTCACTGCTGCCGCGTCCTTCTTGTTCTGCTGCTGCTTAATCCTTCTAATCTCAGCATCTACACAACATATTGCCACAACAACAAAAATAACAAACAAATAATAACAAACAAATGTCTCTTAACTGGATACATAGTCAACTAGATGGTAGTTACGACTCCATCAACTATAATGCCTCCACCAACATGTGAGTGAGTGAGTAGGGTTTAACATCCCACCCAACACAGTATAGGTCATTCCGAAAATGGCCTTTTCAGGCAAAATTGCACATACACATAAGTAAGCAAGTAAGTAAGTACGTGCATATTTAAAGTGCACAATGTCAGCCAGTGGCCGAATCTGAGGCACTTGGCTGAGCCGCTAGGGGGAGCACTAGGCCTGCTGGAAGCAGTGAGTTTTAAGGAGGCGACGGAAAGTGTCTGCAGAGGTAGAACTACGGATGCTAGATGGTAGTGAGTTCCAAACTGTGGGGGCTGCAATGCTAAAACCGCAGGAGGTAAAGGTTGTGTGAACATGTGGAACCGACAGAAGATTGGTGTTGGCAGAACGCAGAGAACATGTGGGAGTGTGATAATTAAGAAGAGAACGTAAATAAGCATAATAACAGAACAAAAGTTAAACCTTTACAAAAAGTTTAATCTTTATAAAACACAAAACACAAAATTGTAATATTGTAAGAACTGCTGATTATGACTGTGCATATGTAACGGTAATGGCAGTTCTAATAATCTTCCCTGTTATCCAACATGTGACAACTACATGGTGTTTCATAAAAAGGCACCCTTTTTCTTTCTTTCATAATTCAGTCAAATGATGATCAATTTACACGAAATTTTTACCAGATGTAGCTGAAGAAATACTAATTCAAAATATTAGGACAAAATATGGCTGACAGTTAAATATTCTTTGCTAGTTCTGACGTAATGCTGACGCCATAATGTGCTGTGAGTACAAACTGGCTTGTTGCAACCGGTGTTGACAAACTTGCTGAATAGCTGCCATGCATTGATGGCAAACTTTATCTGATTCACTAATGAAAAACTGTTGAAGTTTTAACATTGTAGCCACAAAAATGCTCAAAACGATCACATTCACACACTTGTGCGGATAGCTTAACTTTTACATCTTCCAGCAAGACAGTGCACCAGCACACTCCGCTTACGAGATGGATGAGTTTTTGGATCGGAAGACACCTGATTTTATGCCTCCATGTTGCTAAGTGCTGACATGCTAAACATTTTTCATCAGTAAACCAGATAAAGTTCACCATCGAAGCAGAGTAGCTACTGACAGAACCAGTTGATACAAGCCAGTTTGTACTCACGACACATTATGACATCAGCATTACGTTACGACTAGCAAAAAATATTTAACTAATGGCCACTTTTTGTTGAAGTAATTTCAATTTGTATTTCTTCCGCTACATCTGGTAAAAATTTCATGCAAACTGATCACCATTCCACTGAGTTATAAAAGAAACGAAAAGGGTGCCTTTTTGTGAAACACCATGTACAAAAAGTGCATTTTGGGGCTTACTTGACCCAAATGTAAGCTTGACGCTTGACCCCAACATTTGACATGAATTCATCCTTGTCCCAAAGTTCGTTAGTGGTAAAAGTTTGGTCAAATTCCATCAACAAATTTATCGAAGATATCTTGCTAACAATGTCTGTACGCGACTCACACATGCACGGACACACGAACATTCTGGAAACATAATAAATCCGGCCATTACATTGGCAAAGGCATAAAAACTGCAACGTCACGTAACAGTACAAATGCGAGTCATGCAGAGTGTCTATTGGGTCGAAGGAACACCTGAACAGCTCCAACTCCAGGAGACATCGGAACACCAGCAGGAATGTGGATGACAACTAGGGACAGTAGAAAATCACGGCAAAAAATGGCAAAAAACATGGTGGACTTTTGTGAAAATCACAAAGATCACGACAAAATCACAACACAGACAGAGCATCAAATTGCAAGCCCAAAGACAAGTATACAGTCTACAAAGCTTAACATCTAGCATTGACGACTGTGATTACATGCAGTGCAAGGTTTTCATTAGTGAAACTCTGTCGCTGCCGAGCATTAAAATACATACTTTTATGATGATGTCACACTCACATATTGAGCCAGTAAAACAAAGTACACGGACTTTGGTAGCAGAAGCAAAAATAAGTATTTTGGTGTTAAAATCACACTATAAACTCCAACTTATGCTGATTAAAAACCAAACAATTCTTGTAAAACGCAAAATCAGATCACTTTCGCTAAAACACGGCATTTCAGCAAACTCTTGTCAGTTTGAGAGTTATAAAGCACATAAAGTCAGCAAAAAACACACAAACAAATACAGCGTGAGCCAATAAAAAACGTGCCACTTTACTTTTGTTTATATTTTCGCCAATTATTGACCAATTTTAAAAATTCATTCACTGGCACAGCACACTCCATAGACAATTTGCAATAATGGGATTATCATATATCTCACCACACCATAAATGCATCTCTACACTACCTTGTGAAATATAAGTGAAATATGCGTACATAACGATAATAACAAACTAACATTTTGGTGAATGAAATGAAATGAAAAAACACTTCAAACCAACACTGCGGTGAATTATCTGTATGACACTAAACTGTGTGGGTATAACACAGCCTAGTGTTGCACGGATCTTTCACTGCAATGTTGGTCTGAAGAGTTTTTTCGTTTACCTAAATATTTGTTATTATCGTTAGTTTTTTACATTTATAATTTGATGCTGTGTCTGTGTCGTGATTTTGCCGTGATCTTTGTGATTTTCACAAAAGTCTGCCGTGTTTATTTTTAAATTTTGAAACTTGGTCAATAATTGGTGAAGATACGGACAAAAAAAGTGCCACGTTTTTTACGGCCCGTCCCGTAAATAGACAGAGAGACAGCCAAATAAGCAAGCACCATATTGCTCAGTCACATACTCACATCTGTCTCTGACGATGGTAGGTTTTGTCGGTGACACAGCAGCTGAAAATGCAAACATTAAAATACGTCAAATAGACAATAAAATATATTGTTAAAAATTTCATTATAAAACCATGAAATAAATGTTTGAGTTCTTTTTTGCAATTTATTACTATTACAGTTTTTGCAGCTGCTTACAGTGCACACTCAACTTCACAAAAATTCTTCAACACCATCTAATATTTTGCTGACACCATTTTTGAACTTGACTTGTCAACAAATATTGTTCTAGACACTCTGCTAACAGCATATACAGTATGTCCACAAAAAAGTGCCTCCCACAGACATTTTGCAGCAACCTGCACCAATTTCAGTAACACTTTTTACATACAATGTGACATCTATGCGAGCCACCAATGAAATTTTTTTTAGGAATCTTCCATTATAAGAGATTTTCATTCTTTTTCAAAGTGATTTCACAGATCTGCCGTCGTCATCTGTAACGCCATTTCTTGTTGCTAAACAAACAAAATGGTATCAAGAGAAGATCAATGTTTAACCAAAATATGCAGAATTGAAAAATATATGGTGCTAAAAGATTGATACCTAAATTTCGAAGAAAAAACTGGTCTTTTGCTTCGGTGAAAAGCCTGCTACAAAAGACTGACATTAGCTGCATTTGAAAACTCTGACGTTCGGCAGCGTTATTAAAAATTTGATACGTCGGCAAACACAAGTTCGATTTCTGTGAAACTAAGGCGTAGTGTTGAGAATGAATGTCATTTTATGTGCATAAAATTTTATTTAAATCAGTGCAGTTTTCCACTTGCTATTGCAAAATGTTTTTTGGGAAAGCACTTACTTGTAGACACAGTGTATTTGAGATATTTTAAGTATTTACGTGATGAAAAAAGCAGCTAGAAATACGGGAATATCAACAAAATGCAAGGTACAAACTTTTTTTTACTCACTGTACACACATACCAGTATATCGCTTCGGTTTTCTCACACCTGTACATTTTTACTTGTCGAAAGCACGATCAACCAAAAAAAGATCTGTAACAGCATTTAAAACCAGAACTCATGCAGAAAAAGAGTATATGAAAGGCACTAAGCACATCTACGTACCAAGACCACGACGACCGCGGCTATATCCATGACCACGCCCACCACCGCGCCACGGTCGCACTTTAGTCACGACTCTCTCAATCGTCTTCCCTTCATCAGCCTTAGCACTACCAAGAACTGGTTTCCGCTTGAGACCTACAGCCACAAATCACTGCCAGCAATGACACACTAGATGGTCGTTACGACTCCATCGACTATTAGGCCTCCACCAACATACTTGATGCCACCGTGACCTTGACCCTTGACCCCATAATTTGACACGTTCACCTTGTCCCAAGGTCCATCAGTGGTGAAAGTTTGGTCAAATTCCATCAAAAATACCAAAGTATCGTAAATATTTTTTTCCCTATTTTTGAACATAGCAGTTATTATTACAGATTTCTACAGCATTTTTATGTCTCCGCTGAATGTTTGTTCTGGACACACGCATGAACACTCTGAAAATATAATGCCTCTGACCACTACGTCAGCGGAGACATAAAAATGCTGTAAAATCTGTAATAATAACTGCTATGTTCAAAAATAGGAAAAAAATATTTAAATAAATTTATCTACACTTTGACTGTTTTCCTAAGCCTTCCTTTAAATCCTAAAATTTTCATCAAAAAAGCTCCAGCAGTTGGTTCGAAATTGCATTCTGCGTGACGGGACTCCAAGTGGAGGAGCAGAACGACCAACTCACGTAAGAAAACAAAACAAGATACGCACCTTTCTTCTTCATTTGGTGGTGTGCTTTGTTGTGCTGCTCAACCTTCGTAACACCATGAGACAGCAATCTACCAATGGAGGGCTCACCATACTGCAAACTCCAACTACGACGCACATGGCTGCAACACAGTAAACATATACACGATATGTACCAATACACTAAATGCAGAGATAAATATCTGAGAAAGCTGACATACTAAAAGAAGGTA
>Ga0209367_1000401_pt1 | contig 41510 bp, 23 predicted proteins | sample WorMetLIZISLAND2_FD_187412 | JGI IMG/M metagenome (GOLD analysis project Ga0209367, IMG submission 187412) | Marine gutless worms symbiont microbial communities from Max Planck institute for Marine Microbiology, Germany - Olavius geniculatus... ...
GGTCCAATAACTGCAATAATACGATTAGTTAAATTAGCATCATTGAAGCGTTTTCCGGGCCTGCATTAAGTGGGTGATGCATGCAATATTAGTTTGTTTATTTATATGGCCATTTTGTGGATATAAAAAGAATTTTGTTCAAAATTGTCAGCAATGCAGGCCAGCGGTGACGTCATGCTGACGCGTGTCGTCTGCTTTGTTCAGTGGTTCAGTCACACCATTGGGTAGTGAGTAACAGCGGCTTGGCTACTGTAAAAAATATCTGAGGCGCAATATCTTTCTAACTGATCACCAGTAGGAAAACAGTATTTTAGTAATAAAACCGCAAATATAAATGACAATATTTAAAAACTCGCACGTCGAAAACAGCAAAAATCACAAAAGGCGATTATTCAGCAGCACATTGACACACAGTCAGTGTGATGCGGGCAATATCACCTTTTGCGATTTCTGCTGTTTTCGATGTGCGAGTTCTTTAATATTGCCGTTAACAAGCGTATAAACTGATGTTTTGTGCATTTATCAAGATATAGACATTTGAAGTTCTTCCAGGAAGGCTCTTCCAAAAACGTTCGTCGGTTGGTCGTCGGTCTGTCCTTAATATTACACTGATCTCATATACATGTGCTCCTCTTCGCTACGTTAGGAACCTAGTGCGCGAGGAGTAAAAAAGGGGTATAGCTTTTCATGAGAAAAGATCTCAAAGCTACGAAGGCTCGGAGCGTCACCTGCCATAGCGGGTCACACAGTGTTAGGCCTACCTGCCATCTTATACAGAAACGTGCCCCGCCATAACCGCAGCCAGACAGCTCGGTATATTCGATTAACCTACCTCGGAGGGATGGAAGGCTGAGTTGACCTTGGCGTTGGTTATATACCGAGATGGTTTACCTGTCCACAGACAGTAACCCATTTAAATACTCCAAACCGGGATTTGAACAAACAACCTCAAATTTTGTGTAAATTGATCATCATTTGAGTGAATTATGAAAAAAACAAAAAGGGGTCCTTTTTATGAAACACCGTGTAGAGTGTAGACAATAGAATCATGCATAAGCGTCAAACGGCAAACTGAATAAAGCCTAGCTTGTAGCTAATTAGCCTTCACAATAAAAATCAGTGACTTTATTGTGTGTAAAAAGCCAACTGTAAAAGTATCAATTACAAAAGATAGCGCATAGAATTGGCGGCAGAATTGCAATACGTAGACAGACCGTTGGTGACGTCGTGAGCCGGCTGAAGCCTGGGAGTGGTGAATCGTGCGTTGGCATGACGACCCATGCCCACTGCGGATGTGGCTGCCACGCGCACGACATAATTGGACGCCTCGCCCAGCCGACCGATGCTATAGCTGCTCGCATTCTGTACAACACCGTTCTCATTTACAACGAGCGCCTTTTAAAAGTTTAGAAAGGCTAAAGGGTATAGCTTTTCATGGGCAATCTATCTCCAAAGCTGCGGAACGCCACCTGCCGTGTGAGATCACACAGTGTTTGTTAGCTGTCACCCGACACCGGTGAACGCGCCCCGCCTCAACCCCAGCCAGACTTCAGGCCGGTACTCGATTTACTTACCTCCGAAGGATAGAAGGCTGAGTTATCCGTGGTGTTGGTTATATACTGAGATGGTTTACCTGTCCAAACCATAGATGTAAAAACATTTTTAAATGTTTTTAATGAAAGTTTTAAAAACATGTTTTGTTATGTTTTTTTAAATGTTTTTAATGCTTTTTTCTATTTTTAATTTTTTTTGTGTTTTTTAACGTCGTGATTTTTGTTCTTGTTAAAACATAAAAGTACAAAATTACAAATATGATTTACTTCTCACGAACAAATTGCGTTCAGCTGTTTCTGATCTGTACATTCAGTACATTTTGGTTTTTAGTTTTTGTAAATGGTAGGTTTTTGTTTTCAATTATCTGAGTTAGACATTCTTTGTGTGTATAATGGCGAAAAAAGTAGCGACTGGAAACATGTGCATTTTAATGTTTTTATATATGTTTTTATAATGTTTTTTATAAAAGTGAAAAACATGTTTTTTATGTTTTTTTATTTGCAAATCAATGTTTCTAGCATCTATGGTCCAAACGTAGTAACCACGTAATAGCGTCCCAACTAGGAGTTGAATCAACGACCTCGCGATCGCGAGTCTAACGTCCTAACGGTTACACTGTCAAGCCATGGCGATACAGCGTAGCTTGCGTAGGCCAATACGCTCAAGAACTGCTAACCAGCCAGTTTTACAGTTTACAGCATATACACTGTGTCTCAAAAAAAACGTCCCAGACATTTTTAACTGTAACTTAACTGTAACTTGACAACCAATTATCACATTTTTTATAATTTTTGGTACGAATATTCCTGACACAACTTGCTATCAAATGACTATTCAGTTTTCCACCTCACCCAGCATTTGTTTCTGCACTACCTGGGAAAACACAACCAGCGAAATATCACTTTTTTATCCAATGCGATATGATTGCTTAATTAACGTAATGCGTAAAAACACATTTTGTTCACATTTCTGACACTTTGGCTGACAATTCATCCAGTTGTCCATTTTTCAACTGCCTGCAGTAAAACTGTTTGAAGTGTTTGCCCACTATGCGAACACAGGCAGGGAGACGATTTCTCCATTCATTGATAACAGTATCAATAATGTTCTGCTCCAGACCAATCCAGGCTGTACTAGTCGCTTTTTGACTTCACAAACATTCCTAAACTTCATCTGGTAGACACACTGCTGCATGACAGTCAAACCTTGTAATAGACCGGCTGTTGATACCCAAAGATTAAGATAGATGGAATTTATTGACGTTTTTTCAATTCATTTTAACACGTACTATGCTTGGTTTGCTTTCCCCAAGTAGTGCAAAAGCAGACGTTGGGTGAGGTAGAAACTAAAACACTTATTTAATAGCCAGTTGTGTCAGACATTTTTGTGCCAAAAATTATTAAAATTTGCTCGCTAATCTTTCTTCAAGTTACGATCGACAATGTGGGGGATGTTTTTCAGGTTTTTTGTTTATTTCAACACATATTTCGCTTGATCTGCTTTCCCTAGGTAGTGCAAAAGCATACATTGGGTGAGGTGGGAAACTGAACGGTCATTTGATGGCAAGTTGTGTCAGGAATATTTTTACCAAAAACTATCAAAATCTGTTAATTGATTTTCAAGTTACAGTCAAAAATGTCGGGGATGTTTTTTGAGACACAGTGTACACGTTGTCATAGTGTAAAAACAAAAAAAAACATCAACGAATTTAAAGACAATGCTAAAAAGTTAAAATAACTGTAACGGGGTTAAAATAACTAGCGTGAGAAATCCTGGAACGGTGCAAAACCCCGTGAAGGAATTTCGACCGTCTATTTCAGTAAGAGTATTTATACCATTGTCAACGTCAACTATTTTGAGATGGCTCAGCTTATAATAGCAGCTCTACATAATTATATTGATACAGAAATATTCTAGGCAAAAGACCGGATGCACAGGACTATACTTCGGTGAAAGGTTTCGTACGAAACCGTTTGTGACGAACGTCAGCTTTGTTTCTCGAGTTCAGTGAGTCCAACTTTATACTGCTTTGCACGACAAATAAACAGCGTGGAAACTGAAGAGTTTTTAGTGAAGTGGACTTACGCCAGGGAGCGTGGCCGTAACTAGCGTCCGTCGATCAGTGTACCATCCGGGTCCCGCCCTGGAGCACGTGACCCGGTAGCCAGTGACGTCACCGGTGGCGGGAGGCTGCCAGTGAAGCTGGACCGTGATGTTGACGTTCGTGATGATGAACGAATAGCGCAGGTTCTGAGGCGCGCTCGGCGCACGCTCGACTGCAAACATCCATAAATTCATTCACTTGCTTGGCAATAAATTATTAATTTATTATTTCATGACCTAATTATAGTTCTCTTATCTCTCACTATAGTGTCTGGATTGTTACAGGTGCTCATAATATCACTTCACGCTCAAGCATCTCGCGTGCTTTCAGGCAGAACACGCCGTCAATCACGGCCATCAACTAAGTACGTTTCGATGTAGTCTACTGTGCATTATACCTCGTTACATTCGTATAAAACGCTGAAGTCCGTTTGTAATTTGTGTCAGAAAGGATATTTATGACATTTTGGCAAAGTTACAGTACTGGTTGGTTCAAAAACATAAGCCAGCCACTAAGTTTCATTAATTTATCAAACACTGACTAATTTGGTAAAACATTTTACACTGATATACTCTGTAGTCAATTTGCAATATCAGGAACAATAATAATCTGATCACTCCTAAAACGCTTTGCATTACTATTTTGTAAATTTAGTGTTCACAAGCTGGCGACTGCTCTATATTAAAAACAATGCGGCACACAAACATCAATGCTGATGCGTCTACCTTTTGGTGGACAGTCGGGCGTGACGTCACCGACAACAGTCACGTGATCACAGGGAGGCGTGGTCACTAGCACGTGACCGGAAACTCGCTCGGCGTCGTCTTGCAGCCGAACGACGTAGACACAGTCAAACTGTAGGTCGTAGATGACAAAATAATGATCCTGCATAAGCGCAATCAGCTATTTCCTCAACTCAATGCATGTGCTACAAAGATGGCTAAATACCTCAGTCAAGTTTTGCGACCGGTAGGCCTAGAACAGTATTTTACAAAAAGTTCCGTTGGGCCTAAAAAAATTCTTGTGCTTCCGGTTCCATCTAGCGAAAATTCTATTTTTAATTTGTATTTTTATATCATGTAATTTTACACAACAATTTATAAAAACAAATTTAGACGAGAACTAAAAGAAAGTTATTGCAACATAACGGACGAACTGAATGCAAGCAGTTTTTCCAGCAAAACTTTAAAAATGAACTGAAAACTGCATCAATATTTTGGAGGATCCAACAAAAATTTCAGCGAAGCGCGGTTTTTAGGGACCGACCGACAGAAACTTAAAGCACGGAAATTTTCTAGGCGTTAACACAGATCTTTATCACCCTTTTCGTGTGATAAAGATCATAATGGACTGATATAGGTAACAGATAAGACGTACGAACCCGAGTGGTGGCATACATGGCAACTAGCGGGGCGGCGCCGAGCGCAGTGTGACCGTCAGAACACGATTCAGCGAACCATTGCAGACGATACACAACATCAGAGTCATCACGGTCTCCTGCAGATAGAAGACCAGCCGACGTACAACAGACTCACGCGGCCAGCAATAACCAACACCAAGACGTTGCTTTTTGTCGCCAATATGCAATGTGCAATAATGAATAAACTACTACCGGAAATTTCTAATGCAACGTGCGATAAACTACTTTAAAATCTGTTGGTAGCTTATTTGCTTTACCGTTCTCAAAAAGTCTCGAGTTCTCGTTTACGGCGTAAATCTTGCAGTAGGCCTAATCTTCTCGTCTCGCTTTGGTGGCAGTAAGACAACTACGACTGCTAGAGACCAAATGAATAAGAATATCTTCTAAACTTATCGTAATTAATATTTTGTTCGTGGCCCAAATACTAAAACAACACGTTGGCCCAGTGAAAGGTACAAAGGCCGTACCCCGAGGGGCTTGTAGGTGGGGTGCTCATCTTTCAGATCACCGATAGACCGCATGGCCAGTGCGACGCCCGACCTATACGGTTAACTTCCCAGCCGCAGAGCGTCACTTACCGCCCTTTGGCCGGTAACAAATTATACTGCTTGGTGACAGAGGCACGTTTTTGAACAACTTGCCTAGTGTTGTTACCTGGTAGTACATGGGGCGAGAGTCGAACCAGCGACCTCGCGATCACCAGTCCGACACGCTACCACCAAACCACTGTCCCAACCTATCATGCAGAATTTATAAATAAGTAAATAAACCACACGGTCTGGTCCGTGACGACGGCAAGCGGCCTGACGGTTTGACGTTGTTGCCATGGAACTCTGGACGCAGTGCCAGTTGGGACGTCACAGTGGTCAACACTCTGGGGAACGCCTATCTGCAGCAGAGTGCCATCACCAGTGCCAGTGCCGCTGAGACTACAGCTGTCAAAAAAAACAAGTACAGCTCACTCAGCAGCACCCATGACTTTTTTCCAGTGGCACTGGAAACACTTGAACCCATGAGTGTCAGCACTCAGAAGTTCCTGGCACAAATCGGAAAGCGTTTGACCGAGGCGACGACTGATCCGCGAGAAACCACGTTCTTGTTCCAGCGTTTGTCGGTCGCTGTCCAACGCTTCAACGCGGCTTGTCTGGCTGACACGTTCCCAATCTCCGAGTCCGCAATGTGACCATTTCAGACAAAATTTCTGTAGCTTAATAAATAAATAGTTGTTGTTGGTACCTTTTTCGTCGTCCACGTCGTCAGCGATCTGCCAGGAGACGTTAGCTCTAAGTAGTCCGTTCTGGAAGTAGGCTGACTCGGCGTGAAGACGTGCGCTCGTTGTAGCGGCACTGGGAACCAGCTGTGGCAGAGCGTCAGTGTCCGACGACGAGTCGTACGCTAGACAAACACACGATCAGACTGATATTATGGTAATGTTTAATTCACGGATATCAGTAGATAATAAGTAACACAAAGAAAAACCACAACAGCAACACAAAAAACATGGTCTATGGTCCATGACGGTGACAAGACATATCGACAGAAATTTAACACAGTTTCAAACTGAAACAATGCACAATAATTTCAATTTACGAAAAGGTTATCACACTCCTTACAGGCCTACTTAATGGGGTGTTTACACGATCCAGCAAACGTCCAGCAATTTGCGTGTATTTTGTTTACATTTGCTGAAAGTTTGCTGGACGTTTGCTGGATCGTGTAACCCTATAACTGAAAAAAATGTTCGCTCCGACGTGCTAGAATAACGCTTGGCAACTTAAATGCATATTCTATCTGACAATTTCTTACAATGTCAGTATTATCGGTTTTAAACAGTTTCATGAGATAGCTATTAATAACAAAATCCAGTAAATTAACAGCGGTCTTGTTTAATGGGCATGCTTCTACCCCGTACAATAACATAGTTATCTAGTCCTCCGGTCTCTTACAATAATGTCTGGACTCTGAAGCGTTATACAGGGTGGGCCAAAAAATGGCACCATTTTCTGTACACCTTATAAATTCACCCGATATTAACCGATTTTCAAAACTTCTTTTACTGTCAAAATTAGGAGACAATTTGTAATAAAACTATCATCTCAAGTGTGTCGCTACACTACCTTGTGAAATGTCAGTGTCTTAAGAGTAACAATTGAAAACAAGACAACTTCTGCGACAATATATTTTTAGAAAATTAACAAAAAACAACGTGTTTGTCGTCTCAATCATGTTGTCTAAAAAGTCACGTCTCACAGTTTTTACATCAAACGTTTAATGTGTCCGCCTTGCTGCTGGACGACGCATCCAAGACGGCGACGCCACTGACAATGGCGCGATTAAGTAAACGCTGCGGCAGTTTGCCCCACTCAGTGACAGTCGCTTGCTTCAGCTGGTTGACTGTCGTAAATCGTCAACATTGATAGACCATCTGATGAAGAACATCCCAGCAGCATAATTGACCGGATTTAAATCCGGGCTGTTTGGAGGCCAGATGCCAGGCTCGATCAACGTTGATCAGTGGCGTCGCCGGCTTGAGTGCGAGGTCTGACATTTCACAAGGTGTGTAGCGACACACTTAAAGTGTGGTGGGATCTAGAGTAATAGTTTTATTACAAACTGTCTTCTGATTCTGACAGTAAAAAAGTTTTGAAAACCGGTTAATATTTGGTGAAATTAGGCGTATAAGGTGTACAAAAATGATGCCATTTTTGTCCCACCCTGTAAGTAATCTCACTCCACTCAAGCACGACGACTGATAGCATCTCGCGTTTGTATATCGCACGTGCGTACCGGTAGAACCCGCCGTTGATCACGGCCACGAAATAAGTACGTTTCAACGCGGTATACAGTGTATTATGTCTCTTTGTTACACTCGCATAATACACTGTAGACAATGTTAAGACCTATGTATGTAAAGATACACTGCATACCAGCGTACACCCAATCCACGTCAACTCAGCCTTCCATCCCTCCAAGGCAGATGAGTTGAGTACCGGCCTCTCTGGCTGGGGTTAAGGTGGGGCGCGCTCACCTTTGTCGGGTAACACTGTGTGATTCTCTATATGCGGTGGGTGATAACTGTGATTCTCCGTAGCTCTGAGATAGGTTTCAATGACCGAACACAACCTTTAGGTAGGACTACTTTTACATCCCATACCTTTAGTATTGTCGAATACGACGCTTATCTCTGTTTACTCACTCGAACTTTCAAGGTACTTTTCTAGCATTCTTGGCTGTCCACAGCAAATAGCGCCGATTCATAAAGCTAAAAACTAAAAAGGCATAAAACTAGCTGACCAACTGACCGTACTGTTCGTCGTCAAGCGACACATAAGTCGATGGAGTTGTGACAAATATTCGCGTTTTATCGCTCTTCAGTCTCGTCTCGCCGGTCTGACAAATCGACTGGATCTGTCCAGTCAATAACAAACTGAGTTATACCCCGTTTACACGATCGAGAAAACATCGAGCAAACGTCAAGCAAACGTCAAGCAATTAGAGCACACGTCGTGCACGTGTATTTTAAATACATTCACTTAATAGTTGCTTGACGTTTGCTTGATCGTGTAAACGGGGTATTAAACTGGTTAAGACGCGTACAGAACGACGGAAATGAATTGAATACATCGAACTGAAATAAGATGATTAGTTCCGTTGTTTCAATTTCAATCATTTTATTTTAGTTTTTAGCCAATCGTACTTACAAACGAGCTTATAGTATGGTCGTCTTCGTTTGTCTCGGATGTACCCTGGAAAATTGTTACACGAATCTATTGCACAGGAAACATTTACAAATTCGGGCTTGAGTGAACCGGGGGGGACGGGTAGAAAAAAATGAGCGTTTTTCAACGAAAAACTGGCCATATCTCGAAACAGTGAAAGATACGGCCAAGGATCACTAATATGAAGTGACATACGCCCTTTCAGATAAAATAACAATCATCAACCTTGGACGACCTTGAAGGTCACTGATAACCAGTACGGTCAGCTATTCCAGCGACAGCTGGACTTCTTGTATTTCAGCATTGTATTGCCTTGTATTTCAGTTAAGTTCATTTCGCGTGATCTGTACGCGCTTGTAAACACCTCACGACCAACTCGCCTAAAGGTTGTTAACTTGTTATCTACCGACGTCACTTCGTACAAGATTGTTTTTTACATAGCTTATGTTTCGCGACGCTATAACACTGATGTGGACGCCTTCGCTCGTCGCAAAAGCTCATTCGACGCTGACAAAAAGTGCAGATTTCAACGCATTTGGCCCCATCGTGACCTTCAGCTTCAAGCTTTAAACCCCAAAATTTGCACATGATATGACGTGACAACATAAACGTGTCTCGCTGCGTCTGTTGACAGAACGTGCGTCCCACGCAGGCAACGCACGCCTAGGGTCACAGTCATGAAATAAGAACGCTTCATCACGATCTTCGCTATACTCGCACAATGCACTCTACACTGTGATGAAACGTATACTTAATACTAGAAGGCGCTCGTAAGAGTGTATAATTATCTCCTCCAAGTGAGGTAATTTAAGCATTACAACAACAACAACAACTACTACTACTACTAATACACCTACAACTTACAAGTAGGCCTACAGCTAATAAGGTGTGCAGACGTCTTGCCGGTCCTGATGTCTGCTTGTGTATGACATGTGGAGATGATGATGAGTCATCGTGTACACACACACACAGACGGACAGAACGACCAATCTCTTAATCTCCTCTAATGTTCACTACGTTCAGCTTGGCAAAGATGAAAAAAACATAATTATGCTTAATTTATTTGTAATACTTTGTACTCAATCCATCCGTTCACGGAGAACGTGTGACGGCGCGGGTACCTGTACAAGGTAGGTGGTGTCAGGACGTAGATCATTGATGCGGTACGAGTGATGCCTGGCGGGCAGCACGTGTCGCAACTCCTGCAGTGACGACTGATGCGAGCTCGCTGATGATACAGGCAACTGACTCCAGAATATCTATGCATAGACACACACATAATAATTGGATTTTTCTTCCTCTTTCGCTCATTTGACAGTCTTGGTGCTTTTTAATCCCGACGTTAAATCTCACCTTTTTGCTTTTGCCTATCACGTCTGCTCACTCACACGCCAGCGCCTCAGATTCGACCTTCGACAGTTAATACCGTTGCATAAATATTTTATTGACAATAACATTGAAAACATTCACCCATAATTTCACCAAATTCAAGTATGATGATTGAAATGCGTCTTGCGTCTGTTTGGACATGCGCAGAGGTTACTGTTGCAGATATCGGTGGTAGCGCGGTCTAGCGGTTAATACAAAATTGTGTTCGATCAACGTAGTTGCCTATATACGCCCGGCATCTGGACGAATAACTGTCACAATTTGGGGTTAAAAATTTCTCATTTTGGAAAAAATTGAGACAAAAAAGTAAAATTTTGAGCATCCTTGTTAGTTTGGTGCTTTATGAATTTGTAAATAAATATACTTACTTTTGCAAATTGTAATGTGAAACGAAAGAAGAAATTTTTATCAGCAGCCAGAAATATTTGTGTGGTCTGTTGTTTAGAACTGCCGAAGAAGATTTGAACGATATGACGTTGCTGCGACTCTTACATGATGACTTCTTGTGGCATTTTCTTTAGTTCTTAGGTATGTTCAGTTGAGTTCAGTTAAGCGTTTTTTACTGCTATTTTATAGCAAAATGAAGACGTAGGCTACAAATTAGATCAGTATACCTTGTATCTGGTGACAGGTAAGTCGGACTGTGTGGGGGGTAGCCAATGCACCGTTACTGAAACCCGCGAGTCAGTGACCAACATGTCTCCAGATGTCACGTTCACAGGCGATCCCGGTTTACTTGGACCTACCGTAATCATCCACCACAGTATCGATATTCAGTCACAGCATCAGAGTATATGCGTTGAATGAACAAACAGCACAAATAAAGCTAGCATTAGCTAAAAAAGCAGCACTTAATGTCAAGACAGGCACGCTGTTATAATCTGTAGAATCGACGCATTTATACGTAAATGACTGTAATAAAAAATACATAATTTTAGCTAAGTTCTGAAACATCTACGTATTGAAGATTTTGTACATCTGCTTTCAATTTTCATTCATCCGTCAATCTTTTTAACCAAGTATTCAAAATGAAAACTTTGGCAAATTTTAAAGCATAAAGTTTAATTCACGCCCGACGCCATTCCGTCACCCATTATCTAAAATGTCAGAGCCATGGAGAACAGAAACCAAAATAGAGAATAAAACTTATACAACATTGACAGTGTATGCAATCAGACAATCAGCATGATAGCTAAGAAGGCAAGATGCCCAGAAGGCCCCAGATCGATAAGTAAGTAAATATTTTTCTTTTCCGTGACAAAAGTTTTCATTTCGAATATTTGGTTAAAAAGATTGACGAATGAATAAAAATTAAAAGCAGATGTACATAATCTTCAGGAAAATGAAACATCGATAATACGTTGCTTATACATTCTTCGACGTCGGTCACGCTTCACATTGTATAAAAAAATTAAGACTGTTACTATTTTGTTTGATTGAAAAAAGCGTCCTTTAATCACCTCGAGACAGAACAAACGGTCGACTGACAGTTGAAACACCGAGACATCCGGACGAGTTGATTGCAAACAACCGAAAGTGATATTTGCGCGTCGGACGTAGGTTGTCGACCACCGCTGAACACGACGACGTCTGTCACACAGCAAACATCAACCAATCAATATGTAAAACTGTGAGGCGCTTTTTAAAAATAAGCACAATCAAAGAACCACGTCTTCAAACCTTGATTAAAACATTGTCTGTTACAATGAATACGTATATAACAAAGGTGCGTATCCTTCGAGGCGTATATTATGTGTACGTCGTATTATGATAACATCATCGAAAGTCAGTGCACAGTTAATGCTGTCACTGCATGAGTTCATATTTAATGCTAATGTTTATTAATACTGCTAACAATAAGTCATGCAGGTTTTCCATTACAGGACCGCCCTCCCTCATAAAAGTCTCCCCCGGACGACAATTTACCGGTAAATCCGACCGGGCGGAACGGATTTTTGCGGTAAATTGTCGGCCGGGGGGAGACTTTTCTGACGGGGGCAATCTTATAATGGGGAGACTTTTTATGGGAACGGCGGCGATATTTTAATAAAGGGGAGACATAGCAAATCCGTGATTATCTCTTCCCGGGCGGATTTTTTCATGGGGGAGACATTTTAATGCGACACAAGCAGTCTGTTAGGCAGATGGCCGATTTAGCGTGTCTGCTGCAAGACGTCCAGTCGACCTGAAGTGTAAGTTTTGTTATGTTACATATCAATCGTAAAAATTAGTTTGTCACTCACATCCACCGGATTCTTTTCATCAGATGTATTCTGCAACACTTAAAATGCCGCATGCGTCTAATTCGTTTTCGGCTAGGGCTTTAGCACGGATCCCACTAGGGATTTTCCACTCACTGGTTGCCTACGGCGTCTCGATTTCGATCAGACAACAGACACACGACAGACAGAAGCCGGTGAGTTTGTAACATAGACTCGACCTTAACGATCGGCCAAAACGGTAAGACTAGTGAATTAACTCGCCTCGGTGACTAGTCGCCAGGTGGCGGTGTCAGCAACGAGTGTGTCGTCATCAGTGGAGTCTAGACGACGTCGTCGCTGCTGCTGATGCTGATGAGGAAAATGATGACGATGTGAGTGGACTAGTGACTGGACCAGGTAGAGCGTCGGCTGGGCGGTCTCATGATCCAGACAGTCCCATATCAGTTCAGCGGCGTCCATGTCGGACAACTCTCTCACCGAGATCGCTGCCAACTCCGTGATGCAACCTGAACACAGCAAGTTAACGGAGAAGAATAATTAATACGGTAAAAATAACTACAAGACGAGTCTACAAGACGTCAGCTGAAGACATACAATTTTGCGAAATATGAATGACAAAATGTATTAAGCGCATTAGAGATCTTTTTGAGTATGCGCTATATAAATTTACACTTTACTTACTTACACTTTACATACAAGAGCAAAATTGCCAAATAAACAGTTGTCGCAGTTCTTTGGATGCAAATACCATGCGACTATCATGTGATTATCAGATGTCACATAAATAGACTTAAATAGCTAAAAAAAACAATGTAGAGGGCAATATTGATAACAAAAAAACTCACAAGTACTCGTACATGAAAATCAAAAGAAAATGGTGTTTTTTACCAACAAATGTCTATACAAATGTTCTGCTTTGTCGCTGGGTCAGCTAGAAAACAATATGAGCATCTAATCTTTGTCAAAAATTATGCAAAAGGAACATTCCTGCAATTCCCATTGAACACAAGACCAATTTTTCTTGTCGAACAGAGCTGTGAATATTGAAAATGTTTTGCATTTTATTGCGTGTAACTTTACATATAACTAACGACAACAATGTGATAGACAAACAAAGAGACAGACCGGTGGTTAATGGTCGAACTGTTGGGCTAACACAGGACGCGCGGCAGCGGTCGTTAGAGCAGCAAATCTTGCTGGGTGGACAGTCGGAGTCACTGACGCAGTATGATGAAGTACACGGTCGACTTGACGGCACTCCATCGTCCGGCGGACAGACTCCTCGAGTCAGTGCTTCCGCCGCCAACTTGTCACTGACTTCTCGCAGAAACTCACAGCTCTCCCGACAACTGTCATCAACCTACACACCAAACATTACAGTAAATATATGTAAAAAAAACTTAACAGTTTAAAACTGTGTGTAAGGACAGTGTGATGATATTAGTCCTCTAAAACAGCAAAAATTATTTGGGTAACCTTAGATGTGGCTATGCATATGGCGTCCTTACGAGCTGACTTTAGTTGGTAAGCCTTCTCCATTTGACGTTATTTGTCGTATTAGGCCTACTTGCCCAGTGTTCACTGATTAGCGTAGCAGCCGAAAATGTTTCTGTTATAGTTTAGCTAATGGTAACAAGGACGCTAATATATGACTCTGAGCCGACACAGTATTCAGCTAACCATACACTCATATCCTTACAAACTGTCCAACTGCACAGCACAACCCTAACCCTGACATTAGACACTATAAAGCTGAAAGATGATGTAGCAGCTACTGTGCCATCGAAAACATTTACATCAATCTTGGATTTTTATGCCTTATTGCTTGAGTTATGAAAGCGTATACAATGCACAGATGGCTGGCCGGATAATAAAGTGATGGGACATTGTTGACGTCTAATAAGAATGTGAACGGATGGTCATTACCACAATAGGTTACTCAGGCTAAAATTGAGTGCATTAACAGCGAATGTAGGGCCAAGACGACAGCCGGATCATTCATGCATGATGCGTGCAGCTATAAATCGCAAGCACACGATTTATAAATTGGTGACGATCGGTTCAGGGATTTTGGGTTGGCTGAGGGTCAAAGTTTGCCTTTTCCCATAGACTTTGAAGGTCGTCCTTACAACACTTACACTACCGTGTGAGGTGTGATGTTGCTGCTAAATATTTTCTGGTCGTTCACTACATTCGTTCCTACGCTAAATGAGGAGCTGTGATGCAGAAAATACAACGAGACGCCAATAATTAATGTATTTTGTTTCTGCAGTGAGTCAAAAAACGCAGTATTTTATCAGCATTTCGTTTAAGCTAATACTAAACGATTTCAAAGTTTTTTTTTACTGGTGTACTTTGCAGTACATTTTAATACATCAATCATTCAATATTTCAACAAAACTCAAACGGGTCACTATTCACTTATGAAAATTCGCATCGACGGTCGACCGAAGGCAAGCATGGAGAAAAGATGGCTGCGGAATTATTATATGAGATGGTAAGAAGATCAGCTGCAAATTCGTTCTTAATCGAGTAACTCAGTTTACTGTAGTACGGATCATTTTCCACGATTTCACCTATGTTGGTTTGAGATGTGGAAAAGTCTGCTACAGAACTGACTGAAGGAACCAACTTTGCAAAATTTTTCTGCTCATAGCGATCAATCAGTATCACGCTGAATGACGTTTGCTTCATTTGGTTCAAAGACACGCCGAAATAAATAACGGAATAACCGACTGCACGAGCACCAAAATGCAAATGCATTCTTCGCACAAAACGACATTCAGTCAGTGGCTTAATGGTGGCGTGAGTCGATGTCAAAAATGCACTGTATCCTGTTTGATGTTACGCGATCTCGGAATCATGGAATCAAGGTCTAAAATTTTGCCTATTACTGCGTCTTTCTTCTATCACATCTGCAGCCGGCCGCCATACATCAGGTATCTGTTTTGGTTTCTGTTTTGATGCGGCTGCGGTATGACACCATTTTAATCTAAAAAAATATTCTTTGATCCTAAAGAAACATCAAACCTTTACTCCGTTTTTTCTTAATTTTTGGCCGTAATAGTAAAGGTAGAAAAACAAAGTCCGGTTTTAACGTTTCTTACATGAGTCAAGACCCGTGACCAGAAGCGCTTTACAATCTCCGGGCAAGTGGCAGCTGATTGGCTTGGGCTAATGATACCGCAGCGCACTATGCGGCAATCCACTGCCCGCGACAGCGAACAACTAAACCCGCAGTTTGCAGCTAGCAGACATACCACCGCCCCAATCAGCCACATTAGACCTTCACCTTGTAGCCCGTGTCAAGCGCTGAGAGCAATCTAGATTGTGGCAAAGTCGCTTCCACAGACACCATCCGATTAATTTAAAGGCCCCAGAAGAATGGTTTCTTGAGCCGCGCTGTGGCTGTCGACGGCCTGCTAATAAACGATCTCGCAACAGCACACGACGGATTAGTGGCACACAGCAGAGCGGTAGTATAGTTCCGGGAGATGAACACATTGTAAGCATTGAGCGCGGGGTGACTGATGCCCGGGTAGAGGCAATCAACAGACGGTGCAGACACGGACAATCAACACGCTCGCTCGCCATACAATCCAGTGTCGCCCCCTTGCGTCTTGATTAGTGATCACAAAAACCCAGCGTCCACTGACGAGTGACGAGTCACAGTGACGTCATGGAAGTGAGGAAATAGGGGCAATTACATTGCCCCCCTAAATTTTTGACTGTTGGAAAATCTTCCTGTTATCGAAAAATATTCGTCCAAAAGTGCACAATTTGGGACTGAACTCCACCCCCCATTTTGGGAAAATTTAGGAACAAAAGTACATTTTGGGGCGCCCATAATATCCTCTATCTGCTGGAAATTTCAGGGTTTGTCGAAGAATCGCAATTTTCTGCCCCGCCTGCTTGTTTTAACCCCTACACGACGGGTCAAAGGGTGCGGACGTCGTAAACTCCAGTTCTTCCAAAGATGAATCCACTGTGTGACGACGCTCCATAATCTTCAGTCCGTGTCATTCAGTGGCCGGTGGCCCATTATAGGATCGTCCCCAAAAAAGTTTCCCTTCGGCAGACAATTTACCGGCTAAAATCCGCCCGCCCGGTGCCCGGGCGGGCGGATTTTTGCCGGTAAATTGTCGGCCGGGAGACTTTTCTGGGAGGCGATCTTATAATGAAAAGACTTTTTTATGGGGCCGGCGATATTTTAATGAGGGGGAGACATTATCAAATCCGTGATTAGGCCTATCTCTGCCAGGGCGGATTTTTCATGAAAGCGACATTTTAATGTGACACCGGCGCTCTGTCAGCAGGGAGTGGTGCAATGACGGCCGGCGACTTTACGAGCGTCCTGGGTGGGCGCTCGGTGAATAGAGTTAATCCGTGTGACGCTCGTAAACTTCATCTTGTCCGTCCGACCGTCTGTCCGTCTGTCGGCGGAGATGACTTGTGCGCCGCGCGCGGTGCATTGTGGGCGTCACGACAGACCGACATCAGCAACTGTGAACTGCAGCCAATAAACCACCAGCACTAACATGACAATGTCCGATTAACAGCTGGGTCCAGTCCACACCAACCACAAGTTGGCTGATTAAAAGATCGCGCCGCAGTTTGACCGGCAACTAGGCCTACAGTATATCTTTGTAGGTCAAACCGCCGCAATGATTGCCTGGTATTCTTGAAGTAGCATTTGGTATTGGATCCAATATGATGTCATTTTAGTAGTTACTGAACTGCGAGTGGGAGTCGGCTATTGTTGGTATTTTTCATTTATTCATCAATCTTCCTTGTGTTCTTTTTCATGCAGTCCGAAAATTGTCTTGTGCATATTTGCCTGAGTAAGTCCTTAGAATTCTACCTCTTTTGCCCCCTAGCGTCCCTCTCCATTGTGCCATCATTTTTCTGTGTTTCTGCGATTTTGGCGCTATATAAAATTGCTTGGCTGCATGGATTCATGCCGAGACAAAATAAACGTTTTGCAGGGAAATACAATTATGTATATGTCGTAGCTCTGAGCAGCGTTTAAATTGCCGTGGGAAATGGGGGGTTGAACCCTCAACTGTTTTCTCAACCCCCTAACACGCTGTCAAATTATGTACAGGGGGTCAGCTAGGGGGCCTATATACTGTATACATACGATTTACATCACAATTTTGTTCGGTCTCCGACCGTCGAAAAGTTTAACCCCCAGCTAATTTTTCACAATTCAAACACTGGCTCTGAGATGTCCATTCTCAAGCAGTTGCTTGTTAGATCTTCAATCTGATCTTACTTTTCATTTTTACCAGTTAAACAGTGAGTATATACTGACTGTGACGTTAATAGCGTGAACACTGGGCTTTTCATCCACGTTCGTGATATGAGCTTGAGCATTTCAACCTGCCGGTCAAATACGAGCGTAGAATTATTTTCAAGTTTTTCTGCTATAAGTAGGTGTCAACAAACGAGATGTAAGGCAACTCACGTGCGGCGTAGAGCTGCAGATGACGTCACAGTGATGAAATGTGACGTCACACGGCATCGCGCACTGCAAGACACAACAGCAGCAGCAGCAGCTAAGTCGATGTAAAAACCACAGACACCAAACTATCAAGGGCATCGAATCCATCCCAGCTAGTTACAAAACATTCAACTAAACTGTACCACAGTCTTATACGGAAAAGTGGACACATAGGCGAGATGCTCGTCTGTCTCCAAAGGCTTACAGTCCGTCAGTGATATGCCTATTATAGTTGAACGCTGCGTTATTAATTTGTTGAAACATCAAACGTAGGCCTATTATACTTAAAGCTGTTTCACTCCACAGACGAGTGTGAATTATTCGTATAACCCATGAATAACTCGATATATTCTAACGCCTACTCGAATGGCTCAGTTGACTTTTCCGCTGATCCGTAACAAGTGTTTGTATATACCGTGTCACTAAAGCTGTTCCCCATAGGCTAATTCTTCACAGTTTGCCGATAAATTTAGAGCACTGTTGACAAAACTGCACAAATAAACCGTTTGCTCAAAGCTCATGCAGACAAAAAAAGCAAACACGCGTTCAAACTCGAATTGCGAGAAGCCGATTTCTGTCATAACGCGGCGTTTGAAACTACATACTGTAAGAAATGACAATCACCGGGCGATAAAATCTGCCTGACAAAACATGCGTTTTATAATAAAAACTAAAACGTAAAAATTCCGTTCATTAATAGAAAATTCCGCGTTTTTCGGCCTATACGAATATTGTTTACAACATTTCGTAGAAATATATAAAACGCAATTTCAGCTCACGCACTTGCTATAATTACTTACACAACATCGTACTGTCTTCTGCACCGTAGACTGTAAATATGGTTTTAACATGTGCTGTCACAGTACCAACAATAATCAGATCAGATATTTCTATAGCGCCGATAGGTCGTGACTTCGGAGGCGCTGCCGTGCCAGCAAAAGAAGACAAATGTCTTTAGCCTAGATGTGAAAGTTGCCACTGAGTTGCTGCCAGTGCCAGTGATACCCCGTTTAAACGAAAGAGCAAATATTGAGCAGCTAGCTCGACGTTCTATGGTAATTAGCATGCTAATTAGGAGGAATTAGGAAAGACAGGCGGGTTGTAATTGGAAGGCCTATATAACACGTGATCAACTGTAGGCTAAGAGCCTAAGCATAGGTCTACATTTGAGCCAGGGGGCGGGGTTCCAATAGGCCTGCTTGAGCCAGCTCGATGTTTGCTCGATGTCTGCTCGATCGTGTAAACGGGGTATGACTGTCAGAGAGTTCCAGGTGGCCTGCGCTAATACCACGCACAGTTCGCTGCACTGGTAGGCCTACTGGTTTCCCAACTTTTGGTTGTAGTCGTGCGTCACAAAGCAAACGACGCGATCCGAGCGTCGTTAAAATACGACAGCGCACTGTCTGGAATGTCCGTACTGCGTACTCGCTTATCCACTGCAACAGTGCGGTATCTGAACAGACGGAATGGTCAGAAAACGCGTCGTGAAAGTGCATACTGCGTCACGGAAACGCAATATCAGAACAGGACGGAGTGATAGAGCAGTTAACGGCGTAATGTACGGCTAGGCGTTGACAAGACGCGTGCTAGATCACATCAGCGTAAATCGTTCTATTGCTGCTAAGCCACGCCTGCTGCAACTAGTGCTTCAAACACAAACACACACACACACACACACACACGTGTGTGTAAAATACGATTTAATGCCGACCGGCGCATGCACGTGCGGTCTTAGCAGGTTCCAGCGCGCCGTGGCATCACGTATAGGACGTACTGTGCGACTTCGCGGTAACTAAATGACCGTCATTAATCACTGGTGTCGATGGACGCCGTCGGCACCGCAGTCATCATCATCATCATCATCATCAGCAGCAGCAGCAGCAGCCGCCGCAGCAATCACCCGCGGGTCAAGCACGACCACGCTTGCACCTGCAGCCTCTGAGACCCGCCAGCCGAGTCGGTCGGTTGACTGGCTGATAAATTAGCACCCAGCCGGACATTGGACGCTAACGGAAGCCAAATCAACCACTAGCCGCGGACGGACGGACGGACAGACGAACAGTTCAACAAACAAACGACCGACCAGTTTCCTTCCGCTGCAGCCCCCCTGCCCAACGACGAAACGAACTCACGGTCCGAAGAGATGTCTCGGACCGAGGAAACCTATCCATTCATCCAGGCTTTCAGGCTCGGACCAACCGGAGACATCACGCACGCAAAGAAACAGACGCATGCCTGACAATTATCCAAGTGCAGAACCGGTCAGGAGTCAGGATCAGTGCGCTGCAAAAGTTGCAGACACATCTGCAGTTGTGTAGTGCAACAAAACAACCCTAACCGTAAACCTAGTCAAATCGTACGTGAACGACTGTCGTCTGAGAAGATTTCCTGGCGGTCTTACAATTCCACATCGCGCAGGCGATGAGGCAATCAAACGGCTGACCAATGACATGAACCACAAATGATAAAAAAGCAGAAAGTAAACTTAAAAAGTAAATCTATTCGTAGGCTAGATGCGCATGCTGCACTTAACGAACTGCACGGAGATACACGCGCTGACCAAAGATCCGCCAACACACGATGAGAACGCAAGAACAGAATATAGAAAATAAGCGAAATAAACACATTGCTGTCCTGGCAAACTTTACAAAGAAAACATGCATACGAAATCAGTCGCAGGCAAATAGTTCGGTAGATTTTGGGATGTCAGACATTTTCCGATTCCATTCCTCGCTCGTTTCATAAACGAGGGAAAAAGATGCAAGGCGTTACGAAAACTGTACATGTTCATGTTCTTTGACCGTTAGCGGCCATTATAATAAACTGTATGGCAACATTAATAGTGTGGAGATCTAGACTTAATTTTATAACGTAGTCAAATCAAGGTGATTGACGTCGCATAGAGATTTCTATTGCTCAAAACTTGTTCTCACTTGAGACATGCCGCAGCGTCGTGCATGCATGAGAACAGAGGACGATCGAATAACATCGAATAACATCTTTGCTGTTTGTTAAGTCACGTGGCCGTGTGACAATACCTGTAGGGCCTATACTGCTGCTTGTACAGGTGCAAGCTGTCACTGGTGCACATTGATATGGCACTTAGCAGCAACAATAACAAGACTGACGTCTCCTGTGATTTATAGTGTCCACGAGACAAAACAGTCTCTCGTCTACAGCAGGCAGCTGCCGCCTGCCAGTCAAACTGTCAAAGCACGCCATGGCTACATTTTGCTGTTACGACTTTCATCACAATGCGTAGACTTGTAAATTTGTAATGCGCCGTCTGCAAGTCAATCTAAAACATCTATAATCGTGTACTAAATCAGTCCTTAAACTAGAAAAGCAGTCGTAGCCCGCAGGTACCTCCGCCAAGGCAAAGCTATTCGCCAGGTGGCGTCACCATCTTCGCTTTGCCAGCGGTTCCCTTATGCCCCCTTTAACGCAACGGTAACGAAAATTTCAAAGTGATCCAGAATCCAGGATTCCTGCCGGATCACGCCCAAAATTGAATCACTTGTAGCTTATGCCATGCCCGACATTTCCTCAAAATTTCAAAAATATGCGTCCATAACTTTCTGAGTTATCTTGCTCACACACAGACAGACAAACAGACAAACAGACGAAGTCCGACAGAAACATAACCTCCTTGGCGGAGGTAATGATAGGAAAATAATAAAATCTGGCTCGAAGTTTTAAAATTTTTGTTGAAACCGTCGTTAAATAATCGCAATGTGTACGTACGTTTATTATTGTCCCAAATTAACTTTGCGAACGCACTCACCGACGTTTGGTAAAGCATAAATTCCATTACGCCGACTAAGTGAAAGTCGCAAACAGAAACTACCTCGACAACGACAATCGAGATGGTTGCGACAAAGTCCATGACAAGTCTGCGACAAACCCGTTTGCGTTGCTCTGATGGAATTCAGTCCGCTACAATGCACGGGAAAAATCGGCGACAGTCTCAAAGGCGGCGGAATGGAATTTCGGCTAAAGTGCACGCAGTCAGTTGAAAAGATAATAACGGTGATTAATGCACGTATTTTGTCTAATTATATAACGTCTTAGAGAGCCAGAACGGAAAACAGAGAGTGGCGTAGAAGACCTACCGAGAGGCACTCTGTGTCGCGCTGACATCGTTCTGACAGAGAAATGATCGAAGACGTCTGCCGACGACGCGACCGACCAATTACTCCTGCAATCTCCAGTCTAGCCTGCACCAGTTACACACAATGCATCTTGTTTTGATTATGCTGTGAAAATGTGCCCGCAAACATTAAGACTACTAGTCTTATTAGTAAATAAGTAACAGGGTGTTTACACGATCGAGCAAACATCGAGCTGGCTCAAGCAGGCCTATTGGAATCCCGCACCCTGGCTCAAATGTAGGCCTAGGCTTAGCCCACAGCTGATTACGTGTTATATAGGCCTTCCAATTACAACCCGACCGCCCTCCTTATTAGCATGCTAATTACCATAGAACGTCGAGCTAGTTGTTCGATGTTTGCTCGATCGTGTAAACACCCTATAAATGAGAAAAACTTTAAGGCACAATTCGAAGCTGATTGCGACATTGCGCCACGATCTCACACTGCGACCACTCGTTTGCAGGTACGAACTTCACTTTGAAAAATGGGCTTAAAGGGGCATAATTCCGCAGAACATAATACCCGGTTAGCACCTATAGGAAAAAAATTCCCTACTAGATACAACATGGTCAGCAACAATAAAAAGCGTCTTGACTGGCTAATAAAATTTTACCCATTGTTAATGGTAGTAATAAGCTTATAATATTCTTTCACCTGACTCTTGACAAGCGGTTCTCCCATAGACTCCGTACTCTGTTGGCTGGCTCCCCCATTTGTGTACTTTTTGTACGATTGCATATTAAATACATTTTACTTTCCTGATAGGTCCCCCTATTATTACAAAAAAATTTACGTCACGAAAGTGCAGTGCACAGGCCGCCATTATATCGCCTATACCGATTTATACGTTGTAAATATTACATTGCGGATTTATGCTTCTCATATAGAAGTTGAACAGCAGTATAGCACAATGCTAGTTGCCATGCAGCAGCTGGCAACCTGTAATATAGCACTCCTATAACAATAATTCTGCCTGCAGTGTTTGTGTTATCACACGTTAGCGATCAGCGTATACGTGTAAGCACAGCAGCGCATAAGGAAAAAGATTTATCTCGCGTACCGTATAGGTACCTGGTACGACGAAGTTCTGAAAGCAATAACACAAAAAATTAACATTTGGAGTGAATATTTTTTAAAACGATTATTACGTCTATGAAAGGCCCAATCGCCGACCCTGCGAGTCTTTTCCTTCTCCCAAAACACGTTCGTAGCGATGTTGCCTAGTAGCGAATAACTTTGGCCCTTGTTATTTCAACCGCAGGCTAACAACCGTATGACTTTTAAGCAAAACGTTGCAACTATGGTCAAAGCGACGAACGAGTGATCGTCTGTTTGGTCATTCATAATAGCTTAAACTGTACTACATGTATAGGCTATATGCCACAATCATCGATCAATTAAAAGCGCATTTACATAGCGTTGTGCGTCGAATCGGAGCGCACAATTAATCATCATCATCATCTGATGTTCGAATGTTTTGCATTATTGCATATCTTGCATTGTACAACGATTCAATCAGCGAACGGCGCAAGGCATATCGGGCACGGGCCACTGAGATTATATATTCAATTAATGGTTAACGGTCATGGTCACTGTGAGTGAGTGAGCGAAAAATGCAACGAACAGACGGGTGTACGACATTTTTCTCCCCTGAACATTTCCCCGCCGGACGTTCCCCTCCTGTTTCCTCGACACCCGAGCATACCCCTCCCTTCATTGCCACGTTAAATGTTGATCAAATGCTGTTGCATGGTTGCTATGCTGGCAGCGTGCTGGTGTTTGAACAATCCATATTACATTTACCGCACGACACTGAGTCTTCACGTTGGATCGTGTGACAATAAGTGTAAAAGCTAATAAATTAGTCCGTGTCAATACTTGTTTCATAATAATAATAATAATCATACAACACTAACAAAAATTGCTCGGAGTTGTTTTTTTTCGTATAGGCAGGTACTGTATTATGTTTTTTGTATTCCAGGTCGCACTGCAGGCCAGGGAGGGGAAATGTTCTAAATCTACGAAAACGGGCGGGGGAAATGTCCGAGAGGAAAACGTCCGGGGGTGAAACGTCCAAAGGGAATAAAAATGTCTGTCTCGGGAACAAACAGGTGGGGGTCGTCGGTCATTTAGCAGGAAAGGAGAGACGGGCCATGTGTCCCGGTCATAGTGCTTCCATAAATGAGTCGCAGGGTCAGGTCCCACAGTCCCACTGACTGCCGCAGTGCATGCTGGTCCCACTCACTCCCAGCATGCACTGCGGTAGCAAGCCAGTCAGCCCGGGATCATAGTTTACGAGCCACTAAACAACCGTTTTACGCTCGGTCCTCTGCAATTAAACGACTGCGGCGCGATGACAGGACGGAGGAGTAGGAGGTGGAAAGATGAGGATCACGTGACGATGACGTCACCGGATCGTTGTCGCGCATGCGCACTGGAGCATTAGACGGTCGCTGCCCGGTGCTTCTTCTAGGAGTCGGTGCGCCGCCCCGGCATGCACCGCCCGTACGCAATATGGAGGTCGTTTATTCCAACACTAACGGCGACTCCTGATTCCGCACTTCAAATGAATAAGATTGTGGGTCTTGTGGGGACCCGCATATCTAGTTGAATCGTGAATGTAACATCGTGAAGCTTGACCTAACGCTGACACAGGGAGAAATGAAAAACTAGTAAACATAGAAGTTTAATGATGCTGAGAGTTTATTCAGGGGGATATGCAAGTCACGAACGATATCGACAAATATTAGCCGTAGGGGCCTACGTACAGTGTGGACTGTGTGGTGCTGTGCTGATTTTAAACACGTCAGTAAAACGCAGTGCAAAAAATAGCGAGAGCTACGCACCTCCCTGATACCACTAATAGACCGTAGATAAGACAATTACAGTATCCCACGAATGTTTTTACTTACATTGTGTCTCAAAAAACTGTCACACTTTGCCATTGTCCATATCTTCACCAAATATTAGTCAATTTTCAAATTTTTTTCACTGGCACAATCTGTGGACATCCAAAGAATGTGCTAGTAAAAAAATTTTGAAAGTCGGTTAATATTTTGTAAAGATATAGAAATAACAAAGTGTGACGTTTTTTGAGACACTGCATGCCATCAACGACGCCACATCCAAGAAAAGAAACGACTGTCGTATTGCGCCGTTTTTGCGTCACGTGAATAATCCCTACACTGTCACACACAATCCGTCAAAGGTAGTCACATTATTGAGAAGAAGAACGGGCACGGGGCGTGGTAAGGGGCGTGTGTCGGCGGCACATTACACGTGCCGCACCGGCGTCCGGCGATGACGATTTACAACGACGTCTTAAGTCGGTCGTAGACTCGTCGTCGTCGTCGTCGTAAGCATGTCTCCAAGAGTCGCGTCGTAATGACTCCGCTCGCAATGAAACCGTCAACATCGCCGACTGACGTGAAGACTCAAGAAACATGTATAGGCCTAGATGCACTGAATGCTTAAACTTGGTGTAACTTGAGGTCAACCAGCCCAACGGCGTGGGATATAAAAGTTGGACGGGGGGTACGAATTTGCAATTTTCCGACAGAGTAAATTAGAGGTGCTAAATTTCTCTGAAACTGTGGGATTTTAGCCCCAAAGTTTGTATTTTTGGAAAAAATGCGACAACAGAAGTTTTCGACAGACTAATTTAAGGGGAATTGCGTTAGTGTACTGCGTATTTTACAGCGCTTAAGCGACAATTCAATCACGCAGTGCAACTTAATTTGCAGTTTTTGTGCTTTTAATGGAAGCCAAATGGTCGGAAAAATACGAAAAAAACAGATTGGAGATCACTTTTTTTAACGAAATGCGCTATATAACTTAGGCTAATACTTTAGTTCTTACATATACTGACGGTAAAGGTTAGAAGTTGGAACATTTGCTGTATCGCTGCAGCGCGCGCGAAGTCAAATTCGTGACAAGCAGCACTTTCCAATCTCGTGACATTAGCATCAGCTAATGGAGCAGCGCCGCACTCTGAGGGCTTGGCACTTTTCTCGGCCGTTTAGGATATGAAGCTCAGATGGCCTGAGATCACGTTACAGTTAAAAGAACCTTGCTCTTAATTGCAACTAGACCGAGAGTGCATGGGTCTTAATGCGCAACCTTTCCGATCCAAGAGCGATTCTCTCTGCCAGTAGACAAGTGCGCGAGTGTCTTTTGTCGCTCTGAAGCAGAACACTGGCCGATAAGATATAGTAAGTAAACAAACGGAACCAGGGAAGAGGAGGCTAATACACCAGCTTATTCCGAGACCGGCAGTTCTCATTGTTTGCCAGCACCCCTCACCCACTTTGTGTTGACTGCTGAACCGTTTCACCTGTGGTCTACCGTTGGTCGTCATATGGTCAGCAATATTAAACGTCTAGATGGGTTGACTGAAAATGCCGGATATGAAATTGCATGCAAGACATGAAATTGCAGGAAAAAAAAGATATCGTATAAAAATAAAATAACTACATTACAATTAAATGTGCAGTTTCTTTTTCAAAGCAACGTTAAGTACACAAGTTACAACAGCAAATATATTATTACTACAATGAAAAGCTTAACTCGCAATAGCTAGTATCATGTTTATGTGAAAGGCTAAAAAGGAGCAATGCAAAATCTAACTCTACTGAATTTATTCAGCTGCCTAAAACGTTACTTTTATGTCTTGCATTTTCATGCCGTGAAATTTACGGTCCGTCATTTTCATGTCCGCCATTTGCAGCGATCCCAGCCCCGTCTATTTGCTGTCGGTTGGAGAATGAGATGACATTGAATCGATAAGCCGAAGTGTAAATTGTTTCATGCACGTCGACGGCGGCCTGCAGTGTCTGAATGTCGACTGTTGAATGGTGGCGTGAGGTCCAATCAGTCTAACGTTCCATTTCTGTATAGAATTAAACCACTTAACGTCGCCTCAGAGACAGCGAAACAACCTGGCATGTATGGGCCTAAACCGTTGCCTGAAGTAAGACAGTGTGGTCAGCTTATAGAAGTCGCCGACGACGAGGTCGATTGACCGGTTATCTCACGTAAAAAATGCTAACATGAAGCGCTGCGCGAAAACGTGCTACGCGGGATCGTCAGCACCCCGATTGGCCGTATTATGTGTGTCAATAATTGATTACAGTTCAATATTTTACATTATATTGCAGGTCAACAAAACAAAAAAGAAAGTCGCCAAATTTCTCGATAATTTCAACACTGACGGATTTTCACGGTCACATTTAATAGTAGATTTGCAAGAGTGATTTGTTTACAAAATTCGGCAACACCTTAAACTCTTGGCTAAACTGGCTTGTGAATTATTCAAAAAGCCCACACGGCAATACTACGCAAATTTCCTGAAGCATAGCGACGCATGTAAGATACGGTGAGACCTTTAACGAGCAATTTATCACACGTATTGTAATTTTTTAAAACTCCGATAAATATTTGATAAAGCCATAACGAAGAACTTACTAACTTGCTTTTTGAACCACCCCGTAGTGGTGGTTTTCAACCTTTGGCGTTTGCAAAAGCGATCTGTACTATTTACACATTCTCTTAAGACCGAGTTCAAGAGGCCACTCTAAGTCGTATATGTATTTGCATTTTTGGATTAGCTTTGACGCCTGTAATCCTGTCAACCCATGGCTTGAACAGGGGCGGGTCAATAGCCCTAGGATCCAAAGCACCAGAAACCGAGTCAAATCGGATTTATCTTTAACCGCATCGTTCACCTCTAAAATGCATTTAACAGTCATTGCATTGCACTCAAGCGACTAAAGTGTTGTTGTCTACTCACGATTACGCTCAGCACGTTTTTGCGCAGCGCCAAAAATTGACGTAAAGCACGTTTCAGCCCAGCTGAAATTCTCTCAAGGCCCCTCTAGAAAAAAATTAAATTTTTTTAAATGGTGCATTATTTTATATTTCTGAGCGACGGTGCTCAGGGGTAGTTTACCACCCCTACCCCACCCTCTCGACGGGCCTGCCTATGAAATATAGCAGAGCTACATTACCGCAATGCCACACTTTGGAAATCGACTGAAACTCCCCATGCGTCTCACTGCATACGGTCTCCAAACTCATATACGCTTTCCGTCTCCATGCGTGACTGAACAGACGAGCATAATGTATATCGTACAATACGGCATTAGCTGTAGTAACCACGGCGATAGTGAGTTCCGTTCCCGTCATGTATTGCGGCGCGCACCTGTTAGTAGGCCAATAGCGCTCGTTTCGCTTCATCAACGAGTGAGAATGCATTTGACACTGACAATTATCCGCATGATGACACTATTTATTTATTTATTTATTTAATAGCAAAATCGTACACGTAGTACATAAGAACATAAAATTAAAAAAAACTAATGAAATGAAAAAATACACAGTAATACCAAACACAAAATACAAAGTGTGCTATACGAGCACTAATCCGTACATATGGGCTTGTTATTGAGACATCAACAAGCCAGTGACCTCCACCTTGTATACAGTGACGGTTTCAAAAAGAACATAGCTTAATTCTGAACGAAAACTACTTATGCAAGTAAACGGATTACATAAATCACAAACATTGACCTAAAACGTTCTTGCAAATTATCAAGCAAAACTGGGGCATTAATGCAACTTTAAAGCACAGAATCCGGTGAATTTAGTTTTCTGACATGTAAAAAACGACAGCCCAGATGAGCCGGCGCCTGGTCATTCTAGGCCTATATCAATGTAGGTCGTAGATAGAATGTTGTTAGTGCCAAACGTTATAAATGAGACTGCTGCAAAAATTCAGTACCTCCGGAATTTTATTATTTTCTTATTATACTCCTAAATCCAGCCTAAATAAAAGAAGGAAAAAGGAAGAAAGGAAGGAAGGAAGAGATGACACAAATGCGTCCTGGGTGAAAGAACGGTGTACGACGGACATGATTAGCCGGAATGAAATTATGGATGGAGCTGATCCAGTGTGTATATGGGTGAAACAGCTAGCCTACGACTACAACTTTATGCCGAGATCGCATTAGCCGTGGCAACGTCCAGAATCGCACGAGACGACGCCGGTACGGATTTGATATGTCTCCCCTTATTAAAATATCGCCGGCCCCATAAAAAGTCTTCCCATTATAAGATCCCCCACCAGAAAAGTCTCCCCCAGCCGACAATTTACCGGTAAAAATCCGTGCCGCCCGGGCAGCCGCCGGGCGGGGCGGATTTTTTGCCGGTAAATTGCCGGCCCGGGGGGGCTTTTCTGGGGAGCGATCATCGGCTACTCGCTGCTGTGATGTCAGCAGAGAGCTCGTTTAGTTGCGTTGCGTTGCGGAAGCTGCTGTAGACCGACTCGGAAGCACTTAACTCTGTACGTCATCATTCACCATCCGCCATTTCGACATGACAAAATGACCATCTCAACAGCCAACGCTACAAAACTACCGCACTATACTCAGCGGCGTCGAGGCAGTGGGGGCAGATGGAACAGCTGCCAAGACCCTAAATTTTGGGCTGTCGAGAAATATCTTTTTTACGGACATTTTTTGTTCAAAGATACAAAATTTGGCGCTTAAAATCCCCATTTCGGAAAAATGTTGGAAAGATTATTTAGGACAATATAAACGGATTTCAGCTGAATACTGTGAAAGGGTTGAGCGTATACTCACACACAAAACGTGATGTCTAGCGCAAGCGTAGGCTAATAGGTCGCTACAAAATAGCCAGGTTAGTCAGCGTATACTATTGAAATCGTCGTTTAGATCATTATCTATAATTCGTTACATATGACCAACACAGACATCATCTACTAGCGTGCAACTAAGCATGCACGATGCAACATGTAGTATTAATATTTATTACCGCGTATAATGACCACTAGTACGACTTACAATTTGTTGTTTAAGCTCCCAGTTTTCCTTTTCTGAGTCGATGCACTTTCGTGCTTTCCTGAAGTGCTTTTTACAGATGAGAAACGTATGATGATGTTCCAGTCACCTGTGCGGAGTAAAAGGACTGACAACTGCACGCACAGGCATCTATTTTCAGTCTTTTTCTATAGCACGGTGATACGTTCAGATCAGCGACCTGAAGTTAATCTGAACAATCCGAAGCGCGTTGCCATGACGGCATGTGTCTGCGGCGGTACGAGCGCCTATGGGCGCCTATGGGCGCAGACACATGCCGTTACGGCAGCTGGCTTACTGATGATTTCAATCCCTACAGCATAGGCCTGTCACAAGTCAGCCAAGTTTGCAGACTTGGACCAGTTGACTCCAATACATAACTAATGTTACACCCATAATATTGGTGTCTATCTATCATCACGTAACTATATCAAATATACTAACCATACCATATAACTCTAATAAACTAATAATAATTAATCATACTGCATTACGTATAGCACTAGTGACCCCTCGCAAATCTGTTTGCACAGGCACAGTGACACATTCAGATCGGCGATCTGACAATCTTGGACAAAAATTGATACCTTCAGATCAGCGATTTGAAAGGTGTTTAAAAACTGGCCGGTTCAGATCGTCGATCTGAAAGCATAATTATCGTTTTTTATAGCAGACACCAAATGCCGTAAGTTTTGGGCCACACTCGAGTCTCCACAAATTTCGGCATCTTTTTAACCAACCGAGGAGCGATAAACTAACGTGATAACAGCAGGTAAAATATGCTCTGTATCTTCTAGTTTCGTAATACAGTTCCGGTGGTTTCGCTAATAAAAAGAAGTATTTCATGGCCGTGATCGACAACTGTCTGAACGCACGCGTGATATAGCCTACAAACGCGAGATGCTATCAGTCGTCACGCTTATAACACTCCATAGACGCTATAGCCCAGTGAGGGATAGAATGATTAAGTAGATCATGATATAATCCAGTGAAACATATAGCTATTTAGTTAGTTTACAGCATCAATTTAACAGCTGTCCGTTTGTGATTAAATTAGTTACCTGTAGCCGAGAAAGGCACCTTGCGCGGCAACGAGCGCCTACAATGACGTCATCAGTGACGTCACCGTTGTCAGTGGCAACGCCGCAAACACTGCAGGTCAGCAGCAGCAGCAGCACAACGGCCGAACATAGGACGACTCGCGCTACTCGTGACGTCATGGTCGCCGTGTTACGTCATGTCCGGCATTACTAGACTAAAAGAAGATAAATTCGTCATAGAAACGGAGCAGTGACGACGGGAAACAGTTACATTGTCGACACACGTCCCATCAGCGGCTTCACACGGCGACAAGGCTTGCTCTTACGACTGTCGGTTGCTTTGCAACGCAGTTCGGCTGCCGATTGGCGCACGAGTCGATACGTCACGACATTGTGCCGTCCGTCGCTGGTCGGCACACCACAGTCGACTCACTGATTCCCGTTACACGACGATTAACACGATACGGTGCGATTTTCTTTTAATTACTGTCCGCGGTAGCTGAGTTTTTGCTTGTTTGTTCTTTTCTTCGTTACCACGATGACTCGTAAACCGCTGCACTTAGCTTGATGAAATTTTGCACGAACACGTATCCTGATAATTGCAATAAACCTATTAAATTTCAAGGCTATAGGCTGACGGTTAAGGTCACATGATCGGATTTTCCGATATCTTATCATGTGATAATCCGGGCCGACAGCTATCGGCCGACGCTGACGGCATTGCTGTGAATATCGCAGCACGCCACGGCGGCTACCGCGGACAGATTTAGCCTTGTGCGAGGCCTGACAGTTAGTTTCGTACAGAGCGACGTAACTGAACTGAACTAAACTGACCAATGAGCGAGCAGTAATGTAGTAATGCTTTCTTCATTGCTTCTCACAATCTTTCTGGAGATGATAACCTGATTGAACGATGCTGAGTTGTTGACATGGTCACATCGCTGGATAGAAAATTGGCAAAGACTGACAGAATTTACGTTACGTATGCGACATCGCCCTGCTAGCGAAATATCATTTTATTGCGTTTTCTGCAGTAGACTAGAGAAATATTTACGTAACGTATTCAACATAAAGGACCATCGGCGTAATCAGCTATCTGCTGTGCTGACCGGCAACGCATATAAATATGGCGACCACAAAGTCGCCAAATAGAATAACGTTAACGATTACGCTGTGAAATGTTAAGACACACGCGACAGATTGTCCGATATAATACAAACAGTGTTTAATACTAGGTCGGGCAGACAATTAAACGATTATAATTCGCCAAAATCCAAGCTAACGAGTGACGACTCGGAAGAATGTTTAACAAAAACGAGCGTTGAGTTCAGTGGCGTCGTAACCAACGAGCAGATGCCATAAATTTCGGACTGTCGGCAAATTGTCCAACGATCTTATTTTTGTCAGAAATTTTCAGCCATTTAGCGCTGAAAACCCCTACTCTGGAAAATGTACTGGCAAAATTTAAATTTTGAGCGGCCATAATCTCCTTTGTCGGAAATTCGCAGAGTCTGCCGAAAATTACAAATTCCTGCCTTGCCTACTTCTTAAAAAAATCAACGACGGCGCTAATTGAGTTGCGCTAGTCTGTGCATCCATGCAATTATGACAGCAGAGATTTGATCAGTTGCAGTGGCCTAGCAATAGGTTGTGCAGGTTGTACAGTGCGCAAGGGTCCCCGTCATTCAGGGGCCCCAGCCGCCTAAGCCGTAATTTTTTACGCCTCTGCAAATACATAAAACTGCTAAAAATCATGAAAAAACTAAATTACACACATCAGATGTGACGTATTTTTGTACTGTGTAGCGCGGCGTATGTTTATTTTGTCAAACGCCTAATTAGTCCGACCGGAACTCGGCGGGCTTATGTGTTACCGCAAATGTTTTTTTTTGTTGAAAGCGAGATCTCTGAGCTCCATCGGCCGATCGCCGTGAAATTTTGCCACATGATCGTAATTTTATTGACCTTTATAATGCAGGTGCAAAAATTTAGAGGCCCTAAAAAGAGGCCCAAAACATGAAAATTTGGCGCGATTTCGGACGCCTTCAGATTTTGACCGCAATTTTTTTTCGGAACAAAAAAAAGACATCAAAAATCGAAAAACTAAGTTTCCACAGCGATTTTTCCCGCGTTTAGCAAAAAAGCAAAAAAGTCCGGTAAACTTTCGCCCATTAACTACAAAGTTTGGAATGTGAGTTTGGACACGCCTAGATCGAGTTTTTGGAAAACCATATTTCGGCTCCTGCTGCGCTCTAAAATTTTTACACGCGCCATAGACTAAATGATCAAGTCTTGCTAGCGCGCACCCCACCGGGACAGGGGTCCCCAACAATTTTTACGAAAAGGGGGGTCAAATATTGGCTCAATAGTTAGCGTATTCGTGCCTACAACTTTGGCAGTAGAATGCGCAACCCCACGAAACTTTGCCACGTGACGTGCCGTCAGGCGAGACTGACAACGCGGGTACAATTTTTTTGGGGGGGGGGAAAGAAAGGGGCGGACACCCCAAAAATTTGAGAAGGCGAAAACGATTTTGGCCCCATTTTGGACAACTTTTGACTATGGCCGAAAAAAATCTTTGGAACTAATAGAGATATCGAAAATCGGTAAACGGCATTATCAGGTTATCAACTACGATCCCTCCGCGTCGGACAAAAAATTTGATCTTTGGTTCACTAACAACGACGATTGGCATGTGGATGTTGACCCACGCAATATCAACACTGCCCGTTCTGCGTATGCTAATGCACTTGAGTTCGGGCCACGTAGATTTGCTACGAGGGGAATTTCAAACCCCTAAATTTTCCCCTTAATCAGACTTACGGCGTCGGACAGACTCACGTTGGGCTTTGCTCTGAATTGTTAGTTTTTTGTTTCATTTGGGGTACCACCAATGATGCTTTGCACAAGGCCCCCTAAACCTAGCTACGCCACTGATCAGCTGAGTTGCTTCGAGGTGAAAACGGCCCAGTTTTCGACGCGACACACACAACGTACGACGTAAGTATGTTATTGAGAGATGGCGAGTAGGAAGACAGTCGACACGCAGTCATTCCCGTCACGTAGTCAGCGTCGAGTCGACTTGTCGGTCGTCGGCACGTATATATATACAGCAAGCTGTTTGTTTGTTTGTCGCGTTGCTGGTGTTAAGCACCGACTTCACCTACTTCGACTTGTCGTCAATCTGCTGTGCACAAACCTAAAAAGTAATTTGAGCAAAGCTAATAAAACGCGCGACAGCCTATAGCAGTTCCTGTTCGCAGGTTGTCTTGGTCTATCTCCGTCCTTTTTGTCGCAATTCATTCTTGAAGTGTGCGCCGCAGACGAAAGTCGCAAAAAAAATCACCAAAAATATTTTTTAGAGATTCAAGGTCGCTCAATGTCATCAATGTAATTACCCCCAGAAAGCTCGTCAGTTGTCCGTGATACGATAAGCAGCAAGTCTGTGTCTATCTGCGACCTTTTTTTTACTCTAGACGAGCCAACGGTAGTAAAATAATGACTTTTTAGAGGGTATTCCTCTTTGACGCCCGAGTGCGCAGGCCTCTTTAAACTTATAGGATCGAAATTTAAGACTGCTGAAATCTACGTTTAATGCTGGAAATTTCACACGCAGGTTGTCTTGGTCCATCTGCAGCCATTTTGGCGCAATTTACTTTTAAAATCTGTGTCGCAGCCGGAAATTGCGAAAAATTTACTAAACCTCTTTTTTGGTAGTTCAAAGTCGTTCAATGTCATCAATGTTGACAGCGCTAAAAGCTCGTCACCACTGCTTGTTATGATAAGCAGGATGCTTGTCCCTATCTGAAACCGTTTTCACGCAAAACAAGTCAATAGCGGTAAAATAAAACTTTTTGGGGGTATCCCTTTTTCACGCCCTCGTTCGAGAGGAACCCCCTCAAACATGAAATTAATATTTTGTCACAAAAACAAGAGTCCTTGTGGTAGCCCACCGTGAAGTTTCCGTGATCCAGCTTACACTGATTTGATAGGGCTGCAGAGTGTGACAGACGGAGAGACAGACAAAACGGCCCAAGCCATACCTTAGACGCGCGAAGCATTTTGCTGTCGCGCGTAAAAATCTACAGCAAATGCACAACTACAAACCCCAATGCCCGTAAAGCATCGAAAACTTACTAGAATCAGATGTGTGTGTATCAATTTACAGAATCGTGACGTGTAAGATGTCGTACAGTTAATTTCACGACTTACATAGTCCTCCTATCTTTCAATACAGTATCTGGAGTGTTATAAATAAGTGCCCATAATCTCACTCCACTCAAGCATGACGACTGATAGCGTCTCGCGTTTGTATACCACGCGTTAGACTGGCATAATACACTGCAGACCGTTTGAAACATATAGCTGTTGTACGTCTTGTCCCACAAATCGTCGTAGTAGTGGAGTTAGGTCGTCAGTCGGTGGCGCCGGCGCCTGGTTCGGTCGTCGTCGCTGCCTGCTGCTGCTGCTGCTGTCTGCAGTGCCTAGTAGCATCTGTCTCCCAGCGCGCCACTCTCCTCGCCGGCAGACAGACAATGCCACCCAGCGCAATCAACGTTCCCGACACTACGAACGGAACCACGTACGACTCGGTCGCCTCCAGCATAGCTCCTGGAAACATCACATATTTCACCGCTTTACGTTCACGTCAACTTAGCCTGGCCATCCCTCCGTGGGTAGGCGCAGTGAGTACCATGCAGCGAAAGCTGCGGCGTAAACGGGCACACCGCGCGATGCACTATGTCACCGTATTTGTGGTCGCCCGACAGTGTAAACTGGTGTCTGGCTGAGGGCTAAGGAAACGGAGACGAGCGCCGCCTTATGGGTCCGGAAAGACTTTACGTTTTATGTACGTTAATGTCTTCACACAACCCATTTAAGAAGTGTACTCTGGTGTAGCAATGGAAGTGTTGTAGATTTCCCAATCTTGCCCATGACGGCTTCTTTCGCAATCCAGTGGCTGCCATGCAACGTTAATATACATACGTCTATATTAGCCACAGGCGTAGTATTTGTATTCTGTAGGTTGTACTTTGATGAATTCATATAACTTATTAGTACAGTTTTCTGCTGTATCCTTGAGCTGATAGTACGGGTCTATCTTCTTTCAAATATTTTTGATGAGCTACGCAAGACTCATCATTGGTGCAGTCAAGTGCGGTGCGGTCGTTCGAAATTATCCAGGATCGTCGATTTTGGCGTCAACTGAAAGGGCATATGTGACTTCCTATTGGTGATTAATAGTAGGCAAACATTGGCCCCATCTTACACCTTTACTGAGATATGGCGACTTATTGATTAAAAATCGCATATTTTTCTGCAGCTGTCTTGTTTATCGCTCTCGATCGGATATCTGGAAAAGTTTTACGGATTTTGAAACTTGAAGTCCTTCATGAAGTTGAGAGCGAAAATTAATTAATTCTGGTTTGCGTTGTTTTCAGAAAATGCAGCAGTGTGACAGACAGACAGACAGACGCCTCTGCTGTCACGCGTAAAAAATAAAACAAAAATTTTGCCATGTTCTTACATTTTCGCTGGTTGCACCGGGAAGCAGACAATAACGTATAGCACTTTACTTTTGACCGATGTTCAAAATTTTTTTACTGGCACACTTTGCGGATGATTTGCAATTATGTGATTATTATATATCTCACTACACCGGAAATGTGTCTTTACACTACCTTGTAAAATATAAATGTAAGAAAAAACCAACGATAATAACAAACATTTAGGTAAATAAAAGAAACATTATACAGACCAACAATGCAGTGAATGATTTATATGACACTAAACTGTGTTAGACTTACACAGTCTAGTGCTATACGGATCATTTAGCGCAATGTTGGTCCAAAGTGTTTTTTCCAATTTTACCAAAATGTTGTTTGTTATTATCGATATAGGCCTACATTCACATTTCATTCATATTTCACAAAGCAGTGTAGAGACACATTTACGGTGTGGTGAGATATATAATAATCACATAATTGCAAATTGTCAGCAGAATATGCCAGTAAGAAAACTGAAAATTCGTCAGTAATTGACGAAGATATGGACAAAATTAGTGACATGTTTTTATGGCCCACGGTGTAGACGGTGTGGTTCGGTAGTCTAACGGTAACGTGCCGGACTTGTAATCCTGAGGTCACTCAGGGGCGCAGGTTCGACACCGCACCAGGACACTGCCGGGTAACGACCTTAGGCAAGTTGTTCACACACAGTGCCTCTGTCACCAAGCAGTTTAATTTGGTACCGGCTTCACCGCTGGGACGTAACAGGCACACCGCGCGATACACTGGCCCCGTATCCGTGGTCTCGCAGTGTAAAAACTGGTGTCTGGCTGAGGGCCTTAGGAAACGGAGACCAGCGCCGCCCTATGGGCCTTAAGGCTCGGGAAGAACTTTACGTTTTTTAACGTATACGTTACCTGCTAGCGGTGAACCGATAAGAACAGCACAGCCTTGGCATAGCACTAGCAGACCGAATGCACTTGTCAATCGCCGTATTCCTACTAACTCCACCAGCACGATTGAACGCAGGCTGACAAACGACGCTGTACATCACAACACCGAATCATTACAATAAGTAATCATTAGGTTACCCATTTAATACAAATACAACAATGTGGATTTGTCGCCAACAGATTTTTTATCAAGTTGTTTACAAATGTTGCTAATACAAATCATACAGTTTAACTTTGCAAAAAGCACTTTGATTTTGACTTTAATCTGCAGGTGTTGTGACTAAAACGCAAAAAAACATTTTATGTCGTTTTGAAAAATGTCCTTATTGGTCCATCTTTTCATCATTTGTAAAAGTCCTCATCGTGCAATCGATTAAGGCCATGCCGAGGGTAAGGTCATCAACCATACTGAGCTAAGAAGGTGTGATGCTGAAGTTTATTGAGAACGCTTTTGGAAGCACTTCAGCTCGGATTATTTTTTTCCATAGTCGTCGCACTCGTACTGCGTATGTCTGCTGTTGTCCCTAGAGTAGTATAAAGAGCCAATAACTCCGCGGTGCAGTCATGCATGACCAAGCGAACACGAATGGGGTGTCTACACGATCCAGCAAACGTCCAGCAAACTTCCAGCAAATGTAATGCTGGACGTTTGCTGGATCGTGTAAACACCCTATAACGATTGTCTGCGACTGTGGAATCAGTGCGTCAAATCGCTGTTTGGAGTTCGTTTAGCAGTCACTCATCCCACTCAAAAGCGTGGCTTAACACGCACACACATTAATTTATTGCTACAAGAATTTTGTTCTTGCTTTATTTGAAAAATGGTCCACGTGAAATTCAGGAAAAGAGCAATCGAGCCTCTAAAGATTGCTGCATAATGCATTTACTATGTTTACTAAATTCTGACGCCAACACATGAGAAGTTTTAACTCAAACGAATTACCGGGGTGATTCTATTTTTGTCCCTGTGCTGGCTGTTTGCTTACGTATAGTTTACCACGTCCGTCGTTCTGTTTTGTAGTCAGCTCAATACCCCGTTTACACGACAAAGCAAACATCAAACAAGCATCGAGCAAACATCGAGCAAAAGTCAAGCAATTAGAGCACACGTCGTGCACGTGTATTTTGAATACATGTGCTTGATAATTGCTTGATGTTTAGTTGATGTTTGCTTGATCGTGTAAACGGGGTAAAAGCTCAACTCTCTAACAGGGCATGTGGCGCTAACTTAGCCTATCTTAGGACGTTCGCCATAGCTTTGTTATAAGAATGGGCATAACCAATTCGATCACGCATTGTTTGGAGGAACACATTATAGAAAGATACCGAATGCATGGAAATGTCATGAGACGACGTCTGTCTCACGGCAACGGACAGAGCGTAAATTTTGCATTCTAGTGAATTAACTCTAAACTGACCGATGGAGACGCCGAAGATGGCGGCGTAAGCTAGAAGAAGCTCGTATCGGTCTAGGAGTGGAACGAGACAGGTGGCGACACCAGCGACCACAGCGGCGATATTGTGTACTAGCATACAGTCGACACGAGGACAGTCCACCAACAGTCCTGTCAACATCATTATCATCATTATATTTGTTTAATGTAAAGTTGACAGGCGCAACTTTCAACAACGCAAGCACAAGATACATAATAAATTCAGAAGTATGTAAAGGGAAAACGTCTCATAGTTTGTTCGGAAGCTAAAACAATCTTAACAAAACTTACTTTTAAAACTATTGTTACAAACAGAACATATGTGTAGATGCATGATTAAAAACACTAAAAACAGACAAACAAATCAAGTATCATAATACGTCCGTTAGCTAATAACTGTTTTTGTACAACATTTTTATTTGTAACAAAAAATTTGAGCTAATGCTCACGAGACGCGCGAAAGCCTACAGCAGTTCCGGTTCAGTAGTTTAGCTGAAAAATGGGGGTGTTTACGTTAAGTTAATATACAAATACCAAATTCTCTATCTGAATTGCATAACGATAGTTGCATGGCGCCACCTTGTGAATGATAAAGACTTGTGTCGCCAAAAAATCCATAAAACCCCCTGTTTTGGCGTTCAAGGTCATTCAAGGTCATTGAATTCGGCGCCAATCGAAAGCCAGTGTACGACTTCCTATTAGTGATTAATAGTAACCTAGGCCCTATCTCGCACTGTTACTGAGATACAGCGACTTATTGGCCAAAAGTCGCAAATTTTGCCCACCCGCCTCTCATTTAGCGCCCTCGTTCGAGGTGACCCCCTTCGAATTTATGAAAAAGTTTTATGGTTCCTGAAACTAAAGTCTTCCAGGCAGACAACGGTGAAGATTCGGTGATCCTAACTTGCACCGTTTTTGACTGATCTACCCGTTTGACGGACGGACAGACGGACGGACAGACAGACGGACAGAATTGCGATGGCTAAGACGCGCTGAAAGCAGTAGCTGCTTTCGCGCGTAAAAATATCCCTGTCGTTCAAATGCGTTGTTTTAGAAATTAAAATTGAGTTGGTGGCGTGGCGTAGCGGTAACGCGTTTTATTCCATCAACGAAGTTACTCTCCGCCGGGCCGGGTTAGTACTGCGATGGGTGACTGCCTGCGGGCAAGTAAACCATCTCGGTAATTTTAACCAGCCGCCTAGATCAACTCAACCTTCCATCCCTCCAGGGTAGGTAAATCGAGTACTAGCCTAGTTGGCGGGTGGCAGGTAACACTGTGTGATCCCATACGGCAGGTGACGCTCCGTAGCTCTGAAATTGGCTTCCATTAAGAGCTATAACACCACCTTTTAAAGAGTATTATCGTGTGCTCTTGTTCTTATGTTGTACTGGGTGCAAGTTCGTTCGGATAAGTATTGTTGAAGCACGTGATTATCGTTTTACAGAACACGGCTGAAAACCAAAAAGTTGATCGTCTGCTACTAGTACACATCGTGTCTCAGAAAAAAACCAAACGAAATTGTTTTTGTCAGAGTTTCGTCAAATTTCCGCCAAAATTGATATTTTTGTTTACAGAGACGGCCAACACGATACGATTAGGCTATGTGACGTGTAGTGCACTCATTTTGCACCTCACCCAGTTTGTGTCAACGCACTACCGTGTTAAACGCATGTGCTCCAAATTGTTACATTACGCTGCGATTATCGCTGCGATTATCAGCATCAGCGTTTAACTTGGTAGTGCGGTGACACAGATTAGGTGAGGTGAAAAATAAGTATACCTCACAAAATCTCATCGTCTTGGCCATTTTTATGCTAAAATGTCAGTCAAAATTTGATAAAGTTTTGACGAAAACGATTTTGCTTAGTTTTTTGAGACGCGGTTTAAACCAAAAATTCGTGACTTTCGGTTTTAATATTCGTTACAATTTGTCGACATTTTTTTTTAATTTGTAAGAATTCGTAATTCGTCTGGCCATCTCGGGGCTATGCTGCGACTGTTGCTACTGAATGACGCCTAACTGCGTGAGTTCACGTGAACTTGGGACAGCAGACCCACTTTGAATGCTGATGATAGCTTAGACATAAAATAGTTCACCTTGAATGATAATAAAGAGATCATTAAAGTTTCACTTTGCACTTTGCTAAAATCCAGTACTTTGATGTGTGAAAAGTGTAAAAAAATACCATTCGTTCCGTGTTTTAAAATGAGTAAAAATTGGACATTAAAAATTAAATTTTTCCAAATTCGTTAAAATGTAAATTCCTTGAACTGTACCAGTGAGTATACGCGAGGCGGTGTTGCAGACACCGAGCACGGACAGTATCAGACTGGCACGCCAATCGTCGACTCCCAGCTGCTTTGTCGCTTTCTCTGTCACGTACACGTACGGCGTGAACAGACCTGTATATATACGCCATTTATGCAAAAAAACTGTTCAGTTTATATACAGTGTAAGGGTGACATCACGGTTGTAGATATAAAACAGCACAAATCACAATTTACAAATTCAAACTTTACCATTACACAGTCAGTAAAGTTCTTCTGACATTGTGTAATGGTGATGTTTGAATTTGTAAATTGTGATTTGTGCTGTTTTATATCTACAACCATGATGTCACCCTTACACTGTATATAAAC
>Ga0209367_1000402_pt1 | contig 41442 bp, 23 predicted proteins | sample WorMetLIZISLAND2_FD_187412 | JGI IMG/M metagenome (GOLD analysis project Ga0209367, IMG submission 187412) | Marine gutless worms symbiont microbial communities from Max Planck institute for Marine Microbiology, Germany - Olavius geniculatus... ...
TTCTTTTAAACAATTCAGTTCTTTTTAGTTTATGTGCTAGATTAAACTGACAGTGTGTTTGTCAGTTTTTGAGTGCAAATTTTTCATTGTATTGTATTGTATTGTAACCATACTGCGGTAAGCTCCGAAAAACGCATGATTTGTGTATTAGAGTGCGCAGTGGCGCTCTAGATCAGTGACGGATCCAGAAGTTTGAAATGGGGGGGGGGCGAAAGGTTAAATCCGCCACTGCTCTAGATTATGCAATGGCGTAAATTTCAACGGCAACGAAAACGTCTATAATTGATATTGCTGGGCTAAAGGCTAGTCAACGGTATAAGCTTATAGCCACAACGGAAGTAAACTTTTTTATCTATCGGCTTTTAATGACCTTAAAATCCGTGAATTTAAATGAGGATAAAATGCAAAAATATTTTTTGCATCAGGGGTTTGACTAGATTTTTTGCCGTAGGTCAGGCTATATATATGTAGCTACGTCTTTTTCGAAAACAACGGACGTTAAAGTTAATAAAGATATAAATACACTGCGACAAAAATGTAGCTCGAGGGAGTCGAGGACGTACTTTATATTAATTTACAGCGATATAAAGCTTACATTATGCAAATATTTGTTGGGGGTTCTCTATATACCGGTACCTGTAAGCACAGATGGCGCCAATTAAGATCAAACATCACATTGTGTATAACGTCTGTCTCCATAACAGCGTTTTACGTTTCTTATAAATGAGGTATACAAAAAATGGTGCGCAATAATTTTTTTAAAAAAAATTAAAGATTTATTTACGTAAGAGCGAAGTTGCTCTAAAAGTGTAGCGGTCGCGCATGGCGCGGGTATTTTATTGCTAGGTCAGCTTGTTTTTTGTTATCTAATATCTATGTTGTAGTGATTTTTCATTCTATGGTTGTTTATGTTGTTTTTTTGTTTTGGGCATAGAAAAAATTCGTTTTTGGTGATTAGGTGATGGATTGTGGTTAAATATACTGATTACAGAAGTATGTCTTTAATAGACTAGTTGTAATGTGATGCGTCTTTGTCGTTTTTGCCACTAAAGGCTGTTTTGGACTGACAAGTGTAGAATTCTAATAGCTTTAATAGAAGTTTTGCCTGTCGTTTTTGGCTATGAGTAATAAGCGGATCTGCAGATGTGCGGATGTTTACAGACTCGGACCAGTTGACTCCAATACATAATGTTACACCCATAATATGAGTGTAAAAATTGATAGGTTCATATCGCCAATCTGACCGTATAATTATCGAATTAATAAAGAGTTGCAACTTTGCAAAAATTAGCTTTCATAATTCGGATGCGAAGTTTTTATGAAAATCTTACGAGCTTTTTACGATGTTTTGTAAATTAGGCCCCAGGTTTAGAGTCTAGGTTAAGGTTAATGATACAGTTAAGATTTAGGATAGGGTTAGGCTTATGGTTAGCATCATTAAGATTAAGATTTGGGTGGGGAAGTTTTGCAATAGCACCCAATCCCATTACCTGTTTTAAACTGCATATTGTGTTGTTCTGTCGGGTTTTATATCTTGTATATTTGCATTTTTTTAGTTGTAATTGCTGTTGGCTGTTTATGTTTTAGTATAGGAGTTATAGTGTGAACATATCAAGTTGGTGGAGCTAAGATGGTTGCAAAGGAAATGGATGTCGGAGTGGTTGTTGCTATTGGGATTCTGTCAGCAGTGTTTATCACTGCAGTTGTGGCTCTGGTTGTTGTTTTGAAGAAACGCTATTGCAAACCAGCTGACCTTATTTCCCAGCAGTACCGTGATGTTGCGTGAGTTCCATGTTGTCTCATCTTTTTTGTGTAGGGTCACCGGGGTGACAGATAACACAGTGATCAGTGATCCAATATGGTAAGTGATGCTCTGAGATGGGTTTTCATGAGGGGCTGTACACACCATTTAATTCCTTTAACCTTTAACTGTGTAAGGTTAGTGTTACACAAGTGCTACATTTATATGTTCAAAGGTTCATGCTTTTAAAAAAAATTTGTTTTTATTTAGTTTGTGTTTATTTTTTTGGTTTATTTTCTCTCTCTTTAATTGTGATCATATGTTGAGGTTAATAAACATCAGCTTGACAAAAATCCTGAATTATTTGCTGTGGTTACTTTTTGTTGGCAGGCCAGAGACTGATCTTGTTGGGCACATGGAAGGATTGTCAGAGAACTCGAATGCCGTAGAGCTGGATGATGTAATATTGAACAGAAACATTGAAGATATCCTTGACAATGAAGCATGGGCCAGTGAAGCTGCGTATGTCAACATTTCTTCCAAATATAACTGTTGTTAAATTAGTTAATTTATTGTCTACTTGCAGCATAGTTGGGCAATGTAATTGTTGATGTTGGTCAACCTACTTGTGACAGCGTACACATGAAACTATGATGCAGTGGCTCATGTCTAAACTTGGCAGAATTTGATTATGCATATTTTACAACGATGTAAGCCTGTTTAATTAGTGCTTTGACACTGTTGGTTGAGCTTTAGAAAGTTTATCCGGGCTGTGTAAAACTGAAAGACAGCACAAACAGTCTCTCAAGATTTTTTGGGAGATGTTTGGGGGACTAACAACTGGACCCAGGTGTATAGGGGATGTCATTGACTTGGAGCGAGTTGGTGTTTCCATAAATGCAGCTGTTTCATTGACACAGAAAAAGAAAATGAGCTCGTCGTGTCCCAGACCTCCACTGGAGGATGGCAGGCAGCTGACTTAATGCTTGCCCAGATTAACATGGATAATGATTTCTGAAATAGTTTTCTCTGCTTATGGGGCATCACTCAGTCATTTTTGTATTATTTACGTGCTGTATTTATTTATGTTCAGTGATTTGCTGCCGCACTGTCTGGAGATACTGAGGACAGCTCATCATCTCACTGATCAGCTGGTGAGTGTTACGTTGACCAATGCACATCAGCTCCAGTTTCCCGAAACACTGACTGATCTCGTTGCTGTTGGACGTCGTATTGGAACTCGTGTTGATGATGTTGTGCGTGCTTTGTTCCCACCACTTGATCCTCGTCTGCTCGAAGCCAGGTAATTCTTTTTGGCACATTTTATACTGTACATTACACTGAACATGAATAAACTTACTAAGTCACAGAAGAGTGGCTGCCAGCTCTGCTGCTGCATCTGCCTTTTGAGATGCTCTGTCGATGTATAACTCGGCCAATGGGCAAGTGACCGTGACGTCTCAACATAATGACTTGCCTCTCTGCCAAGGGACCAATGAGATGCCATCTGGACGTTTCCCGTCCCACCAGAATAATCCGGCTGGCTCTTTAGTGATGGGAACTCCGGCCGAAGCAAAGCTACGAACTACCAAGTTGTTAAAGCATGATGTCTTGCTGACCTACCCAGAGCTCTCTTGCATACAAAGCTGAGAAGACCACGAGCGTCAACTGGGGAGCCACATTGGCATTTGTGTGGAATGCAAAGGTCCAACCCCAGCCTCAGACCAACAGCAACTCTCACTGCCTCGTCGTCCAACTTGAGTCTGCATGAAGCAATCGGCAAAGCAAACAACCAGTCCCCGCTGTGTTGTGAAGAAGCTGCCAGAAATGATGCCTGGTGATGTGTTGTGTGCAGATTGGCTTCTACTAATGCCTTGTCCTCCAGCATGCCAGGGCGGTCCCAGAACGGTTGCTTTCCAGGTAAGACGTCCGGCACATTACCAAACTTGATTGACCAATCAGACAGATAGTTCCGAAGACAGTCATTATCAGAACTCGGACATTCGGCCCAGATGTCAACTTGGAGAGACAGTGTGCTCGCTGCTGAAGCCAAGAAGGCAGGTAGTGCAAGCAAAGACTCACATCTTACTCCAAGGCCGCCGTCTTTGACAGGTAGACTGGCCTGAGTCCACTGGATGTTGCTGAGGTCCGAATTTGTGATAAGTTGTATCAAACATCTTAGAAGGTCGTCAAACTTTGCCAGAGAGTTATGGCCGACTGATGGAGAGCATCTCAAGAGAAAGAACTTTTGAAGCACTAAAAGATGACCTTAAAAGTATCAAAGCATCTTGAGAGTTAATGGCACACAGTCTGCCAACTGCTCTGGCAAGGTCTTCGCAATGTTTGTTCCACGCCCTGTCGAGTGCTGGACCAGGAAAGAGAGGCGCTCCTAGAAGAATGGCATCCTCGATTTTTGCATGGTTGAAGGACTGCGACACAGCGTCACTGACCACAATGTCATCGTGAGCAATAAGCTCACATTTGTCAACATTAAGTGACAGGCCTATTTCTGCGCCAACATTGATGATCTCTGCCACGTCGGAAGCCACCATGTCAACTGAGCCACCCAGGCTGATATCATCTAGGTATCCCAAGTTTAGTTGGGCTTGCAAAGACGACAGCGTCGGGTGTATAATGTTGCAGGACAGTAGGGGTCCGAGTGGATCGCCTTGCTGGATGCCTTCCTGGGACAGAATGGTGAAAGTCCCAAAGTGTCGAACGGACGGCTGACCGTAAGCTGACTTACAGAACATGTAGAGTTCTGAGATTCTGTTGTACACAGAGTGGAGCATATCATCTTTGTGAATCCCGTTGAATGCATTTGTAAAGTCGAGCTTTACCAGAACGTGGTCCTGAGGCATAGCCTCTATGTACCTGCGCACTGCCTCACAACCACCGGCCGTACCAACGACAGGCTGATGTGGGTAAAAGTAAGGTGCTAGCTTCTTAATGTCAAAAGCATTGGCACACTTTGAAATCAGTCGTCTTAGAGTAAAGCCAATGGCGATTGGTCTAATGCCTCCGGTTTTCTTGCTAAGAGCCAGAAGACAACCACCAAAGAAGACAGCAGCGACGTCCATAGGACAGTGACCAGCTACAACTAGGTTCACAAGGTCTATCAGAGTGCTGAGAAACTCGGTACCTGCCTCTTGACACATCAGCATATCACGAATATGCTGAGGACGCAAGCCATCAGGTCTTCCAGCCGAGCCTGGTGGGAATGAGGGAACAGCTCGACGAACCTCGTCTTCATGCACTGACATACACTGTACAGACTGCACAGACAGCAGGTTGGACAGACTGCTGGACGCTGGTGGGTGCTTCTGACGTAGCGCCTGCAGAGACTCAGCAGAGGGTACAGCCGGACTGTCTTCTGACATCAAAATACGGATGGCTGCCCTGACGTTACCGTCTTCCAGCTTAGCTGAAATAGCCTGACTGAGCGTGGTGGTAGAGCGTCTGTGCTGCTTGGCAGACCGTGAAGTATTTGCTGAATCGCCATCAGAATGACCCGCAGCGTACAAAGAGATCCGCTGTTTGATAGTCTTTGACAAGACTATGACACCTTTCGCCACGCTTCGGTGGTTGCAAGACAATGCTGCCCCAATTAAAAAGCTCTGTCCAGTATGGAACAGTATCTGGGTTAGAAACAACCTTTTGCAGTAAAGAAGCCAGATGAGAGGTGCAGGAAGATTGGGCAGATTTGTGTATGTGTTTGACCAGCGTGGAATCAGCTGGCGACCAAACAGCTGACGGTGGAAGATTGGACTGACTCGCTGCTGCCGCACTGGAGTTTGTGTCAACTGAAGGTGACTGAACAGCTGAAGATTGCAGTGGTGGATTATTAGATCCAGGGCATGGGTCATGATGAGGACCGTGTCTGTGGACCATGCCATCCCTTAGATGAAGCTGCCGAGTGGCAAGACGAAAGCTACAAGTGCCGTTAGATTTATTAGCCAACTGTGAGAGAGACCAGACCTGAGACATGACAAACGCGCGAGAGAAAGGCTGCTGATGGTGCAGTGAGCGCACCTGTGTTGCTGGTTTACCTGACAGACATCGGGCAATGTCCACTGAAACGAATAATAAACAAGGCTCTTGAAAACAAACGATACAAATCACTTATAGATGAAACAAACGAGCCAAAGCTATCTTCAAATGTCTCCGACGAAGTAGAATAACAACAAAAACAACGAAATGCACTAAAACCAAAACGAATCGACAAAATCGACTCAGGAAAATGTCAGTCGACCGCACCGGAACTAGATCGTATCCATTATTATTATTATTAATTTTATTATAGGAGACAGAACTTAGCTGTCAGCCTTGCATGATACAGTGGGACACAGACACAGTAAAGCATTGAAACAAAATAGAAATAGTTAGTATGAACATAATATATGTTATTTAAGTAGAATGGTAAATACAGTTTTTGTGCCTTTATACATTAGAAGTTACGATCTTTCAAGACTAAACTTAAACTCTGTTTTCTTACTGTAGTTAATTGTAAAGTGGCTGAAGTGCTAGGCATTTTTTTTATTTTGAACTTTGATGTAACATTTGTGCTGTGTTTTATTGTTGCTAATTTTTTTAGATTGTGGATATCATTTGCCATGAGCATGATCATTGTCAGAATTAGATTCTAAAATGGAAAAGTTTGATGAAGAGACATTTAGTTCATGTTATTGCAGCACTGTGTTCTGAGTAATCATATAACTGAGCAGGCTGATAGTGTTATTGTGATTGTATATGTATGGTGTGTTTGCTAAACTGCAGATGTTCATCGCTGATGCTGTCTGTCAACCACCTGGCTATGCTGGCCAAAACGGCTTGTTCACTGTCTGGGGTATTGGATTGGGTCGACCAGTCGCTCGCTGACGTCGAAGAACATCTCAAGGTATGTGCTTTCTTCTCCTGTAGTGATTTGATCTACCGGGGTCAGCAACGATCAGCAATTTCACTTTTTACTGAATTACTTTGATTATTTATTTAATGTTTCCGTACAATGTGCATGTGTGACAGTGTATGTGTATTTCGTTCGTCTGATGCGTAATAATAACAGATTGCAATGTACAGCACAGGGTGAGTGTATAATGTTCAATGTTCATGTTATGTTCTGAGTGTGAGGCCTGGCGTCGTGTGACTGTATGAACGTGTTGGTGATGCTGTTGAAGGTTCTGAGTGAAGCAAGCCTGCAGTATGAGTCTGGTCTGCAGCAGCGAGGAGTTGCTTCATCATCGACGTCGGCTACAGCATGCTCCGGAGCAGTGGCTGCTGCTGGTGCTGCTAGGTACACTGATGCCTGGGAGAAGTTTTCACTGGATGGTGATAGCAGGCCAACTGATCCACATCCACCAGTGGCTGTTGAGTCAATCAAGGAGTCTTCCTCACAGCTGTAAACATTGGCTTTGTTAGCTGAATGAAACACTGTTGTTGTTTAGTGTAGTTTGAACGTTGATTGAAGATGTAAATTTTGTGTGACAATTGCAGATTTTGTGGATTTGCAAACCCATCGCAATCATGCTGCATATTGGTGAATACCACAAAATATCAATATTTTGGCATAGAATCAGCTATTAAACAGAAAAATTATGAAATGTTTGCCACTGCTTTTCTTCCTGGAGCAGGTGAAGCTGAGCAGACTAACACATGGTTCAATTTAACAAATGATAATTCAGCCCAGAATGTTTTTTGCTGTTTGTTGCTGACATGTTGTCCTTCATAGCTTTATATTAATCTGTAGAAATTTTTTTAAATCACTATTTTATCTGCATCATCTTTATCTCAGTTCACAGCTGCGAGTTTGCTGTGAATTCAGCATTGTTTGCTGCAATCAACCTGCAAATTTGTCAAGTTCTTCCTGCAGAAAAGTTTATGGCCTTAAGGGTTGTTTTACTTTTATTAATATGCATACATCAAACTGTATCTTCTAGCGACATTTTCTCTTTTATTGACTATTTTGTTGAAATTTCACTAACTGCTGCAACTGTCGTCAGAATGACTGTTCAGTACTGTATTTCACTGCAATGAGTAGACTTATAATAGCCAGTAAAGGCTGTAGTTTGATGATAGCATACTAGTTGCTGTCTTAACCTAGGAGTTTATTCAATGATGTTAGATCTGGTAACTAATAGATGGATAATGTCAGCTGTACTGTACACTAATCATGTGCTGTAAAGTAACATTGTGTAATAGTTGTTGCAGTATATCTCCAGAAACGTGTTTTAAAAGCATAAAATGTTTATTCATTGTTTAGTTCAGTACTTTGTTAAGTGACCAGATTGTGATTTTAATGGATTTTGTGTAAATGAGAAAATTTGTTTGTAGTATGTAGTGTTGTAAAGATGCAGTGTACACAGAGCAATAATTTTTATGATATATTACTGCAGAATTACAGATATGCATGTTATTAATTTTAGGAGTTGAATGAAGTGTTTTAATTAAGATAAATCAAATTGATGTTTTTTGGTTTGATACATCAGGTTTCAGTTTGCTGTGGGATTGTGATTACTACTCTTGTTATTGATCTGACAGATAATAAGGACTAATGTTATTGCACTTACTTGCTGTCCAGAAATGATATTTGCTGTCAACGGAGAATGTGCTATACTTAATAACAAACTAGAAATCTCATTTGTGCATAGTTATTCCTAGAGAAACTAGAAGGTATATCATGTGAAGTTTGTGATATACAGTGTTTTTTGCAATATCAAAAGGTAAAAGCATAACACTCAGCCATTTTTACCTGTAATATAATATGCATTTTCATTATTTTTGACAAACTTTGCCAAAATAATTGGTGGAATATCTAAAATTGATCAAACATAGTCTATTTGACTTGAATAAAATTTAGCTGTATTTCCAAACATGCAGGACAGGTCATATTTTTCTGGATATTGTGTATGTGGCTGTAGTTGTGCTTTTTTGATACAACGTCGTGATCAAAATCAGTTGCCAAGCGTGAAATGAAGCTTAAGTCATATTCAGTCTGCTATTTTTGTTCACTGTTGTTTATGGTCACCTTGGAGCAGTGTATTTTGATACTGTTTATGTGCATTACTTACGTGGTGCTTGCGATTTTCTGAAAGACTACATAATGTCTGTGCCTTCGCTAACAGCAGGGCTTCCAGTTGTCCTGAAATTCCTGAAATGTCACATATGTCCTGAAATTTTACTCATTTGGTCAGAATGTCCTGGTATGGACCTTTGTTATGTTGTCGTTACAGCATTGCATTTATTTTGTACTTTACTTAGTTAACAGGACTCTGTCAGTACAAGTCATGACTATGTTTATGTTGCTGATGTTGAGTGACAAGTAATGTTTTCTCTTGTGACATTTTATTGTTTTTTGTGTAACAGTGCCTTAGTAACATTTTTAGGACTGCAATCCTGATCTGCTTCAATGAATAACGTTTATGAGGACCGAAAAATGTGCATTTTCTGTGTCTTGAGCCTCGTGAAACCGATAAAAATGTCTTGAAATTTTGTAAACATTGGGTCCTGAAATTTCACTTCTTCCTCCTAGGAGCCCTGTAACAGTTCACAAGTTGTATTGTCTTTTAAAGACTAAGATGGTTGTCATGATTGGATTTGTATTTTATACCGTGTACATTGTTGTATATCGAGTTAACTGTTTGTGATAGAATAGTCTGTACTAACATGGGTTCTGGAATTTTTATTTAACTGATCAGTTAATAAACCATCTGTTAATTGTAACTCACTAGTTATGTTTGTGCACGTTTCTAAACGAAACCTTAACTGGCTGTCAGCTGACTGAATGATAAACTATATATAGTTGCTTAGCAACGATGCACACGGCGCTAATCGCTTCTGCCTAGCGCAGGCAGGCATCATGAATATTAATGAGCACAAGTGCTTGTCAGCCAGCCCACAAGCCAGCTAAGCAATTGCGGACGGCCATTCTGTCCATTCATGAATGGATATCATAGTAAAATATGTAGTTAGCAAATGTCTCATCAAGCGTTTTGAATGCAGAGCTATGTGGTAAAATCATTCTATAGTATCACATTCTTCAATTAACTGCTTGCAAAGTGGTACAAAAGTTGCATTAAATACGATAACTACGATCAACAGTTAGCTAACTGGCTGATTTCGGCCAGTTATATTTTTGGTCATTTTGACTGTTGGTTAGTGCAATGGGAAACAGGAGTTATGCACATCTGTCAGTTAACGCTAAGTTGACCGGCCAGTTAAGATCCAGAAACCCTGCTTTAATGTTCCTTTTTAATTTTTTATTGTTTCTTAGTTACAGTTTCCCATTATGCAGTCGGTATGTTGGTATGTTATTTACATGCATTTAGGTGTCGTATCAATGCATTTCAGTGGGAATGTCATGCATGTTGTATCAAGACTGCAACGTTATGTGAATTGTACAAGATTTTTGGTTCAGACTTTTGGACAAGAAATAAACCACTCTAGCTTTTGTGGTGATTGGAGACATTTTTCACTCCTGGCATCACTGTGGCTGTGAAGTTAAAATTGTAACATTACAATTTGCATGTGCATGTTACGCTCTACTCTCTGTGAGTGCTTTTTATTTAATATACTCGTGTGGCTTGATGATAAGTCAAATATTGTCAATACCTGCAAGTTTTGTTGCACTTTCATGTGCCACTTTTGTACATTTTGCAGCGTATGTGTTTTAGAGTTAATGTATGTCTTATTTCTATATGTTTTTGTATGTTTTGGTTTGAGGAACTTGTGTTGCAGTGATGTCATGTGGTGCTTGTGCCATTCAGTGGAGACTTTATTAGCTATCCATATTGATGCTGTGTCTGCTCTAGTGGTTGTTCTTATAGACTACAGTCACTGATAAGCATTATCATTTGGCCTGTGTATTGTTATGCAAATGTTAAACTTTACTGATTTGACTCCCCAGTAGCTTATTAAAAAGTTCAGCCCTCTAGCAGTGCTATCAGTAACAATAATAGTACTGTTAACTAACCAGAGTTGGCCAGTCCATTAGCCTTCTATCCATTATATGATCACACAGCATCATTACTTAAAGACATTTTTCTTTTTCAGAATACATTGATGCACTACATACATGTTGATATTTTACTTAGTTTCTTATTGCTTACTCATTACTTGCATTGTCCAAACAAGAGAAAAATACACTATGGATCTCAATTCAGCTTGTGCTACAGTTAAACTGCATCAACAGAGTGTCGCTGACGACAGGTATCTCAGTGACCGACATGTCAGAATTCGTAGGCTTCACCGAATTGGGCGCCGGGACTCCATCACCTGTCCACACTGCAACGACGCTGACGAGACGGCAGAACACCTGGTGCTACAGTGCCCAGCTCATGACCAGGTCCCGAGGAAAATTCAATGTTGACCCTTGACGCCTATGACCGGGAATGAGAGAGAGAGAGAAAAGTACATAAATATCTGAAGCAAACAAATGTCATTGACTGCAGACAGATTTTGACTCTGCAGTGTTGGATCGCTTTTGTTTACATCATTGTTGTCCAGCTTGAGCAGTCAACAGTGTTGTCTTCTCCTAGTATAAATAATACGCAAGTGATCTCTGCATGTGTTACGCTCTCTGCTGGTAGAATTAATAGAAACCCTGAGATTGTTTGAAGTCTTTGTAAGGTTGTTATTTTGTACTTTGCCTTATGCTGCTGGTTTATTGCTAATAATGTAGTGTTGATTCTGCACTGTCTTTTCAACTGATGAAACTGGCTCAAGCTACTTATTGGTATTCATTTTTGTCAGCGCAGCTGAGGCTTTTTGTGGTCAAACTGAACTGACTGGGTGACTGTGGGTGACTTTGAATTTGACACACTTGCCTACAGAGAAATGACCTATACTGTGTTGGTGGGTACGTTCCACCAACTCACTGCCTACAGAGACACTATGGATATGGCCCCTTCACATTTTTCGAACAGGGGTTTGTCAGGGTCACGTGACTTACAAAATTTATGGGCATTAAATGCCAGTAGCTCTGCAACCGGTCATGTGAACCACTTCCTGTTTGGCTCTAGGGTAGGGTACTCGATCGGGGCCTTCGGATCAAATGATCACGTGACCTATGATATCACTTAGCGGATATAAGTTAGTGAAGAGCAAACAGTAATTTTTATAGCATTCAGAAGCCTTGAGAGACGGGTCTCTCAGATTGTCAGGCAGCATATTCCAGATACTAGGCCCAGACGTTGAAGAAAGGGTACAGTAGTAGATTGAGCACTTCATCATCAGAACAGCCAACAGAATGCTGATTGATGACCATAGAATGATATCTACGACGATTGTCTCAAATGAACTTGCCTCAGTATGTCGTGGAATGTACCACTTCCTGAGCTGTCATGTATTGGATCATGGACATGCAAACATAGGAACTTTGTTGTATGCTGTAGCCCCCCTCTATTAACATAATTTGTGCTTGTGTTGGTAGAAAGTGACATAGAAAACACACTTCTACTGCAAAGTTATTCTAATGACTGCAACAGATTTCAGCACTAATATATTTTATTTCGTATTCATAACAAACAGTTTTTCAGATAATTACCATTGTTAATATGGGATATAGCAATGTTTAGCTAAGCGTTAAAAAAGAAAAAATAACGTCATTTCCGAGTCATAAGGCTGGAGCTCTGATATTTAGGGCCCGCAGTTTTCCGCGGAAAATTTTGCCAAATTTCGCGGGCCAGTTTGCAAAATTCCGCAGCTATCCCAGGGTTCTTACAGGTCAGGAAAAACTGGAAAAAGTCAGAAAATTTGTGTGGTCAGGGAAAGTCAGGGAAAAATATTATTACTGTAAAGTCATGGAAAATGATCTTGGATATATGTGATTTTTTGCATCTACAAATATTAAATAGCAGGCAAATTTGTGGCTTCCATTAAACGTCCAAAAGTTAGAAGTGTTTCAGCTTCAGATGGGCTTCGCCTCTTTGACCTCCCAACCAGGGCCTCTCTGTCGTTTGCATATTGTTCCATTAATACTCTTTCATTACCTTATGATATAATGTACCATTTCTGACATTTGTGCGATAGGGTTATTGTTTCCATAAGGTCAGGGAAATTGTCATCCCGTGACTGGAAAAGTCAGGGAACTTTGCTGCAGAAGACCTGTAGGAACCCTGCTCACCGCGGTCTTTTGTTTGTGAGTAAACTGAGCTCTGTCTGTTCAGAACTCAGTTATATTAAAGGCTGCCGTTGTGCTGAGTTATGCTAGCAACACACAAAGAACATTATCAGTCGTTTTTTTCTTTTCAAAAGTGATATCCAAATTGTGTTTATTTACGATTGTGCCGTATTGTGATCTACACTGTCTCAAAAACATCCCCGACATTTTCGACTGTAATTTGAAAACCAATCATCAGATTTTGATAGTTTTTGGCGTGAATATTCCTGACACAACTTGCCATCAAACGACTATTCAGTTGCCCACCTCACCCAACATTTGTTTCTGCACTACCTGGGGAAATTGCAACGAGCGAAATAGCGCCTTTTTGTCCAATGCGATATGATGGCTTAATTAACATAACGCGTAAAAACGCATTTTGTTCGCATTTCTGACACTTTGGCTGACATTTCATCCACTTGTCCATTTTTAACTGCCTGCAGTAAAATTGTTTGAAGTGTTGGCCCACTATGCAAACACAGGCAAGGAGATGCTTTCTTCATTCATTGACAGCAGTGTCAATAATGTTCTGCTCCAGACCAATGCAGGCTCTACCAGTCGCTTCTTGACTCTTCAAACATTTTTATACTTCATCTGGTAGACACACTGCTGCATAGCAGTCAAACCTTATAATAGACTGGCTGTTGGGGCCCAAAGATTAGGATAGATGGAATTTATCGACGTTTTTTATTCATTTTAACACGTATTATGTTTGGTCTGATTTCCCCAGGTAGTGCAACAGGAGACGTTAAGTGAGGTGGAAACTAAAACACTTATTTAATAGCCAGTAGTATCAGAAATATTTCCGCCAAAATTACTAAAGTCTACTAACTTTTCTTCAAGTTACGATCGATAGTATTGGGGATGTTTTTTCAGGTTTTCTGTTTATTTCAACACATATTTCGCTTGATCTAATTTTTCTAGGTACGTCAAAAACAAACGTTGGGCGAAGTGGGCAACTAAATGGTCATTTGATGGCAAGTTGTGTCAGGAATATGTGTACCAAAAATTATCAAAATCTGATAATTGGTTTTAAAGTTACAGTCAAAAATGTCGGGGATGTTTTTTGAGACACAGTGTATTTGTAGAGGACACATAGCTTTAGGCAGTTTAGTTTGATTCTTTCGCGAGAAAATTACGTCATCAAGCCACAGATCATACTTATCGCTGGTCATTTTTCAACTTCTGCAAAATTCCGCGGAAAAGGGCAAATTCCGCGGCTCTTCTCGAAATTTCGCGGCCCGCGGAAAACTGTGGGCCAGTGATTGTCGTTTCCTTAGCCATCAGCCGGATATATGTTTACACTGCCGGACCACCTCAGCGGGATCGAAGTTGTGACAGAATGTTCAGTTAGCGAGATTAAGCCAGCAGCGCTGATAATCAATGACCCTGCGTTTGCCTGATGTGCTCCGGGTCGAAGGATTGGTCAGAATTCGCGCAGCATTTGCTGAACGGTTCGCTGTAGTCGAACGACCTGCGATTTATCACCACTGAGCTCCACCGTCTTCTTTCCATGATCTAAACAGTACCGAAAGAGTGATGTATTCGGCTTTGATTCTAAGGCATTAAACCAAAGCGCGCGGTATCCACTTTGGTAGTGGTATGTCTGTTTGCAAGTATTAGAACGTATACAACCTGACAGCAGTCGAAATTCAGTCATTTTCCTAGGTTAATTCAGTGTCCGTCATTTTGCTTCTAATATACCATGAAAATGGCAACTGGATGCAGAGTAGGCAGTGTTAGACACTATTTTTTGTTGCCAGTAACTCGTAATACTAACTGCGTTTCTTAAATACAAGAAAAACAAGGAAAATACACGATTGTACAATGTACATCTTTTATGCAATTCACGTTTGCTCTAACTGCGATTGTTCTCAACAAAACTACAAAATCGTAACGAGAGATTAGCATTAAGATTTTTAAAAAAGTGATTAAACTGATAGTCACAACTGACCGACGTTAACTTGAACGTCAGCGGACTGCAGCTGCAGCAGCGTCTGAAGCCGACCGGCGTCCAAGTCGTCGTTGAATGAGAAACTGGTTCTGTAGACAATATCTTCCATTTTGCAGTCGAGCGCCTTCTTAACGACGTCAGTAGCGACGCCGCGTACAGCAACAATGCTGAAAACCACTGACGATTTCTGCTGCAACTGTGATGCATTTTGATCGGTCGCTGCAACTAGTTATGGACGACAGTAACAAGTGATTGTAACTCAGCAGAAACGTGTATACACGGTGTTTTATAAAAAGGACCCCTTTTGTTTTTTTATAATTTACTCAAATGATGATCAACTGACAGCACCAGTTGAGACTATCAAGCTTGTACCCGTGACACATTATGATGTCAGCATTACGTCACGACTAACAAAGAATCTGCAAACAAAGAAACAAAGAAACTGCCATATTTTGTTGCAATATTTTGAATTAGTATTTCTTCGGCTACAACCGGTAAAAATTTTGTGTAAATTGATCATCATTTGAGTGAATTATAAAAAAACAAAAGGGGTCCCTTTTTATAAAACACTGTGTAGAGTAATTTGCTTACCGGTAATAATAAGTTCAAGGATAAAAACCAGCCTGTGTAAAGTCTGCACTTATGCGAGCTAAACAACATTACTGTATGTAGTGCATAAAGTAAAGCACTCTTATAATGCTATATGCAAGGCCATATAGTCAGCGCACATTTTCGGAGTGAATTGCGACGAAATGGCTGGTGATAAACCAAAACAACTTGCGAAGGCTTAGGAAATTTTTAGCTTAAAAAAGTCCATTTTAACAATGTAAATTTCGACCTTTTAAATTCAAGCAGTCTTCCGTACGGAGGCCTCAAATTTGAGTATTATTTTATTGCATGCTGTACACGATTGCCCAGGTGGCAGGACCGCTGCTATCGCGCGTCACGTGAGCTTTGCTCAAATTACTTGTCAATTTATTCCTGGTGGCACTTAAATTTGTTTTACACCACGCGATATGGTGCTGCATTTCGCTGGCGACAGAGTAATACCGAACTCTTTGTTGTCGGGACCTGTTCACCGTTGATAGTGACTGTATTTGCACGTTACGTATAAAGTGAAAGTGAGAACTAATATAATACCGGTGCACAACTCAGTAAAGCGACTGAGCGACTTCTCATCTTGCACCACCAGGTATACCTGAAGCCGACCAAAACACAAAAATAACAAAACAGTTTATGAACACAGGCTGCTTAATACAGCTGATGCAGTTCGTAGCCTATGCTGGCAACAATCTGACTATGCGTCAAGGATGCTAGCTATACACAGGCGCCTAAAGAAACTACGTTGCGGTATGCTTCAATAAAAATGAGCCTTTGATTTCACGATCAAACGGTAGCAAGCATATCACTTGTAGATCTATACACTGTGTTCAGAAAAAAACCCAGTCACGTTTTCTTCTATAGGCCTACATGTCTGTGAAAATGTTTAGATTTATACAAAATCGTCAGGGATATCGTTTACACGCCAGCATCTCCAGGATTTATTGACTTATCTTACCCTTAAATTGTTCGTAGCGGCTACGGCATTCCGGAAACATCTGGCGACTTTGTCGACTGGATATCGCAGGTTGCCGCAGCCAACTGTTGGAAACGCGATACTGCTCAGATTGAGCGACAGAGCTAGAGCGAGACAATGTTGTACGCTATGCTGCAGTACCTGACAAGCAAGAAACCATCCTAATTAAACAATTTGACAGTCATTTCTTCCTCATATAAACGAAGTAATTTGTCCAAATTTTCCAGACAAAATTTTCCAAATTTTTCAGAATTTGACAGACTGCAATAAATTAATAATCAACTAGAAAGCAGTCACAGCCCGCAGGTACCTCCGCCAAAGCAATGTTGCTCGCCAGGTGGCGCCACCATCTTCGCTTTGCCAGCGGTTCCCTTATGCCCCCTTTAACGCAATGGTAACGAAAATTTCAAAGTGATCCAGAATCCAGAATTCCTTCCGGATCACGCCCAAAATTGAAACACTGGTAGTCTGTGTCATTCCCGACACACCCTCAAAATTTCAGAAAGATCCGTCCATAACTTTTCGAGTTATCTTGCTGACTCACAAACAGACAGACAAACAAACAAACAAAAACCGGCAAAAACATTACCTCCTTGGCAGAGGTAATAAACTGCTTATAAGTTACTAAAGACTAATAACTCAAATTGTTTTTCCAATACTCATAAATAAAAATAAACTATTACGCTTATATAATCACCAATTTACATTGTAGTCCTATGTTTGTTGCGCTAGCTACATCAGCATGATAATAGCGAAAATACAAGTTAATCCAAAATCTGCAGATTAGCAGTAAGCCTAATCGCAACCAAAAAAATCTGGCTGTTGTAACTAAAATGAACAGACCTTCATACAGTTTTGTTTTCGAGAATACTTTCGGACGTGCAAGTGAAATACATGTTTTGCACGCAGGGCGCCGGTTGCAGGAGTCACGACAACGCCTTCAGATGCAGTGTCCGGCAAAGCAGCATAATACGCCTGTTTACAGTTCACAGTTAATAATATCTTTGCAAAGTTATTATTATCATGTCATAGGAGTGATAATTGTGAATCCTTACAGTGAGACGTGATGCTATCTCGCTATCCCACGCACACTGATAGAGTCTCATCTGCGTGCTGTACGTCCAAACTGTGTCTGACACATTCACACGGATGAAGCACTGACAAATGTAGCCTAACTTGCAATGCAAGCAAGCACGACCGCGCTTGGATGTGAACGTAGGCCTAATGCGATTTCAGATCATTTTACAGAAAAAAATAAAAGTGTAACAAATTATCATTATTTAGTAGAACTGAGCTTGGTGATCATATACAGACAATTCAATCAATTTTTCAATTCGTTAAATTCAGACAACTTGATCCAAGTTATACATGAAGGCTATAACAAGTAAATGCAGGGAGCATAGACAGGCAGTCATAGGCTAGAACAATAAACACAAGTAAAGTAAAAGAAAAGTAAAACTGCTAAAATCGTTCAAACATGCATGTATTCATTCACACGAGCAATCAAGCTGATGACGGAATGTAGAGTCTGTGCAATGTGCATGCTATTAAAGCACATTGATATTGACACACCTCATGTAGGTCCATGCTTCCAAGTTCCAGCAGACAAGAAGGCTCTCGACACGGCACCAGCGTCAATCAAATTTTTCTTGTCAGACGCAAGACAGTTCACTAACACGTCAGCCTGTATACATAAGGCTTTTAGTCATGTAGACAGGTCATCGTTTAACACGCAACCATTAGAAAAAGTACTCTGTTAATAATATATAATATAATTATAACAATATATTATAGTAATATAGTAATATTTCTCTCGTATTATGCAACAACTACGTCGACTAATGACCAGGAACTGGAAATGTTAAGTAACAGAAACGCCGAGTAATGACCGTGGACTAGATATGTCGAGTAATTGAAAAATCTACTATCTAATAAAAATCCCGAAGCACAAATTTTATCAGCAGTAATGTTAAAACAAGTTAGTTTTGTATTATTTAGGCTTATGGGCGGCTGTCAGTGTTGTTTCAACCTTATCGTTCCAGTTCATTACTTGTGACCTTTAAAATGTCATGCTATGTGTCTATGAACGAAATAAAATGATGATGATGATGATGATGATGATGATGATGATAGTGCGATGTTTGTTTGCGCGGCACATAATAGAAATCGTAGTAGGTTATGCAAATGCGGGAGTTAATCAAGTAAAAATAGGCAGTAGCAAGTCAATTTCTCCTCTACAGATACCATATTTCTTCGTAGTTGCAAACATTTTATGTGCACATGAATCGCAGAAACGTATACGATCACCAGGAACAAACACAGTCTTAGCTTTTGGGTTAGCCCAAGTTGCAAGTCATCTGACGACGACGAAGCCGAAAATACTGGAAATACAGATGCAGCAGACGAATGACAATTGGCACTGTATGTTGAGTCGTCTTGGACACTTTCATCCCAACTGTATTTCTCTGTGTGGGAGTTCTCTTCACTTCAGGAATGTCCAAACAATGGCTAACTACAAACAGAAACTTAAGTCTTGAATACCGACCACTGGAATCCATGCTCTGTCGTACGCGTTTGTCGTTGTTCTTTGACGACGCCGGGAAAGTGCGTAAACTCATCCGTGACCGTTACTCAACGTTTCCATTACTCAGCATATCCAGTCCTTGGCTGTTACTCGCAGTTTCCCTTAATCGGCATTTCCTGTTACTGGCTATTACACAACGTTTCCTATACTCGACGTATCCAACGAAAAGCATTACTTGCATTTTGACTCAAACATTCCATTACCCGTCATTTTAATTACTCGACGTTTCAGCGTTCCCGCCGCGATCACTGCAGTGAAAGGCAGCCCTATTGAACATTTGAACGCAGCGCTAAACTATACATGAGCATAATAATTGTCTACGAAACTGTCCGACTGTTCGGTTCGATACGTAAAGCACGTACGTTTTACTATTCAATACGTTCATGGTGAAAACTTAAGGCGCGCACGTCTGAGCAATCAAACGGTGGCATATTTTAGTTATTTATTATTGTCGTCATGTGTCTTCATTGACAGGCCTAGTAGTAACACAAACAAATTATATACCAAGAATAAAGGACGTAATAAGGAAAGGCTTATTGCTAATGATAGGGGCTACAGTCACCAAATGACTGTTACGTTTTTCATAAAAGTACAACCTTAGTAAACGCAGTAATATCACCAGGACAAACAGTCAACTGTGAAGCGTTCATCTGACTGCCATAATTCTGTTGTCTGCATACAAACATTATACAAACACTGAACTACGCCTATTTACAACAGTAATAGTTAGACTGAGTGTCAACTTGACATGCTATTACTAAACATTATACACATCCAAAACAATACACACGATTATACATGTTTCTGTTTCACAGACTTCACCGCATTCATATTCGTTCATATTCATAAAAATAACTTCCAGCATACGTAAGTGTTCTGTAATGTCGTTTTCGAAGTAGATCGGACGAGAAAAGAAATTTTTAGTGGTAAATAAATAAGTCTTAAATTTGTTGAAGGTCGACCATACGACGCTCAGAAAAAGAACTGTAAAAGCACTGATAACAAAAAAGACAAAAATAACCCCGCCGACTACAGTAATAAAAATAACGTGAGCTCCCTCAGCAACTTTGGGTACATCAAAAATAACAATAAGAAGTTAAATACCGTCAGATGTTTTAAATATCGTAGTGGCAAGCAAACAAATAGAACAACAAATAATAAAATACTGTTTACTTGTTGTGACCAGCAGCAGCAATGTTTCCAGCATCTTTGTCGCTAACTTCGATAACGCAATGATACTTCTTCTCCAACGCAGCAATGCTCATAGCAGGAACATCTTCTTTCTTTTTAAACATTGCTGCTGTAATTCCTGTACGCATGCAAACAAACTAAATCTTATAACAACTGAAGCAGGTTTTCTATGCGGCTTGTTATCTGTTCCATTGCTATATAGCACAGCACGGGACAAACTGCAAAATCACTAGCGTCTTTCTGTTTGTCTATTTCACAGGCAAGGTCACGAGCGTCAAAAATACTATCAGTATCAGGATTGAAATTAAATTAAGATTAAGTTTGGACCATTATTTTTTTAACAAGCACTTACCGCTTTATATCTGACTAACTGTTCTATAAAAAGTTAAAAACAGTAGCAAAAAGACCACTGAACCTAACCACAAGTCGGAAAGAATTACACCTTATTGAACAGCCTAAAGCACTTGCCTGGGCGATGAACTTCATGATCATCAACATCAAGTATTTGCCGAAGTTCTTCGGCTGCTGTTTTTGTTTCATCGACTGCAGCAGCTTGTCCAGATATCTTCAGCTTTTTCTCTTTCTTCTTAAATTCCATTATTACTTTACTTTTGCTGCAAATTAAGATCGACAAAAAAGTAAGCTTACAAATAGTCATGACTATCAAAAAAAATTTTAAAAGCCGACTTAAAATTGAAAGTGCAGACTGATAGAGCCTATGACGAACGAGTTGTACTGCACAACTGCATGGCAGGCAAGCACTTGATACAGTAATTGATACATGCACTTCTAATAAATCTTTTTCAACCGTTCATCGCTACTGACAAAAAGTAACTGAAACTTTAAAATTCCTATTCACAACCAAAGCAACAGAGCTAGAAGATTCAGCAAATGAGGACCACTTTAATACGCCACTGGTAACGAAGTTACATGTACCTGAAGTCTTTGAGCAGAGCGCAGAGATATTTCAGTTCACCGGAGCTCATTTGCAACTCGGCGACTGACACGTTCTTCTCCGTCAGCTGTGAGCGAACCATGGCGTCGGCGTCCGACAGTTGTGACGCCACGCCCACCAGCCGGACAACGTTCACTGGCGACTGCATCACTTTCACCGTCATTATCCAGTTCCTCTCGACGCTAGCGGCGAAGCTTTGCCAGCTCTGTGACATCAGGAACGTTGTCTGAGACACAACGAACGGCACGTCGACTGTTCCTATCTGATCCATCAGCGAATCAACGGCTTCCCGGGCCACGGCCTCGTCAACAGCAACCACGTAGCCACTGTCCTTGTCGCAGTAAAAAACAGCCGGCTTCTGGTGTTCCTTGAACAGCTCTCGAATCCACTTCATGCCTTTGCGACTGGACATTGCCGCAGTTAAACCGGGCGACATGTCGGAGCACTTAACCGGCTGCATTCCAACCAGCTTCCGGTAGATAAGCTCCACGGTCTGGTCCAGAGCTTTGTCGGCGCTTCCCCCAGTTACGACCACCTGATGGTCTTTCATGTTAACAAATACCCTACAGCCGAACTGTTTCAGATCGCTGATGTCGTAAAGCAGCACCTGACACTTTTCGTTGCCGACTTCGTTCGGCACGTCGATGACTCGACGATTCTTACCGTAGTCGCTCTCCACGGAACCCGCGTCGTTCAGGCTTTCCATAGAAGAGTGAAACGACGAGGGACTGAGTCTACCTCGATGCGGCTGACCCCATGCGCGTCTCTGCTGGCTAGCTCCACGTGCGTATTCTGTGTCCTCTGAATACCGCTGATCGGGACCTTGTAAGTGTATTCTACCGCCACCACGTCGTAGCTGGTATCCTCGTCTGAAAGCCGGTTGTTGTTGCATTTCCGCGGTGTCGTTGGAAGTGCTTTGATGCACAAATCCTCTGTCGACCAGGCCCGGTCTTCTGTATCTACCACCCTGGCGTTGTACACCGTATCTTCTTTCTGCAACATCTCGATGAGTTGCAAAACCATCGCCATCGTTACCGTGCTGGTCAACATCGCCGCTAACTGTGTCAGATATCACACCACGACTTTGCCCTTGACCTTGACCTTTGTATCGCGGCCACTGACCTCGATACCGTCTGCCTCTTTGCCTGGCACATGGTCCAGAGCCACCTCTTCTGGGATCGACGATCTCCTGGCTGTCTATGCCATGTTCATCGACAGCAAATCCTGCACGACCACCTACCCACCTGCCGTACCTCGGCCTTCTTCTGTTTGCAGCTCGACGGCCAGCTATTCTCCTCAATCCTTCGCCTCTTGCACCACCCACACTGCCTTCGTCAATTTCAATGTCATGTGTTTCCCGCTGATCGGCGTCAATTGCTGTGTCAGAGGTTTCCACGCAGTTGCTGAGACTGGAGAAATAGCCACAGCGCTGCAGGCACACACCTTGTCCAAGCAAACGCTCGTGGTCGCCGTACGCCAAAACGTTATCAATCGCTGCAGTGAAACAAACGACAAAAACCGATTTCAGTCTTCAAACATTCTAAACTTTAATTTATTTGTCGCAGTCAAACACACTGCTATGCTGAGAAGTCTTCCTCGAGTTTTTTGATATGTTATGTACAGTACACATACCGGACGAGTCGGTGAAACTGGCGATGGCAGCATGCTTCATTTTATCGAACTCGTCGACGCTGACTTCGACGTTGTCGACGGACGTCACTTCGTTGTTCCAGATGCAGAACGATGCGGTCCTCGTCGACGTTCTGTTGCAGGTTAGTGATCAGGACGCGGTTCAGCACGGGCGCCGGACTTGCCTGCAAACTAGCGCGACTCATGAACCGCTTCTCACCGATTAGACGTATTGCTTCATCGGCGTCTGAAACACACACATCCGGTAGCCTATATTTTCGTCCCGAATCCATCAATAAGACAACGCAGATAGAATTACTTGTTCAATTAGTAATAAACGCTAACTGCTTAACGTGTACACTTGGTATAGTTAGTAATTTTTTACGCTATAGTTAAATACTGTACTGCTTCAGTCAGTGCATCGGTACCATAAGCAACAAGAAGGGCATCGGGCTTGTAATCATGACAGCAGTCTGCAGTCCCCAACAGTTCTCTCACGAGGATTTACCTCGAGTAAGGAGTAACTCCAAAAAATAAGCCGAAAAACTAAAAGCAACAGTTGGCCCTATACGCACAGTATGTTAATTTTAACAGTTTCAATCGCGACAGGTAGCGCTTTCGACTGACAATACCTTGTAAATGCAATAACAATATCGCAATATGGCCTATATGCAAGCACGTTTCTGTCTCGTATAGAGTTTACCACTTAATTGCCACTTTTCATCTATTTGTTTGACAAATTATAATTACACTGACTGTTGCCACTCAATTAGTACTGAGCGGTCTGCGGACACGAAAATCATTTGCTGGACTTCCGACATCCGCGTACGGTCGGCCTTCCCTAGCGAAAGTTGGGCTTCAAGTTTAACTCTCAGTTCGTTTATTGAGTTTTTGCTTTTGCGGCAGGTTAATTAAAGGTGACTGTTTTAGCATGCTGGTAGGCCTACTTCATGCATTGATTAGTATCGTATCGTTCTTTGTCGAGTTTCATCTTTCTTTTCGTATTCGCCACCACTATGGCGGATAATAACGAGTAACGACAGTCCTGATAATCTATTGTATTCTCTAAAACGAAGCGTGTAAAACTGTAAATGCTATAAGTTCACTTAGATATTAAATGATAATCATATAAATAATTGTGTATACTAGTCTACAGTGAACGAGACTGGCCTATTTGAGGCTGATTGAATGCAAAGACCGCTTCAGTTCCAGCATCACTCAATTCCACCAGTTCAATGTTCTCTTCGTTGGTTGTATTTTCCAAATAAATTGTAAGAATCTCTTCGGACGTGTCTGGTGGTATGTTCTAAATACCAGGAACACAAAACACTGCAGCATGCACGTGAACTGGTGTTCATGTTAAAAGGGCGTTTCGCAGGTTGTTAAAAATAGTCACGGTCACCCTTGCATAAGTTAAGGCTCAAACAGTTGCAATTTGGGTTAAAATTTATTAGGTACGTACAAATAAGCCTATGTCACAGACGTTTTATACAGCACAGTTCACATTCTGTTTTGCTTACAACAATTAAATCTTGCAACCAAAAAACAACGAAGTGCACTTAACGTTGCTTGCTTGACTGAAAAGTCTAAATTTAGCCTGCAATTCAATTATTATATGTATTATATGCATCAAATTTTCAGCAGTAAGCCTACAGACGAACAGACAAAAAACATAACATACCACAGTAAGAACTAGTCGTAGACTTATTTATTCGTACTTTCGTAGAAATAAGTTTGTTTCTGCATCGTTCTAAGAAAACGGTATACTAAGTCAGTGGTTTAACTGATGCCCTGAATAAATTTACGGCATTTGGCACATCAAGCGTAAAATAACCCATCAGACAGAGCAGTTTAGAATTCAGATACAGCTGTAGTAAAAGAAAGATCACTAAAAGGCAGCCTGTAGCCGACATTCGTCAGTACACGGACAATTTAGACCGACGATGGACGCTACTAGCAATGCTGTTCCTAAAGCCAACAAAACGATTTAGTGGCCAACGTCCGAACTCGTATACACGACGATAAAATGGTCGCCGCGGAATCAGTGCTTCGATAAATTGAAACGAGAATAGTAAGCGCCAGGAAGGCTGGGGTAGCTATTGGTCAGTACATGTATACCCTTGTGTGCAGTTTAGTGTACTATACAGGGGCCTGCTGCCTGCAGTCGGTGACAGTGTGTGACCATAATACTGTACAACTATAAACTACTTGTCCGTAAGCACTAAGCACACAATGTGTGCCACCATCGTACAGTGTACGTCTCCAACGATTGCGTTTGGTCGAAAGCAAAACATTAGGACTATAGCATATACAGGGTGGCGCAAAAAACGAGGTTACTTTGTTTTACGGCTTGTAACTTTAAAACATAGGCTGTTGGTCAGATCGGCATCAAATTTGGCACAAATCAACGTTATTTCACTCCTAACATTAGCCTACTCATATATATACTCTGTACAACTGTCAGTCATACAGTATGTTGTAAAATGTTAGCGTTATATGCCTTTCAGCTCAGTGTTTACATCTTTTTCTATTCTATGACTTGCATGCACTGTCATGCACCAGTGTATGCTTCAATTGCCATGATGGACAGATATATTATATGAGGCTGTATATGCATTGTGTAGTATTTGACTAGTGCCACAGGCGATGACTATGTAATGAGATCTGTGTCAATATTTTCACAGAGACCAGTATAAGGCAGCAGCAACCGTAATAAGGACCAAAGGAATTTGGAAAAGACAGAATCGCTGATCGACGCTGCCACCCGGTGTTGTGGTAGTTGCTGGTCTTGTGGTTCGACCACAAATTTCCTTTTCCCCCAGAAGTTATATCTGACACAATGTGTTGTTGGACCTCAAAAATGTACCTACCAAATAGACTCCAGGCCGAATTTTTTCATGGCCAAACTCCGGCTGACACATTTTTTTCGGCTGAGATCCGGCTAGCCGAACTTTTTTCCGGCTGCTAAGGCTAAAAATTCGGCGGCGTCGGCCAAATTGGGCGGCTCTGGGGCCTACTACCAAATGACATCGAAGTCAGTCGAACGGTTCAAGTACGAATGTGCAGACGACAGAAGACCACGTCTCGGAGAATGTATAGCTACAGACGAAATCACTTGCACTAAAGCGATTGTGCCTAATAATAGTAATGTCAGTTCAAATAATATTAGTAATAGTTAGGCCTAATGTAAATTAATCCAGTGTTAAAAACAGTTAGCTTATGTCAATTATTTCATCAACCTGTATAAGCAAGAAGAGGCTTTCGGATGTCGAGTCGAAGTTTTCGTCCGGCAACTCTTCCGATGGTTCCATCACAAAAGTTTTAATAATTACCAAGTATCTTTCAGAATACACAAAATTACCAAAATTACCAAACAAAAAGAGCAAACATATTCTCGAAAAATGTCGCAATACATGCGGGTCGGTCTAAGCAAATGTGATACTGTACTCTATTGTAACATTATTTTGATGATATAAGCCTACTGAAGCTCAAAAAATCATTTACAATAGCATAAATGGCCATCGCACATCACGATTACAACAATTACCTTATTAATTTAATATAACTTTAATTTTGAAATGACTGATAGCCGAGTATTTTCTCTGCGATAGTCGCCCTTTCTGTTTTATCGCCTCGGCGGTAGTGTAAGCAGCAATCATAACGACAGCGTGCATCCAGCATCACAGAATTATTTAGCTTAGGCCTATTTACGAGTAGACCTATAGACCATATGCAGTAATGACACAAAATAAGCAGCAGCTAAAAATGAAAACACACCTGCGCGAGATATTTGATAGGCCTAGAAGATATTAAATCACCAATCAGTTTACAACTTGCAGATGAACGACATTTTCGTTAAGACTGACGAAAAACGTTATCCAGCCCGGCTGTCGCAGAGGGCTCATGCAACGCCCTAAATTGTTTAAATAGGCCTATTATTCAGTATAGGCAACGATATACATTTTTGTTATAGAATACATGTAGAACGTAGTTATACATCACGCACGCTGTCGCAATAGCCAGCAATACTTTCACCGATAGGCTACCGCATAAAAATGACGGCTTGGCTTGCTTGGTTGTACCTTGGTTGTACGGCAGACTGACGTGTGTAGGCCTATATGCACTAAACTAGAACTGAATATGCATGGCAGATCTATAGGCCCATCGTTTCTCCCCTGTAAATAATGTAAAACTCGCCAGCTCTGCCTCATCCCATTCGTTTCATTACAGAACATTATGGGCTTGGACTCAGTAGTTAGGATCACCAGCCCAGAATTTGCCCAGCGCCGTCCCCGTCCATAAGGCATATAGGTAAAAGCAATCGCCAAGCAGCTGAATATCAGCAGGCCGCCTATTCACAGTCGACGAGCTGCAGTCGTACTATATTGACAACATGGCGCGTTGGCGACAATTACGCAATCGCTTGAAATTTGGCTGCCATTAACAATGCCATATAGATGACATCGCCGGCTCGAAACTACACCTTATACGACTTCTTTAGGCCTACCGCTTCACAGTTTAATGCAACGTTCTGAGTTTAGCCTATATACGAACGTAAACATTCTGCTCACACTCTGGATCTGCTTGCGAAAATGAAAGCAGAGGAAATTTGCATAATAATGTTAGCCCGGCAAAGTTTGATTTACCTAAGCCTGTCCGATCATGTTGTGAACTTGCTGAACATAGGCCAAATTCACACGTAGTTATGCAACAACATAATCTAAAAGATTAAGTCTATGTTATTTCTTCAAATGAATTAATACATAAGGCCAAAGGCGTTGTGGATTAAAAATGTAGACGAGGCTGGAAGTTGCAATTTTCTGACAGACAGCTGCAAATTACCAACGGAAGAAATTATGGGTGCTCAAAATTTCAATTTTGTCCCTAAATTTTCTTAAATTGGGGGTTTCAGCCCAAAATTTTGCACTTTGTACGAAATTTTCAGACAAGAAAAAAATTTCTGACAACTCAAAATTTGTTATGGGAAGCAATTCCTTCTGCGTCGTCCATAAATGAAAAGAAAAATTAACCCCCTCTCTTTTCGTCACATTTTGTCACATTACTCTGGAGTCTGGACCCCATCAACTATGACGTTACAAACGTCTACCACCCTTCGGTCCCCCGTCTAGCAGCCTGTAGCCTATAGGTCTAGGCCTAGCGTAGTCTATAGATGAGTTTTAGCGTAATAAAATTGTCTACTTTCAACTTAATACAACAAGAAATTTGAGCTAATGCTCGCGAAAGCCAATAGCAGTTCCGGTTTAGTAGTTTTGCTGCAAAATTGGGGTGTTCACGCTAAGTTAATACACAAATACCAAATTCTCTATCTTGATCGCATAACGATAGCATGACGTCACCTTGTGAATAATATAGACTTGTATTGCAGCCCGAAAAGCCAAAAAAGCCAAAAAACCATAAACCATAAAACCCCCTATTTTGGCGTTCAAGGTTATTTAAAATCATTAAATTCGGCGCCAATCGAAAGCCAGTGTACAACTTCCTATTAGTGATTAATAGTAACCTAGGTCCTATCTCGTACCGTTACTGAGATACAGCGACTTATTGGCCAAAAATCGCAAATTTTGCCCACCCCCTCTCATTTAGCGCCCTCGTTCGGGGTGACCCCCTTCGAATTTATAGAAAAGCTTTACGGTTCCTGAAACTAGAGTCTTCCAGGCAGCCGACGGTGAAAATTTGGCAGTCCTAGCTTAGACCGTTTTTGACTGATCTACCCGTGTGACGGACAGACGGACAGACAGACAAAATTGCGATGGCTGAGGCGCTGAAAGCAGTAGCTGCTTTCGCGCGTAAAAATCGTGCGGAAATAAACACAATATTTCGAAATGTGCCTACACGACGTACGTCCTGCCACAACAGCAGCCACATACGGCATGTTGGCAACGTGAATTTGGCTGTCCATTGTGTCTTCCCGCAGATGTAAAGCGTGTGACGTGACGTCGTCACAATAATGTGAACCACTCCCTCCCTTTGGAGCGTGACGTCGAGGGACGATTCCCCCCCCCCTTCCACGACACCATCGCATAGGTTACGGCCTACGGCAGGCCGCGTTAGCTCTGCAAAACCCTTTCTAATTTCTATTTTACTGTAAACGTCTTTTTCTTTTTTTACAGGAGTAGGTATATAGCTTGCTATGCAAAAGCCATGTCTTAGCTATCGCAAAAGCCAAAAGCGCACGTCTGTCTGTCCGTCCGTCCGTCTGTGTGCCACACTCTGCAGACTGCGCTATCAAAAATAACGCCAGTTACGCTTCTGTTAACGCAGAAAGATGTAGCGTGAAAATATTAATTCATGTGAAATGTTAAATCCATAGGCCAGGTGCTGCGCAATTAGCCTATTCATGCTGTTTGTAGCCTAGCCTACATATAGGCCTAGGCCTAAACCTACTATTTAACTATACACGTACAACAATTTTGCTCTGCGCTTTGACCTGTGTTGCTTATTTCATCAGGCTAGATGATTACACTAAAGCTGCCATAAGTTTAATCGCCTGTTAACTGTATCAAAACATTAACATCATAAAAGTCGTTTACAGATTTTGCGTGACGATTATAACATTTCCGACAACGACACGTGACGACAACAATGTTCACAGTCGCAGTCAGAAATGCTGCTGACGCTGATGTTGGTGCTAACTGCATACAGACGACGACAAAGACGGTCGGTCTGGGACGCGACGATCTGACGACAGTCGTGCGACAGTCGTCATCACTCATCGTCCAAAGCTGCGTCGACCGCCGATCGGCTCGTTGAGTCGTGGCATGTCTTTTGTCGCCTGCGCTGCTTTCTCGCGATCGACGCGAAGCCACGGCGATGGACTGCGTCCGTTCCTGCAGAGCAGTCCACCAGGCCAGCTCACACTTAAGGCGCGTACAGAGCGACGCAACTGAACCGAACATGAACTGAACTAAACTGACATGGTTTAGTTTTTACGCGCGAAAGCAGAATGCTTCGCGCGTCTTTGCCATCGTCTGGGCGTCTGTCCGTCTGTCTGTCTGTCACACTCGTGGATTGTATCAAAACGGTGCAAGCTAGGATCACGAAATCTTCACTATGGGCTGCCCCAAGGTCTCTAGTTTATCGTGACAAAATTTCGTGCCACTGGGTGCAGGGGTTCCCCTTGACAGGCTTTTTGGATTTATTAACACCGATGACCTTGAACGACCTTGAACCTCTCAAAAAGAGGTTTTTAGTGAATTTTTCGCAATATTTGGACGCTGTGCACATTTCAATACTGAACTGCGACGAAATGGCTGGCGATAGACCAAGACAATCTGCATATGAAATTTTCAGCATTCAACGTAGATTTTAGCAGTTCAAGTTCCGATCCCCTAGGTTCAAGGAGGCCAGCGCAGGCGAGCGTCAAAGACAGCTACTCCCCTAAAAAGTGGTTATCTTACCGCAATTATCTCGTGTAGCGTGAACACGGTTACAGATAGGCACAGACATGCTGCTTATCATAACAAGCACTAGTGACAGGCTTTTTAAATTTATCAACATCGATGACCTTAAATGACCTTGAACCCTAGAAATATTGATTTAACGTGATTTTTTGGCGATTTTTGGCTGCAAAAGAGTGAATTACGACGAAATGGATGGAGCTAGACTACGATTAGGCCCTACCTGCGAACAGGAACTGCTATAGGCTTTCGCGCGTCTCGAGAGCTTTGCTCAAATTACTTGTTTGACAGTGGGTAAGCAGTAATGCACTACAGCAGGCATCGTCTAACGGCGTCGGTGGCTTACTTGACTATGCTCATGTACGCGTCAACCAATGACCAATGGGCTCGTCCTGCTTGCCCAATGGTCAGTTTGTCAAAAACTAAACTGTGCCAGTTCAGTTCAGTTACGTAGCTGTCTACGCGTCTTCAGCAGGCCTACATGCAGCTGCTGGAGACAGTGTGCCTATAGTGGGAGCTAGGTGGCTTAGTCTGATAAGTCTTCCACAATACAGATGGCGACTGTGATGGGCAGCACTGAAGACGACAGACTACAGACTTGAGTACATCGATGTAATATTGCCGACATTACTGCGACGACATAAGAAAGTTGTGCAACTATAACAAAAGGAAACACTAGCAGACATAATCAAGTAGAAAAAAATGCCGCTACATGTATTCTGGCACATTTGCGGGCAGGATGTTCGACTACCATACCGTAAGATGTTCGGGATGGTTGACTGACGCTGATCGTTGACTGGAAAAAAATTAATGTCATACAAAGGTAGACCGAGGATATTTTGTTGTAGTGCAACAAAGATTTGAGGGCGGCAATGTTTTCCGAAGATAGAGTTGAAAAAGATAGTTTTTGATTATCCTTATAATAAAATAGCTGCTGACCGTGGGAACAAAAAGTTGTTTGCAAATACAAGCAATACACGTGCATCTCTTCCGTAGACATGCAATACAATTAAAGCAAATCATGGTAGTCACAAAACACGCTAGAACGATCCTTGCATTTTTTTATATATCAAACACAACACCATCAACTGATTGATTGACTGACACCCACAAGTCACAATGACGATAACTGACAGAAAATACAATATAGGCCTACAGAACTGACCAGTTACAAAGATAGAAGCATTCGTTGTACGGTCGACGCTCGGCGAACATGCATAGTCCAGTGCACGTTGCTGATGCTCTCTCCTGAAAATCCGTGCTGCGTCAATGTACATGCACAGAACACATGCACCCACATGTAACTAGAAAAACGTGTCGGTTCAGTGCCGACATATAGTTCGGCCGTCCGCTTGACCTTGAACTGTTTAAGCCGAAAATTAGCACACCGGTTACTTCTGCCATGGGGAACGTTCACACACTAACGACGGTTTTTCTACGTTTTTTTTTCGTTTTTGAGTTAGGAGCCCATTATGGAATAGACAGACAGACGGACGAACGGACGGACGAACGAACGAGCGAGCGACAAAATGCGTTCAGTTGTGTGGCCAGTTAAGACGGTCACACAATAACAGTAACAACGTTTGCGTCTTCTTAACTCGTAGGCCTATTATAATATAATGTTATTTAATATAATCTATAGTAGCAATTTTTGTGTGCTAATAATTATGAAAATCAGTCAATGTGCGTCAAATATACAAGCTGCAGCAGGATTACGCTTAATTTATGATATGCCAGCAGTAGCAGCGCAAAACAGATAAACGAATTAAAGAATTAACGAACTGATGAAGTTACTTACTATCGTTTGAGTCGATCATGCAGTACAGTCTGCAAAATAATGCAAGAACACGATCACAATATCTGTTATTCAATTTCAGTCTGGCTACTAAGCTATAGTCACAATTTATATTATTATAATAGACGAATGCGTTTATCAGATGACATTGGCATCTAAAACTTCGGAAGAATTTCGAATAACGATACAATAATTTCACAGCATACCGATTCAGCTAAATTATTGTCAATTAAAAACTAGAGCTACTCGTTGTATAGTAAGGTCGACGCATGAACCGACGCATGCGCTATACCCAGTGTGAAATCGTTGTTGTATACGGCCAATTACGACTTCTGAATTTCACAAGGTAGTGTAGCAACAGTATTCAGGTGAGGTGGCCAAAACTAAAGTCCTTTACGCCAAGTTTCTTCATAATGCTGCACGCCAAAACTAATTAAAATCGGCCAATGTTTCACGGAGTTATTCAAAAAATATAATTGGCACATTTTTGAGAAACGATAAAAGTATTTATACATGTGTAAAGTCGCAATATGGAGTCTTATTAATAACTGGGCTTATACACGGTAAACCTAGGCCTATATGCGGTATGTTTAAAAAAATATCCAGTGGCGTTTACTGAAATTCATTTTTCAAAGACTGAAAATTTCAGAACCATTCAATTATCCCTATGGCGTAGATCTGAACGCAAATTAGGCTATGCATGTAAAATATCGCTTAAAATCGTCAGTCTTTGAAAACTAAATTTCAGAACACGCCAGAGACGTATTTTTGGACACACACTAAGATAATATTAACGTTCAACTTACTTCACTGGAAGCGAGGTACGATGTAACCTGCAGCAGGAACGCCAAATACAAAAGCGATGACGCCTGCATAACGAGATGCTGGGACTGATGAACTAATCACTGGGTAACGTCGTTGTAGCCCTATATAAGCGGCAGCAAAGACCGATTCTAGGCTGTGTTCTCGGGCACAACGCGCGACAGCCACACTGCATGTGCAGTGCGTGTGGGCAACCCTAGCGCATGCTGTTGTATCCATTTCAAAATGAAATTTCTGCACTGTTTTGCGTAGCCTAATATACTAGCCTAATTATCACGTTAATTTAAGAAAAAACGTAAACCATAAAGCAGCGAAGAGCAATCATAAGCCTAATAGGGGCCTATTAAACAGCAAACAAACAGGAGTTCTAAACTTCTAATGTCATTTTATAAATAGCGTAGGCCTGGAAAGAGTTTTTTGTAGTTTTTACGCGCGAAAGCAGCTACTGCTTTCAGCGCGTCTTAGCCATCTCAGTTCTGTCCGTCCGTCCGTCTGTCCGTCTGTCTGACACACGGGTGAATCAGTCAGTCAAAAGCGGTGCAAGCTAGAATCACCAAATCTTCACGTCGGCTGCCTGGAAGACTCTAGTTTCAGGAACCGTAAAGCTTTTCCATAAATTCGAAGGGGGTCACCCCGAACAAGAGCGCTAAATGAGAGGGGGCGGACAAAATTTGCGATTTTTGGCCAATAAGTCGCTATATCTCAGTAACGGTGCGAGATAGGGCCTATAGGTTGCTATTAATCACTAATAGGAATTCGTACACTGGCTCTCGATTGGCGCCGAATTCAATGACTTTGAATGACCTTGAACGCCAAAATACGGGGTTTTATGGATTTTTGGCGATTTCGGGCTGCGACACAAGTCTATATCATTCACAAGGTGGCGCCATGAAACTATCGTTATGCGATCCACATAGAAAAATTGGTATTTATATATTATCTTAGCGTGAACACTCCAATTTTCAGCTAAACTACTGAACCGGAACTGCTATAGGCTATCGCGCGTCTCGTGAGCATTAGCTCAAATTTCTTGTTGAATTTTGGAAAGGATTTTGCGGTCTTGTAAAAACTGCAAACTAGGCTAATTGAGATAATGTTTATAGTCTTTGCACCATGTCTTCTTGTCTGAAATATCTCTGCAGCTAATATAATATTGTAAGAATTAACAAACGCTGAATTTGCACCAAAATTAGATTGCGTTTCGGCCTACGTTTACGTTACTAAATTTAACTTCTATGCATCAACATATCAACAGTGAAAGCAGCGTCAGGACCATTCCCTGGTCAGGACCAAGTCAGATAGCCTAACACAATGCTGATATATAGGGCAGGTGCATGCGTGCTGTTCACAATGAGCGAGGCCATTCGACTGTAGGCTTATGCTTCGTCCGGGCCATTAGTGCCTTAAAGCAGCCATTAAAGCCCATGCTCAAGAGTGAGAGAGAGCCTTAAATCAGAGCCATTCCATGACAAGACGGCCAGTCGACGGACTGAATCATTTAGGCCTATTGGAGAACGTAGACCTATTACCTAGGCCATTATTATGAGCACTACATTTTGTACAGAGGCGTCCTCTGAGTTTGCTACCATTGTCACCTTTAAGATCTTTTATTTAGGCTTATTCTTACCTTGTCGCCATATTATTAAGACAAAAATATACTCTAAAACCAGCCATTTTATAACCAAAATCGCTTAAATCTGACAGCGTAAAGTGGAGATCTATGACAATATTAAATAGAAGTTTATAAGCTATCAAAATGTGGGGCCTAAGCTATTCTATGCGGCATCAATGAAAGCAATACATCAACAACTAACAAACAATAAGCATGGGCGCTGCCGCTGCGCATGACATGTACCGTAATTCAGCCTTCCTTTGTAGGTCTACTGTACGACCGACGACAATTGCAAGACAAAAATGCGAACATTTTTACGCGTGACAGCTAGCCATGGCCTGGGCGTCCGTCCGTCTGTCCATCACACCCTTGAGCCCTATCAAAACAGTGCAAGCTAGGGTCACCAAACCGTCGCTGTTGGCTCCACAAGGACTCTAGTTTATCGTGACAAAATTTCGTGCAATGGGTGAAGAAATTCCCCTTGAACGAGGGTGTCAAAGAGGGGCACCCTCCATAAAAAGACGTTATTTTGCCGCTATTGGCTCGTATAGCGTGAAAACGGCTGCAGATAGGTACAGACATGCCGCTATCATAACAAGCACTGGTGACGGGCTTTTTAGATTCATCAACATCGATGACATCGAACGACCTTGAACCCCCAAAGTATGGTTTTTAGTTAATTTTTCGCAATTTTTGGCTGCAACGCACATTTTAAGCGTGATTTGCGACGAAATGGCTTTAGATAGATCAAGACAACCTGCAATATGAAATTTTCCGCATTAAATGCAGGTTTTAGCAGTCCATGTGCCGATCCCGTATGTTCAAGGAGGCCTGCGCACGCGAGCGTCAAAGCGGAGCACCCCTCTAAAAAGTATATTATTTTACCGATATTGGCGCGTCTAACGTGAAAACAGTTGCAGATAGGCATAGATATGCTGTTTGTCATAACAAGCACTGACGACGAACTTTTTAGCAGTATTGACATCGACGACCTTGAACCCGCCAAAATAGGGGGTTCTAGCACTATTTTCGGCTGCGGTGCACACTTCAAGGGTGAATTGCGACTTAATGGTTGAAGATAGACCAAGACAATCTGCGAATAGGAACAGGTAAGGCTGTTGCGCGTTTCATAAGCTTTGCTCAAATTACTTGTTTTGCTTCGCAGTATAGAAACATGGCTCAGGCAAACAGACACGTCAACGGTTACAGTTCGCCCGAACTCATCTTTTCCTAGAAACCTCTGGTCGATTGCAAATACGGCCTTATTTTGGCGTTCAAGATCATCCAACCTTACTGCTTTCGGTGTCAATCAAAAGCGCGTGTATGACATCCTATTAGTGAGTAATAGTAATTTATGCCCTATCTCGCATCGCTTCTAAGATACAGCGACTTATTGGCTAAAAATAGCATATTTTTCCAACACTTTCATGCCGACTGTCCCTTTCATTTAGTGCCGTCGCTCGTGGGACCTTTTTCAAATTTACGGAAAAGCTTTACGGATCCAGAAACTAAAGTCTTACAGAGAGCCGACAATAAGTTTGAATATTTGTACATCGTGGTCCAATAAAAAAAACCATTTTTATTTTTTGAATAGCTGCGTGAAGCATTGCCTGATTTTGATAATTTTTCGCAGGCGACATCAAAAAGAAACTTGACGCAAATGACGTTAGTGTTGGCCACCTCACTTTAATGCTGTTGCTACACTACCCCGTGAAATGTAAAAGTCGTAGTTTGGCCATTTACAACAATGAATTCGTACTGTGTAGCGCACACGTTGGCTCAAAAATGATTAACTGAATGGCGACAAACACAATTGACAATTATTGTCTTCCAAAAAGTCACACGTGTCACATCACATCATTTTTATTACAGCATGTGCTCAAAATGTCTTCCTGCAGCAGGAGCGCAAGCGGTAGACGCTGACGTCACTCGCCAACAGCACGTTCAATAACTGCATGACTCAAAGCGACCCATTCACTGTTGATGCGTCATTTCAGTTCGTCAGTGTACGATCTTAAACTGTAGACAAAGTAACAGTTTTAGAATGATTTTGTGATCTCGGTAATTTTCTATGCCAACATAATTGCGTAACAAATATTGCATTACTATATCCCAACCCAATCATGAATAAGCGACATCAAATGACACTTTACTTTGAACGAAAATTACAACTAAGTTTTACACACACAACGATTTCTAATAGTGGCAAAAATGGGCGACTTTGGCATCTTGGGGGCATGGCCCCTTTGGCCTCCTAAATCCGCCTACGAGATCCCCTATTTTCTCAGTGCAGATATTAAACCCAAGTGCATTTCTGCCGAAACTGGGATGTTCAACTGAAAAGACATCACTACAGTCGCCAAAGATGTCATCACGTTTCGATTACTGAAGTTGTACAGTCAAAGAAATCTGTAAACACTTTCACATTCTGTTGTTGTGCCTGAAAATTTACTTGTTTTGTAGAAGTAGAAAGCTAACCAGACCTCAAGCTGGGGTTTGATAACAGACAAGAATGGAAAAATAGATGCGAAGAGTGGAAAGTAAGGATAATGATAGGGAAAGAATTAACTCATATGAAGTCATGCAGTAAACATGTATCATATGTTATGAACTTCATAAACTTTCACTAATGTATGACTGACGATAACTTTGTCGTAGACATTTGCCAGGCAATTGCGTCATTGTGCACAGACTAGTGCTCGCACAGCACACTTTGTACTTTGTTCGACAGTGTATTTTTTCTCCCTTTTTTTCATTATTTTGATGTTGTACTGCATGTACAAATTTGATATTAAATAAATAAAATTGTACAAGTTCTTGCGTTTTGACAAGTTGCATTAATAAACAAACAAACATGATGATGATAACGATGCATACAGTGCCAGCATTAGGGAGTTAGAGGCCTCCCCCAAATATAACTGTGAGTCCCCTATAACGGCGATCAGGGGGTGGAGCCCCAAGCAGGGGAAAGAAGATCAGGGGACAAAGCTCTCTGAAGCTGAAACAATTTTGAGTTTTGGACGTTCAGTGGAAGCCGCAAATTTGCCCTCTTTGCTAAAATTTGGAAACGCACCAAAATTAGATACAATATCAGTGCTGTGTTTGCAAAAAATGAAGATTAACAGGCCGCAATACGTCATGGATTAGTTTACTGTAAATTAATGAAGAGTAATAAACTTGTCCATTTTGGGTAAACTTTTCACATTTCCTTATTGCATATTTTGAATATATTTTAAAAAGTAGAATTTTTTCATATGTAACATGAGGCCCCTGAGCATATGTGAGCCCCCCCCCAACTGGAAGGGCACTTCCACCGGCTCTGGATGCATATGCTAAGTACGTTATGCAAAAACCTATGTTTAGGAATTACTAAGTGAAACCAGAATGTGACTTGAAAATAGGCTAACATAATTGCATAACAAATATCACATTACTATATCCCAACCCAATCACGAATAAGCGACATCAAATGACACTTTATACTTTGAATGAAAATTACAACCAAGTTTTACTAATAGTGGTATCATTACAATCATTTCTTTTTCCTCTTCTTATTTGGATTAGCAATTTGCAGGCCAGTGTTCACAGACCTATACAGCTTTGGACGTTTACTACTGTGAACGCTAGTAGTTGGAGTGATGTCAGCAGCAGTAACTGAAGAATCGGGAATGCGGGCAACATCTGGAACCGCAACACTATAAAGCTGACTGTCACTTTCACCTTCGTCTGACGATGATGACGATGACAGTGCTATGTATTCAGCTGTTGCCTGTCTCTGTGCTGCAGTCACAGGAGAACTTTTCTTATAGATGTACAGATGGCTGTAATCAGTAACTTGTTTAGAAGCCAAATCATCGATGTTATCATCCATCGATGTATCATTCTGCCTGTTATCAGCAGCTTGCTCATGCCTGAAATGTGGCTGCATTGCACTTGTCTCAATGGTTTGTTGTATATTAGCTAAAGCGAGCGCAGTGTCAAGCCACGGGAGATCAACTGACGGACACCGACTGATGACGTCATGTATGACATCATCAAATACACTCCCAACAGTGAGCTTCTGCAACACCAACAATGCAGCAGCAACCACTAACAGTACTGCATCAAAAAAATTCAGTGAAAATTTCACCATGATCATCACAACCACAAAATCATTTCTTAATCATTCACTACAGAACTGCACGTCATTAGTGTGCATCAGTGAATGCAACACTAAACCAAACACCAAATACACAGACTTTTACTCAGATTTGATATGAGCTAACTGCGATGCATTTAATGCCTGAGCTAATAGGCAACTAGACCTGCTGTGGACCATGCAGACATCTACCGCCCGACATGCGCCTTAACATCAAGCCCTACTCATTTCCCAGCCCAGTTGAAACTGAATTAGCCAGACACACAGCAGTTTAACAATCTACTCGACTTTGCTGCAAACAACATGAAACAGCAATTTTTCTATGAAATCACTCAGTTAATCTATCAATCAATAAAACACAAACAAATCAGAGCCACAACATGGCAGAGACTACACTAGTGCCTGGTTTTTTAAACATAAGGTAAACTAGGGGTAACTCATGATTTGAAGGTTACCCTCGGGTTAAGCAAAAACTGTATTTTTGCAACCGCTAACCCGGGTTTAAACCAGAGGTAACTTGCTGAAAGTTAAACCCGCATCATTGAAGGATTACACCAGGGGTAAATTCAAGAGAAGCAAAATATCTCATTTCGACTACTTCAATTATGATTCGTTAATCTATTCAGCTGTCTAGTGAAAATTTCACATTGCAAGAGGTGTTCTGATTATGTTGATAATAAAACACAAATATTTCATTTAACAGCATCATTTTAACATGATGTTTAACAATATGCTTTTACATTTATTTCGTTTAACATCATTACTGAGGTTGCTATAAAGTCTATTTTTATGGTCAGCAAATTGTTGCTTGAAAATAGCATTTTGTATTGGAGCCATTCTCTAGATGGCAGCGCTAAAAACAACCAAATAATAAATCTGCGATAAATCAACTCGGCATTTCGCCAAGTCACGTGGACATTATCCACCAATCAGATGCTGGTTTACAAAGATTGCTGAGTTACCCTGGGTTTAAACCTAGAGTTACTAACCCCGGGTTACCTCTCATTGCAAAAAAGCAAAAAAATACACTGAAATTTAACCCGGAGGTAACTCTCTGATCTCGGGGCAACTAATCCGAGGTTTACCCCTCATTTCAAAACTGAGCGTAAGTGTTGACATTCAATATCAAACAGTTCGATTTTAAGCAATGCTTAAAAGTGCTAAAATGCTAAGGAGCTCAGCAGATCAACTGCTGACATTTAGTTCCAAAATGACAAAGAGTTTAACACAGAAAGCCTTCATTGACAATGTGTGTGCTATCCAAGGTACAAAAAGTAGCAATATGTGTGCTGATAGACAATGGTAAATAAGATGAGACAAGTATCAGATTTCAAGCAGATAGTGCTACAAGTCCCACACTTTACCACTAAAATACTACACAGTGATAGCATCATAAAAACTGCATCTGTTCAGTCAATAACATCAGGATACCTTAAATCCAAGAGCACAAAGGCGTGTCACTGCCAGCACAGCAGAGAGAGTGTTTGCCATGTTATCCACAGCAACTGCAGGACACTGGCGGACAGCACTCAGCTGGGCAAGATGCTGATGCAGTTGCCATGGAGATGAGCGATCAACAATGACCAGAAGTAACTTGTCACACTCAAGGTTCCGTGTCACACTTTGAACACCGCAAACGATTTCTCGCCTAAGTCACACAACACAAGTTCTCACAGCCACAGCTCAGCCTATAGAAACAATAAAACCACTAACAACTAAAAAATAAGAGCATATCTACTACATCAGTGCCGTCGGTGGATAAAAAAACTGGCTGGTATAAACCAAAAAATATAAAAGCATTAGTATGCACAGCTGCATGAAAATTACAGATGTTGATTTCAGAAAAACTGCACATTTAGTACTGAATCATGTACCAGGAATTAACATAATTATTCGCACATCCGTCATATCCTGTAATGCAAAATAAATTTATACACTCACTATTCAGTCAGAAAACACATATCAAATAACATGCAATTTGCACAAAATAAAGATTATTCACATTACTTCAAATATATTCAAGAAATCTGATAAAAAGTTTGACCAAAGTCAATCAGAAATTACCGCGGTGACTGCTGTTGGTCCACTTCACTCTTCAAATCAGTTTCCATGTTGGAAATTACATTCGGACTTCGTTTCACTGCAGCTTTGGAAGCATTGTCACCAACATCTTTCGTGCAGTGCAATTCAAAGCACCTACACAAAAGTTTTTAAAGATGCTAATTAAGCAAATACAACGAATATCATTTTTTTTCACCAAAAGAAACAAATATTACCCAGGAGCAGTATGTTACACATATGTAATACCACAGTTAGTGGGACTTTGCAATGGCATACACCAGATGACAGCACTGTTCACTGCTGCATAGAAACTACAGGCTTACATGCATCAGAGTGTTGGGAGTTTAGCCTCTCTCCACTTACTTCTCAACCCTAAATCTTTTACCATCTGTTGCAACCAAACAGTAACTGCAAACCAGGGTTAAAAACCCACCGAATTAAATTCAATTTTAGTTTCTTGACCCATTAATAATGATTTGTTACAGTTCAGCTTTTTAAACTTTAATTCTGCAAATGTTGTGGACATTTACTTGATGTGAACAGCATCTTGCAATAAACATTCTAATAGCCCAAAACTCATGAAAACACAAAAACGCATCAAGTTAAGCCATTTCAAAACACCGAGTTTAATAAAAAAACTGGCTTTAATCAAAAAATCCCAACATCCAATAAAACCCGTCTGGATAAACTTCAAAAAATGATCTTTCAACCCCACTGCAAGCACAGCTAAATACTCATGCAAATTACTAGAAATTTGGGGCAAAGCCCAACGTGAGTCCGCCCGGCGCCTTAAGTCCGATTGGGGGAAATTAAC